>Ga0308158_10003664_pt1 | contig 13353 bp, 10 predicted proteins | sample PhyBR2_FD_201038 | JGI IMG/M metagenome (GOLD analysis project Ga0308158, IMG submission 201038) | Phyllosphere microbial communities from UC Gill Tract Community Farm, Albany, California, United States - DLSLB.R2 | ecosystem: Host-associated > Plants > Phyllosphere > Unclassified | place: USA... | reverse complement strand
CGCTTCGGGTCCTTCGCGAGCCCCTGCGCGGCGGCGAGGAGCGCGTCCTCCACGGCGGGCACGTCCGCATCGGCGGGGACGCCGAGGTCGATGATCGCCCGCGCCCAGCCCTGCGACATGTTGCCGATCCGGGTGATCTCCCCGTTGCGCACGTACCACAGCGTGCCGTTCGCGTCGCGCACCTGCGTGATGCGCACACTGACGTACTCGACGACGCCGGAGGCGAGGCCGAGGTCCACCACATCGCCGATGCCGACCTGGTCCTCGGCGACCAGGAACATGCCGTTCAGCACATCCTTGACGATGTTCTGCGCCCCGAAGCCGAGGCCTGCGCCGACGGCGGCCGTGAGCAGGGTCAGGGATCCGAGCAGTGCGTTGTCGACGATGTTCACGATCAGGACGATCGCGACGACCACGAGAATGACGTTGACGATGTTCTGCAGGATGGTGCCGAGCGTCCTGGTGCGCTGCACGAGCCGCATGTCCGCGAGCGGCGAGCGCTCCAGTGCGCGGGTGTCGGTGACCTCGGCCTTCGACTTGGCTCCGGCGACGATCCGGCGCACGACGCGGCGGATCGCGAACCGCAGTCCGTAGGCGAGCGCGACGCAGATCACGATGACGAGCGCGGCCTGCAGCACCTTGCCGCCGATGTGGAGCAGGGAGGCTGGCAGCGCCTGCCACCACGTGGCGATGTCGGAAGCCGGATCCATGGGGACGATATTCATCGCTCACGATCCTATGACCGCGGCCCTTGGCGCGCTCTGAGCATCGGCAGCGCCTCGCCGGGAGTCGGCGCCACGCGGCCGGGAGACGGCGAGGGGCCGGAGGAGAACAGACTCCCTCCGGCCCTTCGATGTCTTGCGTCAGCTCTGTGCGTCGGCGGTCGCGGCCTCCACGGCCTCCGCGTCGCGCGCCTGCGCCGCCAGGGCGCGCTCGACGTCGGCGAGGTTCTCGAACACGAGGCGGCGCAGCGCGGGCGCGGCGTCCTGGTGCCCGGAGAGCCAGGCGCGGGTCGCGTCGCGCAAGGCGATGCTCGCAAGGGCCTTCGGATACAGGCCCACGATCAGGTAGTTCGCCACCTGGAAGGTGCGGCCCTCCCAGATCGGGAGCAGCGCGTCGAAGTACTGCGGGACGAACGGCTCGAGCAGCGCGACCCCGGCGGGGTGCGTGAAGCCGAGCGCCGCGGAGCGGACGATCGTGTTGGACAGGTCGTCGCGGTCGACGAGCGATGACCACGCGGCCTGCTTGTCGGCCGGCGTCGGCAGCGCGGCACGGGCCTGGGCGGCGAACTCGGCGCCCTTGGCGGTGTTGTCGGCCTTCAGCGCCGCGTCGATCGCGTCGCCGTCGACGGCGCCCACCGTGGCGAGGCCGACGAGCAGCTGCCAGGACAGGTCGGTGTCGATGGTGAGGCCGTCGAGCGTGAGCGCACCGTCGCGCAGGCGACGGACCACGTCGGTGTGCTCGGGCGTGGTGAGCGAGTTCGCGAACGCCGTGACGAACTGCAGCTGGCTGTCGGAGCCGGGCTCGGCGCCCTGCGCGAGCGCCCAGAGTCCGTCGGCGACGCGGGTGCGGGCGGCATCGCGGTGCTCGGGCGTGACGTACAGCGCCGCCGCGGTCTGCAGCTGGCTGAGCGTGGTGCGCACCGTGGTGGATTCGCTCTCGCGGCCGATGTTGCCCAGCACGAGGTCGATGTAGTCGCTCGCGGCGCTCTCGGCGTCGCGGGTCTGATCCCAGGCCGCGCCCCAGACCAGCGAGCGGGCGAGCGGGTCGCTGATGTCGGCGAGGTGCGCGACCGCGGTCGCCAGGGAGCGCTCGTCGAGCCGGATCTTCGCGTAGGCCAGGTCCTCGTCGTTCAGCAGCACCAGATCGGGGCGCTTCAGACCCTGCAGCTCCGGGATCTCGGTACGGTCGCCGTCGACGTCCACCTCGACGTGGTGCGTGCGCACCAGGGCGCCGTTCGTGTCGAGGTTGTAGAACCCGATGCCCAAGCGGTGCGGGCGGATCGTCGGGTAGTCGGCGGGAGCGGTCTGGGTGACCGCGAAGCGCGAGATGGAGCCGTCCCCGGCCTCGGCGATCACCGGCGCGAGCGTGTTCACTCCGGCGGTCTCCAGCCACTTCTTCGACCAGACGGTGAGATCGCGCCCGCTGGTCTTCTCCAGCTCGACGAGCAGGTCGCTGAGCTCGGTGTTCTGCCAGGAGTGCTTCTGGAAGTACTCCGAGACGCCGGCGAAGAAGGCCTCGATGCCGACCCAGGCGGCGAGCTGCTTGAGGACGGATCCGCCCTTGGCGTAGGTGATGCCGTCGAAGTTCACCTGCACGTCGTCGAGGTCGTTGATCTCGGCGACGACGGGGTGCGTGGAGGGGAGCTGGTCCTGTCGGTACGCCCAGGTCTTCTCCATGGCGTTGAACGTGGTCCACGCCTCGGTCCACTCGGTGGCCTCGGCGGTCGCGATGGTCGAGGCCCACTCGGCGAACGATTCGTTCAGCCAGAGGTCGTTCCACCACTTCATCGTGACGAGGTCCCCGAACCACATGTGTGCGAGCTCGTGCAGGATCGTGACGACGCGGCGCTCCTTGACGGCGTCGGTCACCTTGCTGCGGAACACGTAGGTCTCGGTGAAGGTCACCGCGCCGGCGTTCTCCATCGCACCGGCGTTGAACTCGGGCACGAACAGCTGGTCGTACTTCGCGAAAGGGTACGGGACCCCGAACTTCTCCTCGTAGTAGGCGAAGCCCTCACGGGTCTTGTCGAAGATGTAGTCGGCGTCGAGGTGCTCCCACAGGCTCTGGCGGGCGTAGACGCCGAGCGGGATCACGCGTCCGGACGCGCTGGTCAGCTCCGAGAACGTCTCCGCATAGGGACCGGCGATGATCGCGGTGATGTACGAGGAGATCCGCGGGGTGGGCTCGAAGCCCCAGGTGGCGACCGCGCCGATGTCCTCGGATCCGGATCCGGATCCGTTGGAGGCGTCGTGACGGATCGGCTCGGGGGTGGGGGAGTTCGAGACGACCTTCCACGCCGCGGGGGCGGTGATCGTGAACTGGAACGTCGCCTTCAGATCGGGCTGCTCGAACACGGCGAACACGCGACGCGAGTCCGGCACCTCGAACTGCGAGTAGAGGTAGACCTCGCCGTCCACGGGGTCGACGAAGCGGTGCAGCCCCTCGCCGGTGTTCGTGTACTCGCAGTCGGCGTCGACCACGAGCACGTTCGAGCTCGCCAGGCCGTCCAGCGCGATCCTCGAGTCGGCGAACGCCGAGGTCGGGTCGATCTGCTCGCCGTTCAGCGTGATCTCGCGCACCTCTCGGGCGATGAGGTCGATGAAGGTCGAGGACCCCTCGGTGGCGGTGAAGCGCACGACGCTGCGGGATCCGAACACCTCCGCGCCCTTGGTCAGGTCGAGCGCGATCTCGTACGACTCGGTGTCGATGATCGCGCGGCGCTCCTGCGCCTCGATGCGGGTGAGGTTCTCTCCAGGCACTGCTCTGACTCCCAGGGGTGAGGGTTTCGGCCGCAAGGTCCGCGCTGCTGGCGCCGGCGGCAACCGTCTCAGCCTACGCCAGAGCGCGTGTCGCCCGATCCCCGGGTGTGCAGGGGCCCGGGAGCTCAGGATCCGACGCTCGGCGACGGCAAAGGAAGTTCGGGGGAAGATGGAGGGGTGAGTGCTCGAGATGTGACCGCAGCGACCGTCCCCTTTGCCTCCGCACCTGCCGCGTGCGGACCCGAGTACGTCGAGACGCCCGTCGCCTATGACGGCATCCTGCTCGCCGGCTTCGGCGGGCCCGAGGGACAGGACGACGTCATCCCGTTCCTGCGCAACGTCACCCGGGGCCGCGGCATCCCGGATGAGCGCCTCGAAGAGGTCGCGCACCATTACCGGCACTTCGGCGGCGTGAGCCCGATCAACGCGCAGAACCGCGCGCTCAAAGCCGCGCTCGAGACCGAGCTGACCCGCCGCGGCGTCGACCTTCCGGTGTACTGGGGCAACCGCAACTGGGCGCCCTACCTGTCCGATGCGGTGACCGAGGCCGCGGACCACGGAGACACGACGCTGCTGGCGTTCGCCACGAGCGCGTACAGCTCGTTCTCGAGCTGCCGACAGTACCGGGAGGACTTCGCCCGGGTGCTGGAGGAGACCGCACTGGGCGAGACCGTGACGATCGACAAGATCCGTCCGTTCTACGATCACCCCGGTTTCGTGGAGACGTTCGTGGAGGGCGTCCGGGCTGCGGTCGCCGCGTTCACGGCCGATGGTGCGGATCCCTCCGCCGTGCAGGTGCTGTTCACGACGCACAGCGTGCCGACCGACGACGCGCTGCGCTCCGGCCCTCGCGACGTCGACTGGGGCGCCGGCGGAGCGTACGCCGCCCAGCACGAGGCCGTCGCCGCCTGGGTGATGGGCCGCGTGGCGGAGCTGCTGCCGGCCGCCGCCGAGGTGCCGTGGGAGCTGGTGTACCAGTCCCGCTCGGGCCCGGCCTCGCAGCCGTGGCTCGAGCCCGACATCTGCGACGTGATCGCGGAGCTGCCGGCGCGGGGGCGCACGGCCGTGGCGGTCGTGCCGCTCGGCTTCGTGAGCGACCACATGGAGGTGCTCTGGGATCTCGACACCGAGGCGAAGGACGCCGCGGCCGAAGCGGGGCTCGCGTTCGTGCGGACGCCGACGCCGGGGGTCTCCGACTCGTTCGTCGCAGGGATCGTCGACCTCATCCAGGAGCGACTCGACGGGCGCCCGGCCGCGGACCGCAAGCACGTCACCGCGCTCGGTCCGGCGTTCGACGTGTGCCGCCCCGGGTGCTGCGAGAACATCCGCGCCGGGTTCAAGCCGGCGGCCGCCGGCATCGCACCCTGAGTGCGGGAGTCGTGCTGTCGGGCGCCTGAGCCTGTCGCATCAGGCGATCGCCCGACTCTCGAGGACCTGGTCGAGCGTCGTCGCGGAGGACCCGGCGGGCGGCGGCGCAGTCATGTCCGTGGTGTCCATCAGGATCGCCGCCTGCGTCTGCCGGGCGAAGGCAGGAGAAACGGGCCGGGCGAGCACGGCCATCGCGCGCAGCGCCCCGAGGGGCACATGGGCGATCCGGGCCGGCGGTGCGCACCGGGCCGACAGTTTCTCGGCGATGTCCCTGAGCTCGAGATTCGCCGGTCCCGTGACGTCGAGGATCCGCTGTTCCGAGCCGCCGTCGATGGCTTCGACGGCGGCTCGTGCGACGTCTTCCACGGAGACGAAGTTGATCGGGTTCCGCCCCTTCCCGAACACCGTGATGGTGCGTCGTGCGGTGAGGCGGGATCCGAGGACGTCGAGCCAGGTCTCGAGGTACGCCGTCGGCCGCAGGATGCTCCACCGCAGGCCGCTGCCGATCAGCGCCTGCTCCGCCGCGTACTTCATCCGATGCAGGCTCATCGGGTGCGTCGGCGCCGCGGCGTAGGCGGAGATCAGCACCAGCTGCCTCACCCCGGCGGTCACCGCGGCGCCGATCAAGGCGACCGTGGCATCCCGGTCGATCTCTTCCGGCCCCGCTCCTCGTGCACCGATGAACCCGTGCACCGCCGCGACGACCGTCTCGCATCCGGCCACGGCGGCGGCACGGGTGGCGGGATCGCGCACATCGCCGACCACGGTCTCGATCCCGCTGGTCCCGAGCCGATCGGCCGCCGCGCCGTCGCGGGTGAGCACCCTGAGCCCTCCCGGCGCCCCCGTGACGGCGCGCACGAGCGGTCGTCCCAGCGTGCCGGTGCCGCCGGCGAGGAGGATCACCGTCCGCTCCCCGGGGCTGGGACGTCGCCGACCGCGCCGGCGATGGCGTCGTCGACACCCGAGCCGGAGCGATCGACCGGCTCGAGATAGAAGCGGGCGGAGGCGATCCGGTCGTACGAGACGACGAAGATGATGACACCCCTCAGCAGGTGGGCGGCGCCGTCCGGCCTGGTGCCCGTCATCTCCCACTCCGACCACACCGTGTCGCCGGCGGTGACCGTGCTGAGCACCTGGGCCCGGAGATCGGGGATGCCGGCGAACAGCTGCGCCCAGTTCCGTCGCACCTGCGCGGCGCCCTGGAAGCCGCGAGCGGGATGCGCCGGCGTCTCGTTCGTGTAGTCGTCGGCGAAACACGCCACGAGTGCGTCGAGATCATGAGCGGTGGTGAACGCGGCGAGGGAGTGCACGACGTCAGCAGGATTGCGTTGCGGATCCATTCCGCGCCTCTATTCAGGAGTGTTGCTCAGATTCAATACGGTACCATAGAATGAATGTGATGAGAAGCACAGCGGCCGAACGCGTCTACGACTCCCGCGGTCGTCGCGCGCAGGCGGAGCGGAACCGGCAGACGATCCTCGACCATGCGCGGGCCATGTTCCTGGAGAAGGGATACGCGGCCACGACCATGCCCGCGATCGCCCGTGTTTCGGGGTTCTCCGTGGACACCGTGCACAAGGCGTTCGGAGGCAAGGCCGGACTCGTGCGCGCGTTGTACGAGCGCGGCCTCGGGGGAGAAGGGCCGGTTCCCGCGCCGGCGCGTTCCGACGACATGCAGGCGAGCGAGCACGATCCCCGGGAGATCGTCAGGCGCTGGGGCGAACTCGGCGCGGAGGTCGCACCGCTCGTGGCCCCGGTTCTGCTGCTCATCCGGGACGCCGCCGCGTCGGATCCGGAGATGGCCTCGCTCCTGCGGCGGTCGGAGCAGGAGCGCCGGACCCGGATGCGGCACAACGCACGGACGCTGGCGGACGCCGGGCACCTGCGCGCGGGCGTCGCCCTCGAGGAGGCGACCGACGTGCTGTGGACGTTCAGCTCGCCGGAGCTGTACGAGCTGCTCGTGGTGCGCTGCGGCTGGGACGCGGGTCGATACGGACGCTTCGTCTCGGACGGTCTTGCGGCGGCGATCCTCCCGCCGCCGGCATGAGAACGGCGCCGTCACGCACCACCGCGCTGCCCGGACGCTCCCTAGGATTGAGGCATGCGCATCCACATCGCCACGGACCATGCGGGTCTCGAGTTCTCCACGCAGCTGCAGCATCACCTCGCCGAAGCGGGGCATGAGGTCGTCGACCACGGGCCTGTCGAGTACGACGCGCTGGACGACTATCCGGCGTTCTGCATCCGTGCGGCGCAGGCGACCATCGCCGACCAGCGTGCGGGCGTCGAGGCTCTCGGGATCGTGTTCGGCGGATCCGGCAACGGCGAGCAGATCGCGGCGAACAAGGTCGAGGGGATCCGTGCCGCCCTGGTCTGGAGCATCGCGACCGCGGAGCTCGCCCGTGAGCACAACGACGCGAACGTGATCGCGATCGGCGCGCGCCAGCATACCTTCGAGGAGGTGGCCGGCTTCATCGATCGCTTCATCGCGACGCCGTTCTCGGACGAGGAGCGCCACGTGCGCCGGATCGCCCAGATCGCCGAATTCGAGCGGGACGGATCGCTGCTGCCGGATCCGCGCGCCTGATGCCCGAGGGTCACTCCGTCCACCGGATCGCCCGGCAGTTCGCGCGCAACTTCGTCGGCCGGCCGGTCGCCGCGTCCAGCCCGCAAGGGCGCTTCGCGGAGGGTGCGGCCCTGCTCGACGGCCGCACCGTGGAGAGTGTGCAGGCGGTCGGCAAGCAGATGTTCCTCGAGACCGAGGGCGACCTGTGGCTGCGCGTGCACCTCGGCCTCTACGGCGCGTGGGACTTCTCCGGCGAGATCCTCGTGGACCCGACGATCGCCTCGGCGAACGGCCGGATGGGGCAGACGAACCAGCGTGGCACCGACGTGATCGATGAACCCGTGCCGGAGGGGCAGCGGATCCTGGACGCCGCAGGAGAGAATTCGCTCTCCTCGATCGGTGCGCCGCGCAAGGCGCGCGTGCACGTGCGCATGTCGGAGGCCACGCGCGGCCTCGCCGACGAGGGGGCCGAGTGGCCCCCGCCCGTGGTCGGTCAGGTGCGCCTGCGTCTGCTGACCGACGCGACCTGCGCCGACCTGCGCGGGCCGACCGCGTGCGTGCTGCAGACCCCGGACGAGATGCTCGCCACGGTCGCGAAGCTCGGGCCGGATCCGCTCGTGGGCGATGTGGCCGAGGGCGAGGAGCGCTTCGTGGCCGCCGTCGGCCGCCGGGCCGTGCCGATCGCGCTGCTGCTCATGGACCAGTCCGTGGTGAGCGGGATCGGCAACGTATATCGCGCCGAGCTGCTGTTCCGGGCCCGGCTGAACCCGCACACGCCCGGGCGCGACGTGCCGGAGGGCACCGTGCGCGCGCTCTGGCGGGACTGGGTGCGCCTGCTCGCGATCGGCGTCGAGACTGGCCAGATGATGACCATGGACGACCTCGACCCCGATCAGTACCGGGCCGCGATGGCGCACCGGGATGACCGGCACTGGGCGTACCACCGCGCGGGACTGCCCTGCCGCGTGTGCGGCACCGACATCGTGCTCGAGGAGATCGGCGCCCGCAAGCTGTACTGGTGCCCTCGCTGCCAGGCGTAGCCGCCCGCAGAGGGGCCCGGCTCGGTCCCCGCTCGATACGCTGATCTCATGCGTCAGAACCCGAGTTTCGCCATGACGGACGTCGCCGAGCTGCGGCGGATCATCGCCGCCAACCCGTGGGCGACCCTCGTGGGGCGCGACGAGAACGGCATGACCGCGTCGCACTATGCCGTGCTGCTGGATCCGGAGCGGGACGACCTCACGATCGTCGCGCACGTCGGCCGCCCGGACGACATCGTGCTCGGCCTCGGATCCCAGGAGCTGATGGTGATCTTCCAGGGTCCGCACGGCTACATCTCTCCGGGCTGGTACGGCGACATCGCCGCGGTGCCCACCTGGAACTACGTCGCCGTGCACCTGTCCGGAGTGCCGGAACTGCTGGACACCGAGGAGAACCTGCGCGTGCTGGATCACCTCGTCGAGCACTTCGAGGGGCGGCTCCACGACCCGCGCGGCATGTGGACGCCGCCGAACGACGAGGCGTTCGTCCGTCGCATGGAATCCGGGACGATCGGCTTCCGGCTCACCCCGACGCGGGTCACGGCCAAGCGCAAGCTCAGCCAGAACAAGCCCGACGATGTGATCGAGAACGTGATCGGTGAGCTGCAGGGTGACGGCGTCTACGCCAACCCGGTACTCGCGGCCGAGATGCAGCGCGCGCACGACGCCCGTCTCGCGGCGCGGGCGGCGGCCCGGTGACCGCACCGGCTGCCGAGGCGCATGTCGACGTGATCCGCGCGGTGCGCATCGCCACCGCGGACCGTCGGCTGCTGGCCGTGGACGGCCCGGTGGACGTCCTGCTCGATGGCGGCCGGATCGCCGACATCGCCCCGACCGGCGCTCTCCCGCTGCGCGGGCAGGTCTGGGAGGGCGACGGCCAGTGGGTCGCGCCAGGGCTGTGGGATCACCACGTGCACACCGTGCAATGGGCGCTGTCCGCACAGCGCGAGGACCTGTCCGCGACCTCCAGCGCCGTCGAGGCCGCCGCACGGATGAGCGGGGCGCCGGTGCTCGGCGACGGCCGCAGGGTCGGCGCGGGCTTCCGAGACGTGCGCTGGCCGGACCGGCCCGGCCTCGCGCTGCTCGACGAGCACACCGGGGCCGTCCCCACCTACCTCATCAACGCCGACGTGCACAGCGTGTGGCTGAACTCGGCCGCGCTGCGTCGGGAGGGCTTCGGTGCGGCCGTGGACGGCATGCTGCGCGAGGAGGACGCGTTCGAGATCTCCCGCCGGCTGAACGCCGCGGATCCGGCGGTCGCGGATGCGGCGGTGGCGGCGGCGGCCCGGCGTGCGGCGTCCCGCGGCGTGGTCGGGCTCGTCGACTTCGACATGGCGTGGAACGCCCAGGCGTGGGCGCGCCGGCTGGAGCGGGGCTTCGACACGCATCGCGTGGAGTTCGCGGTCTACCCGCACGACCTCGACCGCGCGATCGCCGAGGGGATCCGGACGGGCGAGGGGCTGCCGGGCGATCCGCACGACCTCGTGCACGCGGGACCGCTGAAGATCATCTCGGACGGCTCGCTGGGCACGCGCACCGCGGCGTGCAGCCACGGCTACGCGGACGACCCGCGCAATCACGGCGTGCTCACGGTGCCGCCCCCCGAACTGCATGCGCTGCTGCTGCGCGCGACCGGCGCGGGCCTGCAGGTGGCCCTGCACGCGATCGGCGACGTGGCCGTGACGGCGGCCCTGGACGCGTTCGCCGCCACGGGCGCACAGGGCACGATCGAGCACGCCCAGCTCGTCCGCCACGGGGATCTCGCGCGATTCGGCCGGCTCGGTGTCGCCGCGAGCGTGCAGCCCCAGCACGCTCTCGACGACCGTGACGCTGCGGATGCGCTGTGGGCCGAGCAGACCGCGATCCCATATCCGCTCGCCGCGCTGCACCGTGCGGGCGCCACGCTCCGCTTCGGATCCGACGCACCCGTCGCTCCGCTCGATCCCTGGCAGGCGATCTCCGCGGCTGTGTTCCGCACCGATGACGACCGTGCCCCGTGGCACCCTGAGGAACGCCTCGACCTCGAGACGGCACTCGCCGCGAGCGCGCACGGCGGCACCGGGGGAGAAGCCGCCATCCGCCCCGGCGCGGTCGCCGACCTCGCGCTGCTCGCCGCCGACCCGGCTGTCGCGGACGCCCGGGGCCTGCGCACCATGCCTGTCGCGGCGACGATCGTCGGAGGCCGCCTGACGTACGGGGGCTGACCCCCGGACGGATCCGGCCTACGGGGGTGCTCGCAATGCTCGCCCATCTGCAGAACGACCCCCGTCCCTGTGCGGGGCGGGGGTCGTCGTGCAGCGCGGCTGGCGTCAGGCGGCGATGTGCGAAACGAGGAACCAGCGATCCTTCTCGAGGCCGCGCTGGATCTCGATCGCCACGTCCTGGCTGGTGAGGTCGATCTCGTCGAGGCCTTCGACGGCGGCCTTCACATTCACGAGGATCGCGTCGATGTCGGCGATCACGGCGCGCACGAGGTCGTCCGAGCGGGTGAAGCCGGCCGGCACCCGGGTGGCGCCGGCCTTCTCGGCGACGACGGTGGCGCGGGCGTCGATCGGCAGGCCGAGGGCCACGATGCGCTCCGCAGCCGTGTCGGCGAAGTCGCCGGCGTGGTCCACGATCACATCGAGCAGCTCGTGCACGCCGACGAAGTTCGCACCGCGCACGTGCCAGTGCGCCTGCTTGCCGTTCACGGTGAGGGCCTGCAGGCCCAGCACGACCGGGGTCAGGAACTGGGCGGCGCCGGCGGCGACGGTGGGGTCGACGGAGGTTGCGGTGATGGTCTCGGCGTTGCTCATGATGTCTCCTCGTGCTTCTCGGAAGCATGCTGCGTCTGATGTCTTGAGCACAACGCTACTCAGCTCAGAATGTTCCGCAAGCAAGCTGAGGCAACGCTAACTCGCAGATCACGCGATGTTTCGGCAAGGCTTGCCTTGCCGCCGGATCCGCCGGTGGACCGCGTGGAAGACCGGAGTGCGGGGAGATCCGGGATACCTTCGTCTGGTGGCAACAGCTGGTACCTCCTCCCGTGCGGCGCTGCGCCGACTCCGCACCTCCGAAGCACAGGGCACCTCCGCAGCGCAGAAGGTCGGATCGAACTTCATCCCGCACGTGCAGGGACTGCGAGCGATCGCCGTGCTGGCGGTCGTGCTCTACCACTTCTGGCCGGGACGGCTGAGCGGCGGCTACGTCGGCGTCGACATCTTCTTCGTGATCTCGGGCTTCCTGATCACGGCGCATCTCGCGCGCGAGCTCAACGCCACGGGCCGCGTGAACCTGGCCCAGTTCTGGGCCCGGCGCGCCCGGCGTCTACTGCCGGCCTCGCTGCTCGTGCTCCTGTTCTGCGCGATCGTGGCCGCGATCCCGGTCCTGTCCCCGCTGTCGCAGCTGCCGGCCGAGCTGCAGGAGATCGTCGCCTCCACGTTCTATGTGGAGAACTGGTTCCTCGCGCTGAACTCCGCTGACTACCTCGCGCATGCGGGGGATCCGACCATGGTGCAGCACTACTGGTCGCTGTCGCTCGAGGAGCAGTTCTACGTGCTCTGGCCGCTGATCATGCTCCTCGCGGCATGGATCGCGGTGAAGTACTTCCGCGGTTCACGCCTGCGGGCAGCGGCGATCGCGATCGGCGTGGTCTCGGTGGCCTCGTTCGTGTTCTGCGTCTGGTTCACCCTGACCAACCCGGCTCCCGCCTACTTCGTCACGTTCGGCCGCATGTGGCAGTTCGGGGTGGGCGCGGTGCTCGCGCTCGTGCCGCGTCTGCGCGTGAGCAACGCGATCGGCAGCTTCGTCCTGGGCTGGGGCGGCATCATCGTGCTGCTCGTGGTGATCTACCGCTTCGACGGGCAGACGCCGTTCCCCGGCTACATGGCGGCGATCCCCACGCTCGCCGCGGCGGCCGTGATCGCCGCCTCGAACACGGAGCGCTGGTGGTATCCGACCCGGATCCTCGCGATCCGCCCGATGCGCTTCACCGGCGACATCTCGTACAGCCTGTATCTGTGGCACTGGCCGCTCATCATCATCGCGCCGTCCGTGCCGTTCTGGGGCCTCACGATCTACCACCGCGTGGCGCTCGTGGGCATCTGTTTCGTGCTCGCCTGGCTGACCAAGAAGTTCGTCGAGGATCCGACCCGCACCTGGAAGCCGCTGACCACGCGCAAGCCGCGGCTGTCGCTGTGGTCGGCCCTGGCGGCGATGGTGATCGTCGCGGGCGCCGCCGGCGCAGGCTGGGCCGCGAACGCGGGCACCTACCAGCAGGGCGTGCAGGCGATCACCGAGCTCCGCGCGAACCCGCCCGCCTGCTTCGGCGCGGCGGCCGTCCTCGACGAGTCCTGCGCGGGCAAGACGACCGACGAGATCCTCCCCGCGCCCGGTTTCGCGGGCGTCGACCGCCCTGAGCAGTCGCAGTGCTTCGTGCAGCTCAACGACGCGCGCGCGGTCTCGTGCGAGTTCGGATCGAAGGATCCGAACGCCAAGCAGGTCGCCCTGATCGGCGACAGCCACGCCTACCAGCTGCTCACGACGTTCCAGGGCATCGCCGAGAAGGAGGGGTGGCACCTCACCACGTACTTCAAGGGCGCCTGCCCGTGGAACACCACACCGCTGTCCACCGGCGGCGCGTTCGGCGACGCGTGCACGCAGTATCGCGCGGCGGTGGCGAAGGAGCTCGACCAGAAGCATTTCGACGCGATCTTCACCGCCGCGCTCTCCACGACGCCCTACGTCGCCGGTGCGCACGACTCGTCCTATGATGCGGCCGTCGCCGGCTATCGCGAGGCCTGGGCCACGCAGACGTCCAAGGGGACCCCGGTGGTCACCGTGGTGGACAACCCGGTCTGGGAGACCGACCCGAACAAGTGCCTGCGCACCCGCGCTCAGGCCGCCTGTGACGGACCGC
>Ga0308158_10003663_pt1 | contig 13354 bp, 9 predicted proteins | sample PhyBR2_FD_201038 | JGI IMG/M metagenome (GOLD analysis project Ga0308158, IMG submission 201038) | Phyllosphere microbial communities from UC Gill Tract Community Farm, Albany, California, United States - DLSLB.R2 | ecosystem: Host-associated > Plants > Phyllosphere > Unclassified | place: USA... | reverse complement strand
AAATGGAGAGATGTAACATGTGCGGAATCGTAGGTATGATCGGACAGGTCAACACGAAAGAAATTTTATTAAAAGGTCTCGAGAAGCTCGAGTACCGCGGCTATGACTCGGCAGGTCTTGCGTTCGTCAACGACGGCGTCCAAGTCCACAAAGAAGTAGGCCGGATTGCTGCGCTACGCGAAGTCGTTCCTGCTGATGCAGACGGCACAGTCGGAATCGGACACACACGTTGGGCAACACACGGTGTCCCGAGCGTACCAAACGCGCACCCGCACCAAAGTGCGTCAGCACGTTTCACACTCGTGCACAACGGCGTCATCGAAAACGATGAGCAGCTGAAAGCAGAATTGAATGTCGATCTTCTCAGCGACACGGATACAGAAGTCATCGTTCAGATGATTGAAAAGAACTTCAACGAGACAGGTGACGTCGCGGAAGCATTCCGTCAAACACTCCGTGTCTTGCACGGTTCGTATGCCCTCGCATTGATCGATGCTGAAAATCCAGACGTCTTATACGTCGCAAAAAACAAATCACCACTTCTCGTTGGTATCGGTGACGGTACGTTCAACGTCGTCGCATCAGACGCAATGGCAATGTTACAAGTAACGGATCAATTCATCGAGTTGCATGATGGCGAGATGATCATCTTGACGCGTGATAGCGTCACGATCCAAGATCTCGATGGGAACGTCCAAGAGCGTGAAGCGTACACGGCTGAAATCGATGCATCAGACATCGAAAAAGGAACGTACGCGCACTACATGCTCAAAGAGATGGATGAGCAACCAGCGGTCATTCGTAACATCGTTCAAAAATATCAAAACGAAGCAGGCGACATCACACTCGACCAATCGGTCCGTGATCTCGTACTCGGTCGTGACCGTGTCTATATCATCGGTTGCGGAACAAGCTACCATGCTGGTTTGATCGGGAAACAGTTGATCGAACAAATCGCAGGCATCCCGACAGAAGTGCACATCTCTTCTGAGTTCGGATATAACATGCCATTATTGACAGAGAAACCGCTCTTCCTCTTCCTTTCACAATCAGGTGAAACAGCGGATAGCCGTGCTGTTCTCGTCGAAGCGAAGAAACTTGGTCACCCGGCACTGACGATCACGAACGTTCCAGGATCAACATTGTCACGTGAAGCAAACGCAACATTGTTGCTCCACGCGGGTCCAGAAATCGCCGTTGCTTCAACAAAAGCGTATACAGCTCAAATCGCTGTCCTTGCTGTCCTTGCGTTTGACCTTGCACAAGCAAAAGGAGTTGCCGTCAACTTCGATCTCATGAAGGAACTCGGTAAAATCTCAAGTGCGATGGAATCGGTCATGTCTCAAAAGGATCGTTTCCAAGAAATCGCGACAGAATACTTGTCTGAGTCACGTAACGCGTTCTTCATCGGTCGCGGACAAGATGCGTACGTCGGGATGGAAGGTGCATTGAAACTTAAAGAGATCTCGTATATCCAAGCAGAAGGATACGCAGGTGGAGAGCTCAAGCACGGTCCAATCGCCTTGATCGAAGACAACACACCGGTCATCGCGCTCGTGACACAACCACACGTTCACCTCAACAACCGTGGGAACGTCAAGGAAGTCGTCGCACGTGGTGCAAACGCGTGTGTCATCGCAGCAGAAGGTCTTGAATTGCCGACGGATGCATTCGTCATCCCAGCAGTCGAGCCACTCTTGTCACCGCTCTTGTCTGTCTTACCACTTCAATTGATCTCATACTACGCGGCACTCGGTCGCGACTGTGACGTCGATAAGCCACGTAACTTGGCGAAGTCAGTAACGGTTGAATAATTGAATTGATTTAATTCAAGTAATGTGTAGTTTTATAAAAAAGATTGATCATTTATAATAAAGTTCGTTCATTTAAAACAAAGTTTGATTATTTATAATAAAGTTTGATTAAAACAACCTCTATGGGTATGATGTCCATATGGGCTAACCTAAAATTTTGAGACAATATAAAACACCTTCGGAGTGGTACACTTTTAAAAAGTACTAATATCGGAGGTGTTTTTGCATGGGCAAAAACGTATATTCAAGTGAAGTGAAATGGGCAGTAGTCAAAGAAAAACTGAGTGGTGAGTTAACGACGAAAGAGATCATGGAGAAGTACGGAATCAAAAACAAATCGCAAGTCGAAACATGGATGAGATGGTATCGTGCTAATGAACTCTATCGATTTGATCAGCCTATCGGAAAACAATATACCTATGGACATGGTCCTGATTCCGCGAGTGAGGATGACAAGAGAGAACGACAAATGTCTCACCTGAAGATGGAAAATGAAATCTTAAAAAAGTACATGGAGATCGAAAGAGAGTTGAGAAAGAAGTAGTCCTAAAAATTGTAGAGTCTCTGCGAAGAAAGTATACGATTATCGCTATACTGAGCGCTTTGAATGTACCAAGAGCAAACTATTACCGATGGACGAAAGAGTCGGTGGAAGCACCTTCGGTGCTAGAAAGAGCCATCATCGAACTAAGTAAACAGACGAAGTATCGGAATGGACATCGAAAAATAAAGGCATTATTACAGCAAATCTATCAGTTGAAAGCCAATCGGAATACCGTACAGAAAATCATGCAAAAACACCATCTTCAATGTCGGATCAAGCCAAAACGAAGATGGAAGTCTCAAGGTGAGCGCATCATAACGGCACCGGATTTCATAAAGCGTGATTTCACAGCAAGTAAACCGAATCAGAAGTGGGTGACGGGTGACGGACATCACCTATATCCAATACGGCAACACGACAAAATATCTTTCCACCATCATGGATCTTTTTAATAACGAAATCGTTGCCTATAAGTTATACGATCACCAACAGACACCTCTCGTCATTGATACATTGAAATTGGCATTAGAGAATCGAAATCACCCCGAGGGGGTCATCCTTCATTCAGACCAAGGAAGTGTCTATACGTCGTATGTCTTTCAAGATTTCGTCAAGAGGAATCATCTAACAAGCAGTATGTCGCGTAGAGGAAACTGTTGGGACAACGCGGTCATCGAATCGTTCCATTCCAATTTGAAGTCCGAGGAGTTTCAATACGTCAAATTCCATTCACTAAGAGACCATGAGGTCTCTGAACGTGTTATCAACTATTTGAATTACTATAACGAAGAACGAATCCAAGAAAAATTAGGCTACCTGACACCGAAAAAATACGGTGTACTGGCAGCCTAATCAAGGTGTTTTATATGTGTCTCATATAGCTAGGTCAGTCTATGAGCCTATTGTGATGACGACTGATTTTTTAGTAACAACTAGTCATCCTAATCAAGTTAAACATATAGCTCGAACATTAAAGTATAAAGACGAGTTAATAAACAAACGTGTATTAGAAAAATTTGAAATAGAGCGTGTATATTGGGAAAGACATGACATTGATTGGGGAATAGTGACGGAGCTAGAAGTACCTAAAAATATGGCGCATAACATTGCTTTTATTCATGGTTATTCAGATCTTTCAAATATTGATGGGTTTGAAAGTATAAACTTGGAAGAATTAGAGGATCAAAGTATTTATTTTATAAGGAAATTACTAGAAGGACAAAAAACTATTCGTCAAATCACTACAGATTTTGATCATGATTTTATAATGCCTAGTGGTAGCGGATTATCGTTATTTAAGCATTTACTAATGATAAAGGCTATTGAAGTTGATTTAATGCACAAATTAGATGTAAATCAATTACAGCATGTGGTAAACGAAAGTTCAGCTACTTAGATGACGGTGTAACAAATCGTCAGTATACAGTGGCAGTAATAAATTTATTTAATGATAAGCAGTATCGAATAGTTGAAGTGGAAAGAGAAATTCGCTCGTTGTCCATGTTAATTCTTTCATCGGATTTATCCATAGACTGGGATAATATTATTGAAGAATTGTTATTAGATTTAGTTAATGACAGTGGGGCGTGGTTAAAGGCTTCATTAGAACGATTAGAGAGAAAAGGTGTAGTCGTAAGGAAGGCAAAACATAGTAAGAAGAATTTTAAGCATAGAGCGAAATTATTGTATGTAAAGTTAAGTATATAAATTCCTTAAAAAAGAGTATGATCCACACTTGATTTTTTTTGTGTATGGTATATACTCTTTTTAGGTTGGGGATAAAATGGATAATTAACCAAAAAAATTTTTGAAGCAAAAAAAGTGTATGCACTATACACATTAGGGGGTTTATCTTTTGAAAGCAAATGTATTAGAACAAGTGAATACTCAAGTTTGGCAGATTTACGACGAGTCTCGTGGAAAACTAGAGAAACATCATACTAAACTGGTCTATTTTGCATTACTAACATTTAAAAAATTGAGTGAAGATAACAAACAATATTCTTATGTTATACCTGAGGATATCAAATGGAGTAATCTAAAAGTTGGTAGCGAACAACTTAAATCACAAATTGCGAACGCTTTTAAAACAATTGAAAATCTTAATCCTTCATTACAAGGTATTTTTACGACTATTGATTTTAAGAGTATAGATAATGAAGTATGGTCAGAGTTAATAAAATTGATAAATGAAACACCTCAACTTGAAAATACGCATCCAGATTATAAAACATTTATTCAAGAAGTTTTAGGATTGTTTATTGAAAAAGACAATTTAGACTATGGATCAAGCCCAAAAGAGGTTGGTGAATTAGTGGTAAAGATATTAAATCTTTGTGAAGGTGAAGTATATGATGGTACATCAGGCCTTAATGGATTTTTAATTGAACAATACCGATATGCGACTAACAATAATGGTGATATAAAAGTATTTGGTCAAGAAATCAACCCGGAAATATGGGCGCTTGGGAAGATGAATTTTATTTTACATGGGTTAGATGATGAAGTAGCGAAGACAGCATGTGGAAATATAATCACTAGCCCGCTGTGGTTAGATTTTGGAAAGTTGAAGCAGTTTGATGGCGTTATTAGTAATCCCCCATTCGGTCTTAGTAACTGGGGGTATGAAAAGGCTGTGAAAGATGAGTATCGTCGTTTTTCGTATGGTGTACCTAAAAAGTCTTCAGGTGACTGGGCATTTATTTCACATTATATTGCCTCTTTAAATGAAAAAGGAAAGGCTGTTATAGTAGTACCCCATGGTGTGCTTTTTAGAAGCGCACAAGAAGGCGAGATCAGAAAGCAATTTATTTTAGATGATGTAGTAGAAGCGGTTATTGGGCTACCTGCAAATTTATTTAATAATACAAGTATTCCTGTTGCATTCCTAGTTATCAATAAAGCAAAAGATTCATTCATGAAAGATAAAATATTTTTCATTGATGCAGAAAATGAATTCAGAAAAAAAGGTGTAAAAAACATATTACAACCTACACACATTAATAAAATTACAGATGTATATCTCAATTATAAAGAGTTAGAAGGCTATAGTACGTTAGTAAACCTTGAGATAGTACAACAAAATGAATTTAATCTGTTACCATTACGATATTTTGACAAAGTTGAAGTAGAAACAGAGCTTGGAGAAATGGTGGTTTCTAAAGAAGCTTATGAAAAGGTAAATCGCATTTATTTAGGTGATATTGCTATACTCCAGCGAGGCCTCAACGTTATAACTAAAGAAATGGAAGCAGCAGAAAATAATTGCAAAGTAATTAATTTAGCTAATATTGATTCGGAAGGAGAAATTATATTTACTCAGTTGAAAGGCGCTTTTCTTACTACGAAAAAGCTAAAAGAACATAGTGTGGAAGCTGGAGATATTTTAATTTCTAGTAGGGGGGCAAAGAAAACAAAAGTTGTTGTTATACCAGAAGGTGTAGAATCAAATGTTGTATTCTCTAATAATTTTATACGTCTGAGATTGAATAACCTAAACAAATATCATCCATACTTTGTGAAGTTTTTCATGGATAGTCCAGTGGGGCAATACTATATTAAATCGTATCAAACAGGAAGTATGGTAACAGTTCTTAGCACTAAAAACATTGAAAAAATTATGATTCCTAAAATATCTTATGAGAAACAAGAAGGATTAGCTAACCACCTTTTACAAGTGCAAAAGGAATACAGGGAGCAACTAAATTTAGCGAATGTTAGAAAGCAAGAAGGGTTTATGGAGGCTTATCAATTGATGGGGTTAAGTGAATCATTTACATTACTATAAAACCAATTTAGAAAAGATAGATCATATGTTATTTTCCAAAAAGACAATTGTTTTAGCGTTTGAAAGTTATAACTTCCAAGCACATTCTGAAGTGTCTAAAATAGCAGAAATGTTTAATTTAGATGGTGTATTAGAGGGACATCCTCAAGCAGATAGTATCAATAAAAAATTAGGTTTAATGAGAGAAGCCATTTATACAGGAGCTTTAAATGAAGCTAATTTATTAGAACTAATTCAATATTTATCAAGATCATTGTTAAAGAATGATACTGAATTTAGATCCTTTGAGCGTGATATGTTAATTCGCTCATTGGCCGCAGATGGTTTTAGTTTTGATGATGAAAGTGAAAAACTTATCAAAATTGTTCCTCAGGAAGTTATAGAAGCTAAAGAACAAGTATTTCTTCTATTAGAACAAAATGAAGACTTATTCAAACTAATATCGCAGCGTATGGAACAATCTTTACAATCGTTTAGAGAGAGCGACTATAAAAAATGTATTTTGGATTTACGTCTTACATCAGAAACTATTGTCAAGAAATTAACCGAAGCAAAAAATCTGCATCTAAATAAAAATAATGAATGGAAAGATCAAAATGAATTACGAATGGCGTTAGGTAATACAAGAATACTAGATAAAACTAGAAATCTAGTGAATAATAAATCTAAAGGTCTTTTTAATGGTCTTTATAATTATTTATCATCCTTTTTACACGCTCAAAACAACCTTGATCAAATTGGTGAAATTGAGCCAACTAAAGAAGATGCTTTATTAGCTATACAAATGACTTTTCCGCTCATTCATAGAATGGTAAGCAATTATTATTTAGAAAAATAAAAGTTTAATTTTACTATCCTCAACCTTACCTTCATGGTTGAGGATAGTATTTACTGGATAATATTTGCTGAAATTAATAGGCAAAACATACGAATAGGAGAACAAATAATGAATGAATTAAATCGCAATTTACAAACAACAACTAATGTTCAGAAACAAGCTAACCTTATTTGGAACGTAGCGGATATTTTACGAGGGTTATATAAGCCACATGAATATGGGAAGGTTATTCTTCCGATGACCGTTATTAAACGACTTCATGATACATTAATGCCAACACGAGATGCAGTATTAAAGGCAGCGGAACTATATAAAGATATGAATGAAACGATGCGTAATCGTTTTTTGGAGAAAGCATCAGGTTATTCTTTCTATAACACAAGTTTATATACATTTGAAACATTACTTGCAGATCCAGCAAATATCGAAACAAATTTTAGAGCGTATTTAAATGGCTTTTCAGACAATATGCAAGATATTTTATCTAATTTTAAATTTGATGTTGAAATTACAAATATGGCGGAAAATGATGCACTATATCATGTTATTCAAGAATTTAATAAAAAAGAATCTTACTTGGGACCTGACAAAGTAACGAGTACAGATATGGGTTATATTTTTGAGGAATTAGTACGCAAATTCTCAGAAAGTTATAACGAAGAAGCAGGAGCACATTTTACAAGCCGAGATATTATTTATTTAATGACAGATTTATTACTAGTAGAAGACCGAGATACACTAACGGGTCAAGATATAGTAAAAACAGTATATGACCAAACCATGGGGACTTCGCAAATGCTATCTGCTATGATTGAGCGCATTCATGATTTTAATGAGAGTGCCGAAGTGCGTACGTTTGGACAAGAATTGAATCCTGAAACATACGCAATTGCCAAAGCTGATACGATGATTCGTGGCGGAAATCCAGATAATATGGCTTTAGGCAGTACACTATCAAATGATAAATTTGAAGGCTATACGTTTGACTATTGTATTTCAAACCCACCATTCGGGATTGATTGGAAAAAAGATCAAACGGCAATAAAAGATGAACATGCCCGCGGTGAGAATGGTCGCTTTGGTGTAGGATTACCGAAAATTAGCGATGGTCAATTATTATTTCAACTAAATGGTCTTTCGAAATTAAAAGAAACAGGACGTATGGCAATCGTTCACAACGGCTCAGCATTATTTTCAGGAAATGCAGGTGGTGGTGAAAGTGCAATTCGTCAATACGTTATTGAAAACGATTGGCTAGAAGCAATTGTTCAATTACCAACAGACTTATTTTACAACACAGGGATTTGGACATATGTATGGATTATTACGAAAAATAAAGCAACTGCGCGACAAGGAAAAGTGCAACTCATTGATGCTTCGAAAATGTTTGAAAAGCGTCGTAAAAATATTGGGGAAAAACGTGTAGATATTAGTGAAGAATGTCGAGATAGTATCGTTCAAGCGTACGGTGAGTTTGACAATAAAGAATATCATTTAGGTGAAAGAGTGGTAGAGTCAAAAGTATTTGATACAGAAGACATTCCATTAAAAGAGAATGTACAAGCCTATTTTGAACGTGAAGTAGTGCCATTTAACTCAGATGCTTGGATGGACCGTAAAAAAGATAAAATTGGGTATGAAATTCCATTCACACGCCTATTTTATAAATACACAGCACCAGAACCATCTGAATTGATTGCAGAGCGCATTAAAAAATTAGAAGAATCCATTGTCGCAAACTTCGAAGCACTATCAGGTAAGGATGTGAGCAACCTTGACTAAAGAAATGAAAGATTCGGGTGTGGAGTGGATTGGGAAAATTCCGGAAAGTTGGGATTTGAAAAGACTTAAATTTATATTAAAAGAAAGAAAGTTGAAAAATGATCCTATAATAACTAAAGAAATACTATCACTATCAGTTGAAAGAGGGGTATTTCCTTACTCCGAAAAAACTGGCGGAGGAAATAAAGCTAAAGAAGATCTTACGGCTTATAAAGTAGCATATCCCGGAGATATTGTAGTAAATAGCATGAATATCTTGGCAGGAGCAGTTGGGTTATCTAATTATAAAGGAGCCGTTAGCCCAGTCTATTATACCTTATACACTGATAGCGACAAAATTAATATCGAATATTATTATTACTTATTTCAAACAGAGGCTTTTCAAAAGAGTTTATTAGGTTTAGGTAACGGGATTTTGATGAAAGAGTCGTCCACCGGAAAACTTAACACAATTCGTATGAGGATACCGATGGAAAAGTTATCCTCGTTGCTCATGCCCATTCCTACAATAGAAGTGCAAAAGAAGATAGTAAGTCATGTAGCTGAAAAAGTCGAATCTGTAAATAAAATCATTGCCGAAACCCGACAATCCATCGAAGAATTAAAGAAATACAAGCAATCATTAATTACAGAAACTATAACAAAAGGGTTAGATAAAAATGTTGATGTGAAAGATAGTGAAATCCGATGGATAGGTAAGTATCCTATTAAATGGGGATTAAATCAATTGAAAACTATAATTAAAGTTAAAAATGGAAAAGAAATTAATCATGAAGGTGGAAATATACCAGTTTATGGTTCGGGAGGGATTTTTAAATATACTGATGAAATTCTTTATTCTAAACCCTCCATTTTATTTGGTAGAAAAGGAACTATTGGTAAACCGATTCTTGTAGAAGGGGATTTTTGGACAGTAGATACCATGTTTTATACAGAAGTAAATACTAATAGATCAATTTATAAATGGGTTTACTATTTATTATCGTCATTACCTTGGGCTTATTACACAACTCAAACTGCAATTCCTAGTATTGTGGGAAGTGAAGTTGAAAGTATTTTTATACCCTATCCTTCTAAAGAAGAACAAGGAAAAATCGTTGAATTCTTAGATGAAAAGATTGGTGAAATTGATGTTTTAATTTCAGAGAAGCAACGGATTACTCAGGAACTTGAACGATACAAAAATTCGATCATTTACGAATACGTAACTGGTAAAAAAGAAGTCTAAAGGAGTGAAAGGATTTGGTTGAGGCGAAGGAGATTCGTTTTGAACAAGATATCGAAACAGCTTTAACGCAATATGGTGGATGGAAAGGTGAGAAGTATCAGGACTCTCACTTTGATGCAACTATTGGACTTGATTTAGACAAACTGATTGCTTTTATCCAAGCGACGCAGCCGAAGCAGTGGGAGCGTTATGAAAAGATTTATAAAGAGGATGTACACCGTAAGTTTTTAAAACGCTTTAATGAAGAAGTGAGTATGCACGGGATGTTGCATGTGTTACGAAATGGCTTTAAAGACCGTGGTGTGCCATTGAAAGTTGCATATTTTAAGCCTGTTTCTGGACTGAATTATGATGTGTTGCAGAAGTATGATGCGAATCAGTTTACATGTACACGCCAATTTGCGTATAGCCCTAATAACAATAAAACGATTGATATGGTGCTACTATTAAACGGGATCCCACTTATCGCTTTAGAACTAAAAAATCAGTATACGGGACAGTCTGTCGAAAATGCGAAAGTGCAATTTCAACAAGACCGTGATCCGAAAGAATTGGTGTTCCAATTTAACACACGCTTTTTAGTGTACTTTGCGGTGGATCATTACGAAGTGTTTATGACAACGAAACTTGCTGGTAGAAAGACATACTTTTTACCGTTTAACCAAGGTTCAAATGGTCCTGGTAATGTAGGTGGGAAGGGTAACCCTGCAAATGCAGATGGTTACCCAACGGCTTACCTGTGGGAGCACGTTTTACAGCGAGATAATGTTATGGATATACTTCAACGCTTTATGAACTTAGAAATAAAGAAAGAAAAACAAGGTGATCGAGAAATTATCAAGAAGACGCTGATATTCCCTCGCTATCACCAGCTAGATGTTGTCCGTAAACTACTTGCAGATGTAAAAGAGCATGGTAGTGGAGAGAATTATTTAATCCAACATAGTGCTGGTTCAGGAAAATCAAATAGCATTGCTTGGTTAGCGTATCATTTGGCATCTGCTCATGATAATGAAAATCATCCGCTATTTGCATCAACGATTATTGTTACAGACCGTACAGTATTAGACCGTCAATTACAAAACACAATTATGAGTTTTGATCATACGACAGGACAAGTTGAAACGATAGATGATAAAAAGACTTCGCAAGATTTAAAACAAGCCATTAATAACGGCAAGAAAATTATTATTACAACGCTTCAAAAGTTCCCTGTTATCTATCAAGAAATAGATGCTTCAAATGGTAGAAACTTTGCGGTGATTGTCGATGAAGCCCATTCTTCTCAAACGGGGAATAGTGCACAAAAATTGAAAGCAGCTTTATCCGATAAAGAAGCAACGTTGCAAGAATATCAAGAGATTGAAGAAGAGATTGAAAAAACCGCCTTGGATGATCAAGATGAGTTAGTGAAAACATTATTAGCCCAAGGGCGTCATCGCAACTTAAGTTTCTTCGCTTTTACGGCTACACCAAAAGAAAAAACGATTGAAATGTTCGGTACAAAACAAGCAGATGGTAGTTTTGAGCCATTCCATGTGTATAGTATGCGCCAAGCGATTGAAGAAGGATTTATTTTAGATGTTCTGAAAAACTACATGACCTACAAAACTTCTTATCGCATTGCGAAGGAAATTGAAGATAATCCAGAGCTCCCTAAAACAGAAGCTGTACGTGCGATTGCTCGTTATCAATCATTCCATCCTTGGGTATTACGTCAAAAGACAGAAGTCATGATTGAACAATTTCGAGCGGTTACAAAAAAAGCAATTGGTGGTAAAGCCAAAGCTATGGTTGTAACCCCTTCACGTTTACATGCAGTGCGCTATATGCAGGAATTTAAATTGTATATCGAAGAAAAAGGATACAAAGATTTAGATGTCTTGGTTGCCTTCTCTGGTACTGTAAGTGATGATGACAAAGAATATACGGAGTCAAGTATGAATGTCACAAAAGCAGGCGAGCGTATTAAGGAAAGTCAGTTGAAAGAGGTCTTTCACACAGAAGACTTTAACCTTTTAATTGTAGCTGAGAAGTATCAAACAGGTTTTGACGAGCCTTTGTTGCATACAATGTTTGTTGACAAAAAGTTAAACGGTGTAAAAGCTGTACAAACCTTATCACGCTTAAACCGTATGATGCAAGGAAAGAAAGACACGTTTGTTTTAGACTTTGTCAATACGGAGGAAGAAATCTTGGAAGCCTTCCAGCCATTTTATGAAGAAACAACGTTAGACAGTGAAATCAATATTAATTTAATCTACGATACACAAAGTAAATTGCGTAAATACAATATTTATAACCAAGACGATATCGATCAAGTGATGAAGTTGGTGAAGCAAGCACAACAGAGGCAAGATGAACGATTATTGGGGCGTATATCTAGCTTATTTAAGCCAATTATAGGGCGTTATGATGAGTTACCAAAGGATACACAATATGAATTCCGTGTAACGCTGCGCAATTTCGGTAAGTGGTACAATTATATTGCCCAATTAGATCGCACATTTGATATGGAGCTTTTGGAGGAAAGTATCTTTACGAACTATCTTTTAAAGTTTATCCCAAAAGAGCAACGTAAAAAAGTAGATATTATAGACAAAGTGAAGTTAGAGTACTATAAGCTACAAAAAGATTTTGAGGGTGAAATTATGCTAGTCGCTGAAAGTACCGATAGTGGTGTATTGAGTAATCCTCAAGAAATAAATGCTGGTATCAAGCCCCCCGAAGAACGTGATTCGTTAGAGGAAATTATTCATCGTGTGAATGAGCGATTCCCAGGAGATTTTACTGAGGGAGATAGGGTACTAATCGAAACCTTGTACAAATCATTTAAACAGCAGCCCGATTTAAAACTAGTCAATATGGCTAAAAATAATAGCTCTGAAATGTTTGAGAAAAATTTATTCAAAGACATTTTCCAGGATACCGTGTTAGAAAAGTATTCGCAAAACCAAACAGCATTTGGCAAATTAGTAGGCGCAGATGAGAACTACTACAATACGGTTTACTCGTTACTAGCAAAAGATTTGTATAAGTGGTTTAGAGCACAGGCTGAATGACTACGTTGATTGATAAAAAGCTTGCTTGACACTAGAATTTTTTAATGGCATATTCTTGAAATGGTGTTGTAAGTATAACAAACATTAGTCTCTTCATTGTAAATCTCAATTTCCAAAACAAATGATATATAGTAATTAATAGTTCTTTCTTTCTTTTACTGTTTATTGCAAAGACGGTTTGTCAAATTAAGTGCAACACTTCTTCTGTGAAGACCTCGTATGCAGTTTTCCAGTTGAGACATTTTCGCGGTCTCCCATTGATCCAGGCGAGCGCTTGAGCGAGTTCAGTACGACTGACC
>Ga0308158_10003661_pt1 | contig 13360 bp, 14 predicted proteins | sample PhyBR2_FD_201038 | JGI IMG/M metagenome (GOLD analysis project Ga0308158, IMG submission 201038) | Phyllosphere microbial communities from UC Gill Tract Community Farm, Albany, California, United States - DLSLB.R2 | ecosystem: Host-associated > Plants > Phyllosphere > Unclassified | place: USA... | reverse complement strand
GCCCACGCCCGCCCGCTTTTCTGTTTTGGAGATGTTCAGATTATAGCGATATTCAGATTATGCCCCAGGCGCGGTAGCGTCCGCGCCCGGTGATCTCGCGAATGCCGATATCGTTGAGCAGATTGAGCGCGCCGCGACCGCTGACTTTGAGCTCCCGCGCCACCATCGCCGAAGACACCATCGGCCGCGATAGCACGAATTGCGCAAGGTTAGGCAGGCTGCTGTTGGAGCGCCTGTCCTTGAAACGCATCTGCATCTGCTGCTGTGCCAGCGACAGTCGATCCATCTCCTTCAGGCCGAGATCGGCGCTCTCCACCATGGCTTCGAGAAAGGATTGCAGCCTGACGAGACGTTGCCGGGAGCGCCGGCGTTCGTGGCGAACGGTCTTCAGGCCCGCGAAGAATGAAAACAGATGCGACGTGATCTTGCCGCGCTGGCGCAGATAACCGGAAACCAGCAGGCCGCCCAGCCAATGCTGACGCCGCAGCGGCTCGATCTGCTCCCACGCGTCGAACAACACGGCTGCGCCCAATGTCGGCGGCAAGGCGTCGGCAATGGCGATGACGGAACGCCACTCGCGCAGCCGCGCTGCCTCGTCCCAATCTTCGTCATCAAGCAGCGCCAGCCGGTCGTCCGCTCGTTCCGGCCGTGTGGGTTCAGGCTTGGCCTCCCGAACGCCTCTGGCGAGATCGTCGAGAAGCCTGCTCGACCGCTCCAGCACGGCGTCGATCTCGGCCAGTTCCGTCGCCAGCGGCGCATCGGGCTCATGGTCGTCATTGTCGTGATCGCGATAGGCGCTCTTTAGTTCCGGCGCTCTCTGCTGCTCGCCACCGATCCCCGTCAGAACCGCAATGCCGGCCTCGCTCAAGGTCCAATAAGGATCGCTTGTCCATATTCTGCGGCGCGCGCGCAGCACAGCATGCGCGATCGTCAGTTCGTGGCTGGGCGTGCGGGCATCCATATGGGCGTCGTGCAGCACCAGGTCTTCGAGATGCACCAGCTCGCCCGCCACCCACAAGGCGCCGACGGCGTCGAAGAAATGGCGGCGCTCGGAAAAACCGTCGGCGATCGAGGATCGTAGCGCGCGCTCGTCCAGCCGCGCCAAGGCATCTTCCGCCCGAACGAAGAGCGGCAGCAGCGTGATCACCGACGTGGTGTCGATCTCGTGCTTCATCGCCAGGCGTCTCCGGTCCGGCTGGCCTGCGTCTCGCGAGAGATCGGTGTTGGGCGCATACGGCGCGCTCTGATGTGTCCCGTCAACGCTTTGAAAGATCGTCCTGCCGCGAACATGCCCGGCTATTCCTGCTTCATGGGGGCGGTGAATATTGATCACCAGCCCGTTCTTTGTCCTCGGCATGTGGGCCAACGCCAGGCGGACCATTATCAGTAAAGGATCGCACGATTCGAAAATTGCAGCAATCTTCAGCGTCGATCGGTCGCTGGTTGCCCACTGCCGGTTTGATCCATGCCCTTGCGGCACCGGACCATGTGCGTCAAAAGCAGGAAGAATTGATCAGGAGAGCCGGCGTGCGCCACATCTATGTCATCGGTATCGGAACGGGAAATCCCGAGCACGTCACCATCCAGGCCATCGGCAGGATGAACGCCGCCGACATGATCTTCCTGCCGACGAAAGGCGAGGAGAAGGAGAAGCTCGCTTCCGTCCGCCGCGAGATTTGCGAGCGCTTCGTCACCAATGCGACGACCCGGATCGTCGAGTTCGCCATTCCTCAGCGCAAGACGGCTGACCGCAGCTATGTCGAAAGCGTCGATGACTGGCATGCGACACTGGCGCAGACCTATGTGCGGCTGATCAACGATCTTCCCGAAGACGGCACCGGCGCCTTTCTCGTCTGGGGCGATCCGAGCCTTTATGATAGCGTGATCCGTATCATCGAGCGGGCAAGAGCACTCGGCACTGTCGATTTCGACTTCAGCGTCGTTCCCGGGATCACCAGCATCCAGGCCCTGGCGGCAAGCCACCGCATTCCGATCAACATGGTCGGTAAGCCGGTCGAGATCACGACCGGTCGGCGGCTTGTCGAACATGGGAGCCGGGGGGATAGCACCGTGGTCATGCTGGATGGAGAGCAGGCTTTCTCCAAGATCGAAGATCCGGATGCCGAGATCTTCTGGGGCGCCTATCTCGGTACGGATGACGAGATCGTGCGCTCGGGGCGGCTTGGCGATGTCGCCGCGGATATCGTGAAGTTGCGTGCCGAAGCGCGGGCACGACACGGTTGGATCATGGATATCTATCTGCTGCGCAAGGGTCGCGATTTCGACGATCTGTGACACTGGCGATAGCTTTGCTCCGTGCCTCGCTGTAGGCGCCGGGCGGAAGGAAATGACGAGATGGCATGCGATGAGCGCATCAAGACGGATATTGCGGGCGAAGCCGCGCAACCTTATGCGCGGCGCGGTGCCTGTCCGACCCTAGCGCGGCCGATGCAAACGGGCGATGGCCTGCTTGCGCGCCTGCGTCCGCAGGGTGGTGTCCTGACGATTCATCAGTGCTCGCAGCTGGCACAAGCCGCCTTGCTGTATGGTAACGGTTTGCACGAGATCACGGCGCGCGGCAGCCTGCAGATCAGAGGACTTCGGCCGGAAACAGTCGAGCCTTTCGCCGAAGCGGTGGATGCGGCCGGCATCGCCGTGTCGCCCAATCCCGTGATCGAGTTGCCGCCGCTCAATGGTGCTGAATTCGGCGATGTCGCGGATGCCGCCGCGATGGAATTGCTGCTGCGGGACCGGCTCGCCGAACATCTGCAGGCGCCAGGGCTTGCGCCGAAGCTGTCGATTATCGTCGATGGCGGTGGGCGCTTTGATCTCGCCGACGTCACCGCCGACATCAGGCTGCTGGCCCTTTCGGCGGAAGAGTGGCTGGTCGCCATCGCTGGGGATGGTGCTAGCGTTCGTCCGGTTGCCGTCGGCACTACCGACCAGGCGGTCAAGGCGGTCGGTGACGTGCTCAAGCTGCTGCTCTCGATCGGCTGGCAGAAGCGTTGCCGCTATATCGCGCCTGAGCGATTGGTGTCTGTCTTCCCGGATATGCATGCCATTTCGCGCTATCCGCGCGCGGGCGCAACGCCGTCGGTTGGCATTCATCTGATGGAAGGCGGTTCGGCGATAATCGGTCTGAAGCCGCGCTTCGGGCAAATAGACGCGAGCGACCTTCTGGCGTTTCTGGGAGTCCTCGACGATCTTGATGTGCGCGATATCCGACCGGCGCCCGATCGCTGTCTTTTTATTACGGGCCTGAGCGAGGAGCGCGCGGCGGCAGTCCGGCAATCCGCTGAGCGCTTCGGTCTATCCGCCGATAGCGGCGATCTCTCATCGCCCATCGCCACCTGTGCAGGCGCTGGGGCATGCGCTTCGAGCTTCTATGCCACCAAGGCATTGGCGGAGACGCTGATCGAGCGGTGTCCCGAGGTGCTGGATGGCTCGCTCGATCTGCATCTGTCCGGCTGCGCCAAGGGCTGCGCCCACCCGCGTCGCGCCTTCACGGTCTCGGGAGCCGCAAACGGCTATCATCTGGTGCTGGACGGTCTCGCGTCGGATGCCCCCGATGCACAGATTGCTGGTAGTGACATCAATTCCGCTATAGAGAGGCTTTCCCGTCTCATCAAAAGTGAAAGACAAGCTGGCGAATCTGCTAGGGCCTGTCTCGACAGGGTGGGGACGACCACGATTACCCGAGCGCTGCGACAGGAATAGGAATGCCAGACTACGATTACATCCACAGCGGTGACGCCATCTATGAACGGTCGTTCGCGATTATCCGCAGCGAAGCCGATTTGTCGCGGTTCTCCGCCGAGGAAGCCGACGTTGCCGTGCGCATGATTCATGCCTGTGGACTGGTTGAAGCCGCCGAACATTTCGTGTTCGCGCCGCATTTCGTCAGCGCCGCGCGCGCCGCGCTCCATGACGGCGCGCCGATCTTCTGCGACGCCGAGATGGTGGCGCATGGCGTGACCCGCACGAGACTGCCCGCCAAGAACGATGTCCTCTGCACATTGCACGATCCGCGCACCGCGGAGCTGGCGAAGGAGACCGGAAACACGCGTTCGGCCGCCGCCCTACATCTCTGGAAGGATCGTCTTGCCGGCAGCGTCGTTGCTATTGGCAATGCGCCCACCGCGCTCTTCCACCTGCTTGAACTGTTGCGCGACGGCGCGCCGAAGCCTGCGGCGATCATCGGCATGCCTGTAGGCTTTGTCGGTGCTGCGGAATCGAAGGATGCCTTGGCTGAAAATTCCTACGGCGTTCCCTATGCGATCGTGCGCGGACGTCTTGGCGGCAGCGCCATGACGGCAGCGGCCGTCAACTCGCTGGCGAGGCCTGGCCTGTGAGCGGCGCAGGTCGTCTCATCGGTGTCGGTACGGGTCCCGGCGATCCGGAACTGCTCACCGTCAAGGCCGTGAAGGCAATCGAAGCGGCTGATGTGATCGCCTATTTCGCTAAGCGCGGCAGGGGTGGTAACGGCAGGGCGATCGTCGAGCACTTGATCGGGGCGAACGCGGTCATGCTGCCGCTCTACTATCCGGTGACCACGGAGATCGAGAAGAATGAAGCCGAATACCGTCGCCAAATCACCGATTTCTACGAGGAATCCGCTGCTGCTGTTGCCGCGCATCTCGATGCCGGCCGCACGGTGGCCCTCCTCAGCGAGGGCGATCCGCTGTTTTATGGCTCATACATGCACCTGCATGTGCGCCTCGCCAACCGCTATCCGACCGAGGTCATCCCCGGCATCAGCGCGATGTCCGGCTGCTGGTCTCTCGCCGGCATCCCGATTGTGCAGGGCGACGACGTATTGTCCGTTCTGCCCGGGACGATGGCCGAGCAGGAGCTCGAGCGCCGTCTGTCCGATACGCAAGCGGCGGTGATCATGAAGGTCGGGCGCAACCTGCCGAAGATCCGCCGCGCGCTGCAGGCATCGGGGCGCCTTGCCGAAGCGGTCTATGTCGAGCGCGGCACCATGGCCAACGCGGCGATGATCAAGCTCGCGGATCGCCCCGAAGGCGACGCGCCTTACTTTTCGCTGGTGCTCGTTCCCGGCTGGGAGAGCAACCGATGAGCGGGCGGCTTTTCGTCATCGGCACCGGCCCGGGCAATCCCGACCAGATGACGCCGGAGGCGCAGGCCGCCGTTTCGAAGGCCACCGTTTTTTTCGGCTACGGCCCTTATCTCGATCGTCTCAACCTGCGGGCTGACCAGGCGCGTCAGGCCTCCGACAACCGTGAGGAGCTGGATCGCGCGGGCGCCGCGTTGCGGGCCGCGTCCGAGGGCGCGGTTGTCTGCGTCGTCTCGGGTGGCGACCCTGGTGTGTTCGCCATGGCGGCCGCGGTCTGCGAGGCGGTCGACAATGGTCCGGATGCGTGGCGGGATGTCGATCTCGTTATTTTGCCGGGGATCACCGCCATGCTGGCGGTCGCTGCCCGAGTCGGCGCCCCGCTTGGCCATGACTTCTGCGCGATCTCGCTCTCCGATAATCTGAAGCCCTGGGCGACGATCGAAAAGCGTCTGGCCGCAGCGGCCGAAGGAGGCTTTGTGATCGCTCTTTATAATCCGATCAGCAGGGCTCGGCCCTGGCAGCTTGGAAAAGCGTTCGAGCTGTTGCGCGAAAAGCTCCCCGGCTCTACGCCCGTCATCTTCGGCCGTGCCGCCGGACGGCCGGATGAGCGTATTTCCGTTCAGCCGCTCGATGTCGCGGACGCCGCGACGGCCGATATGGCGACCTGCGTGATCATCGGCTCGTCAGAGACGAAGGTTATCGAGCGCAAGGGCAGGGTCGATCTCATCTATACCCCTCGTTTCAGCCCGGGGGCAGCAGGTGATTGATCATCGCCAAGGCCTCGTCAACGGTGGCGACCGTGGGGATCGCGGGCGCTTCGGCACGGCCGATCATGATCACCTCGATACCGAGCGCGCGCGCAGCCGCGATCTTGGCATAGGTGGCCGAACCGCCGCTGTTCTTGGTGATGACGACATCGATGCGGTGCTCCCGCAGCAACTCGGCTTCGCGTTCGACATCGAACGGTCCGCGATCGAGAAGATAGTGCGCGTGGGGAAGCTGGGGTTGCGGATCGACCGGGTCCACGCTTCGGATCAGATAGTAGTGCTGCGGGGCGGTATCCGCCCGGTGCGCCTCCTGGCGGCCGATGGCGAGAAATACGCGGCGCGGCGTGGCGCCGAGTTTCGCGATGGCATCCTGGATGCTCGCGACATGCCGCCAGTTGTCGCCCGCCTCGGCCTGCCAGGGCGCACGGCGAAGGCAGAAGGCAGGAAGGCCGGTTATCGTGGCGGCTTGCGCGGCGTTCTGCGAGATGCGCGCGGCGAAGGGATGCGTGGCATCGATCAGCAGGTCGAACTTTCCATCACGCACAAAACGCGCGAGCCCTTCCGCGCCGCCAAATCCGCCGACGCGGGTGGGCAGGGACTGAGGAGCGGGTTTCTGCGTCCTGCCGGCAAGCGACAGCAGGGCATCGTGGCGCGGCTGAGCGGCCAAAGCCTTGGCGAGCGCGCTTGCCTCGGTCGTTCCGCCAAGCATCAGAATGCGGGTTTTGCTCATGGCTGATATATCTTCCGCTCCCGGCCAACCTTGGCTGACTATTATCGGCATCGGCGAGGATGGTCCAGCAGGGCTGGGCGATGAAGCCAAGCGGCTGCTCGCCGCCGCGTCCGTCGTCTTCGGCGGCGCTCGTCATCATGCGCTGATGGCTGGGCTCATTGAGGGGGAATGCCTGGCGTGGGAGAGCCCGTTCGAACGTTCGGTCGCGGCAATCACCGCGCGTCGCGGTTCGCCTGTCGTCGTGCTCGCCTCGGGTGATCCGTTTCTCCATGGCGTGGGCGCCACGCTGTCGCGGAGCGTCGACGCCACGGAGATGCGCACGATACCGGCGCCGTCATCCTTCAGCCTTGCCGCTTCGCGGTTGGGCTGGCCATTGCAGGAAGTTGCCAGCGTTTCGCTGCATGGGCGTCCGCTCGATCTCATCCGCCCGCATCTGCATCACGGCCGGCGTATCATCGCGCTAACCTCCGACGAGGAGACACCGAAGCAGCTCGCGGCTTTGCTTGCGGCCAATGGTTTCGGCCGGTCGCGGCTGGATCTGCTCGAAGCGCTTGGCGGCGAGCGCGAGCGCGTCAGGTCCTGCCAAGCCGATGCGTTCGATATCAAGGACATCGATCCGCTGAACGTCTGCGCCATCGACGTCGTGGCAGGCGAGGGCGCGCGCGTGCTTGCCTTAGCGCCCGGCCTCGACGATGCGCTCTTCGAGCACGATGGCCAGATCACCAAGCGGGAGATCCGGGCGTTGACGCTGTCGACGCTTGCGCCCCGGCATGGTGATCTGCTGTGGGATATCGGCGCCGGCTCCGGATCGATCGGCATCGAGTGGATGCTGTGTGACCCGTCGCTTCGGGCGATCGCGATCGAGCAGTCGAACGAGCGGGCTCAGCGCATCGCGCGCAATGCGGCCGCCTTCGGCGTGCCGGGGCTCGCGGTCGTGGAAGGCGCGGCGCCGCAGGCGTTGCAATCGCTGCCCGAGCCCGACGTTATCTTCGTCGGTGGCGGGGGCAGCGAGGATGGGGTAATGGAGGCGGCGATCGCCGCGCTGAAGAGTGGCGGCCGGCTAGTCGCCAATGCCGTGACGCTCGAGATGGATGCGAAATTGCTGGCTTTACACGCCAGCCGAGGCGGGTCGTTGACCCGCATCGACATTTCCCGTGCCGGCGCGATCGGCGCGATGACGGGCTGGCGCCCGGCAATGCCCGTCACGCAGTGGCACTGGGTCAAGGATTGAGGACAAGGATATGACCGTTCATTTCATCGGCGCTGGCCCGGGTGCCGCGGATCTAATCACCGTGCGCGGCCGCGACCTCATCGGAAAATGCCCCGTTTGCCTCTATGCCGGCTCGATCGTTTCGCCCGATCTTCTCGCCTATTGCCCGCCGGGAGCGCGGATCGTCGATACCGCCCCCATGTCGCTCGACGAGATCGAGGCCGAATATCTGCGCGCGGCCAATGCCGGCGAGGATGTCGCGCGCCTGCACTCGGGCGATCTCTCGGTCTGGAGTGCCGTCGCCGAACAGATCCGCCGTCTGGAGAAGCATGGCATTGCCTACACGATGACACCAGGTGTGCCGTCCTTTGCCGCCGCCGCCGCGGCACTCGGGCGCGAACTGACCATTCCCGAGGTCGCGCAGAGCCTGGTGCTGACCCGCGTATCAGGCAGGGCGTCGCCGATGCCCGGTGGCGAGACCTTGACGCAGTTCGGCGCCACGGGCGCCACGCTTGCCATCCATCTCGCCATTCACGCGCTTGACCGGGTCGTCAGCGATCTTACGCCGCTATATGGGGCCGAATGCCCCGTTGCCATCGTCGTGAAGGCGAGCTGGGAGGATGAGCGGATCGTGCGCGGGACGCTCGGCGATATCGAGGCCAAGGTGGCCGCGGAGCCGATCGAGCGGACGGCGATCATCTTCGTCGGCCCATCCTTGTCGTCGACCGATTTTCGCGAGAGCTCGCTTTACGATGCGACCTATCAGCGTCGCTTCAGAGGCCGACAGTAAAACCGCCGCAAGACTTGGACTTCCAGCCGCGCACTTGCCGGCCTTTCTGCCTCGCTCGCCGGGCGATCGGCGCGCGGTAGAGCTTAATGTTATCCACAGCGCCCAATATCCCCGAATATTGCCCTGAAAACCCGGCTCAAGCGTTAAACGAGGCATTAACCAATTGGATTAGCTTGGTTTCGTGATCCCGTTACAATGGCGTTGCTACAGTATTTGCTAGGGATGACGTTGCTTCGTCTATGCCAGAACAGTACGGGATTTCGTACTATACGGTGACGCGAGAACACAAACGATTATTATCGTTAAGAAACGGTATTTCTAAAGAATAATTGCCATACGCGTCTTGGTTGATGTTTTTGCTTCCGTGTAAAAATTAATTCCTGTTTTTGCCTTTAGGCGGTACATTTTTATATACTGAGCATTTTTAATCTAAGTCTGACGAAATATTTTGTATTGATTGTCACTACTGATGTATGTAGGTTATTAATAAAGTAAAAACCACACGCGATAAGTGATCCAAAAATGGATAGACTACTTTACTGACTTAATACACGCCGATGTCCCCCGAGTATTGCATTTCGTTGCGAATGGTCACCTCTAACACTATTGAGTATGAGGCTAGTATGAATTACGTACCTTCGGAATTTGAAAGCGGACGCACGCCTGTCAACAGACTTCAGGCCGTTGCCGTGGCACCCAGAGCTCTCAGCGAACTGGGCGAAGTAAAGGTTATCGGCGAGGACCGGTGCTTGCTTATCATCGACGGCAGAACACTCGAGCGGGAATGCCTCGCGACGACGCTGACGCAGAACGGCCTTGGCATGAAGGCTTGCGCGGTGGGCTCGGTGGCTGAATGGCGGCGCAAGAAAGATGCGACGCAGCGCGTCAAGGCGGTGCTGCTCAACATCACCGGCCGTGCGTCGAGCGATGGCGCACTTTACGAAGAGATCGCCAGCATCGCCACGGAACTCGCACCGGCGCCGGTCGTCATCCTCGCTGATGGCGACGATCTCAACCAGACACTCCGGGCGATCGAGCACGGCGCTCGCGGCTTCATTCCCACCTCGGTGGGCATCGAAGTTTGCGTTGAAGCCATCGGGCTGGCCGTCGCGGGCGGCACCTTCATCGTGGCGGGCAAGGCCTTCACGTCGTCGGCTCCTGTCGACAACGCGCCACGGCAGAAAGAGCTCTCGCGCATGTTCACGCTGCGCCAGGCCGAAGTCGTCCAGGCGCTGCGCAAGGGCAAGGCGAACAAGATCATCGCCTATGAGCTCAATCTGCGCGAAAGCACCGTCAAGGTTCACATCCGCAACATCATGAAGAAGCTGAAGGCGACCAACCGTACCGAGGTTGCCTACAAGCTGAACGATCTGTTCCAGTCCGACTCGCGCTGGAGCGCATCGGCGGACTAGATCAGGTTAGGCGATGCCATCCGTGCTGACCGGGTGGTTCTCGCTGATGGCGCCGGACGGGCTCCGCGATCCTTTATCACTTGTTCTTATCTCCTGGCCGTCGGGATGCACCCGGCGGCCAAGAATTTGTCGGTAGCCCTTCTTCGAGAAGGGCTGGAACAGCTGACCAATAAAGTTGTCGGCAACGCGACCGCTGATGCCGATATCGGTCGGCGGGCGGCGGTTGGGATTGAGGTAGGTTCCGAACAGCTGGTCCCACAACACAAGGTTCTCACCGTAGTTCATATTGCCTTCGGCCAATACGCGCGAGTGATGCCAACGATGCAGGCCCGGCGTGCTGAAGATCAGATCGAGCGGGCCCGTGCGCACGTCGATATTGCAGTGGGTGAGCAGGCCGATGAAGGCCGTCACGGCGCCGATCCACAAGAAGACCGGCAGCGGTGCGCCCAGGAGATAGAGCGGAAGCTGGCTGAGCGCGATCTTGAACAGCGAGTCCATGAAGTGGAAGCGGCCGGTATTCACGACCCAAAGCCGCTCGACACTGTGGTGAAGGGCATGAAACCGCCAGAGAGACAGGATCTCGTGGGCCGCGCGATGGGCGACGTATAGTCCGAATTCGGCGATTACCAAGCCGAGGACCACCTGAAGCGCCAGCGGCCAGTTGCTGGGCCATATATCGGGCAGGCCGACAACAAAGGGATGCGCAACGGTCGCGACCGCCATCGGCGCGGTCGCACCCAGTGCGGCGGCCAGCTGAACGCCACCCTTGCTCAGCAGCGTGTGCGCGACGTCATTGAACGTCTCGCCGTCCCGCTGCAGCCATTGATGTTCAAAAGGCATCACGCGCTCGAAAAGCGCAATTGCGCAGACGATCGCCAGGTAGACCACGTTGAACCACAGTAGCGGCGCGTGGCTCTGAAAGGAGAACCCAGCGCCTATCAGCCCGGCTGCGAACAGCGCTGGCCACAGCATCCATGAAAGCAGCGCGTGGGTAATCGATGCGCTCTTGTCGGTCACGTGTTATCTCCATCAAATTTCGAAGTCATTCGTTGATACACTACGATTGTGGCTCGTATGCAATATCGCGTGTTTAAGCAACCGCGCGGACAACTACACCACGTCCATCGCCTGCCGCATCCTTAATGTATGCCGGACCAAACTAGCCATTGTTCCCTATGCGACTTCTTGCTACGTGCACAGCATCATCAATGCCGCATCCAGGCTGCCATATCATGCATTTCCGCGCTTCAGACACGTCGCCCAACCCGCTTGTTGGTATTGCACTGTCCTGCGCGGGCTATTCGCTGTTTGCGATCCAGGATGCGATCGTGAAATGGCTGGTTGCGGACTATGCGGTGCCGCAAATTCTCTTCATACGTAGTGTGATCATCGTTGCGGTCGCGGGCTTCATGGTCAGGCGCTTGCGCCATCCGTCCATCTTGAAAAGCGCGCATCGCGGTTCGCTCGTCCTGCGCGCCCTGCTCATGCTGGGCGCCTGGATGGCATATTACTCGGCCGCCAGGCATCTCGGCCTTGCCGAGATCACGACCTTATACTTCTCGGCCCCCATCATCGTTATCTTCCTTTCCATATTCGTATTGAAGGAAAACGTAGGTCCGATGCGATGGTTTGCCTGCTTTGCGGGCTTTGCCGGCGTCATACTTGCAGCCAATCCCACGCATTCGCCAAGCCTTGCGCCGACGCTCATGGTGCTGTTTGCGGGCTTCTGCTGGGCGTGGAGCACGGTGCTTGTCCGCTTGGTCAGCCGTTTCGAGAGCACGTTCAACCAGATGATGGCGACCAGCTTCCTTTTCGCCATCGCTTGCGGGATCATGTTGCCGTGGGTTTGGAAGTCGCCCGATCTTACCGGCTGGGCATTGATGCTGGGGCTCGGGGCGGTATCGGCGCTCGGCCAATTCCTGCTCTATGAGGGATACCGACACGCGCCGGCGTCCACGCTTGCTCCCATGGAGTATAGCGGCCTCGTCTGGGCGTTTCTCTTGGGCTACCTCATCTGGTCAGAAGTCCCAACGGTGAACGTCGTCGCCGGCGCGGTTGTGATCGTCTGCTCTAGCCTCCTGCTTGTGTGGTGGGAGCGTCGTGCCGTACTTGCCAGCCGCCGCCTGATCGCCTGATCTTTTCGCGCCAAAGTGCTATTGCTGGTCGTCGCGCTACGCGAGCCGCAAGTGCAGACGAAATAATACTTCCGGTTGCCGTTCTTTCCTTATCCATTGTTATAAGTAACGCCATTGTAATTATCGGTATATCCGAAATGATGACGCCTCGCCGTGAATATACTGATGTCAATGATTGGTGTTTCTTTAGGTTTGTTGCTGTTGCTGCTCGCTTCAGTCTTCGTCGTTTCATAATGAAATTTGGCTATTGCATCGCTGAATTTTTGCGCTTAGCATTGTTTCACGTTAATAATAAAGTGAACGAGAGCAATATCGTCGAGTGTGACTTCCTTAGAGTGTATGTATAGTGTCCGGAAAGTTCTTTTCCGGAGGTGTTTTTTGTGTGCTTTCGGGGGAAGAAATGAGAAAACAACTAAAAATCGGCGCTCACGCCGATCCAGGTCCTGGAGAGATACTTCATCGACCATGCCTTGAGCGCCTCTCCGCCGTTCACCCTGCCTTTGGTCAATTCACCTCTAAGCTCTCGCTGTCGTTGATAAATAGCAGGTCAGCGCATGAAGCCGCTCGTCGGCGACATTCGCTGCTGAGAAAATCTCGCCGATCGCGTGCTTTTTTGCGTTGTCGTTCCGCCAACCGGCGAGCTGACATCTGAGCGGGCAAGCTGCTCTTCATCACGACATGAGTGAGATGACATTTGAGGCGCATGCTGATGACAGAGGGACTTACGAATGTCTTGCTCGCTGATAGTCAGGCCGCTCGATGCGCGCAGGCTGGGATGGCCCGCCGGCCATCGCGCGCGAGGCAGCTCGCTCTTCTATCGATCTATCGGGCGCGAAATAACAAGGGACGTCAGTCCTGTGTTCGCAGCGTCGATAACAGAGGTCGATGACGATGGCGTGGAAGAGTGCGCGCAAGCGTAGCGTTACATTTCGCAAGCGCCGCCAGCGGGATGAGCCCTTCGCCTGGAGCATGCAGCCCTATCGTGAGACCGGGCCACGGGTCATGACCTGCATGGCGCTCGTGATGCCGGAAAATGGGTCCGGCCTTGGGCGTGCCCATAATTGGATCGTTCTGATCAGCAACGAGATCAAGGCCCGTGCCTATGCGCAAATGACGGTTGAAATGCAGGGCGGGTCATTTGGCTTCGATGGCGATGACGACGATCCGCTGGACGAGTGACGGCGCCAGAGAAGTGAGCGTTTCGATGAGTAATTCGCCTTATTTAAAACTATAGAATCG
>Ga0308158_10003657_pt1 | contig 13389 bp, 12 predicted proteins | sample PhyBR2_FD_201038 | JGI IMG/M metagenome (GOLD analysis project Ga0308158, IMG submission 201038) | Phyllosphere microbial communities from UC Gill Tract Community Farm, Albany, California, United States - DLSLB.R2 | ecosystem: Host-associated > Plants > Phyllosphere > Unclassified | place: USA... | reverse complement strand
CGCCGCACGGCGGTCGCGCGGCACGTGGACGAGCCCGTCGACGTGCCGCGACAGCTCGGCGACGAGAGTCGCGTCGTCGGCGGCGTCGCCGTCGGCGAGCATGACGGCGTCGACGGGCGTGAGGAGACGCTCCGTCGAGCGTCGCGTCGTGGTGCGCGGGTGCGGCCCGTCCTGGACGTCGTCGACCTCGGTGCCGTGGATCTGCGCGTCGTCGTCCAGCGCGTCGTCCCACGACGCCGCCTGCACGGGCAGCAACCGCGCGGTGCGCAGCGCGTCGAGCGCGTGCTCGTGCAGCGCCGCGTCGACGGCCCCGGCGGGGAGCCCGGTCGGGACGAGCGCGAGCGCATCACCGGACCGTGCCGCCACGCGCTCGGCGAGACGCGCGTACGCCTCGCCCGCGGCGCGCAGCACCGCCTCGGTCGCGCGACCGGGCGCGACGTGCCGGCGCGTGGGATCGAGCGGCAGCGTCGCGACGAGGACTGCGCCGAGCGTGCACGGCTCGTCGGTCGGCGTCGGCGCGTGCACGCGACCATGTCCGGCGGTCGCGCGCGGGGTCGGCGCAGCACGTGCGACCGGGTCGGCCGCACCCGCCGACGAGGGCGGGAGCGCCCACGTGACGCTCCACGAGGTGCGGGCTCGCTCCTCGACGGGTCGGTCAACGAGGTCCTCCGGCGCGTGCTCGCCCGTGACCGTGACGACGTCCCAGTCGTGCGGCGGCTGGATCGTCCGGCGACGGGTCCCGTCCTCGACCCAGACCTCGTCGAGCGCAGGCAGCGCGAGGAGGGTGAGCGGGTCGAGCGCACCGAGCTGTGCGCGAACCGCTGCGACCGCTTCCGTGTCACGCAGCGCGAGGCGCACGACGGTCGTCCACCCACCGTCGAGCGCGCCCGCGCCGACGTCGCCCTGCACCGGGAACGGGAGCCGCAGCGCCGGGAGCGAGCCGCGCCGCGCTGCCACTGCCGCCGCGAGGGCTCGGCGGCGGCCCTGGGCGGGCGCGGCGTCGGCGGCGGCCTCGCCGTCGGGGCCGGCGTCCTCGCCGTCGGCAGTGACCTCGGCGAGAGCGCGCGCGGTCAAGGAGGTCGAGAACGCGACGCCGCGCGGAGCGCTCGTCCCGTCCGTCGTGATGACGAGGACCTCGTCGGCGACCGAGCGCACCGCGGCGAAGCCGACGCCGAACCGCCCCACCGCAGCCCCAGCAGCCCCCGCAGGAGCGGACCGGGGACCGGTCTCGCCACCGCCGGCGGCAGCGGGGGCGGACTTGGTCGAGGCGCGCATCGACGCGAGAGCGCGGACGCCTTCGGACGTCACGGGTGTGCCGGTGTTGAGAACCTCGAACGTGCGGGCCTGCGCGTCGAGCCGCAGGAGCACCCGCCCCGTCGGCGCTGTCCGGGCGGCGTCGGCCGCGTTCTGCAGCAGCTCCGTGACGACGCGGTCACGGTAGTACCCGCGGGCGTGGTCCTCCTCGGTGTTCGCGTCCTCGCGGAACCGGTCGGGCGCGCCGAGCCACGCCGCGAGGGTCGCGGCGCGCAGGTTCTCGGTCCCGAACGGGTCGGCAGGTCCGCGCACGGGCACGCTCATCGCCGAGCCGAGGTCACTCGGCTGCCGGGACGTCCTCGGCCACGGCCTCGTCGACTGCTGGCGCGTCGTCGACGCTCGGCTCGACGACGCTCTGCTCCCTGGCAGCGACGGCGCCCTCGTGCGCGACGTCGACCACCTCGAGCTTCGTCTCGTCGATGATCGGCGCGGGCTCGGGCCAGTCGGAGGCGTGCGCGGGCACGTCTGTCTCGGAGTGCGCGCCGCACCCGTGGTCGAACGCGACGACCCGACCGTCGTCCTGCGACCAAGGGTTGGTGCACACGCCGAACAGCTGGCCGAGCTCGCCCTGCAGGGGCACCAAGAAGCCGCACGTCTGGCAGTCCGCGGACGCGGCGACCGCGTGTGGGCTCCGCGGGCCCGCAGCGCCGTCGTACCAGCGCTGCGCCGCCTCCTCGATGCCGTCGTGCGACAGCACGCGAGCACGAGCCAGCGCGAGCTCACCGATCGCGACCTCGTCGACCTCCTCATCACCGGTCGGGACGAACCCCGGCTCCAGACGCGGGTCGTCCGCGCGGAACGGCAGGACGTCCCCGGGACCGATGTCTCCGGGACGGAGCCGCTCGGACCACGGCAGCCACTCGGGAGCGAGGATCGCGTCCACGCCCGGCAGCAGCTCGACCTCGCACACCGTCGCGGTGCGTCCGCGCGGCACGCGGGCGAGCGTCACGGTCCACGACCAGCCGCGATATCCCGCCATCGTGCAGCGGAAACGGTGCTCCACGAGGCGCTCCGAGACGACGGTCGCCCCCTCGTGCTCACCCACGTGCGCGGTCCGGTCCGCAACCTCCTCGGCAGCAGCGCGTGCCAGGTCGACGGCCCCCGTCAGGACGGCATCGGTCCGGGCACGCGGCGACCGCGCGACGGCCGTGGCCATCACGCTCATGCCTCGAGACTGTCGGCGACGATCCGCAGCGCGCCGGCGACCTTCGCGCCGCTCGCCTTCTCCGGGTAGCGACCACGACGCAGGTCGTTGCCGACCTTGTCCAGCACCTTGATGAGGTCCTCGACGATGACCGCCATGTCCTCGGCCGGCTTGCGCGCCGCCTTCGCGACCGACGGCACCGGGTCGGTGAGCGTCACCGCGAGCGCCTGCGGGCCGCGGCGCCCGTCGGCGACGGAGAACTCCACCTTCGCGCCCGGCTTGGGCGCGACGCCCTCGGGCAGCGCGGAAGCGTGCAAGAAGACCTCGTCGCCGTCGTCGGACGCGATGAAGCCGAAACCTCGTTCAGTGTCGAACCACTTGACCTTGCCGGTGGGCACGTGAACCTCGGGATGTTCGTAGGGATCCGGCGCGCGGCGCCGACATCGGGCATGCGTATCCAGGATACCGGGCCAGGTCCAGCCGCGTGAGCGGGCGCCGCGAACCGTGCCTCACCCCGCCGTCATCACGCCGGACCGTCCCCGCGTCGTCGGGCACGCTCCTGCACGCTCCGCTGGCGACGCGCCCACGTCACCGACGGACGACGTCGGCCGCCTGCCCACGGGACGCGAGGATCCCCGCCGGCATCGAGAAGAGCGCCCCCGCCCGCGCGCGGCGCAGCCCGGTCTCGAGGAGCAGCGCGAGCGCGACGACGACCGCTCCCCCGCCGTACAGGAGCAGCGCGAGCCCCGCCGGGCTGCTCGTCAGCGAGACAGCGTCCGCGCGGTCCTGCGTCACCCACCACCACAGCGGCATGAGCAGCAGAGGGTGCAGCACGTAGACGGACAGCGTGCGGCGGCCGACGAAGCCGCCGAGGCGCGCCACCGGCCGCAGACGCGACGCGAGGACGCACAGCACGAGCACGAACGGGATCGACCCGACCCGTGCCAGGACCGCGAACACCGGCGACGTCAGGTCCGCGACCGTCCCCACGACCGTCACGACGCCCCACAGCGCGGCCGTCGGGACGACCCACCACCACGACAGACGCGCGAGGCCGGCCGCGCGAGGCCCGAGGTAGACACCGACGACGAAGAACACGAGGTGGAAGCCGATCCGCTCCCCCGACCACAGGTCCCAGCGCGTCGCGAGGACAGAGACTGCTGCCGCGAGCACGATCACGAGCGGCGCGGGCACCCGCAGGCGCACGACCACGATCATCACGATCACGTAGCAGGCCAGCGCGATCAGGTACCAGAGGGTCGTCGCCGGAGCGACGAGCTGCACGAGCGCGTCCGACGGCGCCGTGAACACGTGCGCGTAGCCCGTCGTCTCGGGGCGCACCGCGACCGCGAGCGCGAACACCGCCCAGTACACCGCAAGCCACACGACGTACAGGTAGTAGGACGACAGCGCGCGGCGCACGCTCGTCATGTCGACGCTCGTGCGCCCCGACGTGAGCAGGCGCCGCGAGACGAGCATGCCGGAGAGCAGCAGCAAGCCCGGCAGCCGCACACGGTCCATGAGGCCGTGCGCCAGGTCCCACCAGCGGCTCGTGTCGCCGACGACCGGCAGGCCTGTCGTCTCCACGACCCACAGCTCGATGTGGAACACGACGATCAGGTAGACGCAGGCGGCGCGCATGAGGTCGGGCCACGCGAGCCGGTCCGGCTGCGTCGCCGTCACGGGCGGCAGGACGTGCGTCGAGGTCATGGAGTCGAGCCAACCATCGGCAGTGCCCCCGGCCGCCAGACTCACTCCACGCCTCACTCGCCCCCGCCCGATCTTCACCCCGGCCGCTCCTCGGAACCCCTCGTAGACCTCGGCTCGTGCCGGCGCGGCGTTGGTAGCCTCGACGGGCGGCCGCGTGCGCCTGACGACGTGGCCGGCCCGGTCCGCAGCACCCGATCCAGGGAGTCCCACGTGCACGTCCTCGTCACCGGCGGAGCCGGCTTCATCGGCGCGAACTTCGTCCACCAGACGGTCCGCGAGCGTCCCGACGCCGAGGTGACGGTCCTCGACGCTCTCACCTATGCGGGCAACGCGTCGTCGATCGCGGGCCTCGAGCGGGTGCGGCTCGTCGAGGGTGACGTGGCGGACCTCGAGCTCGTCGACTCGCTCGTCGCCGGGTCCGACCTCGTCGTGCACTTCGCCGCCGAGTCGCACAACGACAACTCCCTGGACGATCCGTGGCCGTTCGTGCAGACGAACGTCGTCGGGACGTTCTCCCTGCTCGAGGCGGTGCGCAAGCACGGCGTGCGCTACCACCACATCTCGACCGACGAGGTCTACGGCGACCTCGAGCTCGACGACCCGGCCAAGTTCACGGCGTCGACCCCGTACAACCCGTCGAGCCCGTACTCCTCGACCAAGGCGTCCTCCGACCTGCTCGTACGCGCCTGGGCGCGCTCGTTCGGCATCGAGGCGACCATCTCGAACTGCTCGAACAACTACGGCCCGTACCAGCACGTCGAGAAGTTCATCCCGCGACAGATCACCAACCTGCTCGACGGCGTGAAGCCCCGGCTGTACGGCGAGGGTGAGAACGTCCGCGACTGGATCCACGTCGAGGACCACAACTCGGCCGTGTGGACGATCATCGACAAGGGTCGCATCGGCGAGACGTACCTCATCGGCGCCGACGGCGAGAAGAACAACCTCGAGGTCGTCCAGCTGATGCTGCAGGAGCTCGGGTTCGCGCCCGACGACTTCGAGCACGTCAAGGACCGCCCTGGCCACGACCTGCGCTACGCGATCGACTCGACCAAGCTGCGCGAGGAGCTCGGCTGGGAGCCGCGCTTCACGAGCTTCGAGGACGGCCTGCGCGACACCGTCGCGTGGTACCGCGACAACGAGCCCTGGTGGCGCGCAGCCAAGGCTGCCACGGAGGCGAAGTACGCGGCCGCGGGCCACTAGGCCCGCGGTTGTCAGACCCGACGCGTCGCTGAGTGACTCGTCTGGTCTGACAGCCACTCCGAGACGGCGGCGGCGGTCGGCAGCAGGCCCGACTCGCGGGCCTCCTGCAGGCTCGGCGCCGCGGTGTCCTTGTCCGAGAGCTGGTAGGCCAGCGGGGTCCCGTCACGCCCGACGGTCGGCCAGGCGATGCCGACCTCCGGGTCGAGCGGGTGGATGCCGTGCTCGCCGGTCGGGTTGTAGCCGGTCGAGCAGAGGTAGACGACGGTCGAGCCGTCCTCGAGCGAGAGGAACGCGTGCCCCAGCCCCTCGGAGAGATAGATCGCGCGCCGGTCGGTGTCGTCGAGCAGCACGGCATCCCACCGCCCGAACGTCGGTGAGCCGACACGGACGTCGACGACGACGTCGAGCACCGCACCCTTGGGGCACGTCACGTACTTGGCCTGTCCGGGCGGGACGTCGGCGAAGTGGATGCCGCGCAGGACGCCCGCAGCCGAGACGGACATGTTGGCCTGCCTCAGGTCGAGCGGGTGCCCGACCGCCTCGACGAATGGCGCGCCCTTGAACCATTCCAGGAAGACCCCCCGCGGGTCGCCGAACTGCTGGGGCGTGATCTCCCACGCGCCGGGCACTGCGAGCTCTCGATACTCCATGGGTCCATCCTCAGCGATCCCCTGCCCGGCACGGTCGAGGCAGCACCGAGCCACCCGCACGATCACCCCGCAGACAAGCGCCGCGGCGGCACAATGGTCCGAGGTCGTCGAGGCGAGGAGCGGGCGTGCGCTGGTTGGTCGTGGGTGGAGCAGGGATGCTCGGGCAGGACGTCGTCGCGCTGCTGCGCGAGCACGGGCAGGACGTCGAGGTGAGCGCTCGGCGCGACCTGGACGTGACGGACGCGGCGGCGTGCATAGCGGCGGTCCGGGGGTTCGACGTCGTCGTGAACTGCGCGGCCTGGACGGCGGTCGACGACGCCGAGGCGCAGGAGGGCGAGGCCTTCGCCGCGAACGCGCTCGGCCCGGCAAACCTCGCGCGCGCCGCGTCAGCTGCGGGCGCGCGCCTCGTGCACGTCTCGACGGACTACGTGTTCGACGGCGAGGCGTCCGCGCCGTACGCGGCGGACGCACCGATCGCGCCGAGGTCGGCGTACGGCCGCACGAAGGCGGCTGGTGAGTGGGCCGTGCGGGCCTACGACGTGCACGGCCGGCACCTCGTCCTGCGGACCGCGTGGCTGTACGGCGCGGGAGGCGCGAGCTTCCCGCGGACGATCGTGCGGCTCGCCCGCGAGCGCGGCGGGGTGGCCGTCGTGACGGACCAGGTCGGCCAGCCGACGTGGACGCGCGACGTCGCGGACCTCGTGTGGCGGACGGTCGCGGCTGACGTGCCGGGCGGGACGTTCCATGCGACGTCGGGCGGTGTCGCGTCGTGGTTCGACTTCGCGCAGGAGGCGGTCGCGGCTGCGGGCCTCGCGAGATCGGTCGTGGGGACGACGACGTCGGAATCGTTCGTCCGTCCGGCGCCGCGGCCGTCGTACTCCGTGCTCGGGCACGACGAGCTGGTCACGGCGGGCATCGCGCCGATCGGCGACTGGCGCGACCGCTGGGCGGCAGCGTGCGCGTCCGACGGCTTCGCGGCTGCCGTCCTGGGGGCGTGACCGTGCGACCGACCGTGCTCGCCGTATGCACGGGGAACATCTGCCGCTCCCCTGCCGTCGAGCTGCTGCTCCGCGACCGGCTGGGCGCCCACGTCGACGTCGTGAGCGCAGGCGTCGGCGCTGTCGTCGGCGCCCCCGTGAGCGCCCCGATGGCTGCTCTGCTCGAGCAGGCAGGGGTCACGACCCAGGGTTTCGCCGCGCAGCAGCTGACCCGCGAGCTCGTGCGGGAGGCGTCGCTGGTGCTCGCGCTCACGAGGAAGCACCGCTCGGCGGTCGTGCGGCTCGAGCCCGCTGCGCTGCGACGCACGTTCACGTTGCGCGAGCTCGCGCGGCTCGTCGTGCTGGCCGACCAGGTCGGGCTGCCGGACGATCCCGCAGGTCGTGTCACCGACCTGATCGCACGGGCTCAACGGAGCCGGGCTGTCGCCGGGGCGGTCCTTCCCGAGGACCGGGCCGCCGACGACGACGTGATCGACCCGTGGCAGGGCGACGACGCTCTCTACGCCCGCTCCTGGGCACAGCTCGCCCCTGCGGTCGACGTGATCGCGGCGGTCCTCGCGCCGTCGGCGGCTCCGACCTCCGGACGCCTCTGACGACGCTGCGGCTCTGAGCGAGCGACGACGTGCCGTTTCGCTGTGAGCGTGCGGCGACTCTTTGCTTTTTCTTTGCGCGCGGGCGATTCGCCCCCGATGATCGAGGGGTGACGATCACGAGGTTCGCTCCCGAGTCCCGCCGCAGCGCTCTCGCGCGTGACGACAGCACGCGCGTGCCTCAGGGGCGCGTCCGCTGGCGCCCCCTCGTGGCGGCGGGCGTCGCCGGCATGCTGGCGCTCGTGTCGGCTGTCGTCGGTGTGCCGGCTGCTGTCGGTGTGCCCCTCCCAGCCGAGCCGCCCGTGAACCTGCGGGACCGTGTCACGGACACCGCGGACGTCCTGACGAGTGCTGAAGAGTCGGAGATCGAGGAGGCGCTCAGCTCGGTGTCCGCCGACGTAGGCCTTGCCGCCTACGTGGTCTTCACCGACGGGTTCTCTGGGCTCAGCGGTGAGCAGTGGGCAGTGGACACCGCCGAGAAGTCGTCGTTCGGCGCGCAGAACGTGCTGTTCGCGGTCGCGGTCGCGGTCGACGAGCGGAGCTTCGGGATCGCGAAGAGCGACGAGGGGCCGCTGAGCGACTCGGACGTCCGCGATATCGAGCAGGCTGTCGTGGGCTCCCTGGGTGCGGACGAGTGGGCCGCCGCCGCTCTCGCGTTCGCCGAGGCTGTCAAGGCCACGGCCTCGCCGGACGAGGACGGTGGCTCCGGCAGCTCGTCGGGAGGCATGCTCGGCGTCGTCGTGTTCCTCTTCATCGTCGCGCTCATCGGGCTCGTGGTCTGGGCGGTCGTGCGCTCCCGGAAGCAGAAGCCCCAGGTCGAGGGGCTCGACGCGCTGCCGACGGAAGAGCTCGCGCGCCGCGCGGGCGCGGCCCTGGTGCAGGTGGACGACGCCGTGAAGACGTCCGAGGAAGAGCTTGCGTTCGCGCAGGCGCAGTTCGGGCTGCAGGCGACCGACAAGTTCTCGGCCGCGCTCGCGGAGGCTCGCGCGACGTCGCAGCGCGCCTTCGCGATCCAGCAGGCCCTCGACGACGACGTGCCCGAGCCTGAGCACGTCAAGCGCGGGATGCTCGTCGACATCATCGACCTGTGCGGTTCCGTCGCCCAGACGCTCGACGCGCAGACGTCGGAGTTCGAGGAGCTGCGCGACATGCAGGCGCGCGCTCCTCAGCTGCTCGACGAGCTCGACCAGCGTGCGGACGAGGTGCGTGCCCGTCTGACGACGGCGCGAGCAGCCCTCGACGAGCTCGGCCGCCGCTACCCCGCATCGGCGCTCGCCTCGATCAGCACCAACCCGGCCCAGGTCGAGGCGCTCCTCGCGGGGTTGGCCGAGTCGGTGTCGTCCGCGCGCGACGACCTCGCGCGGGACGACCGTCCGACGGCGGTCGTGCGTGCGCGCAGCGCGCAGCAGGCGATCGGACAGGCAGCGGCCCTGCTCGACGCCGTCGACCAGGCTGGCGACGACCTCGCGAGCGCTGGACCGCGCCTCCAGGCCGCGCTCGCATCGATCAGCGCAGACCTGGACGACGCCGCTCGCCTCGCGCCGAACGACGGTGCGGTCGGCACGGCTGTCGCGCGGGCACACGAAGCTGTCGCTCTCGGCCGCTCCGCGCAGTCGGGCGGCGACCCGCTCGCGGCGCTCGCCGAGCTCACGCACGCCGAAGCGCAGATCGACGGCGCTCTCGCGACGTACCGCGAGGCGGACGAGCAGCGCCGTCGTGCAGAAGCGCTCCTCGACAACCTCCTGGGGCAGGTCGACTCGCAGATCCGCGCGACGAACCAGTTCATCGAGACGCGGCGCGGCGCCGTCGGGCCAGAGGCGCGCACGCGCCTCTCCGAAGCGATCCGGCACCTCAGCAACGCGCAACAGCTGCGCCCCACGGACCCGGTCCAGGCGCTCGCCGCCGCGCAGCTCGCACAGCAGCTTGCCACCCAGGCCCAGACGATGGCGCGGCACGACGTCGATCGCTGGCAGAACAACCAGAACACCCCGTTCGGTGGTGGCGGTGGCAACAACAGCGCTGGCCTCATCCTGGGCGGGATCATCCTCGGAGAGATCCTCGGCGGCGGGCACCGCGGCGGCGGCGGCTTCGGCGGCGGCGGCTTCGGCGGCGGCGGCTTCGGCGGAGGCGGCTTCGGCGGAGGCGGCGGCGGGGGCTTCAGCGGAGGCGGCGGCCGCTTCTGACGACACGCGCGAGCGTCCACCCGGGCCCCGCGCCCACAGACCAACCAGGCACAGACCGGCATCATCACGTTTCAGGAAGGCGACACCATGGCTGAGAAGCAGAGCATCTTCGGACGCGTCACCCAGCTGGCGAAGGCCAACATCAACGCGCTCCTCGACAAGGCCGAGGACCCTCAGAAGATGATCGACCAGCTCATCCGCGACTACACGAACAACATCGCGGAGGCTGAGCAGGCCGTCGCGCAGACCATCGGCAACCTGCGTCTCGCCGAGAAGGACTACCAGGAGGACGTCGCAGCGGCCGCAGACTGGGGCAACAAGGCGCTCGCCGCCTCTGGCCGCGCCGACCAGTTCCGCGCTCAGGGCAACACGGTCGAGGCCGACAAGTTCGACAACCTCGCCAAGGTCGCGCTGTCCAAGCAGATCGCCGCCGAGTCGGAGGCGAAGCAGGCGCAGCCGATGATCGCGGCGCAGAACGACACGGTCGAGAAGCTCAAGAGCGGCCTTGCGCTCATGAAGGACAAGCTCGTCGACCTCAAGTCACGCCGCGACCAGCTCGTGGCCCGCCAGAAGTCGGCTCAGGCGCAGAACGCCGTCCAGGGAGCGATCTCGTCGATCAACGTCCTCGACCCGACGAGCGAGCTCTCGCGCTTCGAGGAGAAGGTGCGGCGCGAGGAGGCGCTCGCCCAGGGGCACGCCGAGCTCGCGGCGTCGTCCCTCGACTCGCAGTTCGCCGAGCTCGAGGCTGACGCCGGTCAGATCGAGATCGAGGCGCGCCTCGCGGCGCTCAAGAACCGCGGCTCGATCGGCGGCGTCCAGGCGGCGCAGATCGAGGCACCCGAGCACGGCTGACGCCAGAGCGGCCTGCTCGCGACAGCAACGTGGCCCCGATACGTCCTAGGGACGTCTCGGGGCCACGGCCGTACCGGGCGGGCTGTCGGGGGCCAGCCGCCGCAGGCAACGGAAGAAGTGTCACACAACAGCCGACAACTCGGACGCCACTGCGCGGGCGTGTTCCACGAACGTGCGGGTGATCGTGCACGTCAGGTCGGTCAGACGGCTTGCGTGCGCAATCGCGTCCATCTCGATCTCGGTCGAATCGAGGCCCTCGGTTCGCGCCCAGTTGGTGAGCAGCTCGGCGTCTGCCTCGGGCCGGAACTGGACGGCGACGGCAGACCCGAGCCGGAATGCGTGGAACGGGTACATGGCCGACGCCGCGAGCCACGTGGCCCCGGCCGGCAGCTCGACGATCGCGTCCGAGTGCAGCGTCGCGGCGAGGGTGGGCTCGCCGCGACGGACGGGGCCGGTGCCGTCGTCGACGCCGGCGCGTCGGGCGAGCTCGCCGAACATCGGGTCGTCAGCGGCCTCGGGCCTCCAGGAGAGCTCGACGACGCCTGCCTCGAGCCCGGGCGGGGCGTCGAGCGCGACGCGCCCGCCGCACGCAACTGTGAGCAGCTGGGCGCCGAGACCGGTCGCGAGGGTGGGCACGTCGGAAGCGACGGCGTCGGCGAGCAGGCCACGCAGCGCGGGGAGCCACGGCACGTGAGCGTCAGCCAGTGCGGCTGCGGATCCGCCGAGCACGACGAGGCCGGCACCGCACTCCGAGATGCTCGGGATCGCGTCGCCGACGAACGGACGCACGACGCGTAGCTGGACGTGCTCGGCGAGCGGCGCTTTGAGCGCCCCGAGTGGCGACGTCGCGCAGCTCTGGATCACGGTGACGGCCGGGCGCACCTGTGTGGAAGGGCTTTCAGGCATGGGAGCGACGCTAGGCGGCGGCGTTGCACGGTGCAAGCCGCCCGCTCACGGCAGGTCCGGCGGGCGACGAGCGGCGACTAGGATCGAAGCATGTCGGATGTGAGCACGGCCCCGCGCAAGACCTATCTCATCGTCGACGGTGAGAACATCGACGCGACGCTCGGCGTCAACGTCCTCGGCCACCGGCCGACCCCGGACGAGCGGCCCCGCTGGGACCGCATCAGCGACTTCGCGGCGAGCGTGTGGGACCAGCCGGTCCAGGGGCTCTTCTTCCTCAATGCGACATCGGGTCAGATGCCGATGCCGTTCGTGCAGGCCCTGCTCGCGATGAGCTACCGGCCGATCCCCCTCGCGGGCGGTCCCGGCCTCAAGGTCGTCGACATGGGTATCCAGCGCACTCTCGAGGCGCTCGTGCCACGTGACGCCGACGTCATCCTCGCGAGCCACGACGGCGACTTCATCCCGCAGGTGGACGCGCTGCTCGACGGCACGCGCCGCGTGGCGGTGCTGTGCTTCCGCGAGTTCGTCAACTCGCACATGGCGGAGCTCGCTGAGCGGGGCCTCGAGTTCTTCGACCTCGAGGGTGACGTCAACGCGTTCAACACGCTCCTGCCGCGCGTGCGCATCATCCCGATCGAGGAGTTCGACCCCCTGCGCTTCCTGTAGCCCCGGCCCCCTGGTACCCGGCCCCCGGGTACCCCGGTTTCCGGTCCCCCGGTCCCCCGGTCCCCCGGTCCCCCGGTCCCCCGGTTTCCGGTCCCCCGGTCCCCCGGTCCCCCGAGAATGCGCGGTATCTGCTGTTGATCACAGCGGATACTGCGCATTCCCGTTCCGGGCGAGGGCCGCACGGACCTGGTGGACCACGTAGTCGGGTCGGTGGTGCAGGTCGTACCACGTGAAGTGGAGGACGACGTAGCCCGCTCCGACGAGCCGGTTGTCCCGCTCACGATCGGACTGGAACCGGTCGACACCGTGATGAGCGCGCCCGTCGACCTCGATGGCGACGCGCGCCGCATCGAACAGCACGTCGACCGCGCCGATCACACCTCTCGCGTCGAACACCGCGACGTTGGGCCGCCAGCCCGTGATCCGCGCGGCCAGCAAGATCCCGTGGAGCGCCTCTTCCGCCGGGCTCAGCGCCCCTCCACGAGTCAGCTCGGCGAGTCGCCGAAGCTGCACGTTGCCCCACATCTTGGGGTGCGTCTCCAGCCGAGCGAGCAGGTGCTCCCTCGAGACGACGTCCCGGGTGAACAACCACGCGATCAGACGTCCGGCGTCGTGCGCGCCGAGCCCGGCGAGCGTGTCGACGGCGGCGCGCTCGACGGTGGTGACCCGTCCACCGTCCTGCTCCACGATGTCCTCCGCTGGGAGTCGGAACCGGTGCGGCACAAGCCCTCCGACCTCCCGCATCGGGCGGGACACCCATACGTGCACGGGTCGGTCGCACAGCTCAGCGGGGAGCCTGGGAAGGTGATAGCGCAGCGCGGACTCCCTGCAGAGCACGGCGTGCGGCCAGGTCAGCCAGGCCGCGTAAGCGTCGGTGCGGCGATGGGGCGGGTCACTGGCCAGGCGGATGCCTCGACCGACGACGCGGGTCCACGTCCCTGAGCCCAGCCGGTAGCGGACCAGTCCGGGGCTGGCGCCGTCTGCCAGAGCCTGGGCGACCGTGAAGACGCCGCCGCGCGCAGTCGAAGGCACCCACCGTGTGGAGGTGGGAGTCATCCCTGAACGTTGACTCACCCGAGCTGTGGGAGGGGCGATCCGTCGAGCTCAGTCGATGACCGCCGTCCCGGCGGTCCCCTGTGGGCGTCACGTGACGAGGACGCCAGGGCCACGTGG
>Ga0308158_10003656_pt1 | contig 13389 bp, 9 predicted proteins | sample PhyBR2_FD_201038 | JGI IMG/M metagenome (GOLD analysis project Ga0308158, IMG submission 201038) | Phyllosphere microbial communities from UC Gill Tract Community Farm, Albany, California, United States - DLSLB.R2 | ecosystem: Host-associated > Plants > Phyllosphere > Unclassified | place: USA... | reverse complement strand
GCACCGCCATGTCGCCGGCCCGCGCGCGGTCGAGCGCGGCGACGACTGCCGCCTGGTCGAGCACCCGCTGGCGCAGCAACAGCGCGGCCTCGGCCTTCGCGGTGCACGCCTGCACGATCGTCGGCCGCATCGCGCGACGCGCCTCGCGCAACGCCATCCGGAATGGCCGGCGCTCGGATTCGGGCAATTCGGCGCCTGCGATCCTGAGCGACCCGGCGTTGATCATCCCGCCCCCCGTCCGCAGCGAAACGAAGCCCGCGACCAGCGCCGCCGCCAGGAACAGGTTGAGCGCGACCGAGACGAGGATCGCAATACGAAGCGTGTTCATGGTCATCCTTCCTGTGGATCGACGGCACCGAACGACGTGACGTTTTCCTGCGGCGCATCGCCCGGCGACACCGTCGCGACCGCCGCGGTACCCGATGCAGCACCCGCGAGCGCCGCTGCGATGCCGATCCCGGACCACCACCAGCGAACGCGTCCGGCGGGGCTCGGGTGCGGCACGGCCCGGTGGCCGGCGATCCGGCCGGACAGCGACGATACTGGCGCGGGAACGCTCCACGCGTCGAGCATCGTATCGACCGCCGATGCCTCCTGCAGGATCGTCACCGCCTCGGGGTGCGCCGCGATCCGCATCGCGGCGTCCCGCTGATCCTCGGGCCAGCGCGCGACGACACCGCCATAGGCATCCGCGAGTGCGCGGAACCGATCGAGGGTCATTGGTTCACGCATGCCTCATCCTCTCGTGGCGCGGCGAGCCGCGCGCGCAGCGTCCGCCGGCCACGCGCCAGCAGCGATTCGAGCGCTTCGACGCTGATGTCGAGCGCCAGCGCGGCCTGCGCGCCCGACAGATCCTGATAATGCACCAGCAGGATTGCCTCGCGCTGACGCTCGGGCAGCGTGGCGATTGCCGCGGCAACGTCCCGGCCACGCTCGGCAGCCAGCAACGTCGCTTCCGCATCGGGCGCCGGATCGATCGTCTCCGGCAGCGCGTCGGTCGTGACCTCGCGACGGCGGCGCAGGCGGTCGCGGCACAGGTTGAGCACGACGACATGAAGCCAGGTATCGAAGCGCGCCCGGCCCGGCTGCCACGCCCGCGCGTGTTTCCAGACGCGTACAAACGCCTCCTGCGCGACGTCCTCGGCCTCGGTCGTGTTGCGCAGCATGCGGGTGGCGAGCCCGAGGATGCGCGGCAGTTTTGCGGCAACGAGCATCCGCGCCGCCGCCGGCTCGCCGCGGCCGACGCGCTCGACGAGCGTCGTATCGGGATCCAGATCGCTCAACCGCGTATCGCCCTACGTCCATGCCGGTCGATCCCGCATCACGACACTGTCGCGTCGCGTGCGGGTTTGCCCTTCCTCGCGCGCACCGCGGTGCGCTCTTCGGCGCTCAGTACATTGTCGCCGTTACCGTCCATTCGTGTGAACCGACGCGTCAGCATGGCATCGATCTCGGCGGTGTCGAGCAGGCCATCGGCATTTTTGTCCAGTGTCGCAAAGCGTCTGGCGGTCCCCTGCTTGCCACCGGCAGCGAGGAACTCGGCTTGGCTTACCATCCCGTCGCCATCGGTATCGCGTGCCAGCAGCCGTTCCGCATGGCGTTTCAGGAACGCCTGTTGCGTGAGACCCGCCGGCGCGGCCTGTGCTGCGGCGGTAACCGTGGCGGCCTGCGCGACAGGCTGTGCGCAGGCTTGGACGGAGGTCAGTGCAAGCGCCAGACCTGCGCCGCGCAACGTCATCTCAACGATGGTCTTCATGGTCGTTCCTATCGGGCATACGGCCTGGAGCGAATTCGTTCATCTGAGCCGGCAGGGACGGCGTTGGCGGCGTCCCTGCTCTGCCTCGTCCTAGCGGTAGCGCCAGCCGCCGTGCCAGCGATAGCGTTGGCCCCAATAGCGGCGGCCATCCCAATAGCCGCGGCCTTGGTAATAGCGTCCGACCACCACGCGTGGCGCGACGACGACGCGACCACGATTGGGCCGGCAATAGCCACCGGGGCCACGGTGCGCACCGACGCCGCACCCCTGGCGCGCGTCGGCGGGTACCGACACCGTCAAAGCCGCCCCGGCCGCGAGTACGGCAAGCAGGATCGTCCTCATCATGCTCCTCCTCAAGGATCCGTCGCACCGCCTGTCGCGGCTGCGAACTCCCTTTTGAACGCGACCGGGCATGGCTTCCGTCGCGGTCTCGACAAAAAAGTTCGCTGGCGTGCAGGCGTCATCACGGTGAGGATTTGGTGGCCGGGTCCTGGTTTCGGGGCCCCGCCGAGACTCACAGCTGCTGCGATCAGCTGTGCAGTATCCCGGGATCGGACCGGCTCGCGTGTCCCGTCTCGATATGACCGGCCATTCGCCGCTGCCAGCGCGAACCGGCTTGCTCCACGACGAGATCATACCAGTGGTCGTTGCCGGCGATCGGGTAGATGACGGTTTGCCGCGCGCCGGCCTCGAGCGTGACTATCGTTGCGGGCATGGGCGTATAGGCGTTTGCCCGCACCGTCAGTTCGCATTTGCCGGCACCATGATTGACCATCGTCAGCGCGATCGCGTCGCCCGTGCCGCGCCGTTCGAGGCGCAGCTCGGGTCCGGTCGGGTCGCGAAATTCGCGCAGGAAGCCGTTGGGGCCATGCACCGCGAGCGCCGACATCGTCGCAAAGCGCCCGGTGACGGTCTTGCCCGCGCCGATGGTATAGAACCACGGGCCAGCCCTGCCGTCGCTACTGTAAACGCTGAACACGGCGGCGGCGCTGCCCGCGTTGACGAACGCCAGAGTCCAGCCGGACTTGCCGTCGTCGACGCCGTGGACCTCCAGCGCGTAGGGGAGGGGGCGTGCCGGACGCTGGCCCGGCTCCTGACGGGGCAGCGTCTGGCGTGTGGGCACGGTGGGCGCGGGACGCTTCGCCGAGGCGGCAACGCGGACCGCGGCATCCGATGTGTCGGGAAACCCACGCATCGCCGACGCATCGGGATCCGCAAAGTCGAACATCGACGTCAGGTCGCCCGTCACGGCACGACGCCAGGGCGAGATATTGAGTTCGGCAACGCCGAAGCGGCGCTCGAGAAAGCGGAGGATGGAGGTGTGGTCGAAGACCTGCGAATTGACCCAGCCGCCCCGCGTCCAGGGCGACACGATCAGCAACGGGACGCGCACGCCAAGCCCGACCGCCTGACCCTGGTAGCTCTCCCCGCGCGTGTCGATGCTGCTGTACCCCATCGTCGGCGTGATCGCCGGCAGTGGCGCGGGCATGTGATCGAAGAACCCGTCATTCTCGTCATAATTGAGGATGAACGCGGTCTTGCCCTAGACCGCGGGATTGGCGGTCAGTGCGTCGAGCAGCCGTGACGTCAGCGACTCGCCGAACGCGGGCGGTGCCTCGGGATGTTCGGAATATTTGGCGGAGGCGACGATCCACGACACCTGGGGGAGCGTGCCCGCTGCGACGTCGGCGGCGAATGCGGCGACGAGATGGCGCATGTCGCCATCCTTGGAATTTGCCGCGGTGGAGCCCGGCACGATCGCACGACCGCGACGATGCAGCACGTCGTCCTGAGGCAACCCCCGGAACGCCTTGAAATAGGCGAGCGAGTTGTCGCCGAAATTATCGTGCTCCTGATAGAGCTTCCAGCTGACGCCCGCGCTTTGCAGACGCTCGGCATAGGTCGTCCACCCCGCAGCGGCGAACCCGGGCTTGTCGCTGGCCGCGTCCCCCGTCCAGTTGCCGTCGTCCGCATTTTCGACCGCCTGCCTGCCCGCGTCGCCGACGCTCAGCCCGCTGGTGCCGGAGAACAGGAACATGCGGTTCGGGTTGGTCGGCCCGTGGATCGACGCGTAATATCCGTCGCCGATCGTGAAGGCGTCGGCCAGCGCGTAATAGAACGGGATATCCGACCGCGCGAAATAGCCCATCGTCAGCGGGGACTTGTGCTTGATCCAGCTGTCATAGCGGGCCCATTCGGCGGCATTGCCCTTCCAGCTGTGATCGAGACTCTTGATCAGCGGACCGCTGGTCGTGACGCTGTCCATCGCGAAGGGCAGCACGGTCGCGCTACCATCGGGGGTTGGCTGGTGGAAGACGCTCTTGCCCGACGGCAGCATGACGGGGCGTGGATCGCCGAAGCCGCGGACGCCGCGCAACGTGCCGAAATAATGGTCGAACGAGCGGTTCTCCTGCATCAGGATCACGACATGCTCGACGTCGGCGATCGACCCGGTGCGGCGGGTCGCGGGCAGCGCCAGCGCCCTGGCGATCGAGGCGGGCAGGGTGCCCGCCGCGGTCATCGCAGCGAGTGTCTTGAGAAAGGCGCGGCGATCGTTGGGCATGGATGTCCTGCTGCTGGCACGTATCGAGCGTCCTACGCCGCCACGCCGGGGGCAAGCCCGGCGCGGCGGCACGGGGCTCAGAACCCCTTCTTCACCGAGACGAAGACCTGACGCGGCGCGCCCGCAAGCAACGTCTGGTTGTCGCCGCTGGCCGTGAAACCGTTCGAGCCGATCGTCGAGACATAGCTCTTGTCGGTCAGGTTGGTGACGCTTCCCTCGATCGCGATGCCGTGAAGCGGGCCCTCGCCCTCGAACCGATAGCCGATGCTGGCATCGACGAGGACACGACCGGGCACCGACTGGTCGTTGAGATAGGTGAAGTATCGCTTGCTCATGTAGTCGGCGCCGGCGCGCGCGGTGAAACCGGCGTGTTCGAGCACGATCTCTCCCTTGAGCATGTGCTCGGGGCTGTCGACGGCCATCCTGCCATCGGTCGCGACGAGCACCGCGCCGTTCGCGGCGAGCACATCGTCGGCATATTTCGACTTGTTGTAGGAATAGCTCGCGAACAGCGAGAGCGGCGTCACCACGCGGTAGTTCACCGCGACCTCAGCGCCATAGGTGCGCACGCTGCCGACATTGTTCAGCGTCGCCGGGTTGCCGATGATGCCCGCGCCGTTGGCGAAGCCGAGCAGGCGGTTGGAAAAGTCGATATAATAGCCGACCGCGGACGCCTGGATCGGCCCCTGGCGGAAGCGCAGGCCCCCCTCCGCGGTCTTCGAGCGCTCGGGCTTGAGCTGGTCGCGGATGGCGTTGAAGCCGGCCTGCGTGGTAGAGAACGGTCCCGTCGTTGCCGACGAAACATAGGCGCGGACGTTTTCCTTATAGTCCGCGAACAGCTCGGCGCCTGGTGCAAGATTGACCAGGATGCCGGCCTGGGGCTGGAACCAGTCCTTCGCGTCGATCCGGCCGACCGCCAGCGGCGATGTCGTCGCCGGCAGCATGATCGCGCGGTTGATGACGTGGAACCCCTTCCACCCGGCGTTCAGTACGACGCGGCCGTCGGCGAGGCGCAGGGTATCGCCGACATGATACTGGATCGTGTCAGTCGTGTATTTGCCGTCCCACTGCGTCAGATAGGGGTTCTTCTGGAAGTCGAGCACGTCGCGATTGGGGGCCGCGCTGTCGGTCATGCCGTAGAATCGGCGCGACTGGGTGATGATGTTGGTCTCGTACCAGCCGCCGAGTTCGAGCGTGTTCGCGCCCGTCTCATAGGCAAGGTTGCTGAGCGCGCCGCCGCGCTTGATCGCATATTCGGTCGTGCGGAAACCCAGCGGGCTCCGCGCCGTGATCGGACTGCCGTCGGCATTGGCGGCGCCTGCGGGCGTCGGCGAATAGGGCGTGATCCATGAGCCCTGGCCCGTGTTGTCATGATAATAGCCGGTCGTGGTGAGCGACAGTCCGGGCGTCAGGTGCGCGTCGAACGTGACGCCGCCAAGATAGTCGCGACGCAGCCCGCCGGCGTCGTAATAGGCATCGTCGACGGTGCCGAAGCCTGCGGGAAATGCCGTCCCGACGCCCGCCCAGGGCTGCGCGGCGCCCGCGGCGACCGCAGCCTGGTTTTGCGCGACCTTGGCGATCTGGAGTGCCAACGGGTAATTGTCGGCGATGTTGTCGTTGCGCAGCCCGCGCCGGCGGATGATGTCCAGGCTGAGATCCTGGTAATCCTGTTCGCGGCGATCGGAGAAGTTCAGGAATGCCGACAGGCTGCCCAGCGTCCCCAGGTCCTTGACGATCTTGCCGTTGGCCTGGTGCTGGCGCTGGACGCCGTCGCCCTTCCACTTGTCGGTCGTCAGATAGCCGTAGCTGAGATAGCCCTTGAGGCCGCCGCCGAGGTCGCCGCTGTCGATGCGGGCGAAGGCGCGATAGGTGTTGTCCGATCCATAGGTGCCGCCGCCCGTGACGTTGGCGGTGTCGCGGGGCCGGTCGCTGAAGAACTCGATCGTACCGCCCAGATTGCTCGTCGACGCGGTGCCGAGCGCGCCCGCGCCCTGCGCGACGTCGGTGCGCGCGACGTTCTCGGAGATGATCGCTCGGCTGATGTGCAACCCGTTGACGTTGCCATAGCTCATGTCGCCGAGCGGCACGCCGTCGAGCGTGAAGCCAAGCTGGTTCTGGTTGAACCCGCGCAGCGAGATCCTGACCGCCCATTCATAGGCGCCAAACGGATCGGCGGCCTGGAAATTTACGCCCGGCAGCTTTTCGATCGCTTTCAGCGGGCTCGTGCCCGGCGTCAGGCGGGCGAGGTCGCTCGCGTTGATGCTCTGGATCTGCCGGCTCTCACCGAAGCCGAGGACCACGATCTCGCCGGTCGACGCGTCATCGGTGGTCGTGGTGACCAGGCCGGGGAGGGGGGCGGGGGACGCTGAGGACGGCGATGCGGGCTCGGCCAGCGTCTGCGCAAGGACCGGCGAAGCGATGGCAAGTGCGGCAACACCCGCGAGCAGGCTGGAAAGACGGTTCATGGTGGTCCCCTTGGGCTGCTGTGATGCAGCTTCGGTTCGCGCCATTGCCGATCCGCGTTACCGCTCGGCGACTGTTCGGTGACGTTTTGGCTTTTGCCCGCCGCGGCGGCAGATTTTCGGGTGTGGAGACGGCTGGCCCGGGGCGCCCATCGGACGGCGGATGCACCGACGGCGTGTCACATCGTGTCGTCGATGCCGCCGGGTGTGCGCGAGAAGCGAGGGGCGGGCGCGGGGGTCCGGCTGCCGTCCGCTCCGAGGTAGGTTTTCCGGTCGAGAAGGTGTTGATCACTCATCGCCTCGGCAAACGTCAGCACCGGCGTAACGCAGGCGTCCGAACCGGCGAACACCGCGCTCCATTCGTCACGGGTTCTGCTGGCGAAGGTGCGTTCGAGGAGAAGCGTCGTCTCGCCCCATCGTGCCTCGTCCCGCATGGACGCAGCATCGTCGGTCTCGATGCCCAGCAGGCGGAGCATTTCGGCCCAGAATTGCGGCTCGATCGCGCCCACCGATATTTCCCGGCCATCGGCGCACAGATAGGTCCGGTAATAGGGGGCGGTCCCGGCGAGCGGATTGCGCGACCTGTCGAGCGTTATCCGCCCCGAGGGGATGAGACCCGCAAATGTCGCCATCAGGCTGCTTACGCCATCGACGATCGCCGCGTCGACAACCTGGCCCAATCCCGATCGTTCGCGCTCCCACAGCGCGGCCATGATGCCGAACGCGAGGAACAGCGATCCGCCACCGAAATCGCCGACGAGGTTGAGCGGCGGCACCGACCGCTGCCCTGGTGCGCCGATCGCTGCGAGGGCGCCGGTCAGCGCGATATAGTTGATGTCGTGGCCGGCGGTCGTCGCGCGCGGGCCGTCCTGTCCCCAGCCCGTCATGCGGCCGTAGACGAGGCGCGGGTTGCGGCCGAGCATGATATCCGGGCCGAGCCCCAGACGCTCCATCACGCCGGGTCGGAAGCCCTCGATCACCACGTCCGCGTCGTCGCACAGCGCAAGCGCCGCCTCGCGTCCCTCGTCCGTACGAAGGTCGAGAATCCGTGTCGTGCGGCCCCGGTCGACGACGGGGTTCGGCCATCCATTGCCCCCCTTGCGGTCGATCCGGACGACCTCCGCGCCAAGGTCGGCAAGCAGCATCGCGCAGTGCGGCCCCGGCCCGATGCCCGTGAATTCCACGACGCGCAGACCGACGAGCGGGCCGGAGCGGAGCGCCATGGTCAGATCGCCCGCGCGCTGCGTCATCAGAGCGCCTCGATGATTGTCACGTTGGCGATGCCACCACCCTCGCACATCGTCTGCAAGCCATAACGTTTTCCGCGCGCGTGCAGCGCATGGACGAGCGTCGCCATCAGCTTGGTCCCGCTGGCGCCGAGCGGGTGGCCAAGTGCGATCGCGCCGCCGTTGACGTTCAGCCTTGCAGGATCGGCGCCGACATGCCCGAGCCACGCGAGCGGCACTGGCGCGAACGCCTCGTTGACCTCGTAAAGGTCGATATCGTCGATCGACAGACCCGCCTTGCGCAGCGACTTGTCGGTCGCAAAGAGCGGTTCCTCGAGCATGATGACCGGGTCACCCGCGGTCACGGTCATGTCGACGATCCGCGCCATGGGGGTGAGGCCATGCGCTTTCAGCGCGCGTTCGTTGACGACGAGGACCGCGCTCGCGCCATCGCAGATCTGGCTGGCGTTGGCGGCAGAGATGACCCCGCCCTCCTGCAAGAGCCGGACCGCGCCGATCCCCTCCAGCGTGGCGTCGTACCGGATGCCTTCGTCGCGCAGATGCGGCTCGCCGTCGACGATGACCGCTGCGATCTCGTGCGTGAACGCGCCCGTCTCGGTGGCGGCAGCGGCACGGCGGTGGCTCTCGAGCGCATAGCGATCGAGCGTGTCGCGGTCGAAGCCGTGTTTTCGCGCGATCATCTCCGCACCGTGGAACTGGCTGAACTCGGCGACGCCGAACCGTGCGGCAATGCTCTCGCTAACCGGGCCGGTGCCGATGCCCGCCTGGCGGTGCAGCGACAGGTTGGTGAACATCGGCACGCGGCTCATGCTCTCGGCACCGGCGGCGATGACGACGTCCTGCGTGCCCGACATGACCGCCTGCGCGGCGAACTGGATCGCCTGCTGGGACGAGCCGCATTGCCGGTCGATCGTGACCGCGGGCACGCTGTCGGGCAATCTCGAGGCGAAGACGGCGTTGCGGCCGAACGCGAACGACTGTTCGCCCGCCTGCGTGACGCATCCCATGATGACGTCCTCGACCGCTGCGGGATCGATCCCGGTCCGATCGAGCAGCGCGTCGAGCACGGTCGCGGCGAGATCGGCGGGGTGTACGCCGGCTAGGCGCCCGTTGCGGCGGCCTCCGGCGGTGCGGACTGCGTCGACGATATAGGCATCGGCCATGATCAGGCTCCCACAAGGTGCGGTTGACGGGACGCGGCACGGACCGTCATCGCGGCGCCATGCGGATCGCGCCGTCGAGCCGGATCGTCTCGCCGTTCAACATCGGATTCGTGACGATCGCCTCGACAAGCTGTGCATATTCGTCCGGCTGGCCGAGACGGGAGGGGAACGGCACCTGCGCACCCAGGCTGTCCTGCGCGTCCTGCGGCAGCATCGCGAGGAGCGGCGTCCAGAAGATGCCCGGTGCGATCGTCATGACGCGGATTCCGTAGCGGGCGAGTTCGCGCGCGATCGGCAGGGTCATGCCGACGACACCGCCCTTGGACGCGGCATAGGCCGCCTGTCCGATCTGGCCGTCATAGGCGGCGACCGAGGCGGTATTGATGACGACGCCGCGCTCCTCGCCGATCGGATCGGCGGTGTGCAGCGCGGCGGCGAATTGCGAGAGGACGTTGAACGTGCCGATCAGGTTGATCGTGACGATCTTCGAGAAGGCGGCGAGCGGAAGCGGGTGGCCGTCGCGATCGATCACCTTTCCCGGCGGCCCAATCCCGGCGCAGTTCACGAGGATGCGGGCCTTGCCGTTCACCGCCTCCGCCTCCGCGATTGCGCCGGCGACCGCCTGCTCGTCGGTGACGTCGACGCGGATGAAATGCCCGCCGACCGCGTTCGCAAGCGCCGTACCCAGCTCTGCGTTGAGGTCGAGGATCGTGACCTTCGCGCCGTGCCGCGCGAGCCGCTCGACCGTCCCGCCGCCAAGACCCGAAGCCCCGCCGGTCACGATCGCTGCGACGCCGTCTATGTTCATAGGTTCTGATCCCTCTGGAGATTGCGAGGAGTTCCAGGGCGCAGCCGGGTCTGCCGGCGACGCATCCCGGTCGAGCCGCACGCGCCGACGGTCGCCGCATCGGCTTCGGCAGGCGCCAGGGCACGATCGGCAGTGCGGATCACCGTCCCTTCTTCGTCGTGGATCAATCCACCTCTCCTCGGCCGGTTTGGTCAATCCGGCTTCTGTGTCGGGGCAGGTTTGATCGCCCCGTACCGGTTTTGCGCTCGGGCAGCGTGGTTTTCAACATGTCTTGCGCTCGCGTCGTCGCGCGCGGTCCGACCCTGGCCGCGGCGTCGGCATCCGGCCCGACGCGTTCATCCAAGGCTTTCGCGGTTTCGCTCCGTCTGGGGTGTCAGAAGACATCCAAAAGGGGACCTATCCGTGCACCGCTTGCTTCTCGCGTCATCCGCCACGCTTGCCATCGCCTCTGCCGCTTCCGCGCAGACGGTGGTCGATACGAAGCGCACGACCGTCGTGCGTACGTCCACCGTCAAGAACGGTGGTGCCGATAACGTCTCGATCGTCGCGGCGGGCAGCGTCGTGCCGACGGGCGGGACCGCGGTGACGATCGACAGCAACAACGCCGTCAGCAATGCGGGGACGATCCAGGTCACCGATTCGAACGGCGCGTCGGGCATTTCGGCGCAGGCGGGGGTGAGCGCTTCGATCACCAACACCGGCAAGATCATCATCGACGAGACCTATACCCCGATCGATGCCGACAAGGACGGCGACCTCGACGGACCGTTCGCGCAAGGGAGCGCGCGAACCGGCATCCGCACGGCGGGCGCGTTTACCGGCAATATCATCAACAGCGGTGAGATTACCGTCGAGGGGAACGACTCCGCGGGCGTCCATCTGGGCGGACCGCTGACCGGCGCATTCAGCCACAGCGGCAAGACCAACGTGCTGGGCGATCGATCGGTGGGCGTGCGACTTGCGGCGGTGACGGGGAACGTCACGCTCGGCGGGACCATCACCGCGACCGGCCACGACGCGGTCGGCGCGCGTCTGGACGGCGATATCGGCGGCGCGCTGGTGATCGAGGGACAGATCGGGGTGACCGGCTATCGCTCGACCACGGCGCCGGCGGACCCGTCGAAGCTCGACGCCGACGATCTGCTGCAGGGCGGATCGGCGCTGGTCGTCGCGGGCAATGTGGCAGGCGGGATCACGCTGTCGGGTGCAACCGACAAGCTGGCGGATGTCGTGGCCTATGGCGCGGCGCCGGCGTTCCAGATCGGCGCGGCGGACCGGGCGGTCACGATCGGCGCGATCGCCGGCAGCACGCCGGCGGCAGGGCTGGCGATCAACGGTCGCGTCACGGGCAACGGCGTCTACAGCGGTATCGCAGCCACGGGACTCGCGATCGGCGGGCTGGGTGGTGCCGTCACGATCGCCGGCGGCGTCGCGGTGGCGGGATCGGTGCAGGCGAACGCCACCGGCGCGTCGGCGACGGGGATCCGGTTCGGCGCAGGCGCGACGACGCCCGAGTTGCGGCTGGGCGGAACCGTCGCCGTTACCGGTGGTGGTTCGACGACGACCCAGTCGGTCGCGGTGCTGGTCGACACGGGCGCCTCGGTACCGACGATCCGCAATACGGGCACCGTCCGTGCGGCGGCGACCGGTGCCAGCGCGGTTGCGATCCTCGACCGCACCGGCGGCGTGACCTTGGTCGAGAATAGCGGCGTGATCACCGCGGCGGGTGGTGACGCATCGCGGTCGGTGGCGATCGACCTGTCGGCAAACACCAGCGGCGCGGTGGTGCGCCAGACGGCTCCGACGACCGGTGCCGCGCCGAGCATCACGGGGGCGATCCGCTTCGGCACCGGCAGCGACCGGCTCGAACTCGCTGGAGGTTCGGTCAACGGCGACGTCGCGTTTGGCGCGGGGAGCAACCGGCTCGAGATGAGCGGCGCGAGCAGCTTTGCCGGCACCGCCACCTTTGGCAATGGCGCAGATACGATCGCGATCGGTGACACGGCCCGCTTCAACGGCACGGCCGATTTCGCCGGCGGTGGCGCGGACACGCTGGCGATCAGCGGCAAGGGCGTCTTTGCCGGGCGACTGGTGAATGCCGGCAACGTCGCGGTGACGGTCGCATCCGGCGGCGGCACGCTTGCGGTGAGCGGCGGTGCGACGATCGGATCACTCAACCTGGGGGACCAGTCGGTTCTGTCGGTCGCGCTGGACAAGGCCAATCCCGCCGCGAACCTGATCACCGTGACCGGCGCGTCGACGATCGGTACGGGCAGCAAGCTCGCGCTGCGCGTCGCCGGGGGCGCCGACATCGCCGGGCAATATGTCGTGTTGCGCTCGGGCACGCTGACCGGCGCGCAGAACCTGACGCTGTCGGACGCGACGGTGCCGTTCCTCTACCGGGGCGCGATCGTCGCCGGCGCGCCGAACGAGATCGTCGTCGACGTGGTACGCAAGGCGAAGACCGAGCTCGGCCTCAACACCGCCGCGACGGGCGCGTTCGATGCGGTCGATAGCGCGATCGGCAGCGATGCGAAGCTCGCCGTGGCAATTCGCGGCCTCTATGACGGCGCAGCGTTCCGCGCGGCGATCGATCAGATGCTGCCGAACTATTCGGGTGGTCTGTTCGAAAGCGTCACGCTCGCCTCGCGCGCGGCGGCATCGCAGCTGCGCGAGCCTGCCGGCGCGTTTACCGAAGAGGGCGGCTGGGGGTTCTTTCTCAGCCCGGTCGGATGGGACGCGTCGAAGGCGGAGCGCAGCACGACCGGGTACGATGTCCATGGCTGGGGTCTCAGCAGCGGGCTCGAGCGCAAGACCAGCGCGGGCAATTTCGGCGTCTCGCTCGCCTATCTCAGCGGAACCGACAATGAGGGGCTGGCGGTCAACAAGATCAAGCATAGCCAGTATGAACTCGCAGGCTTCTGGCGCGGGCATTGGGGTGGCTTCGCGGCGCAGCTGCGCGGGTCGGCGGCGTTCGTCTCGTTCGACAGCGTCCGGCAGTTCGATGCCGAACTCGAGACCGAAAACGTCCAGCGTCGCGCGGACGCCGACTGGAACGGCATGCTCTATTCCGGATCGGGTGCCGTATCGTACGAGCAGCCGATCGGGCAGTTCAGCCTGCGACCGGTGCTGGCGATCGACTATTACCGGCTGAACGAGGATTCCTATCGCGAGACCGGCGGCGGCACGGGATATGACCTGACGGTGCGCAAGCGGAACAGCGACGAGCTCGCGGTCACCGCAAGTCTTGCCGCGGGAATCAATTTCGGTGGCGACAACCGGTACGACCAGTGGAGCCGAATCGAGGTCGAGGGCGGCCGGCGCGAGCGCATCGCGGGCGCGCTTGGTCGCACGACCGCCAGCTTCGGCAGCGGCGACGCCTTCACGCTC
>Ga0308158_10003655_pt1 | contig 13391 bp, 10 predicted proteins | sample PhyBR2_FD_201038 | JGI IMG/M metagenome (GOLD analysis project Ga0308158, IMG submission 201038) | Phyllosphere microbial communities from UC Gill Tract Community Farm, Albany, California, United States - DLSLB.R2 | ecosystem: Host-associated > Plants > Phyllosphere > Unclassified | place: USA... | reverse complement strand
GCGCGAGGCGGCCCCGTCCGTTGCGGAATCGAGCGGTATGAAGCCGGTTTCACACGGTGGCGGCGGCGAGCAGCTCCAGGATGTGGGAGTAGGGACGACCCGTCGCTCGGGCCATGCCGAGCTCGCAGGTGCGGTTGCAGGACGCGTGTGCGGTGGCGTCGAGCTCAGCCACCTCCGCGGCCTCGGCAGCCGTTGCCGAGGCGGTGAGCTCCGGATGCAGCATCCCGCGGTCCCCGGCGAAGCCACAGCAGTTCCACGACGCGGGAACGTTCACGACCTCCGCCACGGCATCGGCGATCACGCGCACATCCGGATCGATCCCGAGCTGCACCGACGAGCACGTGGGGTGCAGCGTCAGGGAGTCGATCCGCTCCGAGACCGCCAGCTTCGGCAGTACCTCGCGCGCAACGAACGTGGTCGCATCCTCCAGACGGAAGCCGTGCCCGTCGAGCATCCGGTGGAACCCCTCCGTGCAGCTGGAGGCGTCGGTGATGATGGGAAGCTCCCCATTGCGTGTCGTCTCGCGCACCGCCGCGAGCACACGGTCGGCCATGAGGTCATGCCCGGCCTGGTAGCCCTTGGACGACCAGGGCGTGCCGCAGCACATCGAGCCGATGCCGTCGGGGATGACGACCGCCACCTGGGCGCGGTCGAGGAGCGTGAGCAGGGCGCTGGTGGCGCCCGGCCCGCCGCCGTCGGGTCCGAACATCTCGTTGACACACGCGGGCAGGTAGACCGCTCGCACCTCACCGGAACCGCGCGCGCCGCGGATCTTGGCCCGCGACGCGCCGCCACCGGGCAGGTCGGCCGAGTACTCGGGCATCACATCCGCTCCGAGCACCGCCCGGCCGATCTTCGTGACCCCGGCGACGAGCCCCACGGGCATCGCGTCGGCCACCGACAGCGCGGCCGATGCGACCGTGGTCATCGGCCCCCAGCCCGCGGCAGCCGCCTTCCAGCCCGCGGCCAGCACGGGGTTGGCCTCTTCACGCCGGAGTCGCTTCACCAGCGCTCCGGTGTTGATCAGCACGGGACAGTTGGTCTGGCACATGCCGTCCACGGCGCAGGTCTGCACGCCGGAGTAGTCGTAGTCCTTCTCCAGCTCGGCCACCAGCGCGTGATCTCCCGCTTCCTCGGCGACCGCCATGGCACGACGTACGACGATGCGCTGGCGAGGAGTGAGGGTGAGGTCCTTCGACGGACACACCGGCTCGCAGTAGCCGCACTCCACACAGCGGTCGGCCTCCGCCTCGATCGACGGTGCCGGCTTGACGTCGGCGAGGTGGACCTCTTCCTCCGTGATGATCACCCCGGGGTTCAGCACGCCGCGCGGATCGCACAGGCGCTTCAGCTGCACCATCACGTCGTAGAGCTCGTCTCCGTACTGCCGGCGCACGAACGGCGCCATCACACGTCCCGTGCCGTGCTCGGCCTTGAGGTTCCCCTCGGCGTCGAGGATCACCTGCACCATGTCATCGGTGAAGCCGAGATAGCGCTTCTCGCTGGCCGCGTCCCCGAACCGGTCGGTGAGCATGAAGTGGATGTTGCCGTCCTTCGCGTGCCCGAAGATGACGCTGTCGTCATAGCCGTAGCGGGCGAACAGCTCCTGCAGCGATTCGCAGGTGGCCGCGAGGCGCTCGACGGGGACGACCACATCCTCCAGCAATGCGGTGGTTCCCGGGGCACGGGCACCCGCGACAGAGGCATAGAGGCCCTTGCGGAACTTCCAGGCAGCAGCCCGACGCGCTGCATCGCTGGAGAAGACGGCAGGATCGCGCAGATCGAAGCCGGCAAGCACCCGCTCGCCGGCTGCGGTTCCGAGGGCGAGTTCATCCGCCGAATCCGCGTGGTACTCGACGAGGAGAGCAGCCTGCGCGTCCACATCGAAGCCGAGGATGGCATCGGGCACCCCCGGTAGCTTCTGCCCCACGCGCAGTGAGGTGGCATCCATCAGCTCGAGGGTGGCCGCACCCGTCGCGACGAGATCGGGCAGTGACCGGGTGGCCTCGTCCAGATCGCGGAAGACCGCGAGAGTGGTGGCCATCTCGCGTCGGATCGGCACCGTGCGGAACGTCGCCTCCGCGACGAAGGCCAGTGTCCCCTCGGAACCGATGACGAGGTGCGCCAGCAGTTCGGCGGGCGAGTCGAAGTCCAGGAACGCGTTGATGCCGTAGCCCATCGTGTTCTTCAGGGCGAACTGACGACGAATCAGCGCAACGGACGCGGGGTTCGACCGCACCCGATCCCGCAGCCGCTCCAGGCCCGCCACCAGTTCCGGCTCCCGCGAGCGCAGCAGCTCATCCGCGTCCGCAGCACCCGTGTCGACGATGGTGCCGCTGGGAAGCACGAGCACCAGGGACTCGACGGTTCGGTACGAGTTCTCCTCCGTTCCGCACGCCATGCCGCTGGAGTTGTTGGCCACCACGCCGCCGATGGTGCAGGCCACCTCACTCGCGGGATCGGGACCCAGCCGGTAGCCGTGGCGGTTGAGCCGCGCGTTCACCGACCGGAGGGTGGCTCCGGGCTGGACTCGCACGCGGCGACCGCCATCGAGGACCTCGATGCGGCGGAACTCTCGGCGCGTGTCCACGAGGATCCCACCACCGGAGGCCTGGCCCGACAAGCTCGTGCCGCCCGAGCGGAACGTGACATGGGCGGCGCCGGCGGACCCCCGCAGGATCGCGGCCACCTCCTGAGCATCCTTCGCGATCACGACCGCGTCGGGAACGAAGAGGTAGTGGGATGCGTCACTCGCGTACGCGTAGCGATCGATGGCGCGCGTGCGGATCCGATCCGCCTCGGCGACGGCCGCCACGACTGCGGCGGGAACTCCCGTGGGAGCGTCGGAAACCCGATGTCCGGACATCGATCCTCCAAGATTGTCAGACAAGTATGCTGTGCAGACGATCATACGCAGTCGGTACACTCAGTCTCCACCGGGAGGAGCAACCGTGTCAGTAGCGGATCTGGGCGTGGTGTCGGTCGTCGATGCCGTCACCGCCGACCTGCGCACCCGCATCCTGTCCGGCGACCTCGCGTCCGGGCAGGCGCTGGGCGAGGTCGACACGGCGGCGCACTACGGCGTCGCCCGTCCCACCGTGCGCGCGGCGATCGAGGGTCTGGTCGCAGCGGGTCTGCTCACCCGTGGTGCACACAAGAGCGCACGGGTCACGGAGCTCGGCCCCGCCGACGCGGCCGACATCTACTCCACCCGCGAGCGGATCGAGGCGGAGGTCGTGCGCGAGCTGGCTCTGCGCCGGCAGAGCACGTCCGACGGCGAGCAAGCCAATGGACTGCTCATCGGCATGGCCGACGCGGACACGCTCTCGATCGTGGATGCCGACATGCAGTTCCACTCCGCACTGGTCGACGCGGTGGGCAGCCCCCGCACCTCACGCGTCTACCGCATGCTCGCCGATGAGGTCCGCCTGTGCATGACGCGCACCCAGAGTGCCGATCTGCACACCGTGGCGGACATCGCCCGGGAGCACGATCAGATCCTCCACGCCATCGCCGACGGTGACGCAGACGGCGCCGCGACCATGCTCCGCGACCACCTCCAGCGCGCCCGCGACCGCCTCGTGGCGCACCTGGCAGACACCGTCTGATCACCCCTGTGGACAAGCGCCTCAGCGATACGGTGATTCTGCGTAGAGTCCTATCACCGCGCGCCTAGCAGCCCGAGCTGTTCAAAGCGAACGCGGGATACGTCATGGGGATGACGTGTGACCCGCTGGGGCGGGCACGGTGTGATTTGGGGACACGAACGTGCAGGGGATGCAACGATGACCGCGCTGGAGCGCGGAACCGGACACCGACTTGACGCGCGCCGAGGAAATCTCGACGCCGGGGCACTCGCCCGAGGTCGGTGGCCGGAGAGTACCGACCTCATGAATGAGGACACGATCCCGCGCGGCGGGCGAACGGGCGATGTGCTCACCGATATCCGCGCGGTGGGGAGCCGCCTGCCGGCCCCGTCACAGCTGACCGCCGACCGCGCGCCGGCTCCGCAGACGGCGACCATCCGGTCGTACGGCGGCGGACCGCGGGCGATCATGCCGTCACCGGACGCAGAGCCGACGCAGCGCGTCGACGCAGACCGGGCCGCACCGCATCGGACACAGCGGCACCAGCCCGCTTCACGGACACCCGGCAGCGTGGACCGTCCGTCCACGCCGGGAACGGGGACGGCGCTGAACATCCGGCGGCGCTGGGAGCGGCGCTATCGCCGCCGGCTCCGCTGGACAGACATCCTGGTGGTGCTCGTCGCGACAATCGCACCGCGAGCGCTGCTGTTCTTCCCGATGCCGGCACTGGCGCCCCTCGAAGCGCTCGACGTGCTGACCGGTGCCTTCATCCTTCCGATCATCGTCGCGATCTGCTGGCTGCTCGCGCTGAGCCTCTTCCGTTCGCGCGAGGCCGCCGTCTTCGGCAGCGGAACCGCCGAGTACAGGCGCGTGCTGGGAGCCACGGGGCTCGCCTTCGGGGCACTCGCTGCGGCGTTCGTCGTGGTGCAGGCAGACGGACTGCGACTGCAGTTGCTCGTCTCCCTCCCCCTCGGACTCCTTCTCCTCCTGGCAGGGCGGTGGGGCTGGCGGCGCTGGCTGCTGCATGAGCGCCTCTTCGGCCATTACGTCTCGCGCACCCTGGTGGTGGGTGAGGCCCGCGACGTCGAGTACGTCATCGAGGCACTCCACCGCGACGGTCAGCGAGCCCATCTGGTGGTGGGCGCTGTGCTCACCGGCGATCGCCCCGGCCACAGCCGCGACACCTCGCTGGTGGTGGACGGTCGCGCCTATCCCGTCGTGGGCTGCGCGCGCACCGCCGCGCGCACGGCGGCCGAGCTCGCCGCCGACACCATCATCGTGGTCAGCCACGATGACGCCGATCCGTACTACGTGAAGCGCCTGTCGTGGGAGCTGGAGGGCACCGCCGCCGAACTCATCCTGGGCAGCAGGCTGGCCGACGTCGCCGGGCCGCGCATCTCGCTGCGCCCGGTGGATGGGCTTCCGCTCATCCAGGTCCGCATCCCCACGTTCGACGGCGGTCAGTTCGTCCTCAAACGTGCGCTCGACATCGTGGTGGCCCTCATCGGGCTGGTCGCGGTGGCGCTCATCACGATTCCGCTGGCGATCCTCATCCCACTGGATTCGCGCGGACCGCTGTTCTACCGTCAGGAGCGAATCGGCCGCGACGGCCAGGCGTTCCGCATGGTCAAGTTCCGCACCATGCGTGTGGGCGCCCATGCCGAGGCTGCTGCCCTGGCGCATGCGAACGACGGTGCCGGCCCTCTGTTCAAGATGCGCGAGGACCCTCGCGTCACGCGTGTCGGCCGCGTTCTCCGTCGCCTGTCGCTGGATGAGCTCCCCCAGTTCTGGAACGTTCTGCGGGGAGACATGAGTGCCGTGGGCCCGCGCCCGCCGCTGCCCGAAGAGGTCCTCACGTACTCGGGCGTGGTCTCACGCCGCCTGTACATCAAGCCGGGGATCACCGGTCTCTGGCAGATCTCCGGACGTAGCGACCTGTCCTGGGACGAGAGCGTGCGCCTCGACCTGCGCTACGTGGAGAACTGGTCTCTGCTTTCCGATCTCATCATCATGTGGCGCACCGTCCGCGTGATGTTCTTCGCGCGAGGAGCGTACTGATGCCCGCACCGCTGTCCATCGCGATGATCGGTACCCGCGGCGTCCCCGCTGCCTACGGCGGATTCGAGACGGCTGTGGAGGAGATCGGGGTACGCCTCGCCGAGCGCGGACACGACATCACCGTGTACTGCCGCGGGTCCCGTCACCGTGCGACCCGATACCACGGCATGCGCCTCGTGCACCTGCCGGCGCTGCCGGTGAAACAGGCCGAGACACTCAGCCACACCGCACTGTCCACGCTGCACGCGATGGTGCGCAAACCCGACGCCGCGTTCGTCTTCAACGCCGCCAACGCTCCGTTCCTCCCGCTGCTGCGCATGCGGGCAATCCCGACGGCGCTGCATATGGACGGGCTGGAATGGCGGCGAGCGAAGTGGAGTGGCCGCGGACGCGACTACTACCGCTGGGCTGAGGGCCGCGGCGTACGCACCGCCGACGCGCTGATCGCGGACGCCCCGGGCATCGCGGACTACTACACCGAGGAATTCGGCGTGCCCACCGAACTGCTCCGCTACGGCGCACCGATCCTCGAGAACGTCACGGCGGAGTCGCCGGCGCTGCAGAAGTACGACCTTCAGCCCGATGGATTCCACCTCGTCGTCGCCCGATTCGAGCCGGAGAATCACGTGCGGGAGATCGTCGACGGCTACCGCCGCTCGGCCGCGCGCCTGCCGCTGGTCGTCGTGGGGTCCGCACCCTACGGCGCCGCCTACACCGCCGAGATCCAGCGGATCGCTGAGGGCGACGCGCGCATCCGCCTTCTCGGCGGCGTGTACGACCAGAACCAGCTGGACGATCTCTACCGTCACGCGCACACCTATCTGCACGGACACTCCGTCGGCGGCACCAATCCGTCTCTTCTGCGAGCGATGGGCGCGGGCACGGCCGTGATCGCCTACGACGTCGACTTCAACCGCGAGACGCTGAACGGTGCGGGCTGGTTCTTCCGCGACGCCGACGGCGTCGTGGCGGCGCTGACAGACGCGGAGGCGCAGCCCGACCGGGTCCGTGACGCCGCTGAATCCGGGCAGCACCGTGCCCGCACCGACTTCCGCTGGGACGATGTGGCCGACGGTTACGAGGCGCTCGCCCATGACCTGGCCGCGGGGCGCACGATCCATCCACTCGCGAAGCTGCTGCGCCGTCACGCACCGGACCGTGTCGATGTGTGAGGGTGGCTCAGACCTCGCTGCGCTCGCGTGCTGCCACGTCCGCGCCCGTGCGCGGCGCGTAGACCACGAGGGCATGGAACACGTAGCGCACCACGAAGGCGATCACCAGGGTGACGGCGGCCACGAGCACGGGGGCGAGATGCCACGTCTGCACAGCCAGCCAGATCACGAAGATCCGCACCACGGCTTCGATGGCGTTGAAGGTGAAGGACTTGAACAGTCGCGCCCACACTGTCGAGGCATCCTCGCGCATGTCGCGGAACACGAACCGCTCGATCAGCACGAAGTTGCCGATGATCGTGAGGACGGCCGCGATGATCGCCGCCCACACGTACCCCATGCCCATCGCCTGCAAGCCGGCCATGATGCCGAGATTGGCGAGCGCGCCGATGCCGCCGATGACCGCGAAAGCGCTCATCCGGCCGAACCGCAGGTACGCGAGCTGGGTGAGGAAGCGGAAGCCCTGCTTCAGCGAGGCCTTCGACTCACCGGCATGACGACCGGCGAAGCTGAAGGGCACTTCGGCGACGTTCAGGTTCTGACGCGCCAGGATCTCCAGCAGGATCTTGAAGCCACGGGGTTTCAAACGCTGCATGTCGATACGCGTGCGATCCAGCAGGAAGAACCCGGTCATCGGGTCGCTCACGGTGTGCAGCCGGATCGGGAACATGGCCTTGGTCACCAGGGTGGACATCCGGGACACGAACACGCGCATGCGGTCCGACAAACCTGCTGCCGTCCCATCCCCGGTGTAGCGCGAAGCCACGACGACGTCGTAGTCCCCTTCCTGCTGCTTCGCGAGGAGTGCCGAGATGGTCTCCGGCGGGTGCTGCAGATCGCCGTCCATGACGACGCACAGATCGGAATGCGCTGCGGCGATGCCTTCCAGCACCGCGCCGCCCAGGCCACCACGGGGATGATCGCGATGAATCAGACGAACCGGGATTGTCGCGGTGCGGGCGACGTCCGTCACACGCTGCGGGGTGTCATCCGTGGAGTCGTCGACGAAGATGACCTCCACGGCGGTGCCGCTCATCGCGGTGCTCACCCGTGCGACCAGTTCGGCGACGTTTCCCGCCTCGTTGAAGGTGGGCACGACGATGCTCAGCACGGGTGCGCCCGGTCTCTCTTCGCTCACGCGTCACTCTCCGATGGCTGCGAGGATGCCCGAAGCCAGGGCGCGCGAGACTTCCCGCACCTCCTGCAGTCCCGCGCGGTGCGCGCGAAGGGCGGCATGGTGGACGTCCGGGATGTCATTCGGATCGTTGCTCTTCCTGAGGGCCAGAAGCCGGCGATGAGATCCGGCGCTGGTGAGACCGCGCCGTTCATGAAGGATATCCGCATAGTCTGCGAGGTCGAGCGCGCTGTCCCCATCTCCCGCCATGAGGCCGACCGCCTCGCGGAGGGTGAAAGTGCGCGAGCGCGCCGCGGGCGTTCGCAGAGCTATCACCGATCGCTCCTCCCGCGTCGCCGTGAGGATGAGGTCGGCGCGCTCGAGAGTGCGTTCGGCGATCGGAGTCGAGACGAAGTGATCACGGTAGTCGGCGAGGAGCCGGCCGTCCATGACCTCCGTCAGCGCGTCTATCGCCACCGGGCACAGCGGGCCACCACGCGAATCCGTGCCCGCGCTGCTCACCCGCCAGTCGTCCTGGCGCGCGGCGCCCTCCAACGCGGCGATCATCGTCCCCGCCATCACGGGCGAGCGGCACTCGTTCGCGTGGCACACGAAGAGTATGCGGTTGCCCATACCACCCCGTCCTTTCCCGCACGGTCCCACCTGGATCGTTCATCCCAGTCGATCGGAGAACCCGAGGCATGACCCTACACGACTACGCCGCTGCGATTCGCAGCCATGCGATCGTCATCCTGCTCCTCGTCGTGCTCGGCGGCGCGGTGGGCTACACCACCGCGCAGTTCCTGCCCGACCAATACCGTTCCCAGGCCTCCGTGATGGTGATCGCCGATCGCGGCGACACCACGAGCGAGCTCGCCCAGGGCGCCACCTACGTGCAGAGCCTGGTGCAGACGTACACGGTGCTGGCCTCATCGCCGATCGTGCTGGACCCGGTGATCACCGAGCTCGGGCTCGACACCACGCCGAGGGAGCTCGCCGCCCGCGTCACGGCGTCGGCACGTCTCGGCACGGTGGTGATCGACCTGCAGGCGGTGGATCAGAACCCGCAGACCGCGCAGCGCATCGCCGATGCCGTGGCCGCCGAACTCAGCGTGGCCGTCGAAGAGGCATCACCCCGGGTGTCCGGTCAGGACGCGGCCGTGCGGGTCGATACGATCGCGCCCGCAACGTTGCCCGGTGCCGCCTTCGCACCCGACCCGGCTGTCTTCATCGGGGGCGGAGTGCTGCTGGGGCTGGCACTCGGTCTCCTGGCAGCGGTGGCGGACCGACGATTCAACGCCCGCCTGGCCACGCGCGCCGACATCGAGACCCTGACCGAGACACCGGTGCTGGGTGAGGTGGGTCACGTCGCCGACGGACGCACTCTCGCGGGCACCATCCGGATGACTCCCGACGGCGCCCTCGCCGAGGCGATGCGTCAGGTGACCGCCTCCCTGCGTTTCGTGGATCTGCAGCACCGCAACCGCGTGCTCATGATCACCTCGGCTGACGCGGCCGAAGGTAAGAGCTCGGTGAGCCTCGCCCTCGCGCTCACGCTGGCGGAGATGAACCATCGCGTGCTGTACCTGGAGGCCGACCTTCGCCGGCCGTCGGCGGCGGAGTTCACTCAGCTCGAGTCGGCCGTCGGGCTCACCTCCGTGCTTCTCGGAGAGGCCACCCTGGAGAGCGCCACGCAGAGCTGGGCAGTCCCCGGCCTGGACGTGCTGACCAGCGGACTGCTGCCGCCGAACCCGGGCCAGGTACTCGCCACCGACCAGTTGCGAGCGGTCCTTGCGCAAGCGCGGGCGACCTACGACTACGTCATCGTCGACACCGCTCCCGTGATCGCGGTGAGCGATGCCAAGTGGCTGCTGCCGATCGTCGACGGCACGATCCTGATCGTGCGATCGGGCCGCACCCCGCGGGCCAATCTGCAGCGCTCGCTGCGCGCCCTCGCTGTCGGCGACCGGCGGGCTCTGGGCATCGTTCTCAACGACTCGCGTACCGCTGTCAGCAGCGTCTACTACGGCGATGAGGAGCCGCCGGCTGCGCGCGGGCACCGACTGCTCGGGTGGATGCGCCGACGCCTGTGAACGCACTCGCTTCCGTTCTCGCCAAGGCCGCCACCACGCTCATCGCGTTCGTGTGCGGCATCCTCACCGTGCGTGTCATCACGGGCGGCGCCGGTGAGGCCTCGTACGCGCTGTTCGGTGCTCTCACCGCTCTGCCATCGCTGCTGACGTTCAGCGATCTGGGCGCGGGCGCGGCGCTGGTGGGTTCGGTCGCGGCGAGCGAGGATCCGCGACGGGATGCACGCGTCCGAGATCAGCTGACTTCGGTCGAGCGCATCCTCTGCGCCTTCGCAGCGGCCGTGCTGACGGCCGGGATCGTGATGCGGGTCACCGGCGGATGGCGACTACTCCTGGGTTCCGCCGGCGCCCTGCCGGGAGCGGAGGATGCAGCTTTGCTCTGCTGTGCGCTCTATGCGGCCACCGTGCCGCTGGGCGTCTGGACCCGACTCCTGCTCGGTGCGCGCCGCAATCACATCGTGATCCTCGTGCAGGGCCTCGTCTCCCCGGTCACTCTCCTGCTCGTGTGGGGGTGGACGCAACTGCGGGGTGACGCCGCGTTCCTGGCGGTGGGCTCGTTCGTTGCCGCGCTCACCGCGGGCGGCGTGGGGCTGCTGGTCACCTCGCTCACTCTGCGTCCCCTGGTGGGTTCGGCCCTGCGGCGGGTACCACGACCGCGCCGCTATCCGGGTGCCCGCGTGATGGACATCGGCTGGCCGATGCTGGCACAGCTGATTTCTCCGCCCCTCGCGATGGCGGCGCAGCGATATGCCGTGGCCCAGCACGGCACCGTGACCCGGCTGGCCGAGTACAACGCAGCCGCCCAGGTGTTCTTCGCACTCATCGGCCTCATTTCGGCGGCGGGCGTTGCACTGTGGCCGCTGTGGGCGCGGGCCCGCGCCCGAGGCGAACTCCGGCGCGGACCGGGTCTCCTCGCCGTGGCATTCGGCGGCGGCACGGCGATCGCGTCGGTGTGCGTCGCGCTGATCGGACCATGGCTGTTCGGCTTCGCGACCCACGGGGTGTTCGAAGTGGGCCTCGGCACGATCCTGGCGTTCGGTGCCATGGCCACCTGCCAGGCGGTGCTGTACCCCCTCGGCATGTTCCTGATGGACCCGGCCGGCATCCGCTTCCAGGTGCTGCCGACACTCATGATGGCAGTGCTGAGCCTCCTCGGCGCCGTCCTGCTCGTACCGGTGCTCGGCGCTGCCGGCCCTCCGCTCGCTAACGCTGCGGCCGTGCTGGTGTGCCAGATCGTGCCGTACGCGATCTCGATTCACCGTCATCGTGATCGCCTGCTGCCCACAATCGTGAATGGTGAAGACCGATGACGGCGATGACCGCTGCGCCCCTCCCGCATACCAAAGCGAGCCGCGCGATCGCGGTTGTCGCCGCAGCGCTCGTCGGAATGCGGTACTCCTTCGGTCCCGGCCTCACTCTGCCGCTGATCGCCGCCGTCCTGCTGCTCCCGGTGTGGTGGCCGGCGCTGCGGACATTCCGGTGGGCACGGCCGTTGATGACCCTCGGGGCACTGGCGCTGGTCACCGGCGCCCTGCTGTCGCTGGTCTTCACAGACAACCACCTGGTCGATCAGTCGTTGCTGATCCGCGAATCGCTCACGCTGCTGTCGATGCTCGGCGGTATCGGCCTGCTGATATGGGCGCGAACGCAGCTCGGCACCTCTCAGCTGGTGGTCGCGTTCGCCATCGGGGCTCTCGTGAACGTGGCGATCACCGGGGGGAACACGACGAATCTCTGGAAGTTCTCGCTCTCCTTCCCCCTCGCCTTCCTCGCTCTGGCGCTGGCCATGCGTCGCAGCCGGTGGGGCGAGCTCATCGTCCTGGGCGTCGTGGCTGTCGTCTCCGTAGCCGCGGACTCTCGTTCGTTCTCCTCGTTCGCCGTCATCGCCGCTGCCCTGGTGCTGCTGCAGCTCATGCCGCTGCGGGAGTTCCGATCGCGTCCGTGGCTCACCCTGGGTGGGCTGGCTCTGCTCGGAGTCACCCTGTTCCTCGTGATCCAGACGCTGCTGGTGGAGGGAGTGCTCGGCTCCGCAGCACAGCAGCGAACCCAGGCTCAGCTGGACGCGAGCGGCTCGCTGATCACCGGCGGCCGGCCGGAACTGGGGGCAGCGACCGCGCTGCTCAGCGCGCAGCCTCTCGGCTACGGCAGTGGCACGCTGCCGAACGCGATGGATGTGATCATCGCGAAGAACGGCATGGAAGCGCTCAGCTACGACCCCAACAACGGCTACGTGGACCGGTACCTGTTCGGCGGCCACTTCGAAGTCCACTCCGTGCTCGGTGATCTCTGGATTCGCTTCGGCCTTCCCGGCGCGCTCTTCGCTCTCGTGCTTCTGGCCGTCGCGGTGCACGCGGCAGCGGTGCGTGTGTCGTTGCGGCGGGCGTCGGCGCTGCTCGCGCTCCTGCTCGCCCTCGGAACATGGGACATGTTCTTCAGCCCGCTTCTGACGAGTTACAACACTCTCGCGCTCCTGCTGGCCTGCGCGCTGTTGTCGAACTCCGAGCGTGCACGGCTGCCGCGTGCTCGCCCCGTGTCGCCGTCCCTGCGAGGTCTTCCGAGCCCTCGTCGCTGACCCACGCCGATGGGCGGTACGCCCCCGGGGAGCCGGATGGGCGTACCGCTCCGGGGAGCCGGATGGGCGTACCGCTCCGGGGAGCCGGATGGGCGTACAGCCCCGGGGAGCCGGGTGGGCGTACGACCCCGGGAAGGGTGTAGCTGGCCCCGCCCTCCCCCTCTCGCCGCATGGCCCTGCGCGCCCGGCACCGCACACGGTGACCGGCTGCCGCGTGCGGGCACGCGAGCAGGCACCACGAGCGGGGCACCGCGCACCGCGCACACCAACCAGCACAGCGACCCGGGCACTCGCCACCCAGCACCAGGCACTTACTACCGGGCACCGCGCACAGGCACGACGTACCGCGTACCGCGTACCGCGTACCGCGCACATGCCCCGCGCACAGCGACCCGCGCACTCGGCACCGGGGACCTCAGAGATCTGGACATTCAGAGATCTGGACCCTCATGGATCTGGACCCTCGAACCAGACGGCGGAGACCGGAGACCGGAGAGCTCTCACCCAGACCCGTCGGCGCATCTCTCTGCACCCAGGGCGCTGCGCATCGGCACGACGGGCCTCAGGGTGCCCAACCGCTGGATCATCCGGGCGGCGAGCAGCCCAGCACTCGGGGCGTGACACGCCTCTCCATGAGCAGGGTGGAGCCCACCTCTCCGCGAGCAGGATGGCGCTTTACCCCTCCACGAGCAGGAACGGCCGACTTCTTGCCTGGGGTAAGCAGGAACGGCCACCTTGCCGGCGGTAAGCAGGAACGGCCACCTTGCCTGCGGTAAGCAGGACCGGCCACCTTGCCCG
>Ga0308158_10003649_pt1 | contig 13406 bp, 14 predicted proteins | sample PhyBR2_FD_201038 | JGI IMG/M metagenome (GOLD analysis project Ga0308158, IMG submission 201038) | Phyllosphere microbial communities from UC Gill Tract Community Farm, Albany, California, United States - DLSLB.R2 | ecosystem: Host-associated > Plants > Phyllosphere > Unclassified | place: USA... | reverse complement strand
AAACTCCATCTTTGATTATTAGTAGTTGCCGTAGATACAGCTTGAACATTATTACTACTACCTGTATAAGATGCAAAAACATTGGCATCTTCATTATATATAGACTTTCCTGTTCCGTTAGTTTCTATTTTCCAAACAATTGCCTTAGAAGGATTAGTAATTGTGGTTCCTGAAGTTGGAGATATAGATGTATTCGCAAAAAATGTTCCGTTATGAGTATTATTCATTGCCTGAGTTGTACCATAAGCAACAACATAATAACCATCAGTAAAACCTGCAGCAGCAGTAACTTTGGTAAACGTCCCAGTTCCAGAATATTGAGCGATAGCTTTCCCTCCAATTAAAAGTAAAAAGAAAAGTAAAAAAGCCTTGATAGACTTCCAGAGAAAATATGTTCTCAGAGAGAATAAATTTTGATCCATAGCATTTGTTTTCATTAAGCAAGCAAATATAACCGCATAACTAAAACAAACACCTGAGTTTTAAAATGTTAATATAAATGTAAAAATACTGTCAAAATCGCATCAATTTTGTGGATAAAGCTTATTTGTTAAAATTCCATTTTCCGAAATTTTACAAACACTTAACTTTTAGTTTACAACTGCTTAGATTTTGGATTAAACAACTCAATCGAGTAATTACCAGAAAACTACTTAATCACCATCATCTGGCTATAGAGATTTTCCAAATGCAGAATTTTTGTAAAAGGGCTTTTTACTTTTTCCAATTCTTCTTTGGCGTGGATGTAGCTGTATCGGGAAGCGATGTTGTGCATATTAGAAACCAGCACCAGCCAGCATTCTTTCGCCTTGCTGTTGTATAGAGGATATTTGGTATTCTTCTTTTCGATGACTTCCAATATTTTGTCAGAATGCAGCTCATCAAATAGAGATAACTGATACTCCAAAAACAAAAGAACGCCTTTCTGATGGGGCGTTCTTCTGATATGTTTTACGAATTTGGTTTTTTTGTTGTTGGTAATCGCAGACGAGATTTCTTTGATCAATTGCTCAGGTTGCTGGTAAAAATCTTCCTGTATGTAATCTATATTAAGATGATAAATGCCATAAAGACTCTTATATTCTGCCAAAAGCTTTTCTACGGTGCGAAAGATGTGATTAATATAACTCTCCTTTTTTTTGAGCTCAAAATGGTTAATAATCTCCGAAACTTCTATCCCAATCTGCTTTCCTTTATAATTGATGATAAAATCCGGACTCTCGCCTGTCAGGTTTTCGATTTCCATTTCAGGATAATGCTGGAAGAGTGTATCTAGTAACAGCAATTCTGTTTTTTTCTGATATTCCTCGCGCTCGTGCAGTTTGGCGTTGCTGATGGAGTTATACCATTTGACTAAATTGTCTGACTTGTCACCGTTGGAAGCAACGCAAATCTCCAGATTTCTATTAAGGTCTTCACAATAAATCATCTTCGTATTATTAGAAATTAAACCTTTTTAAATTTAATAAATTATTGATTACAAAACACTTATATGAATTAAATTTAACAAAAAAGAAACAAGATTTAAGGCATAAGATTCAAGATTGAGCTATTTAAAATTTCTTTTAAAGCTTCACAAACAAGCAATGAAAGCCCAATAGCACCATTCCAACTTTGATTTTTTGAACATTGTAAGTGTATAATCTATGGTACAAAAAACTAATTATTATATTTGCAGGCATATAGACGACCTTAAAAAAAATTTACTACACTAATGGATTTTAAAAACTTTAAGATGCCTTACAGCATCAATCCAGATTATTCCAAAAAAACGGCTTATTTCTCTATGGAGTTTGCCATAGATCAGGCCCTGAAGATCTACAGCGGCGGACTAGGTTTCCTTGCAGGATCTCATATGAAGAGTGCCTACAATCTGAAACAAGATTTTGTTGGAATCGGGATTCTTTGGAAATATGGTTATTATGACCAAAGCAGAAATATGGATCAAACCCTGAATCCAATCTGGACAAAAAAAATGTACAGCTTCCTTGAAGATACGGGCATCAAATTCCAAATCGAGATTCATAACGCTCCGGTTTGGGTAAAAGTTTGGTATCTGGCTCCGGAGACATTCAAAACTTGTCCTATGTTTTTCTTGAGTACAGACGTGCCGGAAAATGATCATCTATCCAAGACGATTTGCCACAAACTATACGACGCCAACGAATCTACCAAGGTTGCACAATATATCCTTCTAGGAAAAGGTGGTGCAAAATTATTAGACGAGATGAATTTCCATAGAGAAGTTTATCACTTGAATGAGGCGCACGGCCTGCCAGCAGCATTCTATCTTTTAAGAAAATATGGTGGTAATCTGGCTAAAGTGAAAGAAAAATTAGTTTTCACAACCCACACACCAGAAGAAGCTGGAAACGAAAAACACAATATCCACCTTTGCCACGATATGTCTTATTTCTGTGGATTAACTATCGATGAAGTGAAGAGAATTGAAGGGGTGCAGGATGACAGATTCAACCACTCGCTTTGTGCTTTGAGAATGTCAAGAATTGCGAATGGCGTTTCTCAATTACACGGCGTAGTTTCCAGAGATATGTGGAACAAATATGACGGAATTTGTGAAATCAAGTCTATTACCAATGCTCAGGAGTTCGGCTATTGGGGCGACAAAGCACTTTATCAGCACAAAGAAAATAATGATGCTACAGAGTTTGACATCAGAAAAGCTTATCTTAAGAAAAGAGCCTTTAGAATTGTAGCAGATCAGACAGGCAATATGTTTGATACCAAAGTTTTGACCATCGTTTGGGCAAGACGTTTTGCAGGTTATAAAAGAGCAGATCTTTTGTTGGCAGACAAAGAACGTTTCAGAAGAATGTTGGAGAACAAAGAGCATCCGGTTCAAATCATCTGGGCAGGAAAACCTTACCCAATGGATTATGGAGCAATTTCTACATTCAATAATTTGGTTGAGGAAAGCAAAAATCATAAAAACATGGCTGTTCTTACAGGTTATGAGTTAGCTTTGAGTAAGGCTTTGAAACAAGGTTCTGACATTTGGTTGAACAACCCAAGAGTTCCAAGAGAAGCATCCGGAACCAGTGGAATGACAGCATCTATGAATGGTTCTGTCAACCTTTCTACAGACGACGGATGGATCCCAGAATTTGCAAAACACGGCGAGAATTCTTTCGTGGTTCCAAAAGCAGATTACGATAACTGGCCAGTTGTAGAACAAGATAATTTTGACCTTAATAATCTTTATGATGTTTTGGAAAATGAGATTATCCCAACATACTATGAGAAGCCAGACCAATGGAGAAAAATCGTGCATAACGCTATGGATGATGTGAAAATCCAATTCGGAAGTGATAGAATGGCAGATGAATATTACAAGTTGTTGTATTAATTATATGACTCAATTATAAACTCAAAACCCTGATATCCAAAGACATATCAGGGTTTTGAGTTTATAAAAAATTTTCTAAAATAATAAAATAATTTCTCAGTTTTTATTAATTTTTCAATACGTTTACTCAAATTAATATTTAAAAAATATATCTTAGCAAAAAAAATACATTATGGGAAAATTTGTAATAACAAAAAGAGCAAACGATGAATTTCAATTTAATCTAAAAGCCACTAATGGGCAGACCATCTTGAACAGCGAAGGTTATAAAACAAAAACCAGCTGCGAAAACGGAATCGCTTCTGTGAAAACAAACTCAAAAGACGACAGTAAATTCGACCGCAAAACATCTACCAACGGAAAACAATATTTCAACCTGAAGGCTACTAATGGACAAATTATTGGTACGAGCGAAATGTACGAAAGCGTAGCTTCCAGAGACAATGGGATTGAATCTGTGAAAAATAATGCTCCAGACGCTACTATCGATGACCAATCATTATAATTAAGTTTTCTTGAAAATACCAAAATAAAGTAAACAACCAAATAAAATTCAAAACCCTGACTTCAAAGAATTCAGGGTTTTTTGTTGACATATTTCGAAAATTAAACAGTTATAATATGGATTAATGTGTTTAGTGAAATTGTGCCGTTTCTGTAGAATCTTTCATTGCTACAGTTGCAGATTTTCCGCTGGTAACAATCGTTTGAATCTCATCAAAATAACCAGTTCCAACAAACGACTGGTGCTTCACTGCACGGAAACCTTTTTTCTGTAACGCAAACTCTCTTTCCTGCAATTCGGAATATCCAGCCATTCCTCTTTCTTTGTAAGCCAATGCTAATTCGAACATTGCCGTGTTCAAAGCGTGGAAACCAGCCAATGTAATGAACTGGAATTTATATCCCATTTTTGCCAGCTCTTCACGGAAGCTTTCCATTTCTTCAACGGTTAATTTTGCAGCCCAATTAAAAGACGGCGAACAATTATAAGCCAGCATTTTATTTGGAAACTTAGCGTGAATCCCTTCCGCAAATCGTCTTGCATATTCTAAATCCGGATTCGATGTTTCCATCCAAATCAAATCAGCGTAAGGCGCATAAGACAAACCTCTGTCAATCCCTTGTTCCACGCCATTATTTACAACATAAAATCCTTCTGAAGTTCTTTCTCCAGTTACAAATTTTTTATCTCTATCATCGATATCAGAAGTCAGTAAATCCGCTGCATCAGCATCAGTTCTTGCAACAATAATACTTGGAGTTCCACAAACATCCGCTGCTAATCTTGCCGCAATCAGTTTATTAATCGCTTCCTGAGTCGGAACCAAAACTTTTCCACCAAGATGTCCACATTTTTTAGCAGAAGATAATTGGTCTTCGAAATGAACTCCTGCAGCACCAGCTTCTATCATTTGTTTCATCAACTCGAAAGCATTGAGGTTTCCACCGAAGCCAGCTTCTGCATCAGCAACAATCGGAACTAGATATTCTTTTTCTCCACCTCCGTTGACCGATTGGATTTGGTCTGCTCTCAGCAATGCATTATTAATTTTCTTAACCACAGACGGAACCGAATTTGCCGGATAAAGTGATTGGTCAGGATACATCTCTCCGGAAAGATTCGCATCTGCAGCAACTTGCCAGCCTGACAAATAAATAGCTTCCAGTCCTGCATCCACTTCCTGCACCGCTTGATTTCCTGTCAAAGCCCCAAGTCCAGCAACCCAATCTTGATTATTAAGTTTATCCCAAAGTTTTTGGGACATCTCATTTGCAATGGTGTAATCTAATTTGTAAGAGCCTCTCAGTTTCAGTACATCTTCTGCTGTGTAAGGCCTTGTAACGCCAATCCATCGAGGATTTGTCAGCCAGTCTTTTTCCAAAGCCTGGATTTGTTCTTGTTTTGTTTGCATAATATTTTATGATTTGGTGTAATTTTATTTTTAGATTTTAGATATAAGATTCCAGACTCAAGATTCCATTATTAAACCTTCAGTCTTTCATCTTTTTTCTTTCATCTTTTTTCTTGAATTTTAAATAAACGGATATGCTTTCAAAGTGAGAAACTCCTCAAACTTATCGCAGAATATCAACTCATTGAAAAGTTCTTTTGCAAGATTGAATTTTCCTTTTGTAAATCGTTCTTCACCAACATATCTTTTGATTCTGGAAAGCTCTTCTTTTTCCCATTGTAGAACCAATTCTCTTGTTAAAGTTCTTTCATCTTCGAGAATAACTTCGTGTTGAAGCCATTGCCAAACCTGAGTTCTTGAAATCTCAGCCGTTGCAGCATCTTCCATTAGATTGTAAAGCGCTGCAGCTCCAACGCCCATTAACCAAGATTCGATGTAGAGAATTCCAACATTGATATTTTTCCTAACGCCATTTTCCGTGATTGTTCCTGCAGGAACTTCCAGCAATTCGGATTCTTTTATTTTGTGGTCAAACTTTTTATCAATCTGATTTTTCTCCGGCATATATTGGTCAAAAATCTCCTTCGCTACAGAAACCAAAGCCGGATGCGCCACCCAAGTTCCGTCGTGACCATTTCGGACTTCTCGTTCTTTATCACTTCTTACTTTTTCAAAAGCCAATTCATTAGCCTCATCATCGTTTTTTACAGGAATCTGTGCTGCCATTCCGCCCATTGCGTGGACATTTCTTTTGTGACAAACTTCAATCACTCTTTTGGAATAAGCACTCATAAAAGGCGAAGTCATCGTCACTTGGTCTCTGTCAGGAACTAAGAATTGACTTTGATTTCTAAATTTTTTGATATAAGAAAATATATAATCCCAACGTCCGCAATTAAGTCCGGAACTATGATTTTTCAATTCGAAGAGAATCTCATCCAATTGAAAAGAAGCGGTAATTGTTTCAATCAAAACAGTTGCTTTGATGGTTCCTTGCGGGATTTCCAGATAATTCTGAGCAAAAACGAAAACATCATTCCACCAACGCGCTTCTTTATAATGTTCCAATTTTGGAAGATAAAAATAAGGAGCTGTTCCTTTTTCTATTAAAGCTTTCGCATTTCTGAAAAAGTAAATTCCAAAATCTATCAAAGAACCCGATGTGCTTTCACCCTCTATTTCAATATTTTTTTCAGATAAATGTAAACCTCTCGGACGAACGATCAATGTTGCGGTTTCATCATTCAATTGGTAAGATTTGCCTTGCCCATTAGTAAAATCAATATTTCTATTGATAGCATCCGTCAGATTGATTTGACCGTTGATACAATTTTCCCAAGTCGGAGAATTACTATCTTCAAAATCCGCCATAAAAGTATTAGCTCCGGAATTAAGCGCATTGATGATCATTTTTCTATCCACCGGACCTGTGATTTCCACTCTCCTATCCAATAGATCTTTTGGCGTTTCCGAACAAGTCCATTCTCCATTTCTGATATGAATTGTTTCTGATGGAAAAGACGGCAATTCTCCCAAATCAAATCTCAATTGTGTTTTCTTTCTTTCTTCTAAAAGTTCAATCCGAGTATGATTAAAATTCCTGTGAAGGTTGATTAAAAAACCAATTAAATCATTAGTAAAAACCTCTTGAAATTTGGTATTCGGGGAAATCTTAAGTTGGCTCATCGTTTCCATAATTAAAATATTTTGTGATTTGGTTCGACAAATATAAAAAAAAGATTTTCACATTTAGCGAACGTTCGCTAAATTTTTATAAAAATTATTATGCGGATAATCGCTTTAATATTTATCTTTGATTTTATGATTGCAGAGAGCGACTATATACGCGTGATTTTTGGACTAAAACTGAAACAACAGAGACAGAAAAAAAACTGGTCTCTGCAAGACCTTGCAACCAAAACCGGACTTTCAAAATCCTATCTCAACGAAATAGAAAACGGAAAAAAGTATCCAAAACACGACAAAATCATTCAGCTTTCGGAAGCTTTGCATTGCACTTTTGATGATTTGGTTTCAACTAAATTGGATAAAAGCCTGACGCCAATTAATGATGTTTTGCAATCGGATTTTTTTAAGGAGATTCCATTGGATTTGTTTGGAATCAACAAGAATAACCTCATCAGTATCATCAGCGATGCGCCGAAAAAAGTAACTGCTTTCATCAATGCGTTAATCGAAATTTCCCAGAATTACAACCTCGGAAAAGAGCGATTTTATTTTGCTGTAATGCGTTCTTTTCAGGAATTGTATGATAATTATTTTCCGGAAGTTGAGGAAAAAGCAATCCAGTTTGCAAATGAGAATCAACTGGAACTTAACAAAAATCTAAAAACCGAAATTCTTGAAAATTTATTGAAAGAAAAATTCGGCTATAATATTCAGTCAAAGGATTTTTCAGGAGATTACGCTTTGAACAAACTTCGCTCATTATATATTCCGGAAAAAAAATTATTGCTTTTGAATGAGCGATTGGACTTTAATCAAAAAACCTTTATTCTCGCAAAAGAAATTGGATTCAATGTTTTGAAACTGAATCCGAGACCAAATACTTATTCTTGGTTGGACTTTGGAAGTTTTGAAGAAATTCTCAATAATTTTTACGCTTCTTATTTTGCCGGTTGTTTCCTAATTTCGAAAAAAGAACTGATTGAAAAAACCTCAGATTTTTTTGATCAAAAACAATGGGAATCTCAGAATTTTGAAGCATTGATCAGTCATTTTACAGATTCGCCGGAGACATTTTATTATCGATTAACGAATGTTTTGACATCAGAATTCGGAATCAAAGATTTGTTTTACTTATGTTTTGTGAAAAAAGATGATTCGGATAAAATTCAGATTTTGAAAGAATTACACCTCAATCATCAGCAAGCACCACATTCCAACGCAACCAACGAACATTATTGCAGACGTTGGATTGCTGTAAAAAACCTACATCATCTTAAGGAAAATGAAACTTTGACCGATGCGCAAATTTCGCATTACAAAGACCAAGGTGTGAGTTATCTCGTGATTTCCACTTCGCAGAAAAATCCTTTTTCCGACGGAAGCAACAGGAGTTATTGTTTGGGAATTCTGCTTAATAATCAAACCATTAAAAAACTGAATTTTGCCAAATCTTCGTCCTTGAAAACAATTGAAGTTGGTGTGACTTGTGAAAGCTGCAGCATTCAGAACTGTGAAGTGAGACAAGCGCTTCCAGTTAGATTGGAAAAAGAGCAATTCAACCTCGATATGAAAAAATCAATTGAGAAAATCAGAAAATCATTAATTTAGGACAATGATTTTTGACTTTCTTTTCCCAAATCGTTGTCTGGATTGCAATCAACTGATTGACAAAAGGGAAATCGTTTGCGAACTATGTCAGGATAAAGTCAATTTTTCCAATCATAATTATTTTGGGAGCAATTCTTTGATGGATAAAGCAGCATTACAGATTCCTGTTGAAAATGCCTACTCGCTGTTGTATTATGAAAAAGAAAGTCTGGCCCAGATAATCATTCATCAACTCAAATATAATCACAGAGAAAAAATCGGAAAAGTCTTAGCTAAATGGATTACTGAGAGAATTGATTTCAGCAATAGCAAACCTGATTTGCTCGTAACAGTTCCGCTCCATTATAAGAAATTAAAACAACGCGGTTATAATCAGCTTCATCTTTTCGGGAATGAGTTATCAAAGCATTATAATATTCCTGTCAATCATACTTTATTAAAAAGAATCAAACACTCCCGAGCTCAGGCAAAGAAAAATCAAAATGAAAGACTGAAAACAAAAAATGCTTATCAATTGACACAAAATATCAATGATAAGCATATTCTTTTAATTGATGACGTTTACACAACCGGAAACACAATGTCGAATATCGCGTGGGAAATTCTCAATAATTCCAAGAATGTAAAAATCAGTATTTTGGTAATGGCGATGGACATTTGATTAGTTATGAATTATATAATTTATGAGTTTTTCAAATCATTCATAATTCATAACCAATAACTCATAATTACCTTTGAAGTTTTTCTCCGTAAGACAAATCGCCTGCATCGCCCAAACCTGGAGTGATATAACCTTTTGAAGTTAAATTTTCATCCAAGGCACCAATCCAAATTTTCGCATCAGGATAAGCTTTTTCGATCGTTTCCACTCCTTGTCTACTTGCGATTGCTGCAACAATATGAATAGAAGTCGGTTTTCCGTTGGTCAACAAATCTTTGATTGCTTCAATCAAAGAAGCGCCAGTCGCCAACATCGGATCAGCAACGATTAACGGGCGACCATCTAATTTCGGACAAGTCAAATAATCTTGTTTGATAGAAAAATAATCGTTCGCATCATGCTTTCTATAAGCAGCAACAAATCCACAATCCGCTTTATCAAAATAATTAAGAATTCCTTGAAACAAAGGAACTCCAGCTCTCAAAATCGTTGTGATTACAGGCTGTGTTTCGATTTCTTTTACAGTGATTTTATCAAGAGGTGTTGTAATCTCAATTCCTTTTTGGTCTAATGTTTTACTGATTTCAAAAGCCGCAATTTCTCCGATTCTTTCCATATTTCTACGGAATTTCATTCGGTCTTGCTGTACTTCGACATTTCTAAGATCATTAATCCACGAATTGACAAGAGAGAATTGATTTGATAATATTGTTAACATTTATGCTGTATTAGTATTTTAAATTTAAGAAATTAATGCAATAAAAACCCTTTCAGAATAAATTCTGAAAGGGTTGAATTTTTATTTTTGTCTAAAGTAAATTTCGATTGGAACACCTGTAAAGCCAAAGTGTTTTCTCAATTGATTTTCCGTGAAACGCTTGTACGGCTCTTTCACATATTGCGGAAGATTACAGAAGAATACAAATTGCGGCGATGGCGTTGGCAGCTGCACACAATATTTGATTTTCACATATTTTCCTTTGATAGCTGGTGGCGGCATCGCTTCAAAAACAGGAAGCATCACTTCATTCAGTTTTGAAGTTTTGATTTTCTTAGCTCTATTATCATAAACCTCCATTGCAACCTCAACAGCTTTCAAAATTCTCTGCTTCGTTAAAGCTGAAACAAATAAGATTGGAATGTCTGTAAACTGTCCGATTTTATGTTTGATAGCTGCTTCAAAATCACGAGTTGTGTTGGTGTCTTTCTCAACCAAATCCCATTTGTTCACAACAATCACGATTCCTTTTCTGTTTTTTTGAGCCAGACCGAAAATGTTCATATCCTGAGATTCCCAGCCCAAAGTTGCATCTACCATAATGATGACAACATCGGAAAACTCGATAGAACGGATTGAACGCATTACGGAATAGAATTCCAAATCCTCGTTCACCTTAGATTTTCTTCTCATTCCAGCAGTATCTACCAACACAAACTCGTGTCCGAACTTGTTATACAAAGTCTGGATACTATCTCTAGTCGTTCCAGCAATATCTGTTACAATATTTCTTTCAACATCAAGAAGCGCATTGGTCAAAGTTGATTTTCCAACGTTTGGACGACCTGCGATTGTGATTTTTGGTAAACCTTCGAATGGGTCTTTGTAGTCTGTTGTTGGGAAATCGTTCACAACATCATCCAGCAATTCTCCAGTTCCAGAACCAGTTGCAGAAGATAAAGTGTAATATTTTTCAACGCCTAATTGGTAAAACTCGGTTGCAGGTAATTCTTCTTTTGAAGAATCTACTTTGTTAACAACCAAATAAAGCGGTTTGTTGGCTTTTCTTAAAAGTTCATAGATTTCTTGGTCTGTATCGGTAAGACCTTCTTCCACATTTACCATAAAAATGATAGACGTAGCTTCGTCCACAGCCAGCTGAACTTGTTTACGAATCTCCATTTCAAAGACATCTTCTGTTCCTACATCATAACCTCCTGTATCTATTACTGTGAAGTCAACGCCGTTCCAATCGGATTTCCCGTAATGACGGTCACGCGTTACACCTGCTGTAGAGTCTACAATAGCTTCTCTTCTTTCTAATAATCGGTTAAATAATGTGGATTTTCCTACGTTGGGACGCCCAACGATAGCGACAATGTTTGACATAAATTTGTTTCTTTTTCTTTAAAAATTAGGAGATTAAAGAATGTTGAGATTCAGAAAATGATGGTAGGATCCTATTTTAATTTCTACTTACAATTTTTCAAATCTCTCAATCTCCGAGTTTTTAAATTCTGATTAAGAATGGGTTACTTCGACTTTCGAAGCCCAAAATTTTTGCAAATATACGTTTTTTGGTTGATAGTTGATGCTGTTTGTGAATCGTAAGGGTCGAATTGCCAACTAGCCCTAATGTTCTATTTTAACAGGCAAATTCTTTAGGTTAATTTTACAGTTTTTTCATAACCTGGTTGATAAGCCATTTTATTTTTCACTACACCGAAATATATTCTTAAATGCTTTTTACAGACAGCTATCCAAGACAATTTCTTAGGTTTACATTTAGCTAAAGCAGTGCACATTGTGTTCATTGCCGTCCAAGAGCAAATATACTGAAGACTTCTGATATCTGTTTTAGAGGTTCTGCACTTTTCCAGAGAATAGCATTTCTTTCCCGACTGATAAATCCTAGAAGCCAGTCCAAAATATTTGACCAGGGATTGGCAGAATCAAAATTCTTAAAACCCGAGGTGGCGGTCATTAATTGTAACGAAGTCTTCTCTCCAATTCCCGATACGCTTGTATTAAAACTTTTACTTCCTTAAATCCCTCATCCTGAAGCCGGGGAAGACAAAGTTCAACTTCTTTTATTTCTTTCTCCAACTGTTTAAGTCTTCTTTCATAATGCTTTTCTGTATTGGGATTCAGATTATGATGAAAACGAAATGTCTTTAGTTTCACGGCATATCTGAGCTTTTCTTCTTCCAAGTCGTTCAAAAGCTTAATTTCCGGGTCCAAGTATTCAATCTCTGTACTCTTTGGAATATAATTCTCAGGACGGAACATCTCACCATAAGGTCTGATGAGTTTGGTATCTTCAGCATTTGTTTGACTACCAAATTTTTCATCCTTACAGAATACTCTACAGACATACAGTTGATCAGGTTGCTTTTAAAACGCTTTCCCAAAGAAAGATGAGGTATTCTGCTACTTTAAATCTTGGTAGCTTCGATAACGAAGTAATAATCGTCTGATGAAAGTTTCTTTAGAAAAGACAAAATCGAGTGCTGGTTGTTTTCGATATAACAAATCTGTTCCTGATTATTATAATCATTAAAACTCATCGTTAAAAACTTAGCATCTACATCTACTCCGAACATTTTTTTAATAACTTTAACATCGTAAATCCTTTTTTATAAAGAGGTTTTCTTCTGATCCATCATGGTAAAGTTATTACCAACAATGTTCTATTCGAATTTGGAAGAAAACAGCAGCAGGGGAGTAATATCATGGGCGATCTAAGTATCAATGCAGCGTCAACCTATATCCTGCCGCTTTTTCTCTTTAGTTTTTTTTTAACTAATTTATAAATCTCTTTTTTAATGCAAACTTACCATAGTATCGTTACTCCGCAGTGAGGCGACGGACCAAAGCGGAGTCGACCGAGCGAGGAATTTTAACGGAAAGCGGGTTCCCGGCTCCTAAAAATTAGTTTTCTGATGAAAAATGAGATTGAAAATAAACTGGTGAACAAGAATACCAAACCGACGAGTATGCGGATTTTGGTATACGATTTTTTGCATTCTCAGGATGTGGCTTTGTCTCTGTCGGAAATTGAAAATCAGTTTGAAAATGCCGATAGAATCACAATTTATAGAACACTGAAAACGTTTGAGGATAAAGGAATCGTTCATAGCATCCAGGAAAATAACACAACGAAATATCGGATTTGCGAAGACGATTGCAACGAAAACACACACAGCGACAGACATCTGCATTTCTACTGCAAAATCTGCAAACAGACGACCTGCAAAGAGGATGTGACGTTTGCAGACCACCCGAATCTCGGTTTCCGAATAGATGAAGTTCGGTTTTTCGCAAAAGGGATTTGTGAAAACTGCCTCGACGAAACTTTGCAATAGTATTGCACTTTCCACAGCTTTAATTTCGCAGAAAAATCAGCCATGGAATTATTTATCAAAATCTTTTTACCTGTTTATTTCA
>Ga0308158_10003648_pt1 | contig 13409 bp, 11 predicted proteins | sample PhyBR2_FD_201038 | JGI IMG/M metagenome (GOLD analysis project Ga0308158, IMG submission 201038) | Phyllosphere microbial communities from UC Gill Tract Community Farm, Albany, California, United States - DLSLB.R2 | ecosystem: Host-associated > Plants > Phyllosphere > Unclassified | place: USA... | reverse complement strand
ACCAACACCTTCGGTCCGGCCTGGGACAAGCTGATCACGCAGTTCGAGAAGGACAACCCGAACATCACCATCAAGACCAACGTGCTGCCACTCTCGTCGTTCGGCACCACGCTGAGCACGCAGCTCACCGCGGGCACCGCGCCCGAGCTGATCTTCAACCAGCCGGCGCCCAAGCCGGACCAGGTGATGAACCTCGATAAGTACCTCGCCGAGAAGAACCCGTTCGACCCGAACTCGAAGACCTGGCTCGACGGGTTCGACAAGAACTACTTCGGTGACGCTCAGCGCGATGGAACCGGCCACCACACCTGGGTGCCGTTCAACCTCGTTACCGTCGGCATCTTCTACAACAACGACATCCTGAAGAAGGAGGGCATCTCCCCCTCGCAGCTGTCTACCTTCGACGGATTCACTAAGGCGTGCACCACGCTGAAGGAGGCGGGCATCGACCCGCTGGCCACCGACAAGGGCACGCTGGCCTCCATGTGGGCGACCACCGCGATCCAGTCGACCATGCTCGACCCGCTGGCGGACAAGATCAACGTCTTCGGAGGCGACGGCAACGCGGGTACCGCGAATCCTCTGGCTACGAAGAGCCTCGCGAAGGGAATCCTAGACGGCTCGCTCGACGTGAGCACCGACCCGGCCGTTGCCGACTCGGTCAAGATCATCAAGAAGTGGTACGACGCCTGCGCGACGCCGAACTGGTCGGGCATCCCCGCGGCCGGCGCCTTCACCGGCAGCACGGCCTTCCCCGGTGGCAAGGCCGCCATGGCATGGGGCACCAACTTCTCGGCCGCCGGGCTCTCCACAGTGAAGTTCGACTGGAGCACCGTGCCATTCCCGACCATCTCGACTAAGGACTCGAAGTACGCTTCTGGCGCGCCGGCATCGTTTGGAACGGGAGCAGGTGGCACCTCGTACATGATTCCCGCCTACATCAAGGGTGCGAAGCTGGATGCGGCGATCAAGTTCCTCCAGTACATGTCGAGCCCGAAGGTTGAGAACTGGCTCGCGGAGACTGGAAGCATCCCGGCAATCACCAGCGCCAAGGCTCCGACGACAATCGAGGCACTCACCTCCAAAGACTGGTCCGCACCGGCAAAGCTGAGTAACGGCGCGCTGCTGACGCCAGCCGCCCAAACGGGGCAGAACTTGCTTACTGGCTACCTGATCGGTTCTAAGACGCTCGATGAGTACCTGGCCGCGCAGCAGGCGTCGAACGTCACCTGGGCACACGAGCAGGTCACCAACAACAAATGGACAGACGTGGGCTAGCCCCGATCTGCCCTGCAGGCTCTGGAAGGCGGGCGACGATCGCGTACCACCGCGAAAGTCGCCCGTCCTCCGGGTCTTGGGACAGCTCTACTCTCTCCACCCGGATTGCGAGGATATCTGGTGGTGAGTATCCGCGATGTCGCGCAGCATGTGGGGACCGCCGTGCACACAGATTGGCCCCGAGGTTCAGTCGCTCAGCCGCCGAACCGACGCACCGATCTGCAGGTGCCCCGGAAGCTCCAGAACTACGCGACTCCTGGACCCGTCCGGATTGTCCAGCCGGGCATTCATTATGCGAGCGGCCTCGGTTGCGATCTGTTCGACGGGCTGCACGTAGACCGTCAGTTTCCCGGTGCGTTGGATATGGTCTTCGGCGATTGTGATGCCTGCAGCGCGAGCCGCTGCGAGGAAGCCGTCGAGCCGGCCCTGCAGGCTCCACATTCCTTCCTGCAGGCTCCCGGCAGCCGCACCATCCCCGTTGGTTTGCTGGACTTCAAGGGGCAGTTTGCGAGTAACACCGGCGCGCTCTTCGCCGGGCTGACGCTCGCGACGATCCCGCTGATCATCGTCTACCTCGTGTTCAATCGCACCATCAGCAAGGGCGTTGTTCTCGGCGGAGTATTCCGATAGCAGCGAGAGCTCGCTCGCGATTCCAAATTCGCCGATCCAGGAACAATTATGCAGCTTCATTTCATTGACATCGACACAGGTCCTCAGCAGCTCCGGGTAGTCCCGTGGAGCGAGACGATCCTCAAGGTCTCGCTTTCGGGCCCGTTCTCCACAGGGACGCCACTGAGCGGCGCAGTCGTCGGAGAGTCGCCGGGCGCCCAGTCCCGAGTCAGCAGCACTGAGGGTCGCAGCATTCTTGAAACACGTGATCTTGCAGCCGAGCTCGCTGCGGACAACGACAGCATCGTGTTCACCCGCAACGGGAAGCTGGTGACAACACTCCAGAACATCAATCCAGCGCTTGCGCCGAGAGCGGTGTACAAGCCACTCCGGCCCGAAGACGTGAACGTAGAAGTGACCTCGGGGGCAGACGGGATGAGGAGCACGCTGGACGCGGTAGACAGAGAGTTCGACCGCACTGCGTACACCGGCGTACTTGAGTTTCGCACCGATCCAGATGAGCACCTATTCGGACTTGGACAGCACGAGGAGGGGCATTTCGACCTCCGAGGACAGCATCAATACCTCTACCAGCACAACCTGAAGATCTCCATACCGATCCTCCTCTCGAGCAGGGGGTACGCGGTCTTCGTCGATGGCGCCAGCGCTATGGAGTTCTCGGACGGGTCCGGCGCCTTCACCATCTCCTGCTCCTGCGTGGACCGGCTCGAGTTCTACCTCATCTTCGGCGATACCTTCGACGAACTCATTGACGGCGTACACTTCTTGACCGGCCGACCTCCGATGCTCCCGAAAGCGTTGCTGGGCTACGTTCAATCGAAGGAACGCTACGTCGACCAGACGGAGGTCCTGGACACCATCCGAGAGTTCGGCGACCGCAGCATTCCTCTGGACGTGATCGTCCTCGATTGGCGGACCTGGCCCGAAGGGCTTTGGGGGCAGAAGAGCTTGGACGGTGATCGCTTCCCGGATCCTCGCCTCATGATTGAAGAGGCCCATGACGCGGGAGTGAAGACGATGTTGTCCATCTGGCCGAAGATGGCCGGGAACGGGCCCGATCAGGAAGAGTTCCGCCAGGCTGGTCTTCTGCTCGGCGACGGGATGACCTACAACGCGTTCTCAGAGGAGGCACAGAACCTCTACTGGGATCAGCTCGAGCGCGGAGCCGGCCGGTTCGGCTTCGACTACTGGTGGGCCGATTGTTCAGAGCCCTTCGAGGCGGATTGGTACGGTGCTACTGTCGGCACCACGGCGGAGCGCGCGGCGATCAACGTCGGCTTCGCCGAACAGTTTCTCGATGCCGGACACATCTCGGAGTACTCGCTGAGCCACATCGAGGGCCTACATCGAAATCACTCGGTGCGATCAGGCAAACGTTTCGGGCTGCTCACACGTTCCTCATTCCCTGGCCAGCAGCGCTACGGTGCCATCAGCTGGTCTGGCGACGTCTCAGGTACCTGGAGAGTATAAGGACCCAGATCGCGGCCGCCCTCAACCTCATCGCCACCGGCCAGCCGTACTGGACTTTCGATATTGGCGGATTCTTCGCTGTCTCGAAGCCAGAATTCTGGTTCTGGAAGGGGGCGGCCACTGGCCATTCGGTGGATCCCGGGTACACCGAGCTCTACGTTCGGTGGATGCAGCTAGGAGCGCTCATGCCCGTGATGCGCTCGCACGGCACCGATCTTGCACGCGAACCCTGGAACTTCGGAGAGGCTGGAGACCCCGCTTACGACAGCATCGTGGCTGCCATCGAGCTACGCAAATCCCTCGAGTACTACTTGTACGCCGCGATGGCAGAGTCGGCACGTTCCGGACGAATGTACGTTCGGATGCTGCCCTTCGACTTTCCCAACGACGAGGCCTCCTACCAAGTAGCCGACCAGTTCATGCTTGGCCCCGATCTCCTATGCGCTCCTGTGATCAACGCCGCTGCAAATGGTGGGAAGCAACGCTCGGTGTGGCTGCCAAGCGGCTCGGGATGGTACGAGTTCGGGACTGGCATCAAGCACATCGGCGGCTCGTGGATAGATATTGCCACGGACCTGGATACGGTCCCTATGTTTGTGCGCGAAGGAGCCGTGGTTCCGATCGTCGAGAACGAGGGGATCGTTCTGCAGGTGTACCCCGGAGCAGACGCAGGGACAGAGATCTACGAAGACGACGGAGAGACGAACGACTACCTCGACGATGGGTACCGCCGTCGCTCGGTTGTGTGGGAAGAACGAACGAGGCACATCACCGTGCAACCTGCGGTTGGTCATTGGAGAGGGCCCAGTCTGCCCATTCGTGCGGAGGCTCTCGATGGGGGCGAAGTGGTTCTCGAAATCCGGTAGCGCCACAGCCAAATGTTGAAGACAGCGTAAGGATGTAGAAATGGCGAAACGTGCATCGATTTTCGATGTGGCGGCGGCCGCAGCCGTCTCCGTCTCGACAGTCTCGAATGTAATGAACAGACCCAGCACAGTCGCCGGGCCCACTCGTGAGCGGGTCCTGCTCGTGATTAGCGAGCTCGGCTACGAACGCGACGAGAACGCAGCCTTGCTTAGGCTGGGCAAGAAGGTGATCAGGCGGCAGCCCCCCCCTCGCGGCTGCCGGCTCGTTACCCTGTTCCCAAGCTAACGCCATCGAAGGGGACTGACGTGGGACCAGCGGATGGAGGGACTTCGGCGCTCTTGAGTCAAGACTGGCGGAAATTTCCGTTGTCAGGAGCCGTCCATGTCGCTAGTTACGGGCAAGAAGTGGGTGGCGGGATCGTGGAAGCGAGCCTGCTCGATGGTTCCGGTGCATGGGTGAGGTTCGACGACGGGCGCGGCCGCCTCCTGTTGATGCAAGAGGACGGCTACTCCTTGTGCAGCAAGAATCAAGCCAAATGAAAGATTTGGGGTGGTCACCACCTCAAATGTGGCGCTTCCGAATGCTGGCCACGCGTCCACACGTTTGGGTGTTCTGTACACAGTCAGAGGCCCAAATGGCTTCTGACCTGCCGAAACCCTGTGTCTGAGGTGGACTCGAACCGCATCCCGGCCCCTGCAAACACCGGGAACCCGCGAAGACACAGGAAATCCGGCCCAGTCTGGCGGCGGCACAGACCTCGCACGGAACAACCGGTCGCCTACATCTGCACTTTCTAGGAGAGCTTGGCTCTGCTGTCTAGGTCTCGTTCCATGGTGATGCCATAAGGGATTTCGCTGCATAGGTTCACGGTGTACAGGCCAGGTTCATGGCGGGTCACGAGTACCCCTTCCCAGCCGTCCCTTCTTGAGTGGGTGTGGGCCAATCTGACGGCGATGCTGATGCCGTCGTCGATTTCTGTGGTGGTAAGCCCCGTGATGTGGAAATAGCGGTCGGCTTCTATTGTGGTGATCATTGAACTCCCTGGTGTCCATTTGGTAGTCGCCTCTGACGTTGATGCCGGAGGTCCGCGTCACTGTGGGATGGTTGGCAAGCTCAGTCGGGAAAGAAAGATGGACGGTATCATGCCCACCTGAGGGCGGCCCACTCGAAGAATGGACCGCCCTCTGGCTTCGCTATATTGGCCTGTCGGGGCAGCTGGTTTCTTTCTGATTAGCGATTCAGCTGCCGACTACTTGAACTGTTTCTGTTTCATTGAGAGTTACCTCAAGTGGCTGGGCTTGACGGAACCGCCTTAGGACGTTTCCTGTCATCTTCGCGACGTTGTTGTCGTAGTTGTTATGGGAGAGAGACGCCGTGTAGGCGATCGAACCGACTGAGAAGAAACCTCCGCCTCCTTCCAACGGGCAGTAGACGATGTCCGATCGGACGCCTGGTTGCTCGGTAGCGCCGATGCCGGGAATGGACTCGTACACTTCCTCTGCAGCCAGGAGGTAAGCGTCCGACAGCGGGCCTGACGTTGCAAGGACCAGTGTTCCGGGGGGCGAGCCGAGGCCGGGCTGGTAGCAGTCGACTTCGGCGCCGGCGGCGCCGCCCCCCATGATTCCGAACTCGCCGATGCGCTCGTCTGCACCGATTCCCTCGAAGATGAATGCGGCTTCCGGAGCGTGGCTGTCTTCAAGTCGTTCGTAGTAGGTGCAGCGGTCAAAGCCCTGCGCGGCGAATCCCACTCCGGCGAGTTTCTGTGGCGGTAGGCCTTTGTTCCTCCAAATGCCTGCTAGCTCGCCGGAGGTGGCGTGGCGTTTGTCTCCGTACGGGGACTGGTGGGGGCGCGTGCCGCCGTCGGAGCGTCGGAGTTCCATCAGGTGTGGCTGTTCTGGGTCGAATGAGACGGTGGCGTAAAACCCGTTGCCGCCCAAGTACATCAGTCTCCCGCCCTTGGAGGTGAATCTCTCCAGGGCGGTGAGTTCGTTGCGTGTGACGTACTCTGGGTGGCTGCCGGTGATGACTACCCGGTAGTCGCTGAGGAGACTGTATCCTTCGCGGTCAAGGTCTTCATCGGTGATGGCGTCGTAGTCGCAGTTCTCGGTTTCGAGCCAGTGAACGATGCACAGGTCTGCGGGCAGTCCCCAGACGCCTTCGGCCTGGAACCACGCCCGGTGTTTGGGCTGGAGGGTCAGGATGGGCTTGCGGACGCTTCCGAAGACAACTCCGGAGCCGTCGTTGTGGATTTCATAGCAGGAGCGGCCGAATTCGGGATGGTCCTGGAGGGTGAGGTCTTCGCGGTCCAGGATGGGTGTCCGGCTCACAATGATCTCTGCGCCGTCGGCTTCGAAGGCAATGCGGTCGTTGGCGTACGCGAGGTATGTTGCTGTGGAGAATAGCACGGCGACGTCGTTCTTGTTTTCGCCTGCCCGGACGAAGAAGGGAAGGTATTGTTCTGCGCCCTCGGCGGTGAGTTTGGCGGCGTATACGCCGCTAGGCAGGTCAGAGGGAACGTCGAGTGTGAACGCTGTCGGCCAGCCCGCGTCGGTGATGTCGTCGTCGTGGAAGTGGATTGCGTCGTACTCATCGGGGACAAGCCGGAAGTCGTCCACGAGACCAGTGAAGGAGTGTCCTGCGACGGCCCGGGTTGGTGCGTTGTGACACGTTCCGTGGAGCCGGTTTGGTGATTCGTCGATGACGTCCCACAGGAGCAGTCCATCGTCACGGTGACTGCGCCCAAAGTGCCAGTCAGCAAGGGTCTCGGTTCTGGTGGGCGTGCCTCGTTCAATGGAGACGTCGCCGATCTTGCCATTGAAGCCGTTTGCTGCGAGCCACCGCTCGCCGTCCCGACGCGCTCCGGCGCCGATTCGGAATGGGGCTTCGGGTGCGCTGGCTGCAGGGGCGGCGTCTGCGACCTTGTCTTGGGATTCCAGAGGCAGTGCGTGGTCGGTGTACCGGTTCATGATGTTGGACAACGGTGCCTGGGTCAGATGGATCTGCCCAGCTGCGGTGTCCACCTCGACCCGCAGGCTGTACCAATGGTGTCCTTCCAAGGGGTTCTCAAGAGCCAGTGACTTCACGGTACCCTGTTCGCTCCAGAGGAAGGTGGGCCGGCCGGCGTCCAGGACAAGTGCGTAGCCGCTCGAGGACTCTTCATCCCAGTTGCCCAGGATGACCTGCCTGTCGCTGCCTCCTCCGAATGAGTTCTGAGTAACGTGGTAGGCGCCATAGTTGCCGGAGCGGGAGCTCAGGGGCAAGGTGGGGTACACCTTGGCCTTGATGACCAATCCGTTCGGGTCTGTCAACAGCGAGGACGGGTCCCCCACCTCGACATAGGATCCGGGCTGGCACGCGTACTGCGTGCCCTGCTTTTGACCATCGAATTCTGATGCAACCGGAGTTTCCAGGAAGCCCGGTCCGGCTTCCCCGGTGAACCCGTGCCGTAGACGGACAAGTGAGGCTTGATATGCAGAGGGTCCCTCGCAGCTGACGTGGAAGGAGATGCTTTCACCTGGGCGGGCGGCAAAACGGTCGGTGTATCCGAAGATTTTCGGGTCGACGCGGATCTCGGTTGCGGGTGCGGCTTCGGCAGTCATGGGTTCAGCTCTCCAAAAAGTTCTGGCGACGCAACGCGAACACTCCGCGCAGCGCGTTTTCATAGGTGTAGAAGGTTGAGGGCAGGAGAACCAGGTTTCCGGGTGCTCCTACAGTGATCCTGCCGATCCCCCACGGACCGTTGGGCCCGAGGTTCAGGATGATCTCTTTGCCGTTGATCGAGGCGTTGCCCAAGGCCCGCACGACACGCGCGGTCTTGTCGTCATGAGGTCCCAGCGGGGAGCGGTCGTACGCCGCTGCTACTTCATCGGTGAAGTCGCGGCGAAGTCGGGAGGAGAACCGCTGTTCAAAAATGCTCATAAGTTCGGATGAGCGGTCCGCGCTGGTACGCATCAGTTCGCTCCCGTTCGGCAACAATTTGTTTGGCCACTTGGTGGACTGGTCCGCGGAGTCAAGGGAGGTTCTCGCTTTCATTCTGAGGTGGGATTGCTGTGGAGCGACCAGGTGAGGGGAACTCCCCTGTCACCAGCGCTGCAGCCTTGTGTGTTCTAAGTAACTTCAACGTTATGGCGGCGCTGACGGGAAAAATATAGGCAGTTTTGCGTAGTCCAAGGACTGCCCTTTTTTCATGGGTGGAGCCAGTTCCCGTCGGGGACTTTTGGTCATGAAGCCTCAAGGCACGCCATGAAGGCACCGGGCGCTGCCGAAGCGGCAGGCCCGGTGTCTTCGCCCGTCTGAGAACGGGAGGTGTTCTCTTCCGGTCTAGACGACGTCCTCGGTTTCGAGGGTGCGGCCGGTGCGTTTGAGAATGAGCGCGACGATCGTTCCTATGACCAGCCAGGAGACGCCAATGATTTTGGCATTGATGTTGGTGCTGTAGAGGGCATATCCGAGTACGGCAATGCCAAGGATGGGTGAGATCCAGTGGATGAAGTACTTCTTGCTGGACCGGCGGATTCCAAAGTGGATGATGACGCTGATGTGCAGCAGGATGTAGGCGGTGAGGGCGCCGAAGGTGACCATAGTGACGATGAGTTCGATCTGTCCCACAGCCAGCACACCGATAACGGCGGTGAGGATCGTCACCACGATCATTGCAGCGGCAGGAACTTTGTGTTTCTGGGTGACTACAGCCAGACGTCGTGGCAGCTGCCCGTCGCGGGCCATGGCAAAGATCATCTTCGATGTCGTGGCATGGGAAACCAGCACGTTGGCGAAGAGCGCTATCAGGGCCGTGATCAGCGTGAACACGATTTTGAACCATGGCGCAACGACGATTTCGCTGATGGAGTAAAAGGCGTTGTTCATGGCATCGCCTTCGGCGAATGGTTCATTGTTCGGGACGAACAGAGCAGCGAAGTAGACCTGTGCAACGAACATTGCGATGACGAGCCAGAGGACGATCATGGTCGCTTTCGATACCGCCTTGCCGCCGCCCTTGGCTTCTTCGTTGAGCGTCGAGATAGCGTCAAAGCCGATGTAGCTGAGGGCAGCAACCGGGATGGCCGTGAACACGAGCTCCCAGGAGAAGAATTCAGGCTGGTAGAAGGGGGCGAGGCTGAACTGCGCCCGCCCTTCGGTGATCGCTATCAGGGCTCCGCCGACGAACACCACGAGCGCTGCTCCTTGAATGATCAAAAAGATCATGTTCATCCGTGCCGTGACGACGATTCCGCGGAGATTGATGAAGGCCACTACGGCGATAAAGCCGATGACCCAGATCCAGCCCGGAACTTCAGGCATGAGTGCTCCCATGGCGGACGCTGCGAGAATGCATAGCAGCGCCGGCAGGAGGAGGTAATCCAGAAGGATCGCCCATCCCGACAGAAACCCCACGAACTTCGTGGTGCCCAGGCGGACGTATGAGTACACGGACCCGGCAACGGGGTACTCCTTGGCCATTTCCTTGTAGCTGACGGCGCTGAAGACCATCGCAATACCGGCCACCAGATAAACCAGTGCGGCCATGCCGTGGGAGAAGTTGAAGATGGTGCCAAACACGGCCACGGGGGCCAGCGGCACCATGAAGATGAGCCCGTAAACAACAACGTCCGTCAGGGTCATGGTGCGATTGAGCTCTTGCTTGTAGCCAAGAGCCCCTAGTTTTTGCTGCTCGACGTCGTCAGTGCCGGCGTCACTGGCCGGGGTCGCGTGACTGTCAGTTTTCATGGGCTATCTGTGCCTCTCGGAAGAAATCTTAGCCGTGAATTCGGCTCAACGGATTCTGTAGATGGATCGTTGGGGACGAGCGATCGATGGGCGCTCAGTTTGTGATACGGCCTCGTGGGCGGAAATCAGTGGATGGTGCCTGTGCCCTCAGGAGTGAGCGCCCTAGGCTTGTGGGTGACGACGAAAGGGACAAATTCCTCGACGTTCGTGGCCCTTAGTTGCAACGAGTAGAAACCTGCCGCCAAGCCTGCCGGGACCCGGAGAGTGATCTGCGATTTCCATCTCTCGGGGTCAGGACGTCTTTGGCGCAGGCGGATAGCACCGTAGCTCTCCGGCGATGCCCTAATGCCTCCGGTTGCGTTGCCGCGGTGTCCAGGAACGGCCCTCAGTGGGGCATTGACGCAGCGGGCGTCGAAGGATCCCACAACATCCGGAACCTCGTCGGTGTGGAGTCCGTCCTCGGAAAGTCCTTGCGAGAAGTCCCATGCTGCCACTAAGGCCGGGGCGTTCAGCCGCCGGGAGTGTAGTCCCCTCAGGTCCGTTGCCGGCGTGGACTTCGCAATCACGTATGGTGCCTCGATCGTTCCTATGAAGGATTCCTCTGCCGCCGTCCATCCTGAGATGTATTTGGCGCTGGCGCCCAGCATTAGGGGGACCTCTGGCAGGTGGGCCAGTTTGCGATGCCCAGTTATTGTCCGGCTTCCGCGACCTGCCCCACGAGGGGACTGAGTGGAGGAGGTGTAGGGCCTCTGGAAAAGGGCCGCGAGACCAGTCGTTTGGTCATATGACGCGGCAATTTCGTACCAGTTGCCAGGCTGCAGGGGCTCAGGGAGGCTGATTTCCAGCTTGGCGTGTCCATCTCCTACTAAGAGCGTCAGCCTTTGGTCACGGAGGAAGATCCCAATGCCCCTGTTCGCGGTTGTATCCCAGGCTGTCAGAACACCCTGATATGCAGCCTCTGGCACGTCTGGGCGTATCAGGGCTCCCAAGGTGACCCCGGATGCCCCACTGAGCGCATCTTCGCTACCCGGGACTTCCAGAAAAGGACGGACGCACATTGCATGGAGCCGTCGTTCGGTGTGAGCATCGATACTGCTCGTGACCGGCGTGGTTTCCAGCAACGGAATCGCCGCGTCCCCGCTGTACCTTTCAACTCGCAGTAACTGAGTTCGAAAGCTGGATGTTCCTCGGCACACGATAGTGAAGCAGATGTCCTCCAGCGGCCTGACGTTGAAGCGGTCCGCCTGCCCATGGATTTCAAGGGCGGACATTAGGGGGCTTCTCCGGGCTGGTTGCGTCGCGCGCCCCGTTTTTGCCGTTGCAGCGGCCCGACGGCATGGCCCTGCCAAGCGGGCAATTCTGCCCGCACCTGGTGTGGGGTTCAGGACGTTTTGGTTCATTGCCTGTCACTTTGCGCTCCAGCCCGGCTAGATTCCGCTAACTGCCATCTGCTGTGCCACATGCTGAGTGCCTGGCAGGCAGGTGAAAAATGGGGGTTGGACGACAGGCGCGAATGGGACGACGAGCCACTGGCCGCCGTACAGTTCGACATACGAATCGGAAGGGCACTTTGAGTAGGCTTCTTCGCGAGTCATCTCGTTCTCCTTTGACTTGGGGTGACGCTCTTCACTCCGTGTAATCAAGCCTAGGAATCTAGGCGTCCCCGCGACATCGGTATTTGTACGTACGCGCTAGCGGCTTCAGTGGTTCCGGGGTGCTTAGGCACATCGAAGGGCTATAAAGAGAGAGGGGGCCTATAATTAAGCCTCAAACCCGGAGGACAGGATCCTCCTGTCTTGGAGGCCTTCATGGTCAGCGGAAAGTCCCAAATTCTGCTTAAGGCGGCTTTTGCTGCCGGCGCAGCCCAATACCAGCGCGATGGAGCACTCGAGATACTGCACGTTCTGGCCGACGGCACCAGGCATGACGCGGCAGCCCTGATTTTCTGGAACCGTGCCTTGTCCAAACATGACGTGCTGGCCAACGATGGCTATCAGCCGGAAACTCTCACCGCGCTGGGTGACCCTTACGCTGCAACAAAGGTCCATCGAAGCCTGCTTAAGCTGCACCAACCGTTACGCATTGATGATCTGAAGTACGACTACCGTGCAACGCAGCTGTACCAAACGGCGCTGGCGCCCGCAGGTTTCGCGGATGGCATGAGCACCTGCCTGATCTCTGACGACGGCCAGTACGCGGGAATGCTCCACCTTTCCGCCTCCCATTTTCACAACTTCGATGATGATGCCCGTGACCTTATCGGCGCGCTGTCCCCGATCGTCGCTGAGCTGTGCCGGAGGCAATCTTCCGGATATCCAATTCTGCGACTTCGCGAAGACTGCAGGGCAGCGCTCTTTGATGGACAGGATGCGCCCATGCCCGTGATTTCCCGGGAGATGAGCGGCGTCGTATTTGAACCCCATTTCAAAGACTTCATTTCGCGCTTCCTGGCCGGGGCGGCGGCCTCCGTATCCGGGCTTTGGACCTCGGAGAACGCGACGGTAGCACTGGAGATCACACGAACTGCCGGGGTTTCATCGGGTCGAGGGGACGTCGCTTTGATCGTTGAGACTCCCCTGGAACTTCCCTTTGGGCTGACAGCACGTGAAGCCGAGGTCACCGATCGGATTGCAAGGGGGCGCTCGAACCAACAGATCGCATCTGAACTCGGCATTTCCATCCGCACCGTCACAACTCACGTGGAGAACATTCTCGTGAAGATGGCTCAGGAATCACGCTCAGGTGTCGCTGCGGTGGCCATCAGCGCGGGCCTTCGGAGACTCGACACTCACGGAACTCACCTCTGAGAATAATCTCCATCATCGCATCACCGGGGTCCTGTCACAATGGAGTCCATTTCTTTCTTTCCTGGCAAGGTCACTAGTGGGTCTGGAAGTCAACCTGACACCTGGGGGCGAAGACCTTCTCCCCTTGGAGCGCACCGCCCACCTCTGAACCACTTCCGCCGTAACCCTGGCCCCGTGGCGCGGCTAACTCGGGACTACGGAGCCCGGTCGTCCTAGAGGCATTCGGGGTCCATGCAGTCGTGCGGAAGAACGGGAAGTGGCCGCCGATGGAGTTCAGGACATATGAGGGAAGTAGCTCGGCCAGGCCGGGCAGGCGCTACTTCCGCGCGCATGTTTGCGGCAAGTCTGCCATCGCTCGGATGCCTCACGCATACACTGTTTAGAACACAGACCCGGCGGCCCCGTGAGGAGCAAGTGGTGGGCGCCCGCGGCCGCCACCTCCAGCGCCTGGCGCGCGTCGGCCTGCCCGGCAACATCGGCCATGTCCGGACACGGCCCGGCCGCCAAAGGACCGTCGTCGGCACCTTCTGCTTCGTCCGGTTCGAAATCCAGGGCGAGCTCCTGCGGGTCCGCCCCGAAGTTGAGGGCCAGCCGGGCAAGCGTGCGGTAACCGCGGACGCTCGCTCCCGG
>Ga0308158_10003646_pt1 | contig 13416 bp, 10 predicted proteins | sample PhyBR2_FD_201038 | JGI IMG/M metagenome (GOLD analysis project Ga0308158, IMG submission 201038) | Phyllosphere microbial communities from UC Gill Tract Community Farm, Albany, California, United States - DLSLB.R2 | ecosystem: Host-associated > Plants > Phyllosphere > Unclassified | place: USA... | reverse complement strand
ACACGCACGAGCCGGTCAAGGACACGGGCCTGCGCCGCACGTATCCGAACTGGATCTCGCGTGAAGGTGCGCGCGGCGTGGAGTACAACGCCTGGGGCAATCCGGTCAACAGCGTCGAGCACGAGGCGAACCTGGTGTTCACCCGCATGCTCAGCGGCCCGCTCGATTACACGCCGGGCATCCTGAGCCTGGAGGGCAAGGACAAGAAGCCGTTCAACTCGACCCAGGCCAAGCAGCTGGCCAACTTCGTGGTGATCTATTCGCCGGTGGTGATGGCGGCCGACCTGATCGAGCATTACGACCGCTATCCTGGCGCGTTCAAGTTCATCCGCGACGTGCCGACCGACTGGGACGATACGCGCGTGCTGCATGGCGCCGTGGGTGAATACGCGACCATCGCACGCAAGGACCGCAACTCGAGCGCCTGGTACGTCGGCTCGGTCACCGATGGCAATGCGCGCACGCTGGATCTGCCATTGTCGTTCCTCGATGCGGGCAAGTCGTATGTGGCCGAAATCTATCGCGATGGCGACAAGGCCGACTACCGCAGCGAGCGCCGCTTCGACCTGGTGATCGAGAAGCGCACCGTGAAGAGCACTGACACCATCAGGATGGTGCTGGCGCCGGGCGGCGGGCAGGCGATCCGGCTGGTGCCGGCGGGATAGCACCGCGCCAGTCGCGGCAAGCCCCGTCCCGTCGTTCCCGCGGAGGCGGGAACCCAAGTCGTTTGCCTGGCCACCAGCACCCAAGTTGGTGGCTGTTCGTGCAAAACTTGGGTTCCCGCCTGCGCGGGAACGACGTGGATATGGCAGTGGTGTATGCCAATGTGTCACACGTTGTCAGGATTTTTCGCATATCCTGTCGGACTGTTCTGTCCACCAGCGTCGTCCATGTCCACATCTTCTTCGCCGTCCAGCACCACCTCCGCAGTCACCCCGGCCGTTCCTGGCGCGGTCATGCAAATCCTTCTCTCGGTTGCCTTTGTCCACCTGCTCAATGATTGCGTGCAGGCGGTGCTGCCGTCGATCTATCCGCTCCTCAAGCATGAATTCAACCTGACCTTCACCCAGGTCGGCCTGATCACGCTGACGTTCCAGTGCACCGCATCGCTGCTGCAGCCGTGGATCGGCCTGTACACCGACAAGCGGCCGATCCCGTTCCTGCTGCCGGCCGGGATGTGCGTGACGTTGTTCGGGGTAGGCCTGCTCGCGTGGGCCAACAGCTATCCGATGCTGCTGGTTGCTGCCGGCATGATCGGCGTGGGCTCGTCGACCTTTCACCCGGAAGCCTCGCGTGTCGCGCGCCTGGCGTCGGGCGGGCGCTTCGGCTTTGCGCAGTCGGTGTTCCAGGTCGGCGGCAATGCCGGTTCAGCCCTGGGGCCGTTGCTGGCGGCCGCGATCGTCGTCGGGCGCGGGCAGGCCGAGATTGCCTGGTTCATGCTGCTGGTGCTCGTTGCGGTGGCGGTGCTGGTGGGCGTGAGCCGCTGGTACAGCCATCACCTGATGAACATGGTCAAGAAGGCCGCGCTGCATGCCGGGCCGGCGCTGCCGCGCAAGAAGGTGATCCAGGCGCTGGCCGTGCTGGCGCTGCTGGTGTTCTCCAAGTACATCTACATGGCGAGCCTGCAAACCTACTACACCTTCTTCCTGATCGAAAAATTCAAGCTGCCGGTCGGCACCGCGCAGATGTACCTGTTCCTGTTCCTGGCATCGGTGGCGCTGGGCACGTTCGCGGGCGGACCGATTGGCGACAGGATCGGGCGCAAGCGCGTGATCTGGTTTTCGATCCTGGGCGCGGCGCCATTCACGATCGCGCTGCCGTACGCCGACCTGTTCTGGACGGGCGTGCTGTCGGTGATCATCGGGCTGGTGATGTCGTCGGCGTTCTCGGCCATCGTCGTGTTCGCGCAGGAGCTGGTGCCCGGCAAGGTCGGCCTGATCTCGGGCATCTTCTTCGGCCTGATGTTCGGCATCAGCGGCGTGGGCGCGGCCGCAATGGGCAGCATCGCCGACGTGCATGGCATCGCGCAGGTGTACCAGATCGCCTCGTTCCTGCCACTGCTGGGCATCCTGGCCGTGCTGCTGCCGCGCATCGACACACGGCGCTAGCGGCCGGGCGCTATGATGGATGTTTCCAACGACTGAGGAAGCATCCATGCGCCAGGACATTGAACGTCTCGCCGCCTTCGACGACCACGGCGAGGGCGGCAATCCGGCCGGGGTCTGGATCGGCGCGGCCTTGCTGCCGGTGGCCGAGATGGCCGCCATCGCGCGCGACGTCGGTTTTTCCGAAACCGTGTTTGCCGCGCCCGAAGGCGAGGGCTGGCGTGTACGGTATTTTTCCCCTGCCTCGGAAGTGCCGTTCTGCGGTCATGCGACGATCGCCCTCGGCGCCGCGCTGGCGCGCCGGCAGGGCGACGGCCGCTTTGCGCTGACCCTCAACGCCGCCGCGATCTCTGTCGAGGGCCGGCATGATGACGCGCGCATGCAGGCAGCGCTGCAGTCCCCACCCACCCGCAGCAGCCCCGCGCCGGCCGCGCTGGTCGATGCAGCCCTCGCACTGTTCGGCTACGGGCGCGCCGATCTCGATCCGCGCATGCCGCCTGCATGCATCCACGCCGGCGCCGACCATCTGCTGCTCGCGCTGGCCAGCCGCGCCGCGTTGGGTCGGATGGATTACGTGCTCGACGCGGGCAGGGCACTGATGCAGGCGCACGGCCTCGTGACGATCGTGCTGGCCTGGGCCGAACACGATCAGCTGTTTCATACGCGCAACGCTTTTGCGTCCGGCGGCGTGCTGGAAGATCCGGCCACCGGCGCTGCCACGGCCGCGCTGGCGGGTTACCTGCGCGATATCCGCTGGCCTCACGGTGGCCGGATTGCCGTCGTGCAGGGTGAAGATATGGGCATGCGCTCGCTGATTGCTGCCGAATTCGGGCCTGACACAGGCGGCCCGGTCCGGGTCTCTGGCAGCGCGCGGATGCTCTGACCGTCACGGCGATGATGCCGGCACATGGGGCCAACATCATCGCCAATCGACGCGGTTGTCCGCTCATTGAAACTGAAGGTGAAAAGTAGGTCTGCTCAGCAATTAGATTGTGCATACAGCCGTTGATAATTGAATCCAGTAAATTTCTGTTTCAATCAATCAACTAAGGAGTGCCGCCATGGAGCAGTTCACCGCCGCCGTCATCAACCCAGCCACGCTGTCGCGACCACGTTCCGTGCGTCCCCCGGTCGCCGGCAGCGTGACTGAACGATTGCCGTTCACGATTCGCCGGGTCGAGACCCAGGCCGACCTGCTCAAGGCCGTGCGGATCCGTCACGCCGCCTATGCGCGCCACGTGCCCGATTTCGCACGGACCCTGTCCCAGCCTGAAGCGGCTGACTACGACGCCGACACCATCGTGCTGCTGGCCGAGTCCAAACTCGATGGCACGGCGATCGGCAGTACGCGTATCCGCACCAACCTGCACCGGCCGCTGGGCGTCGAAGAATCGGTGGTGCTGCCCGACTGGTTGCAGGGCAAGCGGCTGGTCGAGGCGACCCGGCTGGCGGTCGATGAAGGGCGCACTGGGCGCATGGTAAAAATTGCACTGGTCAAGGCCTGTTTCATGTATTGCCAGGACAACGCCATCGACTACTCGGTGGCGACAGGCCGCCCGCCGGTCGACCGCCAGTACGAGCAGATGCTGTTCGTCGATGTGTTCCCGGAAGACGGCCTGGTGCCGCTGCGGCATGTCGGGAACATCCCGCACCGCGTGATGGCGTTCGAGATCGCGACCTTCCAGCAGCGCTGGACCGAAGCGCGTCATCCGATGCTCGACTTCTTCTTCAACACGGTGCACCCGGACATCGACATCGGCCCGGTCGTGCGCCCGGCCGTACCGGACTGGTCGGCGCGGGAAGAACTGGCCGTCGCCTGAGACCGATTTCACGGCGCGGGATCGACGTTTGTTCAACTACTAAGGGCATGACGGCGCTACGCTAAAGCTGTATCCTTGCGCTTTAGGAGCCGTCGTTGTCCGCACGGTGGTCACGCGCATTACCAAGGCCGCTCATGCCCAAGCTTTCTCATCAGTTCCGTGCGTCGTTACCAGCCGCGTTGCAAGCGGCTGTCGAACTGGTTCTGAAGATGTTTTCGTATTACCTCATCCCGATCGGGATTGCGGTGGTCTCACTCATTGCGCTCGTTTTCTGGCACGACGAATACCGCACGAGCGGCGACGTGCCACTTACGATGCATGTCATGGCCGATGCGGCCGGCACGCTCGATCCTGCCAGTGCACTCGGGCCGACGCGCGAACGGCCACTCACCAACACCCATGACACCCATCTGTCCGAAGCGCCGGTCTGGTTCGTTGTCGAGCCGATGCCGCGCCCGGGCGAACAGGTCCTCGAATTCCCGTCGCGTCATGCGCTCGATATCGCCTGCTGGAACGCGGCTTCGCTGGCGCCGATGGGCAGCGCCAGCCGCAGCGACAGCGGCGGCGCGATGCGCGCCGACAAGGCAGGCTTCGCACTGAACGTCACGCCGTTGCCGCGCCAGCTGCTGTGCCGCGGCACGTTCGCGGGCCCGGCGCGCCTGACGGTCGTGCAATGGCCGCTCGAGCAGTATGCGCTGTCGGTCAAGCAGTACCACCGCAAGTCGGGCCTGCTCGACGGCGGCATGATCGTGCTGGCGCTGTTCATCCTGATCACGGCGCTGATCAACCGCGAGCCGGTGTACGTGATGTTTGCCGGCTGGCTGATCCTGAACCTGCGCGTGGGCGCGCTGTCGGCCGGCTGGGACATCCAGTGGCTCGGCCAGGCGGTGCCGTCCGACTGGCTGCTGCGCAGCCGCGCCGTCACGTTCACGATGTACGGCATCGCCACGCTGACGCTGTACCAGGCGCTGCTCAAGGACCACCTGGCCGAGATGCGCTACGTGGTGCCGATGCGCGTCATGCAGTGGCTGTGCATGCCGATGCTGGCTGCCGCCATCCTGGTCCCGTACGGGATGTACCTGCCGCTGATGTGGGGCATCCTGGCGTGCTGCTTCTCGCTGATGACCATTGGCCTGTTCAAGATCATCGTCGAATCGCGCACCCGTGTCGCGGGCTGGTTCGCGGCATCGTTCGCGGTCACCTTCATGGCCTCGCTGGCCGAAGTGGCGTCCGCCGCGTTCGGCATGCGCGAGCTGCTGGGCGTGATCAACAGCGTTACCGCCGCGCTGGCGTCAAGCCTGCTGGCGGCGCTGGCCGTGGCCGAACAGATGCGCATGGAAACCGAGAAGCGCCAGGAAGCCCAGGAAGAACTCGAGCACGCGTACAAGGCCATGCCTGTCGGCCTGTTCACGCTCGATATCTATGGCCACTTCCTGAGCGTGAATCCGGCGCTGCAAAAAATGCTGGGCATCACCGATTTCACGGCAGGCCGTACGGCGTGGCGCCAGTTCTTCACCGAAGCGAGCTGGGCCGCCTTGCACGAGCAGGTCCATGCGAAAGTCGAAGCCGAGATGGAACTCACGAGCCGCGACGGCACGCAGCGCTTCCAGGTCAGCGCCACGCTGGCCAGGTCCCGCATCGAGGGCGTGCTGCAGGACACCACCGAAAAACACAAGGCCACCGAGCAGCTGCGCTTCATGGCCAACAACGATCCACTGACCAAGGTCTTCAACCGGCGCGGCATCGAGCGCGAGTTCAGCAATGCCATTGCAAGCCTGGCTGGCGGTCGCCCGATGGCGCTGGCCTATGTCGATCTCGACCGCTTCAAGCTGATCAACGATCTGTTCGGGCATGCCGCCGGCGACGAAGTGCTCAAGCAGGTCTGTGAACGGATGGGCGCGATGCTGGCTGGCGGCCAGCAACTGGGCCGCGTGGGCGGCGACGAATTCGTCATCGTGATGCCCGAGACTGCCATCCCGCTGGCCTCGATCATCATTCGCGGCATCGTCGACCGGCTGGGCAGCACGCCGTACCGCGTGGGTGACAAGGCCTTCCACGTGCGCGCCTCAGTCGGCCTGATCGAGGTGGTGCCCGGCATGCCGATGAAAGATGCCGTTTCCACCGCCGACCGCGCCTGCCGCGAAGCCAAGACCGGCATGGGTGATGGCCTGGTCGTATACGAGCGCGGCGCCGATGCATTCCGCCAGCGCGCTGCCGAACTCGATCTGGTCGAGCGCCTGTCTGGCCCGTGCGCCACCGACGGGCTGCTGCTGGAAATGCAGCCGATCATGTCGCTGCGCACGCCGTTCGAGTCGCTCAACTTCGAAGTGCTGCTGCGCATGCGCGAGCCCGATGGCCGCGTCGTGCCGGCCGGCGCCGTGATTGCCGCCGCCGAAAAAAGCGGGCGCGCGAGCGTGATCGACCGCTGGGTGCTCACCAGTACGCTGGCCTGGATCGCCGAGCACAATGATGCGCTGGTCAATACCCGTTTCGTCTGCATGAACCTGTCCGGTGCATCGCTCAACGACGAGCGCTTCGTGCAGGACACGTTCGAGATCCTGGGCCGCTACGTGCACGTGGCCAGCCGCCTGTGCCTGGAAATCACCGAGAGCGTGGCCCTGCACGACCTGGACAACACGCGCCGCTTCATCGACCAGGTGCGCGGCTTTGGCGTGAAGGTGGCACTGGACGACTTCGGTGCCGGCTACACATCGTTCTCGTACCTGAAAGAATTGCCGGCAGACGTGCTCAAGATCGATGGCAACTTCATCGTCAATATCAATGCGCATCCGGCCAACGTGGCGATCGTCGAAGCCATTGTCAGCCTGGCGGTCAACCTGGGCATGAAGACGATCGCGGAATGGGCCGAGGATGCGGCGACGGTCCAGACCTTGCAGGAAATCGGCGTCGATTACGTCCAGGGCTTTGTCGTGGCGCGCTCGATGCCGCCCGAACGCCTGCTGGAAGGGCGCTCGAGCGCCAGCTTCATCCAGGATGCCGCCTTGCTGGCGCTGCTGGGCGAGTGGGACAAACCCCCGACGTCGCATCTGGCCAGCGTGACGCGGCTGCACTAGCCGGTAGCGCCTGCTGTGGCCAGGCACCGGGCGGTTCGCTGACTGCTTACCCAAACAACATGGCTGTGTTGATGCAGGGCCGCTCAGGCGGCAATCTTGACGGCAGTGCGACGGCGGCGGGTCGTGCAGGCCATCAGTGCCAGGCCCGCACCAATCAGCATGCCAGTTGCCGGCTCAGGGACTTCGGTGGCATCGGTATTGAACGTGATGGTGCCGAAATTCCAGATGCCGTCAGGCGACACCGATTCATCATCGAAGCTTTCATAAAACTCCAGGCGCAGGATGCCGTCGGCATCCACGCTGAAGCTGATGCCGTCGGCAAGCAGATCCTCCATGCCCGTGAATGTCTGTGTGCCTGCCTCGTTAACGCCAATGCCTGGCTGAAGGTCCACCCCGATCGATGCGCTGGAATTGGTGAACGCCAGAAACATCTCAGACAGGAAGCTGGGTGGGAACGCGGTCAGGTTGACGTTATAGCTGACGCTGGTGATGGTCGCATTGGCGCCGACATTGATTTCATAGACGTCGTTACCCGCGTTGCCGAACTCACCGACACCTCGGGCGCCCGCGATGTCAAAGGTGAATGGCGTGGCGAATGCAGAGGTGCAGGCAAGCAGCGACATACCGACCAGTAATTGTTTGAATGAGCGCACTGACAAGATAGCCTCCATTTAGTATCTGCTTGTCAGTTATGCAATAAACATGCCACGCTTGCGATTCCTAATAGGTTCTTGATTTGACTACCTATTTTGATGTTGCTCAAGACAGTGGATTAATCAGTGTAAATTGTATCGACAGTTTTTGATCCGGATCGCAGGGCGCGTAGATCAGTCGAGGTTGGCCAATGCAGGCGTTGAACGTACGTCGCTCAGCACGAACTGGGCGCGCGCTGCCTTCAGCGTTGCGATGTCACTGGCCAATGGCTTAGAGGCCACACGTGTAACGGGGACATGGATGCGTTGAAAAGCGCGGGGTGGTGGCAGGACGCTTGCGTCGACAGCCAACGGATGGGCATGGACACGCGTCACGCCATCGTTGGCGGGTTCACTGGCCATGCGCACGGTCGTCACGCCGGCTTCGCAAGGACGATCGGTCAGGGTCACGCGGCCGGCGTCGTCGACACACTTGACGATGCTGGTCTCGGAAAATGCGACTGGCGCTGCCATCGTCGTGGTGGCAAGCAGCAGCAGTTGGCAGATGTGACGCTTCATGATCGACTCCTCGGTTCGGTTTCAAATTCAACAATTTTATTGTCTTATTTGCATCATTTGGCTTCTGTGCGCCAGTTCACATTCGCTTGTAGGCCTGCGCGCCGTCGATTTGCCAGCGTGCGACGGTAAGACTGTGCATATCGCGGGCAAGGGCGTATAACGGCTGGACCATGAACCAGCAGGAGAACCGCTTGAAAACAGCCGTATTCAGTGCACGCCGTTATGACAAGACCATGCTGGCGCAGGCCAACGATGGTGTCGGCCATGCGTTGTTGTTCATCGAAGAGCGACTCAGTGTCCAGACGGCGAGCCAGGCGGCAGGCTGTGTCGCCGTGTGCGTGTTCGTCAACGACACGGTCGATGCTGCCGTACTGGACATACTCGCGCGGCAGGGCACGCGCCTGGTGGCCACGCGCTCGACCGGCTACAACCATATCGATGCCGCGGCCGCACGCCGGCTTGGTATCGAGGTGGTGCGCGTCACCGACTATTCGCCGAACTCGGTCGCCGAATTTGCGGTGGGCCTGCTGCTGGCCGTGAACCGCAAGATTGCGCGCGCCAGCGTGCGCACGCGTGAAGGCAATTTCGATCTCGATGGCCTGATGGGCTTTGACTTGCACGGCAAGACCGTCGGCGTGATCGGTACCGGCAAGATCGGGCTGATCTTTGCCCGCATCATGGCCGGTTTCGGCTGCACGCTGGTGGGCCATGACCTGTATCCGACGCCGGCATTCGAAGCGCTGGGCGGGCGCTATGCCAGCGTGGACGAATTGCTCGCCTGCAGCGACGTCGTCTCGCTGCATTGCCCGCTGATGGAAACGACGCACCACATCGTCGATGCGGCTGCCCTGGCGCGCGTCAAGCGTGGCTGCGTGCTGATCAATACCAGTCGCGGTGGGCTGGTCGATACCGACGCGGTGGTCCAGGCGCTCAAGACGGGCCAGCTGGGCGGCCTGGCCATCGACGTGTACGAACAGGAAGCGAGCCTGTTCTTCCAGGACCTGTCATCGACCATCATCCTGGACGACGTGATCCAGCGCCTGGTATCGTTCCCGAACGTGATCGTCACGGGCCACCAGGCCTTCTTCACGGTTGAAGCGATCGGCCAGATCATGCGCACGACCATCGACAGCATCAGTGCATTCGAACGCGGCGAACCGCTCGTCAACCGCATTCCTGGCTGATGCAGGGTGCATGAATCGCCCCGTCTGCTGGACAGGTCGACCGGCCTGCGCTACGGTGCAGGGAGCACGCCAGCCACTGGGGAGAGCGCATATGCATATCAAGACGGTCCGCTTCGAGCGGGTATTCGACGTCCAGTCGGGGACGTTCAGCTTCGAAGCGGACGGCAAACGCCAGTTTGGCGTCGTCTTCGATCACAAGATCGTGCCCGATATGGGAGCGACCTTTGCCGTTGCCCTGGACGAACCTGGCAACTGGCAGACGGTGGCCGGCTGGCGCGATTTGTCGACGGTTACCGTGGGGCTCAAGCGCAGCGCATGGGCCGATGCAATCGGGCTGTTGTTCGATTTTTATTTCGTCCTTATCCCGATCCCCGTGTTGGCGCTGGTGCTGGGCGGCCCGTGGGCCGCTCTGGCGGCGTTCTGTCTGATGGTGCTGGGCGCCTGCGCCATGGTCGTGGGCACGGCCAGGCACAACCGCCAGATCGAGCGGGCGCTGCTGGCCGTTCGCCCACCGCCGCCCCGCGCAGTCACAGGGCCTGACATGCTGGCGCGGCGGGCCGATCCCACGGCGCCTGCACATTGAGCAGCGCGCCCTTCAGCGCGCCAGGCGGCGGATCGAGCACGAAGCGCGCTATTCACAGCAACGGTCCTGTCGGGTTTGACGATCCTCCGGGTGGCCGATAGACTGCGCCAACGTCTCCCTTACCCGTTGCTCCTGAAAGGACTACCCGCATGGCCATGCTCCAGCTTCCCACATATGACGACGTCGTCCAGGCCGCCGAACGCATTGCCGGCGCCGCGCACCGCACGCCGGTGCTGACCTCGCGCACCGTCAACGAGGAGTTCGGCGCCGAGGTCTTCTTCAAGTGCGAAAACATGCAGCGGATGGGCGCCTTCAAGTTCCGTGGTGGGTACAACGCGCTGGCCAGGTTCAGTCCGGAACAGCGGCGCGCCGGTGTCGTGGCCTTCTCGTCGGGGAACCACGCGCAGGCGATCGCGCTGTCGGCGCGGCTGCTGGACATTCCCGCCACGATCATCATGCCGGAGGATGCGCCGGCCGCGAAGGTTGCCGCTACGCGCGGCTATGGCGCCACTGTCGTCACCTACGACCGCTATACCGAAGACCGCGAGCAGATCGGCCGCGCGCTGGCCGAGCGCGACGGCCTGACCTTGATCCCGCCCTACGACCACGCCGACGTGATTGCGGGGCAGGGCACGGCGGCCAAGGAACTGTTCGACGAGGTCGGCCCGCTCGACGCGTTCTTCGTCTGCCTGGGCGGCGGCGGTCTGCTGTCGGGCTCGGCGCTGGCCACGCGCGCGCTGTCGCCGGGATGCCTGCTGTACGGCGTCGAACCGGAAGCCGGCAACGATGGCCAGCAGTCGTTCCGCACCGGGCAGATCGTGCACATCGACACGCCGCGCACGATCGCCGACGGCGCACAGACGCAGCACCTGGGGCAGCTGACGTTCCCGATCATCCAGCGCGATGTCGACGATATCCTGACCGTCAGCGACGACGAACTGGTGGCCTGCATGCGGTTCTTTGCCGAGCGCATGAAGATCGTGGTGGAGCCGACTGGCTGTTTGGGCTTTGCCGCGGCGCGCAAGATGAAGGACAGCCTGCGCGGCAAGCGGATCGGGGTGCTGGTCAGCGGCGGGAATATCGATCTGGCCCGGTTCGCGAGCCTGATCGGGGCGTGATCCGTTGACACGTCGTTCCAGCGCAGGCTGGAACCCAAGCACGTAACGGTGGCGCATGAGGCAGAACTTGGGTTCCCGCCTGCGCGGGAACGACGTGCGATGGCGATCGACAGGGCGTCAAGCCGCGCTTGCGCGACCTGTCATCCTGCCAGCGGCAGTGCCACCTGCAGCAGGAAGCCGCCACCGTCGCGGTTGCTGACCTCCAGCCCTGCGTTGTGACGCGTGAGCACCCGCTCGACGATGGCCAGGCCCAGCCCGGCGCCATTGGCCTGGCCGCGCGCGCTGTCCAGCCGCGTGAAGGGTTTCATCAGCTGTGCGATCTGGTCCGGCGGTACGCCCACGCCATGGTCGCCGATCTCGATCACGGCGCGCCGGCCGTGGCCCGTCGCTTTCACGCGCAGCACGATGTCGATCTCGGTGTAGTCCTGCCCCGGCGTGACGCCGTAGCGGCGTGCATTCTCGATGATGTTGTTGATCACGCGCCGCAGGTCGGTCGCGTTGCCCTGTACGTGCACGTCCGGCATCAGGTCGGTCCGGATGCGCAGGCTCGGGATGCGGCCCGCGTCGCGGCCGATGTCCGCCAGCAGTTCGGACAGATTCACCGGCACGAACGTGGCGGCCTCGGTTGGTTTCGCGTAGTCGAGGAACTGGCCGATGATGGCGTCCATCTGCGCGATGTCCGACTGCATGCCGTCGCGCGCTTCCTGCGACAGATTGGCCATTTCCACTTCGAGGCCCATGCGCGCCAGCGGCGTGCGCAGATCGTGCGAGATGCCGGCCAGGATCACGGCGCGGTCCTTCTCGACCTGGGCCAAGTCTTCGACCATCTGGTTGAAGCTGCGGTTGGCTTCGATGATTTCCTGCGAGCCTTTTTCGGGCAGCGGCGCCGGGCGTTCGCCCTTGGCGATGGCGCGCGCGGCGGACGTCAGCCGCGCCAGCGGGCGGTTGACGAGGCTCGAGATCAGCGCTGCGCCCAGCACCGACAGCAGGCCAACGACTACCGCCCAGCCCAGCCACTGCACGCGCGTGAGACCCGCCAGGCGCTCGCGCTCGAGCATCAGCCAGTATTTGTCGTCCTCGATATTGAAGCTGATGTAAAACCCGGGCACACCGTTCACGCCGCTGGAAAAGCGCGTGTCGGCGCCGAGCCGCTCGCGCACGATGGCGGCGATTTCGGGCATCAGGGGATTGTGCGGTGGCGGATCGATGACGTCCGTGTCTTCGAGCGTGAAGATGCGAATGCCTTCGTTCGAGGCCAGTTCGAGCAGAAGTTCGAGTCGCAGGTCGGGCGCCGAGTGCGTCAGCGCGGCCTTGGTGATGGTCACCACCGACACGACCGTTTCGGCCGTCTGCTGCACTTGCGGGCCGCGCTGGTAGACGTTGATCATGCCGATCCAGGCGCCCATCGAGACCGCGGTAAGCACCGACATCAGGAAGAACGTGCGCCAGAACAGGCCGCTCTTGAACCAGGCAAAGCGCACGGCGCGATGCGCCGCGGCGAGCGACGTGAATGCAGGTGGCTTCACTAGCGTGGCTGACCCTCAGGGATGAACACATAGCCCAGGCCCCAGACGGTCTGGATGTACAGCGGGCTCGATGGATCAGGTTCGATCAGCTTGCGCAGGCGCGAGATCTGGACGTCGAGCGAGCGGTCGAACACTTCGTATTCGCGGCCACGGGCAAGTTCCATCAGCTTTTCGCGCGACAGCGGCTGGCGTGCGTGGCGCGCAAACACCTTGAGCACCGAGAATTCGCCGGTGGTCAGTGGCACCGTGTCGCCGTTCTTCTTCAGCGTGCGCGTGCCCAGATCGAGGATGAAATCGCCGAACTCGAAGGTTTGCGGGGTTTCCGATGGTGCACCCGGGATCTCGTCCGGGCCTTTGCGGCGCAGCACGGCGCCGATGCGCGCCACCAGCTCACGCGGGTTGAACGGCTTGGGCAGGTAGTCGTCGGCGCCCATCTCGAGGCCGACGATGCGGTCGACGTCTTCGCCCTTGGCGGTCAGCATGATGATCGGGGTCTGGTCACCGGCGCCGCGCAGGCGGCGGCAGATCGACAGGCCGTCTTCGCCGGGCAGCATCAGGTCAAGCACGAGCAGGTCGTAGCGCTCGCGCAGCCACAGCTTGTTCATGGCCGGCGCGCTTTCGGCCGTCACGACCTGGAAACCCTGTTCGGTCAGATAACGGCGAAGCAGGTCGCGCAGGCGCACGTCGTCGTCCACGACCATGATCTTGGCGGAGTGGCCGCCCTGCGTGCCGGTACCCACGTTAATGTTCGGAGTCGTTGAAGTCATGGAACTGTCCAGAATTGTCAGATGAATG
>Ga0308158_10003645_pt1 | contig 13417 bp, 7 predicted proteins | sample PhyBR2_FD_201038 | JGI IMG/M metagenome (GOLD analysis project Ga0308158, IMG submission 201038) | Phyllosphere microbial communities from UC Gill Tract Community Farm, Albany, California, United States - DLSLB.R2 | ecosystem: Host-associated > Plants > Phyllosphere > Unclassified | place: USA... | reverse complement strand
TCGACCGTGCGCCAGAACGCCGACAATGCGCAGCAGGCCAACGAACTGGCGTACGCCGCGTCGCAAGTGGCCGTCAAGGGCGGCCAGGTGGTCGGTCAGGTGGTGCAAACCATGGAAGCGATCAACGGCAGTTCGCGCAAGATCGTTGACATCATCAGCGTGATTGACGGCATCGCCTTTCAAACCAATATCCTTGCGCTCAATGCTGCGGTGGAAGCGGCGCGCGCCGGCGAGCAGGGGCGCGGCTTTGCGGTGGTGGCCGGCGAAGTGCGCAACCTGGCGCAGCGATCAAGCGCTGCGGCACGTGAAATCAAGACGCTGATCGACGATTCGGTATCCGCCGTTGACGCTGGCGGCAAGCTGGTGGCGCAGGCCGGCGACACCATGAACGATATCGTCACCAGCGTGCAGCGCGTGACCGACATCATGGCGGAAATCACGCTGGCCACGCAGGAGCAAAGCTCCGGCATCGACCAGATCAACCAGGCTATCGGCCAGATGGATCAGGTGACCCAGCAGAATGCGGCGCTGGTAGAAGAAGCTGCTGCGGCGGCTGCCTCGCTGCAGGACCAGGCCGGCAAGCTCGCTGGCGTGGTCAGTGTGTTCCGCCTGGCGCCACGCTGAGCCGGGGATGGCGGCATCTGCTTGTCAATCTGGAAAGACCAGGGCCTGCTGCGCTATAATCGACGCCGATTGAGCAGGCCGCCGTGGCGCGGCGCCGTTTTTACTCTGATTTCCGGGAATGCCCTTGTCGACCCACTTCAATTTTGAACAGTTCCAGCAGATGACGCCCTTGAACGGCGAGAATATCTGGGAATATATCCTCGACCGCCATGCCGAGCGCATCGGCGTCAAGCGGCGCAAGCCGGCGCTGGATAATCTGGAGCGCATCTTCGCTGCGACCTTCCGCCTGGCCAACGACGTGGGCTTTCGCGCCATGAGCCTGCGCGACCTGTGCCGCGAAACGGGGCTGTCGATGGGCGGGCTGTATGGCTATATCAGCGGCAAGGACCAGCTCGCCGAGATGATCGAGGACGTGGTGCGCCACGCCAGCCAGGCCCTGCCCGAATTGTTTGCCAAGGTCAAATCACCCTTGGACCGGCTCGAAGCGCTGATACGCTCCTCGATCTACCTGTCCGAAGTGCTGCAGCCGTGGTTTTATTTTGTCTATATGGACTCGCGCGTACTGCACGCCGAACAGCGCAGCATGGCCAAGCAATCGGAGCTGTACGTGCAGACGCTGCTGGCGTCGACCATCGCAGAAATCAGCCCGCGCCCGCAGGGCGACCCCGGCCTGCTGGCGGCGCACTGCCTGGCGCTGTTCCAGGACTGGTATGTGAAACGCTGGAAGTACCGGGCCGCCAAGGTCCATGTCGATGATTTTGCCGATAGCGTGGTCGCTACTGTGAGGGCTTATCTCGGCGTTGCCGCGGTGCCTGCCGCCTGACCCTGATGCTGCTTTGGCGCATCCGTAGGTCGGATTAGCGGGGCAAAGCCCCGCGTAATCCGACGCCATTGTTGGCCTCAACGGTGTTGTCGGTTCACGGATTGCCGCATGACTAATTATTCAAGGTCTCCACCGGCACCGATTCCGGCATCGCAGCCGGGTCGGTAGGCGTTTCGCTATCCATGTCCAGTGTCTTGACACCCATGTCGATATATTCATCGTACATCCAGTCGCCATCGATCTGCGACAGTCCTGCCGGTACCGCACGGTTGACCTCGGGCCGCGTTTTCAGGGCAGTGCGCATGTAGTCGATCCAGATCGGCATGGCCAGCGTGGCGCCGAATTCGCGTCCGCCCAGCGATTTCGGTTCGTCATAGCCCATCCAGGCCACGGCCACGATGCCGCCGCCGTAGCCGGCAAACCAGCCGTCGACCGCGTCGCTGGTGGTGCCGGTCTTGCCGGCGATGTCAGTACGGCCGAGCCGCTTGGTAGCTGCCGCTCCGGTGCCGCTGCGCGTAACTTCGCGCAGCATCGAGTCCATCACATAGGCATTGCGCGGGTCGAGCGCCAGGGTCTTGTCGTCGCCTGCCTCCGGCGCTTTGGTCTGCATCAGCACGACACCCCTGGCGTCGACGATGCGGTCGATCAGGTACGGCTCGACCTGGTGGCCGCCGTTGGCAAACAGTGCGTAGGCGCCAGCCATCTGCCCCGGTGTGACCGAGCCTGTGCCGAGCGCCATCGTCAGGTTGTTGGGCTGGCGCGCCGGATCGAAGCCGAATTTTTCAATGAATTCATGCGCATACGGCACGCCGAGTGCACGCAGGATGCGTACCGAGGCCACGTTCTTGGACTGGGCCAGCGCCTGGCGCATGGTGATCGGTCCGTCGAACTTGAAGTCGTCGTTCTGCGGTTTCCAGAGCTTGCCCCCAGCTGGCAATTCCAGCGGTACGTCATTGATCAGCGTGGCGGGCGAAAAGCCTTTTTCCAGCGCCGCCGAGTAGACAAACGGCTTCATGGCCGAACCGGGCTGGCGCCACGCCTGCGTGACGTGGTTGAACTTTTGCAGGTTGTAGTCGAAGCCGCCCACCATGGCGTGGTAGGCGCCGGTGTCGGCATCGAGCGAGACAAAGGCTGCGGCCACCAGCGGCACCTGGGTGATGGCCCATTTGTCCTTGCTGTCTTTGGCGATGCGGATCACTGCGCCCGGACGCAGCCGGATGCCGTCTTTCGCCTTGGCTGACAGGGCAGGCGCGGCAAAGCGCAGGCCGTCCCCGGTGATATCAATCGGATCGTCGCTGCCGCTGTCGACCGTGACTTTGCCATTGGCCACGTCGAGCACCACGGCGGCAATCAGGCCGTCACTGTCGGGGCGCTTTTGCAGCGCCGCGTCGATGGCGTCGTCGCGCAGTTGCGCATCGTCGGGCAGGTCGATAAAGGTTTCGGGGCCGCGGTAGCCATGGCGCTGGTCGTAGGCGATCACGTTGCGGCGGGTCGACTCATAAGCGGCGTCCTGGTCGGCTTTCAGGATAGTGGTGTAGACGCTGATGCCCTTGGTATAGCTGTCGTCCTTGTATTGTGCAAAGACGGCCTGGCGCGCCAGTTCGGCCACGTATTCGGCGTGCGTGTCGAAACCCTGGCGGCCGCGCGTATTGATATGCATCGGCTGCTTGATCGCTTGCTGGTACTGGCCTTCGCTGATGTAATCGAGCTCGCGCATGCGCTTCAGGACCAGGTTGGCACGGGCATGGGCGCGCTTGGGATTGCTGATCGGGTTGTGGCGCGACGGATTTTGCGGCAGGCCGGCCAGCATGGCCATTTCGGCAATCGACAGTTCCGACAGCGGCTTGCCGAAATAGGTTTGCGCTGCGCTGGCAAAGCCGAACGAGCGCTGGCCCAGGTAGACCTGGTTCATATACAGCTCGAGAATCTGGTCTTTCGACAGCGCGGCCTCGATCTTCAGGGCCAGCATGACTTCGTTAAGCTTGCGCGAGGCAACCTTGTCGCGCGTGAGGAAGAAGTTGCGCGCCACCTGCATGGTGATGGTCGAGCCGCCGCCATGGCCAAAGCCATGGCGCAGGTTCGACAGCACGGCGCCGCCCGCGCGTATGAAGTCGACGCCGTTGTGTTCATAAAAGCGGCTGTCCTCGATGGCCAGCAGCGCTTTCTTCATCATTTCGGGTACCTGCGCGATCGGCACGAAGTCGCGGTGTTCCTCGCCGTATTCGCCGATCAGTACCTTGTCGGCGGTATAGACGCGCAGCGGTATCTTGGGCTGGTAGTCAAGGATGACGTCCAGCGCCGGCAGGCGCGGCTTGACATACAAAAACAGGTAGCCGCCCAGGCCGGCAGCGGCGGCCACGGCCAGGCAGGCTGCTGCGATGGCGGTGCGCACCACGGCGCGTTTTGATGGCAGGGGGAAGGCGGGGCGGTTGGCAGTCAAGACAGATCTCACATGAGCGTGCACGGCACGGTGGCAGCGATTATAGACCAATGCGCGACGCGTCCCGGCCCCGCCTGCGGCGCAAAAAAACTTTTCATCGAAACGCTCCTGTGCCATAGTCTCGGCTGCACAGAACGGCCCGGGCGATCCCCGGGCTGTTTGATTTATACTAAAAACAAGGAATAACATGGCAAATGATGCAACGCCGTCGACGCTGAAGCCGTATATCCCTGCCAGCGCCAAACTGCCGGAAATGACCTTCCGCGCATTGCTGATGGGTGTCATCCTCGGCATGGTGTTTGGCGCCTCGTCGCTGTACCTCGTGCTCAAGGTGGGCCTGACGGTCAGCGCTTCGATTCCGGTGGCGGTCATCGCCATTACCCTGTTTGGCCTTGCCAAGAAGGTCGGCGGCAAGGATTCTTCGATCCTTGAAAACAGCATCACACAGACGGCCGGTTCGGCCGGCGAATCGCTGGCCTTCGGCCTGGGCGTGACCATGCCTGCCATTCTGATTCTGGGCTTCGACCTGGAAATCTCGCGCGTCATGCTCGTTGGCATACTGGGCGGCCTCCTGGGCATCCTGATGATGATCCCGATGCGCCGCACCATGATCGTCGACCAGCACAAGGAGCTCAAATTCCCCGAAGGCACCGCCTGCGCCGAAGTGCTCAAGGCTGCCGCCACGTCCGAATCGCGCATAGCGGCCGGCGAAAGCATCGAAGAAGATTCGGCCGCCGCCAGGGATGCCAAAAAGCGCGCCAAGATCATCTTTGGCGGCTTTGCCGTCGGCCTGCTGTACAAAGTATTCAATATCTCGTTGAAGGGCTGGAAAGATACGCCCGGCGTGGAGTTTGCCGCACCGCTGAAGGGCGGCTCGATCGGCGCTGAAATCTCGCCCGAGCTGCTCGGCGTGGGCTACATTATCGGTCCGCGCATTGCCGCCACCATGGCCGCCGGCGGTGTGCTGTCGTATCTGCTGCTGATCCCGATGATCAAGTTCTTTGGCGATAACCTCACGACCGTGCTCTCGCCAGGCACCAAACTGATCAGTGAAATGGGCGCCGACGATGTGCGCAGCGCCTACGTGCTGTATATCGGCGCCGGTGCGGTGGCTGCCGGTGGCCTTATTTCCCTCGTGCGCGCCATGCCGATGATCTGGCGCAGCCTGTCGGCCGGCCTGGCGGGCCTGGGCAAGGGCAGCAAGGCCAATGACACATTGCGCACCGAACAGGATATTCCGCTCAAATGGGTAATGATCGGCTGCCTGGCCATTATTGCCGTGATTACCTTTGCCACGCCGCTGCACATGAATGTGCTGGGCGCGCTCCTGATCCTGGTGTTCGGCTTTCTGTTCGCCACCGTGTCCTCGCGCCTGACCGGTGAAATCGGCTCGTCATCGAACCCGATCTCGGGCATGGCGGTGGCGACCTTGCTGTTTACCTGCCTGATCTTCCTGATCATGGGCTGGACCGGCGGGCGCTATTATGTAACGGCCCTGTCGGTCGGCGCGATCGTGTGCATCGCCGCCAGCAATGCCGGCACCACCTCGCAGGACCTGAAGACCGGCTACCTGGTTGGCGCCACACCGCGCCTGCAGCAGTACGCGATCCTGGCCGGCGCATTGTCGTCGGCGCTGATCCTGGGCCCGATCCTGCTGAAGCTCAACGAAGCGAGCACGGTCTATGTGCCGGCGGCGCAGGTGGCGCCGGGCATCACCGTTGACGCATCGAAGCTGACCGTTACCGGCCAGCTGCAAGGCCCGCAGGCCGAGACCGACCACCATACGTATAAAGTCTGGCAGAAGACCGATACCGCAGGCGGCCCGGCCGGCAAGTACTTTGTCAAAGAAGACGGCCAGCTCGCTTACCTGGTCGACCCGGGCATCAATGGCCATTACAACACGCGTCCGGACGGCTCGGAAGTGAAGAAGTACGATGCACCGAAGGCCGTGCTGATGTCCTATATTATCAAGGGCATCCTCGACCAGCAGCTGCCATGGACGCTGGTGCTGTTTGGCGTGATGATCGCGGTGGTGCTGGAAATGGCCGGCATTGCCTCGCTGGCGTTTTCGGTCGGTGTATACCTGCCGCTGTCGTCGACGCTGCCGATCTTTGTCGGTGGCCTGGTGCGCTGGCTGGCCGACCGCCGCAACAACAAGCTCGAACACAATGCCATCCTCAATGAAGAAGAGCGCCAGCTGGCGGGCGACCGCAGCTCGGGCGTGCTGCTGGCCTCGGGCTATATCGCCGGCGGCGCACTGGCCGGCATCATTATCGCCATCACGGCCGGCGTGCTGACGCACTTCGACCAGATGATGAACAACTGGGCCGAGCATGGCAATCCGTTCTACGCCGGCCTGAACGCCGACGCGCTGTCGCTGCTGCCGTATGCGGCCATTATCATCCTGCTGTATGTGGTGGCGCGCGAGAAGAAGAAAACTGCGACAGAAAGCTGATAGTTTGCAGGGCTGATTTTTTTCACTGCAGTATCAAGCAACCGCCCGCATCGCCTGCCGATGCCGGGCGGTTTTTTTAGGCTATGTCACCGTTAGATGTGGGAATGATCCAAGTGCGGCTTTGAGCAAGCTGGTCGCTGAACGTATTCGCTTTGCGTCCAGTATCCAGCGCCAAGCCAGATAGTTCGGCAGATAACGCGTGGCAACGCCATGAAATGGCGCCAGCCATTGCCGTAGCCGGCTGTGATAAGCATTCACGTTCTGTACATGCACAGCGCCCCTGACGCGCACTCCGGCACGCAGATTGACGGCCTCATGACTGATGCCGGTATCGCAATCGGAGTCAAGCAGGCCGGATTGGCCGGGCCGCGCAGACGTAGCGTAATCCGGCAAGCGCCGTGGCCTGATAGCAATCTGGTTCCGTATTCAGATGCCAAATACCTTGAGCACGGCGTCCGTCAGCCCCTCGAACCAGCTGCCCACCTTGCCCGGCTGCTTCCCATGGCGCGGGGTTTCCTCGTACAGCACAACGCCGTCGCCATCGAAGCGGTCGTTGAGCAGCGCCTGCTGGCCGCGCAGGTAGGGGATAAAGGTTTCGCTGCGCGTAGTCGAATAGAGCACGCCAGTGGAAAAGCCCAGCGTGGCGGCCTGGCTGATCGAGCGTCCCTGGCCGGCCGGCTCCATGCGCACGCCGCGCGTGCCGCGCACGATCAGCGTGACTGGACCGCGAAAGACGATAAAGCGCAGCTGCAAGGTCAGCCAGGCGTGCACGCTGGCCAAGCGCCAGTGGCTGCTGATCGATGGTTTTTGCTGGCCGTGCGCGATCAAACCGACCAGGCCGCGCGGCTGGAACACCAGCGCCGCGCCTTCGGGCAGCGTCAATACCGCCACCTCCATTAATGGGTCGTCGCTGGCCGACAGCGTAACCGACGCCGTTTGCGTGCTGGTGATGCGCGTCAGCGCCGCCATGCCGGCGGCCAGGCTGGTGAACGGATACGACCAGTCAAGCAGCCACTGCGTGCGCTTGCGCGTGGTAGCCGGTGACGATTGCAGATAGGCCGGATGAATCAGCATGGTGTCGCCCGGCGCCAAGGGCAAGGATTGCGAGACGCCCGAAATGCGTGACTGCCGGGGCAATGAAATGGAAGCCGGCCTGCCGTCCAGACGCAGTTCCTGCGCGATGGACAATGGCTTGAGACGCGACGCCAGCGGCGCCAGCACAAAATAGAAAAAAGCCTTGATGGCCAGTGGCGTCAGGATCGCTGACAGCACCAGCAGCGCGGCCACTGGAATGACTTCAAGCACCGGCCCGCGCCAGCGGGCGATCCAGTTGCGCGCCAGTTGCGCTTCGCTCGCTGCGATGGTGTGCTGCAGCGGCGCCAGCGTCGCTGCCAGAGCTGCCTGGTCGATAGCGAACGGGGCAGGGCGCCTGGTCTCACCGGTACGTGCACGCTGCAGCAGATACTGCTGATACGCCTGCAGGTTGGCAGTGCGCAGCAGCAGTTCCTGCTGTTCCAGCGCCGCCAGTTGACTCTGGGCCGCATTGCCTGGCACGTGGGCTGCCAGTGGATGCGCCAGCACAAGCTGGCGCTGCAGGGCCAGATTGGCTTGCAGCGCGCCGTAGGCTTGCACATGTTCCTGATGCCGTCGCACCAGCGCCTGGCGTGCATCGTCGCCGCGCAGGGCTGCCTGCAGCGCGGCCAGGTAGCGTGCTTCCTGCGACAGCACTTCGATCTCGATACGGCGGCTAGCTTCATGTTGGGCGTGCGCGGCGAGCACACTTGCGTCCGGCAGGGGCAGGGTAAACAGCGATGGCGATCGTTCGGCACGCAACTGGCCCAGTTGCGCCTGGACGCTGGCCAGGCGCGTGTCGACGGCCGACAGTGAGGCGTTTTGCATGGCGGCGATACGCGCAGTTGCCGCTTGCGCCAGCGTATCGCCATCCCGCTCGCCGCCACTTGCCGCCTCGCGCAGGATGCCAACTGCGGCACTGGTAGCCTGAAAGGCGCGCCATTCGGCCAGCAGATAGCGTCCGGCCAGCAGGATGACGATAAACAGCACGAACTGCAGCGCATGGCGCAGCAGGAAGTGAAAAACGCTCGTCAGCAGCTGGCGCAAAGGGCGCTTTAGCTGGCCGCGCCGTCAGCGTCGGCGCAGCATTTCTTGTATTTCTTGCCGCTGCCGCAGTGGCAAGGATCGTTGCGGCCGGTTTTTGGCACGGCGCGCAGTACCGTGTCGCCGTGCTGGCTTTGCTGCAGGTGGCGCTGGCGTGCCCAGGCAGCATTGATGGCAATCACCGACGGGATGACGGCGTCCTGCGCGTCTTCGGCTGTTTCGTCATCGAGTTCGGTGGCCGTGGCCAGGTGCCTGAACGGCGCCAGGTATTCCGGGTGGCTGACGGCCAGCGTGGCCCATTGCGGCTTGTCGAGCTGGGTGCCCTGCATAAAGCCGGCGCACCAGCCTGGTACGCTCCATTCCGGACCGCATTCGTAGATCGGCTCGAAGCTGTCCGGGTCCTTGATCAGCCATTCAACCATATAGGCGTGGTGGCGCTGCGCCAGTGTGGCGGCGCGCTCGGTTGCTGCGCTGGCAGCTGGCAAGGTGCTGCCGGCAGATTTGTCCCACATCCAGGCCAGCCACTGGGCCGGCTCGATTGGTTTCGGGCTGAGCGCCACGGCCGTCAGCATGCCTTCCAGCATGGCCACGTCCATCGCGGCGCCGGCAAGTTCCGGCGCGGCCAGCAGGGTGTCGAGTTCGGCGTATTCGTCGTCGGAAAGCGGGGAGGTGGTGGAGATGCTGGACATGGTATTTTTCTTGAGAAGTGTGGGGGCCGGGCCCGATGGCGTTATTGTAACCGCCCAATAAAAAACGGCGGCCCGCAGGCCGCCGCTCTGGCGTAACAGGCGCAGATTACTTCACGCCGTGCATCAGCTTGTTGATCAGCGGTGCGATCAGGAACAGCACCACGCCTGCGCCCAGCAGCGACCAGAAGCCGAAGGTGTAGCCGGACAGGGCCGAAGGTACCGACATGCCGCTGTCGCCACTGACGTGGCTGGCGAAGATGCCCGATAGGTTGTTGCCGATACCGGTCGACAGGAACCAGCCGCCCATGCCCATGCCGACCAGGCGTACCGGGGCCAGCTTGGTGACCATCGACAGGCCGATAGGCGACAGGCACAATTCGCCGATCGACTGGATCACGTAGACCATGAACAGGGTCCAGAACGGGATCTTGTTGTCGGCGCCAACCAGGCTCGACAGTGCGAAGATCAGCAGGCCGAAGGCGGCAGCATTGCCCAGCAGGCCCAGGCCGAATTTGCGCGGGATCGACGGGTTGACGTTGTGGCGTGCCAGGAATACCCAGACAGCGGCAATGATCGGAGCGAATACAATGATCGCTACCGAGTTGACGGTCTGGAAGTAGGCGGTCGGGAACGTCCAGAAGCCCAGGTCGCGGTTGACGATGTTTTCAGCCAGGAAGGTAAACGAGCTGCCAGCCTGTTCAAAGAACATCCAGAACAAAATGTTGAAGGCAAAGATCACCAGCATGGCGATGGTCTTGTCGCGGGCAACCTTGCCGGTGCGTGCGCCTTCGATAAACAGCATCACGGACAGGCCGACGAACAGAACGGTCAGCACGATCTGCAGGTTGGCAGCGCCAACGGTCAGCAGGAAGTACATCAGCGGAATGACGCAGATGCAGCCCAGGGCGACCCACACCACACGCATTGGATTGGCCGATTGGGCGTCCGGTGCGCCGATACCCTTGAGGGCGTTGCGGCCGATATAGAACCATACCAGGCTGATCAGCATGCCGACGCCGGCTGCCATGAACACCATCTTGTACGATGGCATGCCCGAGGTGCCGAAGATCGACTCGGCCAGCCACTGGGTAAACACCGGTGCGACCATCGCACCCATATTGATGCCCATGTAGAAAATGGTAAAGCCACTGTCGCGGCGCGGATCGGCTGACGTGTACAGCTTGCCGACCATGGTCGAGATGTTCGGCTTGAACATGCCGTTACCGACGATCATGGTGGCCAGGCCCAGGTTGAAAATATCCTGGTTAGGCACGGCGATACAGAACAGGCCGGCTGCCATAAAGACGGCGCCCAGCAGAATCGAGCGCTGGTAGCCGATCACGCGGTCGGCGATATAGCCGCCGAACAGTGCGCCTGCATAAACCAGTGCCAGGAAGGAACCGTAGGTCAGGTTGGCCGCAGCCTGGCCCGACGCGTCGCCACCGTGGAACTGAGCCACGATGTACAGCACCAGTGCCCAGCGAACTCCGTAGAACGCGAAGCGTTCCCAGAATTCAGTCATGAACAACATCCACAGCGGGCTGGGGTGGCCCATGATCTGCTTGAACTCGGGAATTACGGCTTCCTTGTTGGGCGTAGTCGCACCGCTCATGCGGTTCCTCCTGAAAATTATTATAGTCAATCGATAAAACAAACTTATGGAAGCGGCCTGTACTGCTGGCGCTCTTGTGAAGCACCCGGCACGAAAATTCCAATAGGGACGCATTCTAATCTACAAATTGCGCTGAGCGAAGGTTTCCCTTTGCATTAGCAAGGACGGCTGTTTCATATCGGTCAAACCGGTTTCAGGCAACAGTGGCCATGGCGGAATTTGCGGCAGTACAGCACAAGCTGGCGGAGTTGTCGTATATTGGTGCTGCAACACCCTTTGAGCATCGATTTTTATAGGATTCAAGCACAATGGAACACGACGTTATCGATACTCTGGTGACACCTGAGGGCCGCCTGGACGTGCTCTCCAAGAATGAAGTCAATAAATTGCTCGACACCAGCCAGGGCGGCTTGTACGACACCTTCCGCCGCTGCGCACTGGCCGTACTCAACAGCGGCAGCACCATCGACGATGGCCGCGCCTTGCTCGAGCGCTACGAGTCGTTTGAAATCTCGATTATCCAGCGCGAGCGCGGCATCAAGCTCGACATCAAAGGCGCACCGGCGGCGGCCTTTGTCGACGGCAAGATGATCAAGGGCCTGCACGAGCACCTGTTTGCCGTGCTGCGCGACATTATCTTTGTCAGCGATGAAGTGACGGGCAATCCGAAATTCGACCTGCACAGCACCGAAGGCGTGACCGACGCGGTATTTCATATCCTGCGCAACGCCAATGTGCTGCAAACCCAGCTCAACCCGAACCTGGTGGTGTGCTGGGGTGGCCACTCGATCAACCGCGCCGAATACAATTATTCCAAAGAAGTTGGCTACCAGCTGGGCCTGCGCGGGCTGGACATTTGCACCGGCTGCGGCCCGGGCGCCATGAAAGGCCCGATGAAGGGCGCCACCATCGGCCACGCCAAGCAGCGCCTGCACAACGGCCGCTACTTGGGTATTACCGAGCCGGGCATTATTGCTGCCGAGTCGCCCAATCCGATCGTCAACGATCTGGTCATCATGCCCGATATTGAAAAGCGCCTGGAGGCATTCGTGCGCGCCGGCCACGGCATCGTGGTGTTTCCGGGTGGCGCCGGCACGGCCGAAGAGATTTTGTATATCCTCGGCATCCTGCTGCATCCGGACAATGCCGACGTACCATTCCCGCTGATCTTCACCGGCCCGGAAACGGCGCGCGAGTATTTCGTGCAGATCAACCAGTTTATCCACGATACGCTGGGACCGGAAGCGCAGCAGCGCTACAAGATCATTATCGACGACCCGGAACTGGTGGCGCGCGAAATGCAGGAAGGCATCAAGCAGGTACGCGAGTTCCGCAAGGCGCACAGCGATGCCTACTATTTCAACTGGCTGCTCAAGATCGACCACGAATTCCAGAAGCCGTTCCACCCGACGCATGAAAACATGCGCAACCTGAGCCTGCACAAGAACCAGCCGACCCATCTGCTGGCAGCGCAGCTGCGCCGCGCGTTTTCAGGCGTGGTGGCCGGTAACGTCAAGGACGACGGCATCCGTTCGATTGAGAAGTACGGCAACTTCGAGATCCACGGCGACAAAGCCATTATGGGTCCGATGGACGCACTGCTGGCCTCGTTCGTGGCCCAGCACCGCATGAAACTGGCGGGCACGGCGTACGTGCCGTGTTATACCGTGGTGCAGTAGGTCGTATCAGGCCCCCGCGGGGGCCGTAATCCGACAACTGTGTTGGCACTGACCGTGGTGCTGTCGGATTACGGCCTGCGGCCTGATCCGACCTGCAAAAGGTTCTTCACGGGTTGCCGCGGAGGCGCACAAAAAGCCGCCAGATCGCACGATCTGGCGGCTTTTTTACACTAAATCCCAGCGACATTGCCTGTTTATCACCTTCCACACTATTGAGCCCGCTCCATCACGATTGATTGAATGATGTTACTATTCGCGCATTAATAGTTTCTTGCGAGAAGTAAATTTTACTAAAAAGCAAGATTGCATGTGCAGTCGTTCAATCAATAACAGAGAATTTTTATGTGGCCTTTTTCAACCAAGCAATCGACTGCCTTGCCGCAGATGGAATTGCAGGCTTTGCGTGACCAGATCGACCAGGCGCAGGCGCTTGCCGCCCGTCTTGAAGATGACAACGAGCATCTGATGAACCGTTTCGACCTGGTGCGCGGCGCCACCTCCGATGGCCTGTGGGATATGGAAGTGAACCAGGCCGATCCCGGCAACGAAAACAATGTGTTCTGGTGGTCTAACCAGTTCCGCGCCTTGCTCGGCTACCGCGACGAGCGTGATTTTCCCAATGTGCTGGGCAGCTGGTCGCGCCTGCTGCATGCCGAGGATTACGGCCCGACCATGCAGGCGTTCGGCAAGAGCCTCAGTGATCTGACTGGGCGCACGCCCTACGATGTGCGCTACCGCCTGAAATGCCGCGATGGCGAATACCGCTGGTTTGCCGCAAAAGGCAAGATCCTGCGTGATGAGCGCGGCGTGGCGCAGCGTATCGCCGGCTCGCTCACCAGCATAGAAACCCAGCTGGCCAAGGAGCGCGAGCTGGAAAAGACGCTGGTGCGCTTCGAACTGTCGGGCGACATGATCAACGACGGCCTGTATGACGTGGAAATTGTGGCAGGCGACCCGATCAATCCGAACAATGTGTTCTG
>Ga0308158_10003642_pt1 | contig 13420 bp, 10 predicted proteins | sample PhyBR2_FD_201038 | JGI IMG/M metagenome (GOLD analysis project Ga0308158, IMG submission 201038) | Phyllosphere microbial communities from UC Gill Tract Community Farm, Albany, California, United States - DLSLB.R2 | ecosystem: Host-associated > Plants > Phyllosphere > Unclassified | place: USA... | reverse complement strand
ACGATCGCGACTCGCTCGGGCTGTTCCAGCAGCGCCCGAGTCAGGGCTGGGGAACCGCAGAGCAGATCACGAACGTCGATCGCAGCATCCGGGTCTTCTACGGGGGTCCGAAGGACCCCAACGGCAGCGCCACCCGCGGACTCCTCGACATCGCGGGATGGCAGCGCATGTCCTTCACGGGCGCAGCGCAGGCAGTGCAGGTCTCGGCCTACCCGCACCGCTACGGACAGTGGGAGCAGCAGGCGAACCGCTGGCTCGACACGCTGCGATGACACGCGCATCGTCACCGGATCGAAACTCAGCCGGGGTGCGCCGTTGCCTGTTCACCCAGGCTGTTCTTCATAGACTCGACCTGTGAACACTCCGCAGGCCGATCCCCTCATCGGGCGGCTTGTCGACGGCCGGTACCGCGTCCGTGCGCGCATCGCGCGGGGTGGCATGGCGACGGTCTACGTGGCGACCGACATGCGTCTCGAGCGGCGGATAGCGCTCAAGGTGATGCACGCGCACCTCAGCGACGACTCCGCGTTCCAGAGCCGGTTCATCCAGGAGGCCAGGGCCGCTGCCCGCCTCGCCGACCCCCACGTCGTGAACGTCTTCGACCAGGGACAGGACGGCGAGCTCGCCTACCTGGTGATGGAGTACCTGCCCGGCATCACCCTGCGTGAGCTGATGCGCGAGCAGAAGCGTCTGACCGTCGCACAGACGATCACCATCATGGATGCGATCCTCTCGGGCCTCGCCGCCGCGCACAGCGCCGGGATCGTGCACCGCGACGTCAAGCCCGAGAACGTGCTGCTCGCCGAGGACGGCCGGATCAAGATCGGCGACTTCGGCCTCGCCAGGGCGACCACGGCCAACACCGCGACCGGAGCTCAGCTGCTCGGAACCATCGCCTATCTCGCGCCCGAGCTCGTCACCCGCGGCACGGCCGACGCGCGCAGCGACATCTACGCGCTCGGCATCATGCTGTACGAGATGCTCGTCGGCGAGCAGCCCTACAAGGGCGAGCAGCCCATGCAGATCGCCTTCCAGCACGCCACCGAACAGGTGCCGCGGCCGAGCGTGCGAAACCCCGGCGTGCCCGAGCAGCTCGACGAACTGGTGCTCTGGGCCACCGAGAAGTCACCTGATGACCGTCCGCTCGATGCGAAGGAGATGCTGTCGCGCCTGCGCGAGATCGAGCGCGAGATCGGCGTCAACCCTGTGCCCACCGCGACCGACGTCGCGTCCAGGGAGTACGACTCCGGGAACGTCACCAAGATCCTCCCCGGCACCGCGGTGCTGCCCGCTCCCGCCGAAGAGGCTGACGAGGGCACCGACAACGCGACACGTCTGCGCCGGCGCACGGCGCGACGGCGCTCCACCGGCGCGGCGCTGCTCACCCTCGTGCTGCTGCTCGCTGTGCTCGCCGGCACGGTCGGATGGTGGTTCGGCTCGGGCCCTGGATCTCTCATCCCCGTGCCACCCGTCGCCGGCATGACGTATGAGCAGGCGGCAGCCGCCGTGAAAGCGGAGGGACTGACGCCCGAGAAGGCGGAGCAGTCGTCCATCGACGTCGACGCGGGCGAGGTCATCGAATCCGCCCCCGGCGAGGGAGAGCGCGTCGAGAAGGAGAGCGCGGTGACTCTCGTCGTCTCCACCGGGCCTGCGCAGCACGAGCTGCCCCCGCTGCGCGGAAAGAGCGCGGACGAGGTGCGCTCAGTCCTGGCCGACAACCGAGTGAACGTCTCGGACGACGTCGAGGAGTACTTCGACGGGCTCGACAAAGGACTCGTTCTCAACGTGCGCATCAGCCCTCGCGCCGAGGGCGAGGCATACGGCTGCGCCGACGGCTGCCAGGTGTTCGAAGACGACTCGGCCGTCATCCAGCTCTCCCTCGGAGCAGTGCCCGATGTCATCGGCAAGCCGCTCGACGAGGCTGTGCGAGCGCTCGAGGACGTGCAGCTGAAGGTCGCCGACGACCGCCCCGAGGACTGGAGCGATTCCGTCGCCAAGGGATCCGTGATCGCGCAGACCAGGGAGCGGCCTGAAGGCGGCGCCTGGCGCCCCGGCGACACCGTGACCCTGACGGTGTCGAAGGGCCCGAAGCCGCTGCCCATCCCCGATGTGAAGGGCAAGACCGTGCGTGACGCGGTCTCGATCCTCAAAGACGCCGGGTTCAAGGTGAATCCGTCGATCGAAGACATGGAGCTCCCTCTGGGCGGGAAGTACTGGGACGTCTACAAGGTGTGCAGTTACGATCCGAACGGCACCGCGGCCCGCGGTTCGACCGTCACCCTCACCCCCGGTTTCTTCTGCTGAAACCCTGCTCCCTGCCCTGAGCCGGCACTGCTGACACGGTCGCTCCCCCTCTGAACGACAGAGCGGCTGCCCGGTAACCGGGCAGCCGCTCTGGTCTCGCTCGACGGGATCAGCGCTTCTCGAGCTCCTCGGCGACGAGGAACGCCAGCTCGAGGCTCTGCATGTGATTCAGGCGCGGGTCGCAGAGGCTCTCGTAACGGGTCGCCAGCCCGGCCTCATCGATCTGCTCGGATCCGCCGAGGCACTCGGTGACGTCGTCACCGGTCAGCTCCACGTGGATGCCGCCGGGGAAGGTTCCCACCGCACGGTGCGCCTCGAAGAAGCCGCGCACCTCGTCGACGACGTCGTCGAAGCGGCGGGTCTTGTAGCCGCTGGGCGTGGTGATGCCGTTGCCGTGCATCGGATCCGTGACCCACAGAGGCACGGCGCCCGAGTCCTTGACCGCCTCGAGCAGCGGCGGAAGGGCGTCCCTGATCTTGCCGGCACCCATCCTGGTGATGAAGGTGAGCCGGCCGGGCTCGCGGTTCGGGTCGAGCTTGTCGATCAGCGCGAGGGCTGTCTCGGGAGTCGTCGTGGGTCCGAGCTTGACCCCGATGGGGTTGCGGATCTTCGAGAAGTAGTCGACATGCGCACCGTCGAGGTCACGCGTGCGCTCACCGATCCAGAGGAAATGCGCCGACGTGTTGTACGGATTGCTGGTGCGCGAGTCGATGCGGGTCATCGGGCTCTCGTAGTCCATCAGCAGACCCTCGTGGCCCGTGAAGAACTCGACCCGCTTGAGCTCTTCGAAGTCCGCTCCGGCGGCCTCCATGAACTTGATGGCGCGATCGATCTCGGCTGCCATCCGCTCGTAGCGCTGGTTCGCAGGGTTCTGGGCGAAGCCCTTGTTCCACGAATGCACTTCCCGCAGGTCGGCGAAGCCACCCTGCGTGAACGCCCGGATGAGGTTCAGGGTCGAGGCCGCCATGTGGTACCCCTGCAGCAGACGACCCGGGTCTGCGGTGCGCGACGTCGTGGTGAAGTCGTACCCGTTGACGATGTCGCCGCGGTACGCCGGCAGCGTGACGTCGCCGCGTGTCTCGGTGTCGCTCGAACGCGGCTTGGCGAACTGCCCGGCCATGCGACCCATCTTGACCACCGGCATCGACGCGCCGTACGTGAGCACGACAGCCATCTGCAGCACGGTCTTGATCCGGTTGCGGATCTGGTCGGCGGTCGCGCCGGCGAACGTCTCGGCGCAGTCGCCGCCCTGCAGCAGGAAGGCGTTTCCGGATGCCGCGCGCGCGAGCCGCGCGCGGAGGTTGTCGACCTCACCGGCGAAGACGAGCGGCGGCAGGGCCGCGAGCTGCGTCGACACCTCGGCGGTGCGCTCGGCGTCAGGCCACTGCGGCTGCTGCTTGATGGGAAGGGATCGCCACGCGTCGAGTTCGGGGTGCGAGGGAAGCATGTGCACAAGCTTAGTGTCCGCCTGGGACGCCGATTCGCCGCATGACGACGCCTGCGACGGCAGCCGGAGACCGGTCAGGGACGACCGGGGGCGCCGGGCGGGAGCCGGTCCTTCACGGTTGACGCGTACACGTCGTCGTAGCGCTGAGCGCCCAGACGCTGCAGCGCGATCATGATCTCGTCGGTGACGGAGCGCAGGATGTAGCGGTCGTTCTCCATGCCCTCGTAACGGGAGAAGTCGAGCGGCTCTCCGATGAGGATCCCGACCCGCATGATGTTCGGGATGCGCTGCCCGATCGGCATCGCCGTATCCGTGTCGACCATGATCACGGGGATCACGGGGACCTTCGCCTCGAGGGCCATGCGGGCGATGCCGGTTCGTCCCCGGTAGAGGCGGCCGTCAGGGCTGCGCGTGCCCTCGGGATAGATGCCGAGCAGGTCGCCGCGACCGAGGATCTGCAGGCCCGTGTTGAGTGAGGCCTCCGAGGCTTTGCCGCCCGACCGATCGATCGGGATCTGCCCTGTCCCCTTCATGAAGAGCCTGGTGGCCCAGCCTTTGAGACCACGGCCGGTGAAGTAGTCGCTCTTCGCCAGGAACGACATCGGCCGATCCAGCAGCAGGGGCAGGAAGATCGAGTCGGCGAAGGAGAGATGATTGCTCGCCAGAATGGCCGCGCCGCTGGTCGGGACGTTGTCGCGCCCCACGATCCAGGGTCGGAAGATCGCCTTGACCAGCGGACCGATCGCGACGTACTTCATGAGCCAGTAGAACATCGTGAGGAAGTCTAGCGCCGTGCAGCCATAGGCGACCGAGTTTCATATCTCGTGCGACTGGGTACCATGCCATAGACTCAGAGACTCCACGTCCGATCGGTGCCGAAGGAGCTGCCGTGGCCCAGTTCGAAGTTCCCGCAATCGTCCCTGCTGACCCGGAGGGGAACGTCAGCGATCTGCTGGCTCAGCGGGTGCAGAAGACCCCGGATCTTGCGCTGTTCAGCGTGCCGGATGGCAGCGGTTGGCGCGACATCTCTGCGAAGGACTTCGAGACCGCCGTCATCGCCCTGGCCAAGGGCTTCGTCGCAGCCGGCATCCAGCCCGGCGAGAAGGTCGGGTTCATCGCCAAGACGACCTATGACTGGACCCTCGTCGACTTCGCCCTCTTCTACGCGGGCGCGGTCATGGTGCCGATCTACGAGACCAGCTCCCCCGCGCAGATCCAGTGGATCATGGAGGACTCCGGCGCGACCGCCCTGATCGTCGAGTCCGCCGAGCACTTCACCCGCGCCGACGAGGTACGCGGCGACCTGCCCCTCGTGCGTGAGATCTGGCAGCTGCACCTGGGCGCGATCGACACGCTCACCGCCCGCGGTGCCGAGATCGACGACGCCGAGATCGAGCGCCGTCGAGGCATCGCCGTCGGCTCCGACATCGCGACCCTCATCTACACGTCCGGGTCGACCGGCCGTCCGAAGGGCTGTGTGCTCACGCACAGCAATTTCGTCGAGCTCTCGCGCAACTCGGCCAAGGCTCTCGACGCCGTCGTGTCGGCTCCCGGCGCATCGACGCTGCTGTTCATCACGACGGCACACGTGTTCGCCCGCTTCATCTCCATCCTCGCCATCCACTCCGGCGTGCGCACCGGGCACCAGCCCGACACGAAGCAGCTGCTGCCGGCACTGGGATCGTTCAAGCCGACCTTCCTGCTCGCCGTCCCCCGCGTCTTCGAGAAGGTGTACAACTCGGCTGAGCAGAAGGCCGAGGCGGGCGGCAAGGGCAAGATCTTCCGCGCAGCCGCCGCGGTCGCCATCGAGCACTCGACTCTTCTCGAAGAGGGCAAGCCGATCCCCTTCGGCATGCGCCTCAAGTTCGCGCTCTTCAACAAGCTCGTGTACAGCAAGCTTCGCGAGGCGATGGGCGGCAACGTGGCGTACGCCGTCTCGGGATCGGCGCCCCTCGGCGCGCGACTCGGCCATTTCTTCCACAGCCTGGGCGTGGTGATCCTCGAAGGGTACGGGCTGACCGAGACCACGGCACCGGCGACCGTCAACCTGGCCGACAAGTCGAAGATCGGCACCGTCGGACCCGCGCTGCCTGGTGTCGGCGTGCGCCTCGCCGAAGACGGCGAGATCGAGGTCAAGGGCATCAACGTCTTCAAGGAGTACTGGAACAATCCCGAGGCGACCGCAGCGGCGTTCCACGACGGCTGGTTCCGCACCGGCGACCTCGGCAGCTTCGACTCCGAGGGCTTCCTGACGATCACCGGCCGCAAGAAGGAGATCATCGTCACGGCTGGTGGCAAGAACGTCGCACCCGCCATGCTCGAGGACCCGATCCGTTCGAACCCCATCGTGGGACAGGTCGTCGTGGTCGGCGATCAGAAGCCGTTCATCTCGGCTCTGGTCACGCTCGACTCCGAGATGCTGCCCACCTGGCTCGCCAACAACGGCCTGCCTTCGGACATGTCGCTGAGCGAGGCGAGCCGCAACCAGGCGGTGCGCGACGAGGTGCAGCGTGCGATCGATCGCGCGAACAAGACGGTGTCGCGCGCCGAGTCGATCCGCAAGTTCACGATCCTGCCGGTCGAGTGGACCGAGGCGAGCGGCCACCTCACCCCGAAGATGTCGATCAAGCGCAATGTGATCCTCGACGACTTCGCCGACGCGGTGGCCGAGATCTACGACGCTCCGGTGCAGACGACGACCACTCCGCTCGGCTGAGTCGAGCCGGATGCACGAAGAAGGGCCCGCGCACCGCGCGGGCCCTTCTTCATGATCGAGTTCGGACTCGCCTAGAACCAGTCGCTCTCGCGCACCTGGCGCATGGCGAGCTTGCGGGTGTCCCCTTCGAGCCGGCTCAGGTAGACGCGGCCGTCGAGATGGTCGGTCTCGTGCTGCAGCGCCTGCGCGAGCAGGCCCTCGCCCTCGAGCACCACCGGCTGTCCGTCGAGGTCGATGCCCTCCACGCGCGCCCACGGGTGACGAGGCGTCTCGTGCCACAGGCCGGGCACCGACAGGCATCCCTCCCCCGTTGGCACGGCCTCGCCGCGCACCTCGGTCAGCACAGGGTTGATGACGTACCCGACCTCGCCGTCGACGTTGTAGCTGAAGGCGCGAAGCGCGAAGCCGATCTGGTTCGCCGCCACACCCGCTCGTCCCGGCAGCTCGACGGTGTCGATCAGGTCTGCGATGAGCGCGCGCACACCGTCATCGATCTCGTCGATGGGGGCGCACACCGTGCGCAGCACGGGGTCGCCGTAGAGGCGGATCTCACGCACGGTCATCAGACGGCCTTCGCTCGCAGACCTTCGATGAGCGCAGCGGCGACCTCTCGTGCGGCCTGCCGGGTGGCCGGCTGCAGACTGGCGAAGTCGATGGCTCCTCCACCCGCGATCTGCGCGTCATACGGGATGCGCAGCACGTGCTTGGCTCGTGTCGAGAAGTGGGACTCGAGTTCGCTCAGCCGCACCAGCGGGGCACCGGGCGTCGACTGGTTGAGCACGACGATCGCCTCGCGCGCGAGGGCGGCGTGGCCGTTCGTCTCGAGCCAGGTGATGGTCTCGGATGCGAGCCGCGCCTCGTCGACGCTCAGTCCGGAGACGATGATCAGCTGGTCGGCGAGATCGAGCGTTGCGCCCATCACCGAGTGCACGATGCCCGTGCCCGAGTCGGTGAGCACGAGGGAGTAGTACTGCGCAGCGACCGTGGCGACGTCGCGGTAGTCGGCGTCTCCGAACGCCTCGGAGACGCGGGGGTCGGCGTCGGATGCGAGGACGTCGAGTCGGGTCTCGTCGCGGGCGACGAGGGCCGAGACGTCGTGGAAGCCGCGGATCTCGTGCTGTGCGCGCACCAGATCGCGAACCGATCTCGCGTGCGAGCCGACGACGCGCTCGGCGAGCGTGCCACGGTCGGGGTTCGCGTCGACGGCGATCACGCGGTCGTCGCGCGCATCTGCCAGGGCCATGCCGAGCAGAGCCGTGACCGTCGTCTTGCCGACGCCGCCCTTGCGCGACAGCACCGGCACGAAGCGCGCGGTACCGGTGAGCGGAGCCGCGATGCGAGCGCTGAGCTGCTTGCGCTCGCGCGCCTTTCGGCCGTCGCCGACGTTGATGCGGCCACCCGACATCGAGTACAGCAGGTGGCTCCAGGTGCCTTCCGGCTCGGGCTTCGCAACCCGTGCCGGGTCGAGCAGGCGGTCGGCGGTGAGCAGGTCGGCGGTCTCGCTGGTCGCGGCCGAGCCGAGATCGTCGAGGCGCTTCGAGGTCAGGGCGATCTCAGCGGGACGCACGGGCGCGGGGCGCGCCTCGGATGCGGAGTGGTCGGTGGCCACAGTGTGGTTCTCCTCTGCAGGGGCGGCGGACCGCGGCGACACGGCGGCGGAGGCCGGGGCGGCGGGCGCCTGTGCGAGGCTCGGGTCCAGGCCCTCATCCGTGTCGGAGCTCTTGTCGGACTCTTCAGCACTCATGCGCTCTGCCGCGACCTCGTCCTCGACGGCTGCTTCTTCAAGGGCTCCGTCGTCGAGTCCGTCGTCCGCCTCGTCGTCGTCCTCGACGTCGTGGATGTGCTCCGCCTCGTCGTCCTCTAGCTCGTCGTCGTCTTCATCGTCGTCGTCGTCTTCATCATCGTCGTCATCGTCGTCATCGTCGTCTTCATCGTCGTCGTCGTCATCGTCATCGTCATCATCGTCATCGTCATCATCGTCATCGTCATCGTCATCGTCGTCGGAACCGCCGTCGACGGCTCCCACTCCATCGGCAGCGGTCTCGGATGCCGCTTCATCAGCGTCGTCGAACACCTCGGCGTCCGCGTCGGCATCGACCTCACCGTCGGGCTCGGTCGCCTCGATCTCCACTGGCTCAGCCTCGACGACCTCGGCCTCGATCGACTCGGACACAACATCCTCATCGTCGACCGAATCGTCATCGAGGACATCCTCGCCATCGGCTTCCGCCGCGACGACGTCGGAAGCGACGGCATCGGCATCCGGGGAACCGGCCACCTCAGCATCCGCCTGCTCGTCCTCGACCGTCTCGGCCTCGTCGGCGTCGATTTCGTCGTCGATGATCTCGGCGACCAGTTCTGATTCCTCGTCTGCCTGAAGCTGAACGACCACGTCCTCGACGCTCGGATCGGCGTGCGGCGCCGCAGGGAGCTCGTCGGCGGGCAGTTCGATGACCACGTCAGGCGCCTCCTGCTGGATGCGCGCGAGTACCTCGGCGTCGGCGACAGCCGACGTGTCGATGATGAGATCCGTCACCATCGACGTCGGCACGTCGTCGACGACCTCGTCGTCGACCGCCTCGTCGTACATGTCGTCGTCACCGCCGGTCGGCAGGACCACCGAGACGTGCGCGGTGCCGCCTGTCAGGCCGATTCCCATCGTGTCCGACGACGGGGTGTCGTCGAGCACACCCAGCGAGTCGTCCCCTTCGGGATCGACGTTGTTCTTCGGATTCACGGTTCAACTCCCAGCTCGCGCGCGTGATGAGCGCCCGGACAAGGTTAGTGCTCCTGGCTGATCACGACCAAAAGACCGGTATTCCCACTAACCCACCGCCTCGGCTGAGTGCCCCGCCAAGGAGCGCACGGTAACGTGTAGGGCGTGCACGTACTCAGCGTCAGCTCCCTCAAGGGAGGCGTCGGAAAGACGACCGTAACCCTCGGTCTCGCTTCCGCCGCCTTCGCCCGTGGCATCCGGACCCTCGTCGTCGATCTCGACCCCCAGTCCGATGTGTCCACCGGCATGGACCTCCAGATCGCCGGTCGGCTGAACATCGCCGACGTCCTCGGCAATCCCAAGGAGAAGGTGGTGCGTCAGGCCATCACCACCAGCGGCTGGGCCAAGGTGCACCCCGGAACGATCGACGTGCTGATCGGCAGCCCCTCGGCCATCAACTTCGACGGCCCGCACCCGAGTCTGCGCGACGTGTGGAAGCTCGAAGAGGCACTGGCGACCGTCGAGAGCGAATACGACCTCGTGCTCATCGACTGCGCACCCTCGCTCAATGCGCTCACTCGCACCGCATGGGCGGCCAGCGACCGCGTCATGGTCGTCACCGAACCAGGACTCTTCTCCGTCGCCGCCGCCGACCGCGCGCTGCGCGCGATCGAGGAGATCCGCCGCGGACTCTCCCCCCGCTTGCAGCCGCTCGGCATCGTGGTCAACCGAGTGCGCCCCCAGTCGATCGAGCACCAGTTCCGCATCAAGGAGCTGCGTGACATGTTCGGCCCTCTCGTGCTCTCCCCTCAGCTGCCCGAGCGCACGTCGCTCCAGCAGGCGCAGGGTGCGGCGAAGCCGCTGCACATCTGGCCCGGCGACTCGGCTCAGGAGCTCGCGGCCGACTTCGACCAGCTGCTCGACCGCATCATCCGCACCGGCCGCGTGCCCGTGCCGGAGGGCGGCGCGACCGCCTGACGGCCCGCAGCATGAAAGAAAGCCGCCCCTCGGGGCGGCTTCTCTTGTTTCCGGCCGGTCTCACCGGCCGCAGATCAGGCGGTGCGCTTCGAGCGGCGAGCAGCGAGCTCGTCGACGGGGTCGGGCGCGGTCGGGTCGAACTCGACGAGCGTGGACTCGACCTCGCGCAGTACCTTGCCGACGGCGATGCCGAAGACGCCCTGGCCGCGGCTGACGAGGTCGATGACCTCGTCGTTCGACGTGCACAGGTAGACAGAGGCTCCGTCGCTCATCAGCGTGGTTCCGGCGAGATCACGGATGCCCGCTGCGCGGAGCTGCTCGACGGCGGTGCGGATCTGCTGCAGCGAGATGCCGGTGTCGAGCAGGCGCTTGACGAGCTTGAGCACGAGGATGTCGCGGAAGCCGTACAGACGCTGCGAGCCCGAGCCGGACGCGCCACGGACAGTCGGGACGACCAGCTCGGTGCGTGCCCAGTAGTCCAGCTGGCGGTAGGTGATGCCGGCCGCACGGGCGGCGACCGCACCGCGGTAGCCGACCTCGTCATCCATGGCCGGAAGGCCGTCGGTGAACAGGAGTTCGGTCACGAACCGCGGGTCGCCTGCAAGCCCATCCGCATTCATCTTCTGTCCCTCCTGAACGGCCTATTCCCCCACGGTAGAGCAGGACCCCTGCCCCGGCAATGACATCCGACCCGCGGGGAAGGTGTGTCGCAACCCGTTCGTTACGAAAGCACTCGTGCGAGCGACTGACTGACCAGCTGACGTCGCACCTCGTCGATGTGGGTGGCGAGTTCAGGGGCCAGTTCAGCGGCTCGCCCGCGCGAAGCCGAGTCGGTGCGGCGCAGCAGCGTCGACAGGGCCGACTCGATGAGAGCCGCCTCGCGCTCGGCGTTCTGCCGCATGCTGCGCAGGTGGCGCGGCTCGATGCCGTGCCTGGCGAGAGTGACGAGACCCGACAGCAGAGTGGCCACCTGGTCGGTGTAGTGCTCGGCGCCGACGATCAGCCCGGCACTGATGGCATCGTTGAGCAGCTGCGGTGTCGCGCCCGTGTGCCGCAGCAGCTCGTCGCGTCGGTGGTGACGGCGGGGCGATGCTGCCCCAGCCTTCGCCCTTGGCCTCTGCCTCGTCGAGCTGCTCGCGGATGACGCTGAGCGGAAGATAGTGATCGCGCTGCAGCGTGAGCGCCGCACGCAGCCGCTCGACATCCGAGGCGGAGAACTTGCGGTAGCCCGACTCGGTGCGCGACGGCGTGACGATTCCCTGCACCTCGAGGAAGCGGAGCTTGCTCGAGGTGAGCTGCGGGAACTCGGGGGTGAGCCGAGCCAGGACCTGACCGATGCTGAGAAGTCCCGCGGATGCGGAGCGGTCCCTCGCGGCGCCAGCCGCCGCCATCAGTCGTTCGCCGTCGCGAGATCAGTCGGCGAGGCGAAGAAGTTCATGCGGAACTTGCCGATGCGCAGCTCGTAGCCGTTCGCCAGCTCGCTGCGGTCGACGCGCTCCCCATTGACGTATGTGCCGTTCAGCGAGCGCTGATCGACGATCTCGAACGCGGTGCCCGAGCGGGTGATCTCGGCGTGACGGCGCGACACGGTCACGTCGTCGAAGAAGATGTCGGCCTCGGGGTGGCGTCCGACGGTCGTGACGTCAGAGTCGAGCAGGTAGCGGGCACCGGCCAGGGCGCCGGCCCGCACCAGCAGCAGGGCTGATCCGGAAGGCAGGGCGGCGATCGCCGCGGCCTCGGCCTCGGTGAGGTCTGCGCCGAACGGCACGAAGGAGAGATCGGAGTCGTGTCCGAACGTCTGTGTCACATCGTGTCGCTGCTCGCCGCTGCGATGGATCGCGCCTCCGGCGCCGATCGTGCTGTCGTCTGTCACGGTTCTCCCTCCTCCGGCACTCCAGACTATCTGATGCTCTCCCTCTCGCGGAGGCCGATACAGTCCTGGATGCCACTTTCTGTCGGGTCACGCGCCCGCCCTCGCGTTCGGCCAGGGATTAGGCTGAAGGCATGCCACATTACGATGTCGTCATCCTCGGCGCGGGCCCTGGCGGATACGTCGCCGCCGTCCGCAGCGCCCAGCTCGGTCTGTCCACCGCCATCATCGAGGAGAAGTACTGGGGCGGTGTGTGTCTGAACGTCGGATGCATCCCCTCCAAGTCTCTCCTGAAGAACGCTGAGATCGCCCACACGTTCACCCACAAGGCCGAGTTCTTCGGCATCTCCGGTGACGTGAGCTTCGACTTCGGGGCGGCGTTCGACCGCAGCCGCAAGGTCGCGGACACGCACGTCAAGGGCATCCACTTCCTGATGAAGAAGAACAAGGTGACCGAGTACGAGGGTCGCGGCACGTTCACCGGCCCGAAGGCGATCTCGGTCGCCAAGAGCGACGGCTCCACCGAGGAGATCACGTTCGACAACGCGATCATCGCGACCGGCTCGACGGTGCGCCTGCTTCCCGGCGTGGAGCTCAGCGACAACGTCGTCACGTACGAAGAGCAGATCCTCTCCCGCGAGCTGCCCGAGTCGATCGTCATCGTCGGCGCCGGCGCCATCGGCATGGAGTTCGGCTACGTGCTGACGAACTACGGCGTCAAGGTCACCATCATCGAGTTCCTCGATCGCGCCCTCCCCAACGAAGACGTCGAGGTCTCGAAGGAGATCCAGCGCCAGTACAAGAAGCTCGGCATCGACATCCTCACCTCGACCGCGGTGAAGACCGTCACCGACAACGGCTCCTCGGTGCACGTCACGTACGAGACCCGCGACGGCAAGCCCGGCGAGATCACCGCAGGCAAGGTTCTCATGTCGGTCGGCTTCGCACCCCGCGTCGAGGGCTTCGGACTCGACAAGACCGGCGTGAAGCTCACCGAGCGCGGTGCGATCGACATCGACGACCACATGCGCACCAACGTCGAGGGCATCTACGCGATCGGCGACGTCACCGCCAAGCTGCAGCTCGCGCACGTGGCCGAGGCACAGGCTGTCGTCGCCGCCGAGACCATCGGCAAGGCCGAGACCCAGACGCTGGGCGACTACCGCATGATGCCGCGCGCGACGTTCTGCCAGCCGCAGGTCGCGAGCTTCGGTCTCACCGAGGAGCAGGCCAAGGCCGAGGGTCGCGAGATCAAGGTCGCCAAGTTCCCGTTCAGCGCGAACGGCAAGGCCAACGGCCTCGGCGAGCCGGTCGGCTTCGTCAAGCTGATCGCCGACGCCGAGCACCTCGAGCTCATCGGGGGTCACCTGATCGGCCCCGACGTGTCGG
>Ga0308158_10003641_pt1 | contig 13421 bp, 8 predicted proteins | sample PhyBR2_FD_201038 | JGI IMG/M metagenome (GOLD analysis project Ga0308158, IMG submission 201038) | Phyllosphere microbial communities from UC Gill Tract Community Farm, Albany, California, United States - DLSLB.R2 | ecosystem: Host-associated > Plants > Phyllosphere > Unclassified | place: USA... | reverse complement strand
AGAAGTATAATGACATATTTATTTTATTAATTAAGGCAGTCACTGAAAATCCAGACAAATTAAAGTTGTGGAAAAGATTAATTGAATTTTGTTATTATACAGGCTTTGATGGTTTAAATAAAATTTTACAAACGATTGATCGTGTAAATATTCATGATTTGAGTAAAGATTACTTAAAATCTTACTTTTTATTACTTATTGAAGAAAAAATAATTTTTAGTTTTAATCAAATTAATAATGCTAATATTTCATTTTGGAAAAATGAGACATCAAGTAATTTTATTAAAAATATTTCTAAAATAAAAATCCAATCCTTTAGTTATCTTGACGACTCATTAAAAAAAATAAATTTAATTTTAGGCATTTTAAAGTTAGAAGCCACGCTAGTTAAAGATGATAACGACTTTAATTTTGAGTCTTTTTTATGGTATATTTTAAACAATACTAGTAATACCTATAAAGTTAATCTTTGGGAAAATTATATAAATAAAATTAATTTTGAAAACCCTATTTCATGGAGTTTAATAAGATTATATCCTAGTAAAATTCCAGAATCGATATTAGTCAAGATTAAAGACATAAAACAAAAAGTTGAAAATGTGTCTGATTTAATTTTTGAGAATTTTGATTTTAGAAATAAACACAATGGAATTATATATGAAATGTTTGAAAATAGGCTTGATTTATTAAAAAAGTATTCAGATTCTTATCCGGATATTTCAAAGGTTTTAAATCATAATTATAAAACTCATATTCCTTTAAATTTATGGTTAAAAGCGGTTTTATTAAAATCTGAAAAAAATAGTTGGGTTGATATTAGACTATTTGAATGGTCTATCTTAGAAATTATTAAACAGATTGGTAAAGCTTTAACCGTAGAAAATGATAAAAACACTATCTTTTATCAATCAAAAAGATTTTCATTTCATCCATCAAATTATTTAATTCCTATAGAATGGATAAATCAGGATAGTTTAAATTGGAGAAAATGGAAAAGTATCACAGAAAAACAAAAAATTATTTTAAACAATGAAAAATTAATTATTAATGACACAAGATATTTTCCTGCAGAAAAAGAATGGGGAAATAATCAATTAAATTATTTTTTTGGAAATGGTGACATAACTTTAATTTTAGAATTATCAACATTAATGATTAAGCTACTTTCTAAAAACTTAGAATGGTCAAATTATATAAATAAAATTAAGTTTATTGATCAATATTTTAGTGAAGTTACTAATATTTTAGAAACTGTTCCGGTATCTTCTGATACACGATTATTGCTGTCAAACATATTCTCAAAATCTTACTCGATTGATTATTTATCAAAAACTGCTTTTAATTTAGAAAATGGGTTAACTTTAAATTCAATTGATGATTTTAATATTCAATTATCAACTATTCAAGATAAACTTGAAAAAAATCATTTAGAACTATTGGATAGTACCCCAAGGCAACTAACAATTATTGATATTGATTTATTAAACGAATCTAAAAAAATATATTAACATGGTTGAATATTTAAAAATAGGACTTATACAGCCTGTTATTGATCCAGAGCTTTGCTGGAATGAAACCCCATCTAATATTTCAACAAATTTTCTTCTAAAGAATAATGACCCAAATCAGAAGATAGTACCTTATAGAATTAATATCGATGAATTATCTGCAGAAAGGGTTTGGAATGAAATTAAACAAGGGCTACGATTATTATTAAAAGGAGAAATTAAACCAGACATAATTTTAATACCTGAGTTGCATTTACCAAATCACAGAGTAGGTGAAATAAAAAAAATTAGCAAAAAACATAATGTAATGATTATTTCCGGGATAGACTTCAATAGAAATCCTTTAAATAAATTAAAAATTAGAAATAGAGGTATAATTACAATTCCAAATAATTGGGGTAACACTGGTTTTTCAAATAGACTATCTTCACTTTATTTTGGAAAAACATATTTTACTTATATGGAAAAGAATATGTTTCAAAATATAGAAGGAGAAGAATGTTTAGAAGATCAAGAACAAAATATGTATATATTCAACACTAAAAAATTTGGTAGTTTCGGTGTTATGATCTGTTCTGATTTTTTTGATATTGAAAGAATGTTATTATATCAAACTAGAATACAGCATCTATTTATAATTTCCTTAAACAAAGATTTAAATACATATTTCTCAATGGCAGACGCCTTAACAAGATTACTTTATTGTAATGTTGTAATATGTAATACTGGTCATTATGGTGGAACTTATGCAGTATCTCCCTATGATGAAAGCAATAATAGAACTATTCTTAAATATCAAGGCCAAAGAATGTTTAATTTACAAACAATTCAAATTCCCGTTGAAAGTTTAGAAATAGCACAGAAATTTGATTTCTCAAAAGAAAACAAAAAAACTAAAGGTATAAAATTCAAAGCATCACCTCCCGGTTACTACGATAAGTTACAAAATATATCATCTTAAAGTGTATCTGGAACAACAATTAAACGAAACAGAGGTTTGTAAGGAAATATGGGATGGGAAGTCATTTACGCAGAGGTGAAAAGTTAAGTGAATTCGAGAAAATTAAAAATTATCTAATTTACTATGCGGAAAAATCGGGTTACAAGGATGTTAAAGTTGCTGTTGTAGATAATTATTGGGGTAAAATTTTGTTTAATTTAAATGCTTTTCATAAAACTTCTAAAGACGACGAAAATTCTTTTCTAAGGTACACTTGGATTGTTTTTGAACAGACAAATAAAAGCAAGAGCTACTACGTTTATGATAATTTAAAAAGCAGATTTCCTACAAAATGTGGTTTCAATTGGCAACGGCTAAAAATTATATATAGAATTCATTGCGGAATGTGCTGAAACATATAATAAGATATTAACCAGGAATTTACTTACTCAATCAAAAGAAAAGAAAATTTTATGAACAAATATTTTTTCAGGCATCGACTGCCTCGATTCTTCCATTCTTCCATTATTGCTTTCAGTGTATTCAAAAATAAAAGATAGTACAAATAGAATAGAAATTTTGTCTACAATAGAAAAATTAAACTTCAGATATTATGGTTGTGGTATTGCAAATAGATCAGATAGTGGCAATGGTCGTTATTTTGGTTAACTCATCATTTTTTTAATCAGTACGGTTTAGATTCAATTGATAACTACAAATCTTTATAATTATGCTTAGAATATATTGTGATAAAAATATTTACTCTTCGATCAAAGAAGGAAAAAGAAACTTCAACCTTCCATTAAAGGAGTTGATGGATGAACTTAAAGACATCCTCATTTTCACATATTCTCACGCACATCATCAAGATTTATCAAACTCTGACAGTTCATTTTGGGAAGAGGATTTACTTTTGTTGGAGCATTATGTTAAAGATCATTATTTCGATTATGACGCGATTAAAAAAAAGACAAATTGTTTATTAGCAAAACCAACGGAATCCTTTTATGATACTGATTTTAGTATTTCAAAAAACTTCCTGAATCCAGGTAATAATTTAATGGATAGTCTTTTTCCAACTATCGAGGGAGAAGAGGACGACGAGTTTTCAAAAATTGCAAAAGATCTATTAAAAGATCTATTAAATATTCCTATTCCGAATCTTAATCAACCTGATCTAACAGGAAAAGAAAAAGAACTTTCTGAAAGATATTTGCCTAGTAATGAAAACCTTACCGTAGGATCAATGATGGAGCATTTTTTTAAATTTGGGAATAAGCTCTTAACAGACCGACAAGAAGTGATTGGGTTAAAAAAAATGATGGAAGAGTACGTAAATAGTGATAAATACAGTTTCGAAAAATGGAAGGATCAATTTGATGAAAAGTTTAAAGAAAATTTTGGCGGTCAAAGTTTTACTGATTTAATGAAACAAACTTTTGAGGCTGTTAAAGATTATAATGATTATGACAAATTTGTTCTTTTTTTTAATTCATTAGAATTGCACAATGTAACCAAAGACAAACCATTAAGAAAGTCACAAGCTTTAGAAAGTATTCATACAGATGCAAATCACGCTTGGTTTGCATCTTTTTCAGATATTTTAGTTACTGATGATAAAGGATTGGCAACGAAAGCTTACATCACTTATAAGTTTTTCGAAATACGGACAAAAATTTTTACCACTGAAGAGTTTTTGAATAATAGAACGATATTTTTACAACAAGAAGAAAATGATGTAAAGTCTTTTTTTAAATTAATAGATTTCGAAATAAAGAATAGTTTGGTTTTGAGGAATAATATAAATTCTCTTATTGAAAACGCTTTCATTTTAAAGAATCATCATAAGTTTTTCAATTATTTTAATAGGATTAGTAATAGTAAAGGCTCTTTAAAATTATATTGTCAACGCCACTCAAATGCTAACTTTAATATGTTTAGAGAGGCAAAACTATTAACAGATAAACTTGTGAATTTGTTTGGTGTAGATACAGAAAACAAAGGATATTACAATTCTGAAAAAGATGATCCGAAAGATGATATTATTAGAAAATGGACTTTTGAAAATATAGAATTAATCTTTGGAATCGCTTTTAATAATGCCGGAAATTGTTATTGTTTAGAGATTCTTATTCATTAAAAAAATCAAATTTACTTAGCAATATTATCTTTTAGATTAAAGAAAATCAGTGGAATTTTTTTCTATATTAAAATCTCCTGATTCGAAAGTGAAGTTTAGCACTTCATCTCTAATGCTATTTTCTTCGGAATGTAAATCGATACTTTCAAACTTGTAATTTACAGTAATAGGAGTATCAGGCTCAATATTTTCATATTTTTCAGAGTCCATATTGTAATGAAATGCGGGATATAACTCAAGTGTTGGGGATTTTCCATTTGATTTAGGATAATCAAAAGATGCTGATAAAGGCAAATATATTTGGGCTACAATATTAGCAAAATTTATAACCAAAGTTAATTCAGGATGAAAACCCTTATCTGTAAAGATATTATTTGCTTCGTATAATTGAACAGAAGGTTTGCCAAATTTTTTACGTGTTAGTTTTGTAATGAATAATGTTGAGAAAAAAACTATTTCTGCATCATCATTTTGCAACCAATCGAATAATAGTTGATATTTCTGTATTTTAATTTGAGGTAGAAAAGAAAGAGCAACTTTAAGCAATGACTTATAAACATATATAGGCTTTATGGCAGGATTTCTAAAACGTATAGACATTGTTTTGTTTTCTACATCTACTTTATAGTCATCCAAAGAGCTTAAAAAGAGGTTTATTTTTCCGTCACCTGTATATTTTAGAGATGTTCTTGTTTTTTCATCATCATTATCTTTTCTTGCTTGAAAACTAGGAATTTTCTTTTTTCCTTTAACTCCTACAACAGATAAGTATGGTAAGAAAAATTTTGATAGATGACTCTCATATTTACTAAATCTTTCATTACATAAATCACATTCATCATAAATCACAAGATTATTTTGTCCTAATAATTCTGGACAAGCGTGAGCTATTTTTTTAAAATCCACTTCGTTTTCATTTTTTTCGCAAAACCTGCAGATTCTTATACCAGAAGCATTTTTGGGTAGAGTTTCAGAAGAACCAATTATAGTATAAATTTCGGCAAATGAATTTCTGAATTGATGAGAGTAGCTGTTCATAATAATTAGATTAATTTGTCAAATCCTGTTCTTTAATTATATATTATATTCCTTCAAAATATTTAAAAGCATCCTAATATAAAACAATATTTCTGAAATTTTACATTGTAATTAGGTGGTTAGTTTGATCAAGTACATGTCTTATAATAATTTCGTATATTTGTAATACAATAATATTATTTATTATTGTATTTTCATAACAAGTACTACTATTATGTTATTTATATCCTTGTCTAAGGCTCAAAAAAAACTGGTCAATAATATTCGTGAAAGACGTTTGCAAATGAATCTAACACAGGAAGGTTTGGCGGGAAGGTCGGGTGTTCCTTTACCAACCCTGAGAAAATTTGAGCAAAAAGGCTTGATCTCTTTGGATTCATTTTTAAAATTGCTTTCAGTTGTTGGTGGATTAGAAGAAATGGTTGATGTTTTAAAACCGAAGGAACAGAGTTTTAAATCTATTGATGATGTACTGAAATCAGTGGAAAAACCCATTAAAAAAAGAGGAAGCAGAAAATGAAAGTAGCAATCAAAGAAATAAAAGTTGGATTGAATTTTGGTTCTGTAATTCAATCCGTTGGACGTTTGGCAATTCGTAATGGCATCATCTATTTTGAATATGATGAAGAATTTATTAAAAGCAAACTAGAAATATCACCTATAAAACTTCCTTTGCAAACAGGCGTGATCGAACTTCCAAGGGATCCGTTTGAAGGTTTGCCTGGTGTTTTCAATGATAGTTTGCCCGACGGTTGGGGAAGATTACTCTTCGATCGTATGCTTCGCTCGGAAAGAATTTCTCCATCTGATATTTCACCACTTGACCGTTTGGCGTACGTTGGATTGCACGGTATGGGCGCATTGATTTATGAGCCGGATCAAAGTCCAGATAGTAGTAATGAGATGATTGATTTGGACGTGTTGGCTACTCAAACAGAAGACGTTTTGCAAGGTGATTCAGAAGAAGTGATTGCAGAACTTTTAGCTTTGAACGGATCTTCCGCCGGAGCACGACCAAAAGCATTAATTGGAGTTGATGCCGAAAGAAAAAATATATCGTATGGGGCGAATTTGTTAAACGATGGTTACGAGCCTTGGATGGTCAAATTTCCAAACTCATTAGATGGGAAAGATTCAGGTGCAATAGAATACGTTTACGCTTTAATGGCTGTAGATGCAGGAATTAATATGCCTGAAGTTCATTTGTTTCCTTCACAGAATGGAAATGGCTATTTTGCCGTTAAACGTTTTGATAGAGAAGGAAATAAGCGTTTCCATATGCATACTGCTAGTGGACTTGTTTACAGTAATTTTAGGTTTCCATCTCTTGATTATGAAGATTTATTATCATTGACAGCTGTTTTATCCAAAGATATCCGAGAGGTAGAAAAAATGTTTCGATTAGCGGTTTTTAATGTTATGGCGCACAATAGAGACGACCATGCTAAGAATTTTTCGTTTTTGATGAATGAATTTGGAGAATGGAAATTATCACCCGCTTACGACCTTACTTTCTCATCTGGGCCAGGTGGCGAACAAAGCACTATGGTAATGGGAGAAGGACGAAATATAACAGCCAAACATCTGATTAAATTAGGAACGGAAGCAAAACTTTCAAAAGAATTCATAGAGAATGTTATTGAGCAAACAGCTTCTGCAATTAGTAAATGGTCAAATCTATCAAAAGATCTTGGAGTTAGTAAATCCAATAGAGAATTAATAAATAGGTTAATTAAAACATTTTAATATTAGCTATACTTGATAGAGTTTTAAATTAAGTAACTATATACAATTATACACTAAGTCAGCATCTCCAAAAAAATAAAACCTGTCGTAATTTCACTTAAAAATAAAGCTATGATACATGACAAATGTTATTTAATCGAAATATTTTTGAAAACATTTTTACTGTATATTTGTTAGGAAATGAATGACTTTAAAATTAGAACAGCAATAAAGGACATTGAGTTCAAAGTGCATTTTACAGAAATTGACACAAAAGTAATCGATGAGATGGGACTTAATCAAGGAAGTTCTATAATTGATATTGCTGTCATTAATGGAAGCATGATGGGCTATGAAATAAAATCAGATCACGATACATTAAGAAGACTTGAAGGCCAAATCATTGATTATAATCAGATATTTGATTTTCTGAATATTGTTACCTCTAAAAAGTATGCTCCGATTATAAAAAACTATGTTCCTAAATGGTGGGGTATCATAGAAGTAGAGGAAAAAGATAAAGAGGTTAAAATATACCAGAGAAGAAAAGCTAAGCCAAATAAAAATGTCTCTGCCTATTCTTTACTTCAACTTTTATGGAAAGAAGAATTATCAGATATGATAGATCGATATGGATTACTTAGATCACTAAAAAGTAAGCCCAAAAAAGAAATTTGGGCCTATCTATCTAATGTTTTAGAACTTGAAATAATTAAAAATGACGTTCGGTCATATTTAAAATCTAGAATTAATTGGAAAGTTGATTGACAACAAATTCTATATGATGATTGGTTGCTATCTGTCTCCAAACAGTAGAGTTTCCTGGACCTCCCATTCTCATAGACTTATCTGTAATTTGTTTGTCACCCCAAGAAAAATCTTCACCGCTGTAACTATTAGAATCTACTATTTGTATACATAGTGAGTAATATTGATCAGAACCGTGTTTTTTGATTGATGCACCTTTAAATATAATCCAAGACTTATCACTTGTATACCTTATTGATGCTCCTATCGTCATTAATCTAGGATCCATTTCTTCGAAACCCGGATTAGAAATTCCGTAATCGGCAAATTTAGGCTTTATGGAAAGCTTGGGGCTAGCTCCTTGGAAAAAATTACGCAGTGAAACTTCAACACGTTCAATTTCAGTAATGGAATTAGATTTACAGCCGCTCAAATTTATAGGAAAACTTGTAGCTGAAAAGTAAAAATCTTTAAATAAACCTAAGTCATTGATCGAATTAATAAAAGCTTTACATGACATATTATTCATTAAAACATTATCTGGAGAAAGATACCCCATATCTAATAAAAGAATGATATCAGATAAGTCGCTATTTAATGCTTTTTTAATTTTTTGAATTTCATCATTAATATCTAGAAATTCCTGATCATCAAATGCAATTCGTAGGCAAATAAAATCCTGATAAACTAAACTTGACAATAATTCGTCTGAGGCATAAATAGAAATAACTGGAATAGGCTTATAACCTTCATCAATTAGTAATTGAGTTAGAACATTTATAGTTTTTCTATCTGCATCATATGCTTCATTAAGATTTTTTGTTTCAATAAGAATTTCATTATCGATGTTCCAAACATTTTTGATGCTTTTTACCGTTGAATTTATTTGTTTTTCAATTGATGAATTTTCTTTCTCATTTACAAAGTCCCACGGAATGGCGGGTACTTCTATAACAGGTAAAATAACTGATTGTGTACTTTCATCTAACATTTTTAATGCATCAAATTCTCCTTTTTTGCCCTTTAAAATGGGCATGTAAATTTTGGTATTCATAATTATTGGTTTTAATTAACAATAATATGAAAAAAATACATTGTAGTAATAGTGTTAATTTTCAAAATATACTATCAATATTTGAAAATATAGTAAAATGAAAGTTTATTTAGTATAGAATTGTATAGATACCTTAAATTATTTCCGTCCTAGAAATAGATGAAAATTGAGGTGTACAGGCGAAATGTATCAATTATCACTGGCGCATTCGGGAAATGTTAATTGTCTAGTTTACAGGAATTTATAAGGTTGGAGGTGTACAAAAGTAGTACAAATGTATATTTAAATTTATCGTAAAATATTGTAAAATATTGATTTACAGGTGTTTAATGTGACGAGATTTGTGCGGAAAAGTAGAAAAAAAAGATGTTGCAGCATCTTAATTCTGTACCACTTTTGTACACCATGTATTGTGTCAAATACCATCAATAAACACTTCTATAGATACTGTATCGGCAAATAAAAGATCTTATCCTAAACACTATGGCAGCCAATCCATTATACAAATAGAGTTTATGTCAAGATTTGGATTTAAAACAATTTCAAATGATGAAGCAGCTTTGCCATTGCAAAAAAATATAGAATGTGATGATAAAAGATATGATTTAAAGTACAAGACCAAATTCCTAGTTGAAAAATTTAAGACGTACGATTATCCTCATTTCTTAACAGCTTTTCGGATTGTATATAATTGACTATTTCGCTGTCAGGAACCGTCTTAATAGTGTTAATAAGTAGATTTACCGTGAGAAGTTTCAGCTAAACCTTCACTTATAATAAATAAATTTATAGGCAGAGAATAATTTTTGCAAACACTTTGGCGTTCTGATATTGAGGCAACTGTTTAATAATAATTTTATAATTTGATGTTGAATAATGTAGTTATATCGCTTTATTCTAACAAACTTTACTTATGGTGGATGCTGACAACCGAATCATCTGAAACAAATTAAAGTGTCATTTCTCACTAACCGGCCGTTCTCAAAAGCTCAATCCTGTGATTGTTTAAATTAAAAGGATATATCTATCATTACCCTGATACACGTTTTCGTTTACAAACCCCCTGATTCTATTAATTTTTTGCTGAACATCCACAGGAGCTTATACGGTTTATCTGATGGAAACCGGAGAAGAAATAGGAACTCTATTTGATAAGGAAATCAAGTTTTTGTATGAATTAACAAAATAGCGAACAAATATTTGCCGGATGGTTAAAAGTCAGGTGTTACCAAAATTATTCATCACAACAGTATTGGTCAGCATTCGGATGATGGAACAGGAAGTTTTCAGGTTCATCTCTATGCTGTCGCGAGATTTTAACGCTTGCCCACTAATAAAGCTAGAAGCTCGCGCCAGCGAAAATAATAAAAACAGATCCAAATCCGTGCTTTTTGATTTTATACTCCACGTAACAAACCCCAACAATTGGCAACTAATAAAATGTTGCGTAAATTACGCTCCAGAAAAAAATAAAGGTATAGTATGAAGAAACTATTTATTTCAATTTCACTCTTATTTATGATCAATGCAATGGCACAGAAATTTGAAACACAAAGCACTACAGATAAAAACGGCTACACTTACGAAACCGTAAAGAACGACCAGGCAGGCGTTCGGGTTTACACCCTCAAAAACGGACTCAAAGTCTACCTCGCAAAAAATGATGACGCTCCCAGAATCCAGACTTATATCCCCGTAAAAACAGGTTCCAACAACGATCCAAGCGACAATACAGGATTGGCGCACTACCTGGAGCATATGGTTTTCAAAGGCACTTCTCACTTGGGAACCAGCGACTGGACAAAGGAAAAAGCAATGCTGACGCAGATCTCAGATCTTTACGAGCAGCACAAAGCGGAAAAAGATCCGGAAAAGAAAAAAGCACTTTACAAAAAAATAGACGAGGTTTCTCAGGAAGCTTCTAAATACGCCATCGCCAACGAGTACGACAAAGCTATTTCGTCTCTTGGCGCCACAGGAACCAACGCCCATACCTGGCTGGACGAAACGGTTTACAAAAACAACATCCCATCCAACGAACTGGAGAAATGGCTGAAAGTGGAGAAAGAACGTTTCTCAGAACTGGTTTTGAGATTGTTCCACACAGAATTGGAAGCGGTTTATGAGGAATTCAACCGCGCTCAGGATAATGATGGAAGATTGGTAAACTACGCGATGATGGAAGCGCTTTTCCCAAAACATCCAAACGGTCAGCAGACGACCATTGGGACTTCGGAGCATTTGAAAAGTCCATCTATGGTGGCGATTCACAAATATTTTGATACTTATTACGTGCCCAATAATATGGCAGTCGTATTGGTCGGTGATCTGGATTTTGATAAGACTATCAAAATGGTAGATCAGTATTTCGGAACCTTCAAATACAAAGAACTTCCGATGAAGAAAATGGTTTCTGAAGAGCCGGTGACCAGTGTGGTGGCGAGAACGGTAAAAAGTCCGTCTACCCAAAGAATGGTAATGGCGTGGAGAACGGATTCTTACGGAACTCAGGATGCAAGATTGGCAGATGTTGTCGCTGAAATATTAAGCAACAATGGCGATGCAGGTCTAATCGATCTTAACATCAATCAAAAACAAAAAACATTGGGTGCGGGCGCTTACGAATCAGCTTTCAAAACGTATGGTGCGTTTGTTTTAAGTGTTGTTCCAAAAGACGGACAGAGCTTTGATGAGGCTAAGAAATTGTTATTAGATCAAATCGAACTGGTAAAAAAAGGGCAGTTCCCGGACTGGATGCTGGATGCAATCGTGAATGATATGAAAGTCCAGCGGATGAAAGGCTGGGAAACGGCTGACGGGCTTGCTACGACTTTATATTCAACCTACATCAACAACAGAACCTGGGAGCAGGAATTGGACGAAATCAACCAATACGAAGGCATTTCGAAAGCGGACGTGGTGAAATTTGCCAACGATTTCTTCAAGGATAATTACGTGGTAGTTTACAAAGAAAAGGGAGTAAATGACAAGCTGGTGCGTGTTCAGAATCCGGGCATTACGCCAATCAAACTGAACAGAGAAGCACAGTCGCCATTCCTGAAAGAGATTATCAATGCTAAATCTGGTGATATCAAACCTCAGTTTATTGATTTCAAAACAGCCATCGCAACTTCAACGATTAAAGATAAAAAAGTAAGTTTCGTTAAAAATAAATACAATGAAGTCGCTCAGGTCAATTACGTATTTCCTTTCGGGACAGATAACGACAAGGAATTGGCTTTGGGTGTAACGGTTCTTCAATACCTTGGAACGGACAAATACACGCCGGAACAATTGAAGGAAGAGTTCTACAAACTGGGAATTACGAATCAGTTCAGAACGACCAATGACCAAATGATTATCGCTCTCAGTGGATTGGAAAGCAATATGAAAAAAGGGGTAGAGCTGATGAATCATTGGATTAATAATGTGAAAGCGGATCAATCTATCTACGACCAAACTGTAAAAACAATTCTGGAATCCAGAGACGTTGCGAAGAAAGACAAAACCAGAATTATGGCTGCGTTGACTAATTACGCCAAATACGGAAAAGAATCCCGTATGACAGATGTGATTTCGAAAGAGCGTCTGCAAAGCATTAATGTGAATGAATTAATGTCGAAAATCAAAACGCTGAACGATTATCCTTACGAGGTTTTCCTTTACGGAGAAAATCAGAAAGGTCTGGAAAAAGCTGTGAAGCCTTACATTCTGGCTACAAAACTTCAGCCTGCAAAAGCGAAAGAATATACAGAGTTGGCGACGGACGGCAAAGTGTATTTCACAGGTTATGATATGGTGCAGATGGAAATGTCCAAAGTTGCAAAAGCCGGAAATGTAAACCTGGCAAACTTCGGGAAAGCGAGTGTTTTCAATGAATATTTTGGACGTGGATTGTCGTCAATCGTATTCCAGGAGATTAGAGAAAGTAAGTCTCTCGCGTATTCCGCTTACGTTTCTTTCGGGAATGCAACGGAGATCAACAAGCCAAATTACGTGACCAACTACATCGGAACTCAGGCCAATAAATTGCCTTTGGCAGTTGCTGCAATGAGCGAACTGATGGCTGAATTGCCACAAATCCCGGCTCAGTTTGAGAACGCTAGAGGATCAGCCTTGAAGCAAATTGCATCCAACCGAATTAACAGAACTACGATTTTTTACAATCAACTTTCTCTTAAGAAATTAGGTGTAGATCACGACATCAGAAAAGATGTTTATGCCGAAATCCAAACTTTAACATTACCTCAACTGACCAGTTTCTACAAC
>Ga0308158_10003639_pt1 | contig 13425 bp, 9 predicted proteins | sample PhyBR2_FD_201038 | JGI IMG/M metagenome (GOLD analysis project Ga0308158, IMG submission 201038) | Phyllosphere microbial communities from UC Gill Tract Community Farm, Albany, California, United States - DLSLB.R2 | ecosystem: Host-associated > Plants > Phyllosphere > Unclassified | place: USA... | reverse complement strand
CTGGCTCCCGGCTCCAAGGTCGTCACCGACTACTACGAGAAGTCGGGCCTGAACGAGGACCTCGAGGGCCTGGGCTTCTACACGGTCGGCTACGGCTGCACGGTCTGCATCGGCAACTCGGGCCCGCTGATCGATGAGGTCTCGGCCGCCGTCAACGAGCACGACCTCGCGGTCACCGCCGTGCTCTCCGGCAACCGCAACTTCGAGGGCCGCATCAGCCCCGACGTGAAGATGAACTACCTGGCCTCGCCGCCGCTGGTCATCGCCTACGCCCTCGCCGGCTCGATGCACTTCGACTTCGAGAACGACGCGCTGGGTCAGGACTCCGAGGGCAACGACGTGTTCCTGCGGGACATCTGGCCCACCTCGGAAGAGGTGCAGGAGATCATCGACTCATCGATCTCGCGTGAGCAGTTCATCAAGCAGTACGCCACCGTGTTCGACGGCGACGAGCGCTGGACGGGCCTGCCCACGCCCACCGGTCCGATCTTCGAGTGGGACGAGGACTCGACCTACGTGCGCAAGGCGCCGTACTTCGACGGCATGACCATGGAGCTGACCCCGGTCACCGACATCACCGGCGCCCGTGTGATGGCGGCCCTGGGCGACTCGGTCACCACCGACCACATCTCGCCGGCCGGTGCCATCAAGCCGGGCACCCCTGCTGCGCAGTACCTGCAGGAGCACGGTGTGGAGCGCAAGGACTTCAACTCCTTCGGATCGCGTCGAGGCAACCACGAGGTGATGATCCGCGGCACGTTCGCGAACATCCGCCTGAAGAACACGCTGGTCAAGGCCGTCAACGACGGCCAGCAGATCGAGGGCGGCTACACCCGCGACTTCACCCAGCCCGGTGGTCCGCAGGCGTTCATCTACGACGCCTGCATGAACTACCAGGAGCAGGGCGTGCCCCTGGTGGTCTTCGGCGGCAAGGAGTACGGTTCCGGATCCTCGCGCGACTGGGCGGCCAAGGGCACCAACCTGCTCGGCGTCAAGGCGGTCATCACCGAGAGCTTCGAGCGCATCCACCGCTCCAACCTCATCGGCATGGGCGTCGTCCCGCTGCAGTTCCCCGCGGGCGAGTCCTGGGAATCGCTGGGCCTGGACGGCACCGAGATCATCTCGATCGAGGGCCTGACCGCGCTCAACGAGGGCATCACGCCGAAGACGGTGAAGGTCACCGCGACCCCGAGCGAGTTCTCGCCCGAGGGCAAGCAGGTCGTCGAGTTCGATGCCGTGGTGCGCATCGACACCCCCGGTGAGGCGGACTACTACCGCAACGGCGGCATCCTGCAGTACGTGCTGCGTTCGCTGGTCTGATCCCACGCGCACGAACGGGGCCGGTTCCTTCGGGAGCCGGCCCCGTTCATGCTTCCGCGCGTTCGCGCGGCGTCGCGGCACCGGGCCCGCGGCGGCCTGCTCCGGGCGATCAGGCAGGCTTCAGACGGACGGGCCGATGTACCTCGATGAGGGACGGATGATCTTGCCGTCCTGCACCTGCTCGCAGGCGTGCGCACCCCAGCCGATCAGGCGGGCGGATGCGAACGTCGGGGTGAACAGCTCCCGGGCGATTCCGCACGCCTCCATGACGACGGCAGCGTAGAGCTCCACGTTCGTGTGCAGAGCACGGCCGGGCTTGAGCTCGTCCAGCACCTTCAGCACGGTCTGCTCCACAGTCACCGCGAGGTCGACGCGATCCGCGGCGAGTCCGTCGGCGCGCAGACGCTGGGCCACACCGCGCAGCAGGCGCGATCGGGGATCCTCTGTGCGGTACACCGCGTGCCCGAAGCCCATGATCCGACCGCCGTTCTGCACCCGCTCGCGCACCCAGGCGTCGGCATGCTCGGGCGCGCCGATCTCGTCCAGCATGTCGAGCGTGCGCGCCGGCGCGCCACCGTGCAGCGGGCCCGACAGGGCCCCGAGCGCGCCGCCGATGCACGAGGCGAGGTCGGCGCCAGTCGACGCGATCACGCGTGCGGTGAACGTCGACGCGTTGAAGCCGTGATCGATCGCGGCGGTGAGATACGTGCCCAGCGCAGTGGCGAGACGGTCGTCCGGTGTGACTCCGGTGAGCATGCGCAGATAGTCGGCGACCGGACCGAGAGCGCCGTCCGGTGCGATCGGTTCCTCGCCCCGTCCCCATCGGTGAAGCGCTGCGATCAGCGTCGGCGCGACGGCGGCGAGCCGGATCGCGTCATCGATCCGCTCCGTCTCGGTCTCGTCGTAGAAGGCGCGCCTGCCGTCCGCGGCCGAGATGAGGGCGAGACCGGTGCGCAACTGGGACATCGTGTCCAGCCCAGAGACGGCGATCGCCGACAGGACGCCGTGCAAGGCCTCTGGGATGACCCGCGCCCCGGCTGTGCGGGTGCGGAACGCGGCGGAGTCGGCATCGTCCTGAGGCAGCGCACCGAGTGCGACGAGGCTCCAGGCATCCTCGAAGCGAGCCCCGGCCGCCAGATCCTCGCCGGAGACGCCGCGATAGTGGAAGAGTCCCGCGGCGCCGCGCACATCGCCGATGCGAGTGTCCGCGACGACGACGTTCGTGAGCCCCCGGGGGACGTCGATGAGCTGGGTGTCGTTGCGATCAATGGTGATGGCCATGTCGGCTCCTCTCTCGCGAGCCGCGGGTCGCGGCTCCGTTCTCCTCGGGGCCGCGCGGCGGCTCTTCGCTCACGATGCATAATGGACCCGGCTATCGTCAATGTTGATTGAATCAACGAGGAGGCGGCGGAAATGGACTCTCTCACCGCGGCGCAGACGGCGGCGCGCCTCGGTGTGCGGACCGAGACGCTCTACGCCTATGTCTCACGCGGGCTGATCGCACGGGAGCGCGGGGCGCATGGCTCTCGTTTCGATCCGCTCGAAGTCGAGCGCTTCGCCCGTTCGCGTCGACGGGTTACCTCGCCGTCGCACGGCGCGGCTCGCCCAGCCGGCGCCGATGGGAGCCCGCTGGCCGTCATCGACACCGATATCGCTCTGATCGAGGACGGAGAGCTCTGGATTCGCGGCGTACCGATCGAAGAGCTGGTCGCGAAGGAAGGCGAGGCGCCGAGGTTCGACGCCGTCGTGCGCTGGCTCTTCGCGCGCACGGACCTGCCGCAGCGCGATGCTCTTCCGCTTGAGGGGCCGGGAACCGCAGCGGCGAGCCGGATGCTCGCGGCGCTGCCGCTCGGGGCCGGCGCGTTCAGCCGTTTGCTCACCGCGGTGGCCGCCCTCGCGGCGGACGATCCGGAGCGCTATGACCTCCGCGCGGAGACGGTGGCCCGGGTGGCGACCCGCCTCGTGGCCGGGCTCGTCGACGCGCTCCCGTTGCTTGGTGCGCGGAACGAGGGTGCCGACGGAGCGTCCGCGGCGTCGGTGGCTGCGCGACTCTGGCCGCGCCTCACCGAGCTGCCGGCGACGCCTGCCCGTGTGCGGGTGCTGGACGCCGCCCTCGTGCTGCTCGTCGATCACGACATGGCCGTGTCGACTCTCGCGGCGCGAGCTGCCGCCTCCGCGCGCGCCCACCCGTACGCCGTCGTGGCAGCCGGGTTCGGCGCGCTCGACTCATCTCTGCACGGTGCCGCGAGCGCCGCGGTGCATGCCCTCTTGTGGCGGGTGCAGTCTGGCGCAGACCCTGCGGCGACGGCGGCAACCGCGACGCGCCTCGGCGGAGCGGGCATTCCCGGATTCGGTCAGCGACTGTACCCGGACGGGGACCCGAGAGCTCGGCTGCTGCTGAGACTGATGCAGGAGACGGAGGACCCGCGGGCCGAAACCGCGCTGCAGGTGGCGGAGCAGGTCGTCGATGTCGTGCGGACCAGGACCGGCCTGCATCCCACCATCGATCTCGCGCTGGCAGTGATGGCACTGGCATGGGAGATGCCCGCTGACGCCGGGGAGACGGTGTTCGCGGTTGCGCGGTCTGCCGGCTGGTGCGCGCATGCGCAGGACGAGTATCGCCGCGCCCCGCTGCGCCTGCGCCCGATCGGCCACTACGTCGGCCCGGATGCGGCGGATCTCCAGCGCCGCCGGAGCATTGCTCGCTAGGCTAGATCGGTGCGGTGGACCCCGGTCGGGTGCATCCCGTTCATTTCAGGAGGCAGATACGGTGGCGATCCTTTCCGGCATCTCCGGTCCCCGGGACCTCGACCGGCTCTCGCCCGATCAGCTCGCTGAGCTGGCGGCCGAGATCCGCACCTTCCTGGTCGAGAACGTGGCCCGCACCGGTGGTCACCTGGGGCCGAATCTCGGCGTCGTCGAGCTGACGATCGCGCTGCACCGGGTGTTCTCCTCGCCGGAGGACCCGATCATCTTCGACACGGGCCACCAGTCGTATGTGCACAAGCTGCTGACCGGCCGACAGGACTTCTCGCAGCTGCGCTCCCGTGGCGGCCTCGCCGGCTACCCGCAGCGCTCGGAGAGCGCGCACGACGTGGTGGAGTCCTCGCATGCCTCCAGCTCGCTGAGCTGGGCGGACGGTGTCTCCCGCGCGCTCACGGCCACCGGACGCGGCGACCGGCATGTGGTCGCGGTCGTCGGCGACGGCGCGCTCACGGGCGGTATGACGTGGGAGGCTCTGAACAACATCTCCGACGACAACGATCGCAATCTCGTGATCGTCGTCAACGACAACGGACGCTCCTACGCGCCCACCATCGGCGGCATGTCCCGTTACCTCAACCGCGTGCGCACCGCCGCCGCCTATCGCGACCTGCACCGCAAGTCCGACCGGGTGTTCCGCGCCTTCGGCCCGTTCGGGCGGGCGCTGTTCCGCGGAGTGCGCGGTGGCACGCACGGCTTCCTCTCCCGCTTCACGAACAACGTCGCGCTGTATTCCAATCTGGACATCAAGTACCTCGGTCCGGTCGACGGTCACGACCTGCCCGCTCTGCTGGAGACGCTCCAGCTGGCGAAGGACTTCGGTGCACCTGTGATCGTGCACGTCATCACCGAGAAGGGCCGCGGCTACCAGCCGGCACTCGACGACGAGGCGGACCAGTTCCATTCCGTCGGACGCATCGATCCGAAGACCGGAGGGGCGCTGGGGAAGTCCTCGGGCCGCTCGTGGACCTCGGTGTTCGCCGACGCCCTGGTCGACGTCGGAGGCAGGGACGAGAAGGTCATCGCGATGACCGCCGCCATGCTGCGACCGACGGGCCTGGCGCCGTTCGCGGAGCGCTATCCGCACCGCGTGTACGACGTGGGCATCGCCGAGCAGCACGCCGTCGCCTCGTCGGCCGGCCTCGCGTTCGGCGGTCTGCACCCCGTGGTGGCGATCTACGCGACCTTCATGAACCGCGCCTTCGACCAGGTGCTGATGGATGTCGCGCTGCACAAGGCGGGCGTCACGTTCGTGCTGGACCGGGCCGGTGTCACCGGGCCTGACGGCCCGAGTCACCACGGGATCTGGGATCTGGCGATGCTGCAGCTGGTCCCGGGCATCCGCATCGCGGCCCCTCGGGACGCGGCGCGTCTGCAGGAGGTGCTCGACGAGGCCGTGGCCGTCGACGACGCGCCCACGGTGATCCGCTACCCGAAGGGGTCCGTACCGGATGACATCCCCGCCGTCGAACGACTGGCGGACGGGGTCGACGTGCTCTCCCGCGACGAGACCGAGGACGTGCTCCTGGTGGGAATCGGGCCCTTCACCGAGCTCGCCCTCGACGTCGCCGCCCGCCTGCGCGCGCAGGGGATCGGCGCCACCGTGATCGACCCGCGCTGGGCGATCCCCGTGCAGCCATCGATCCTGGAGCTGGCGGCGCGTCACCGCCTGGTGATCACGCTCGAGGACGGCATCCGCGTGGGCGGCGTCGGCACTCGGGTGCGTCAGGTGCTGCGTGAGGCGGGGATCGACACCGCCGTCGACGAGCTCGGCGTGCCGGACGAGTTCATCGCGCACGCGTCGCGCGAGCAGGTGCTGCAGGATGCCGGCCTCACGGCCGCGAAGATCGCGCAGGACGTCGTCGCACAGGTGCTCGGCAAGCGGGTCCCGATGGCGCGCCAGACCGGTGAGACCGGTGCGATCGAGCTGCCGATCCATCACCGCAGCTGAGGCTCAGGCCTCCAGCACGTCGTCCTCCACGGCGGCGTCGCGATCGATGCGCGCCTGGATGCGCCTCGCCGTACGCCGGCCGCTGTCCCACCGGCGCGCGTTGCGCACGGTGACGGCCCACCCCAGGACATTGGATGCGGCAGTGAGCACCGCGGCGATCCCGGCGTATCCGGCGAACACCGGCAGCGGAGCCGCGGAGTCGGTCCAGAAGGCGAAGCAGAACTGCAGCACCACGATGGTCAGCATGCCGATGATCGCGCCGGTGGCCGCGTGGGCGCCTGCGTGCAGCCAGAGCGAACGCCGCGCGCGCAGGCTCGACGCGACCCTGCGGACAGCCGGCGCCGCGATCAGGGTCGCGATTCCGGAGATCGGCGCCGCGATCAGCAGCGAGATGAACAGCACGGGGACCAGAAGCCCCAGCGAGGGGAAGCCGGAGGAGCCGCCGCGCGTCGAGGCCATGACATCGGAGACGACGGCGATGACCACCTCCGTCACCGCCAGCAGCCCGAGGAAGAAGAGCCAGGACGACACCGCCCTTATCACGAACTCGTCCCGCGTGAACGCCATCGGCTGATCGGGAGTGCGCGGCGACAGCGTTCCCGCTGCGCTCATGCCCGCACCTCCGCGATCTGGTCGAGCAGGTCGCGTGCGACTCCGCGCACGCCGGGGACGCGTGCGAACGGCAGGGCCACCGCGAGCAGCTTCAGGGCGGTGTCCAGCAGGCGGCGGGTGCGGGTGTGGTCGTCCTCGTCATAGGTCCAGCGCACGATGAGTCCGAGGAAGGCGACGAAGAGGGCTTCCGGGAGCCGCTTCGCGATGTCCTCCGGCAGCCGGTGCTCGGCTCCTTCGACCGCGCGACGGAAGAGGCCGATCGTCATCTCCCGCGCGCCGGTCGACTCGCGCGCCAGCGGGTTGATGGGGGAGTCCGGGGCGATCATGGCGCTGAGGAACCCCGGCGCCACGCGCTGATACGGCTCCAGTGTCGCGAGGCCGGTCTCGAAGACGATCCGCAGGCGGTCGACCAGGCCCGTGACCCCCTCCAGCAGCGGGACGGCGACGCGTGCGTGATCCTGCTGCACCTGCTCGTACAGCTCCTGCACCAGGTGCGTCTTCGAGGGGAAGTAGTAGTACGCGTTCCCGACTGACACCCCCGCTTCTCTGGCGATCAGCCGGATCGTGGTGTCGGGGTAGCCGCGTTCGATGAAGGAGTCGATCGCGGCTGCCCGGATGCGGGCTCGCGTCTGCTCGGCCTTCGGAGTGAACTCAGAACTGAACATGTTCAAATACTAGCGCCGACGGAGGGCGAAGACGAGGCGCGCAGTCAGTCGAGTTCGGCGAGCGTCCGCGCGACGAGATCGGCGACCGACGGGAGCGCTCGGGTCCGCTCATCCGGAACCAGGCCCACGCGAGTCCTCCGGTCGAGGACGTCGTCCGCCGTCATGGCACCCTGGGTGCGCACGGCATCCGCGACGTCGGCCGCACTGAGAGTAAGGTCCTCCACCAGCGGAGGCGCGGCCTCGACGGGGGAGAACGAGACCAGTCGCAGGGAGGCCGTTCGGCTGGGCGGTGCTGTCAGACCGCGCGCCCGCACGGCCAGATCCACGGCATCCTCCGCCATGCGGCGATACGTGGTGAGCTTGCCGCCCAGCACCGAGACGAAGCCGTCGTCGGACGCCGCGACGAGATGCCTGCGCGACACGTCGGCCGTGCTCCCACCGCCGCTGTCCACCAGGGGGCGCAGCCCGGCGAACGCACCGAGCACCTGTCCCCGGTCGACCGGCGTCTGCAGCACCCTATTCAGGCTCTCGAGCAGGAACGCGATCTCCGGCTCCGTGGGCTGCGCGACGCGCGGCACGTCCCCCGGCGCGTCCTCGTCGGTGAGTCCTACATAGACGCGTCCGCCCGGCTGCGGAAGAGCGAACACGTACCGGCTGACGGAGCCGACGTGCGGGATGGTCAGGGCCGCGCGCGGATGCCCGAGATCCGAGCCGTCGACCACGATGTGCGTCCCGCGGCTGGGACGCACCGTGATCGCGTCGTCGAGCGAACCGGCCCATACGCCCGTGGCGTTGATGACGCTGCGTGCGCGGATCGTCAGCCGCTCGCCGGTGAGCACGTCCTCGGCGTCCGCTCCGTCGGCGCGCAACCGCAGTGCGCGAACCCGGGTGAGGATGTTCGCGCCCAGGGCCGCGGCGGTCCGAGCCACCGCGATCACCAGGCGCGCGTCGTCGGCGAGCTGTCCGTCATGCGTGATCATTCCCCCGCGCAGACGGTGCGCGTCCAGGCCCGGCACCAGCGCGAGCGCGGTGCGGGCCGATGCCGGGCGAGGGCCCGGGAGGATGCGTCCCGGCGTGCGCGCCTGCAGCCGCAGCAGGTCGCCCATGGCCATTCCCGCGGCGCCCGCGACACGCTGACGCAGCGAGACCGCGGGGGAGAAGGGGAGCAGCTGCGGCAGCGGGCGAATCAGGTGCGGGGCGATCGCCGTCATCAGCAGATGGCGTTCCCTGGCGCTCTCCTGTGCTGTCGCGATGTCGCCCGTGGCGAGATAGCGAAGTCCGCCGTGCACCAGCTTGGAGCTGAACCGGCTGGTGCCGAACGCGAGATCCTCCGCCTCGATGAGCAGCACGCTCAGGCCGCGGGATGCGGCATCCAGCGCGGTGCCGGTCCCGGTGATCCCGCCGCCCACCACGAGCACGTCGACGGTGTCGACTGCCGCGCGGTCGAGCTCTGCGCGGCGGCGCGCCGCGGTGAGATCGGGCGAGCTCATGGTCGCAGCAGCCCGTCCATCGCGGCGCGCAGCTCGCGTTCCCACGCGGCGTCGTCGATGAGCTCGCTCACCGTACCGTGCGAGAGGATCGCCGACTGCGCGATGAGGAGCAGCATGACTCCGATGTGCTGCGGGTCGCCGTCGCGCACCGTGCCGCCCGCCTGAGCCGCACCGATCGAGGCGGCCATCCGCTGCAGGATGGCCTGCTGGCTGGCCCCGAACCGGTGCAGGGTGTAACGGGTGAAGACCTCGGGTTCGCGAGCGAGCAGCGCCGAGTACAGCGGGTCGGTCTGGAACGCCGCCGAGAAGCGGAGCACGTCGTCGACGATTCCCTCGCGTGTCTGCGCGAGCGGGAGGCGCTCGAGCAGCGTCACGACGCGGTGCAGCAGAGCGGCACGGACGACCTCATCCGCGCCGGTCCAGCTGCGATAGATCGTCGGCCTGCTCACGCCCGCCTCGCGGGCCAGCTCGGCGATCGTGAGGCCACCGACGCCGCGCTGCGCGATCAGCTGCTCCGCGGCACCGAGGATGCGCAACTGCGTCGCATCCCACTGCGGCGGGTTCCGGTGTGATGATTGACGATCTTCCACAATGTGTCACACTGTAACGCATGGATGTCGAGGACGACAGGGCGGGTTCGCCGCAGGAGATGCGCTGGGACGGCTGGGGCGACCCCGAACTGGCCACCGACCTGCCTCGTGCGGTGCGGGCCCTCCTGCCGCTCATGCTGGGGCGCGTGCGTCGGCCGGATCCCGCACCGGCGATCGGCGCCGTCGAGGTCGCTGCCTCGCGACTCACCGGCGAGGACATCGACGCGCTCGGAGCCGTCGTCGGCGCTGATCGGGTGCTGACCGACGCGGAGACCCGCATCCGGCGCTCGGGCGGGAAGTCGACGCCCGATCTGCTGCACCGTCGCGCTGCGCGCCAGGAGGCCCCGGATGCGGTCGTGCGACCGACCGACCACGATCAGGTGCGCGAGACGCTGCGCACCGCCGCCGAGCGCGATCTCGCGGTGGTCCCGTTCGGAGGCGGCACCAGTGTCGTCGGCGGAGTGGATCCCGTCGCCGGCGCGCACCGCGCCGTGATCGCCCTGGATCTCGCACTGCTGTCGGGTCTGATCCGTCTCGACGAGGTCAGCGGAGAGGCGGTGCTGCGCGCCGGTACGCGTGCACCGGAGGCCGAGCGCCTGCTCGCCGCGCACGGCTTCGAACTCGGGCACTACCCGCAGAGCTTCCGCTACGCCACCGTCGGCGGTTTCGCGGCCGCGCGCTCATCCGGGCAGAACTCGGCCGGTTACGGCCGCTTCGACGCAATGGTGACGGGCATCCGCATGGCCACCCCGACCGGCGACCTGGACCTCGGGCGTGCACCGGGCTCCGCCGCCGGCCCGGACCTGACCCGCCTGCTGCTCGGGTCGGAGGGCGCCTTCGGGGTGATCACGGAGGTGCGCGTGCGCGTGCACCGGACTCCGCAGGAGCGCATCGTGGAGTCGTGGACCTTCCCGGACTTCGTGACCGGGGTCGACGCGCTGCGGCAGGTCGTGCAGCGTGGTGGGTCACCGACCGTCATCCGCCTCTCGGACGAGGCCGAGACCGGTGTGAGCCTCGCGCAGCTCGGCCGGATCGGGAAGGTGCTCGCGAAGGGCGCCAGCGCCGTCACCGTGTTCGAGGGCGAGGACGCTGAGAGACGCCGTGAGCGCACGGCGGCGCTCATCGCGGAGGCAGGCGGCTCCAGCACCGGCCGCGGCGATGCAGAGGAGTGGATGCGCACGCGCTTCGACGGTCCCTATCTCCGCGACGCCCTGCTCGACGCGGGGGTGTTCTGCGAGACGCTGGAGACGGCGACGACGTGGTCGAACCTGCACCCTCTGCGCGCGGCGGTGACCGCCGCGCTCAAGGACGGATTCTCGGATGCCGGGGCGAAGAGCTTCGTGATGTGCCATGTCTCGCACGTGTACCCGACGGGCGCCTCGCTGTACTTCACGGTGCTCGCCGGGCTCAAGGGCGAGCAGCTCGGCGTGTGGGATGCGGTGAAGCATCGCGTCGGGGATGCGATCGTGGCTGCCGGCGGCACGATCACGCACCACCATGCCGTCGGACGCGATCACTCGCCGTGGCTGGTGGACGAGATCGGCGAGACCGGCATCCGCATCCTTCGCGCCGTCAAGCGCGAACTGGATCCGCAGGGGATCATGAACCCCGGCGTGCTCGTCCCCGCGGAACGCTCCGGTGCCTGAACCCGTGCGTCTCGCGATGATCGTCAACCCGCGCGCCGGCAAGGGGCGCGGCGCTCGCGCTGCCGCCGTCGCCGAGCGGATGCTGCGGGACTCCGGCGCCGTCGTGTCGGTGCTGGCAGGCGACACCGCTGCGCAGACCCGCGCGCTCGCGCACCGGGCCGTGCACGAGCATCCCGACGGCGTGGTCGTCGTGGGCGGCGACGGGACCCTCACCGGCATCATCGACGTCCTCGCCGATGCCGACATGCCGGTGACGCTCGTGCCCGCCGGCACGGGGAACGACCTCGCACGCGCGCTCGGCATCCCCACCGGCGATCCTGCCGCAGCGGCGTCAGCGGCAGTCCACGGTGACCCGCGTCGCATCGACCTCGGCAGCATCGCCTCGCAGGGGGAGAGCCGGGCGTTCCTCACGATCGCCGCCCTCGGCTTCGACGCCAAGGTCAGTGAGCGCACCAACACGCTGCGGCATCCCCGCGGCCCATTGCGGTACTACCTCGCGCTGGTGATCGAGCTGCTGCGGCTGCGACCCACGGACTTCCGGGTGCGCGTCGACGGCGGAGAGGAGCAGTCGATTCCTGGCACGCTGCTCGCCGTCGGCAACACCTCCAGCTACGGGGGAGGGATGCCGATCTGCGTCGGAGCCCGGCCCGATGACGGAGCGCTCGACCTCGTGCACGTCGCACCGCTCCGCCGCCTGCGGCTGCTGACCGTGTTCCCGCTGCTGCTGCGCGGCACCCACCTGTCACGACCGGAGGTGCGGCACCGGCAGGCGACACGCGTGCAGGTGTCGGCTCCCGACCTGGTGGTCTACGCCGACGGCGAGCGCGTCGGCGCGGACGAGTGCGTGATCGGCATCCGACCCGGTGCCGTGACCATGATGGTGCCGCGACGATGAGGACTCCGAAGGGATGAACGGATGAGCTACGACGAGGACGTCGTGATCGTGGGATCGGGCTTCGGCGGCTCGGTCGCCGCCCTGCGCCTGTCGGAGAAGGGGTACCGCGTCCGGGTGCTCGAGGCCGGCCGCCGGTTCGAGGACGAGGACTTCGCGAGGACGTCGTGGGACGTGCGCCGCTACCTGTGGGCGCCGCGCCTGGGCTGTTTCGGCGTGCAGCGCATCCACCGTCTGCCGCACGTGATGATCCTCGCCGGTGCGGGCGTCGGCGGCGGTTCGCTGAACTACGCCAACACGCTCTACGAGCCGGGTGCGGCGTTCTTCGCCGACCGGCAATGGCCTCAGGGGTTCTCCTGGCAGGCCGAACTCGCGCCGCACTACGCGACGGCGAAGCGGATGCTGGGCGTCGTCGAGCACTATCCGCACACCGGACCCGTGGAGCGCATCATGGCCGGCGCCGCCGAGGACCTGGGAGTCGGCGGCACCTTCCGGCGCGCGCCGGTGGGAGTCTTCCTCGGCATGCCGGGCGTCACCGTCCCGGACCCGTTCTTCGACGGAGAGGGTCCGGCGCGGACCGGCTGCACGCTGTGCGGCAACTGCATGGTGGGGTGCCGCGTCGGAGCCAAGAACACGCTGCGGAAGAACTATCTGCACCTCGCCGAGCGCCGGGGTGCGGTGATCGAGCCGCTGCGCACGGTCGTCGAGGTGCGTGAGGATCCGCGCGGCGGGTATCTCGTCACCTCCGAGCGCTCCGGGGCGTGGGTGCGCCGACAGCGCCGCACGATCCGCGCGGAGCAGGTGGTGCTCGCAGCCGGCACCTGGGGGACGCAGCAGCTCCTGCACCGGATGAAGGCGTCGGGCGCCCTGCCGCGCATCTCGGATGCCGTGGGCCGCCTGACCCGCACCAACTCCGAGGCGCTGGACGGCGCGATCTCCACCCGCGTCCCGGAGAGCGTCGCGTACACGGAGGGCGTGGCCATCACCACCTCGTTCCACGTGGACGAGCACACGCACGTGGAGAACGTGCGCTACGGCCCGGGCTCCAATCTGATGGGCGGCCTCGCCACGCTGCTGGTCGACGGCGACCGCTCCCTGTTCTGGCGTCTCGGCTCGATGGCCGCGCAGGTGCTGCGGCATCCGGTGCGGCAGTTCCGGCTGGCGGATCTGCACCGGTGGAGCGAGCGCGGCATCATCGCCCTGGTCATGCAGACCGCCGACAACTCGCTCACGCTCTCGCTGCGGCGTCGCCTGGGCCGCGACGTGCTGACGAGCAGGCAGGGGCACGGGGAGCCGAATCCGTCCTACCTGCCGCAGGCGCATCGCGCCGCGGAGGCGATCGCCGCGCGGATGCAGGCCGAGACCGGAGTGCGCACCGAGGCGCGGGGCTCATGGCCCGAGGCCTTCGGCATCCCGCTGACCGCGCACTTCCTCGGCGGCGCGGTGATCGGCGCGACCCCTGGGGACGGCGTCATCGACGCCTGGAACCGCGTCTG
>Ga0308158_10003631_pt1 | contig 13440 bp, 3 predicted proteins | sample PhyBR2_FD_201038 | JGI IMG/M metagenome (GOLD analysis project Ga0308158, IMG submission 201038) | Phyllosphere microbial communities from UC Gill Tract Community Farm, Albany, California, United States - DLSLB.R2 | ecosystem: Host-associated > Plants > Phyllosphere > Unclassified | place: USA... | reverse complement strand
TGTTGGGGGCAACAGCATCGACTTGGGTTTTTGCTGATGCTCTGGTCATCAGTAACATGGCTGTGGGTGAATACAAAGAAGAAGGCTCTACCGTAGTTCAAGTGGCACGTTCCAACTTGGTTCAAACCACGGTGATTCCTGTTTATAACCTCAGTTTGAAAGATAACCGAACGGAATATGTGCGTCCAGGGCAGGCGGTCTATTATCACCATGTTCTAACCAATACTGGGAACGAACGCGATCTTTATAATTTGTTGGGCAGTCAAATTGCAGGGGGGAGTTTTACCCATAGCAATATTGAAATTTATTTAGATGCTGATCGAAATGGTGTTGCAGACAATAATACTCCAATTAGCCAATATAGTTTAAATGCTGGAGAGACGGTTGCACTGATTATTAAAGCCATTATTCCTTCATCAGCAGCCGTAAATAGCTCCAGTCAGATTCAACTCACAGCGACCTCTACACAACAACCCAGTCTGACTCAAAATAATATTGATACATCTCGCATCACGGATCAGGCAGTTTTAAATTTAACCAAGAGTTTTGATAAAACAACCGTCGTGAATGGGGATATCGCAACCGTCCGTTTAACCTATTTCAATAATGGTAATAACAGCGGTGTAGTGAATATCAGTGACTTGTTGGATACCACGCAGTTGACGTATGTCACGGGTAATGAAAACTGGAATGGGCAAGCACTGAATTCTGCGACAGGCAGTAATGATCCAACAGGCATTAATTATTACCTTGATACGGATGGTAAAACTATTCGTGCGCAAATCACCAATGTCCCTGCGAATGCGCAAGGCTATATTGAGTTCCGTGTTCGGGTTGCTCGTACTGCACCCGGTGAGATTCCCAACTTTGCCAATATGGACTATGACCATGACAGTTCGACTACCACGCCTAACTTAGTCACCCAGTCTAACACTGCTGTGTTAAGCATTAAGCCGATTTATGGGGTGGTCATTAATGCGGATGCAAATAGTGTAAGTGGTAGTGATTTATTAGAAAAATTAGGGGCGAGTAGTGGTGGAACCGTTGTCTTTGAGAACTATGTGTGGAATACAGGAACGGTAGCAGATCGGTTCAATTTAAGTTTTGCTAGCCATAATTTACCGATAGGGAGTGTGCTGGAGTTCTATCGTGCAGATGGCGTAACCCCTCTGTTTGATAGCAATAATGATGGGATTGTTGATACGGGAACGCTAGATGTTGGCGCTAAACTTCCGATAATTGTGAAAATTACGTTCCAAGCAGACTATGTTGATACAGCCAATACTACATATAACATTGTGCCTAAAGCACAGTCGATAACAGACAATACCAAAACAGATACGGTACAAGATCGAACCTCACTGATACAAAGCGCGGCCTCTCGCTTAGTGGACTTGATCAATAGCCCTGAAACCACAGCAAATGGGACAGGAAATGGCAATGTGTCTAATGGTGGTTCGCCGTGGAAAACTTTAGCTGGGGTGAATAATCAAACGGTGGTGTTTCCACTCACTGTACGTCATACAGGTCAAGCGACGGCATATAGTTTTAGTGCCGATGCCGATAATAATTTTGCGACGGTTGCATTGCCAAGCGATGTCAGTTCGGTGCGCTATTTTGCTTCATCAACCCCAGACTGCTCGGTGCTTGGAGCAGAAATTACTTCAACGCGTTTGCTGAATAATGGGGAGTCTCAGCTCTATTGTGCGGTTGTGGAAATTCGAGCAGATGCAAAAAGTACAACCCAGCCGATTCCAATTTATTTTAAAGTGGCTTCTTCTAGTTTGCCTACCTCAGCACCAAACAGTGGCTATGATGTAATTCAAAATGCCATTACGATTAACTCGAATGCGAGCCAAGGTGGGGTGAGTTTAGAACCTGATTTACGTGGGCAAATTGCACCAGGAGGCAGTATTGTTTATACCCACACCTTAAAACCGTGGGGAACGTCTGTATTGTCAGCAACGGATAATTTAAGCGTTGCCAATGATCGAACTGGCTTTACCACAACACTTTATTATGATGCCAATAATGATGGGCAGTTAGATGCGTCTGATCCGATTATTCAAAACTTATCTATTGTGAATGCTTCTATTCTTAGCAGTAAAGCACCGATTCGTATCTTTAATAAAGTTGAAAATACCGCGTATAACACTGTTGGAGTCGTGAATACTTCCATCATTAGCCTAAAAAATAGTGCTGGGACGATATTAGATACGGCAACAGACATTACAACTATAACCACTGCGCCAGTCCGTTTGAGTAAGTTGCAAGCTAAAGATAATAATTGTGATGGCATAGCGGATGGCGCGTATACCTCAAATGTCTTGCCGATTACACGTAATTCAGATGGGGCTGGGCAATGTGTTCTGTATCAATTGACAGTGAAGAGTTTGGGTGCTTCGGCAATTGGTCGATTTAATTTTTATGACTATACGCCTGAGGCGATGGTGATGAGTAAAGCGCCAAGTTGTACAACCTGTGAAGTGGGTTCATTAACTGCACCAGCACTTGGACAGTCAGGTGCAATTAAGGGTTCAGTCGCAGCAATAAAAAGCAATGAAAGTCATAGCTTAGAATTTGGGGTGAAATATGTGGGGAACTAAGTCAATGAAGCGCATTATTGCATTCTCAGCAAGCCTTGGTCTTGGATTGGTGTTAAATTCGGTAGCAATTGCTGCTGTTCCTACTTTAGAAATTTCATCGGCAAGTGGCACAGCAGGAACAGGACCAACAAGCTCGTCTCAAACAAATACATACTTATTTAATGCGGATAACCCCACTGCAAATACTTTTAGCCCAAGTTATTTTCCAAAAACCACAGTTACATACACACTAGAAAATCAGCAATATACAAATGGACTGGTCTTTGGAGGAAGTAGCAGTTCAAGCACAAGTGAACGGCAGATTTTTATTCCGCTAAATGGTCAGGGTAGCCCAGTCAGTTCTGATTTTACCTCGAGCCGTCTAAATCCAAGTATGGGAACGGGTATTGATGCTGACCTTAACTATGGTTCACGTGTATTACTTCAAGCCAGTGTTTTAGGGAGCTCAAATGGAAGTAATACATCATCAAGAAATGGTGGATTAGGTTATTATTTTGGGGATGTTGTGGTGACATTTAACCGTGATGTCAAAAATCCAGTCATTAACCTATCAGGTATGGGTGGGGTTGCTATTAGTTCGAATGGCAATACAGCATTCGGTATTACTACAAATTTTGTATTAACTAGTCCCCCGAGTGGAACAACAATCCGACGTTTATCTGGTCGTAATTTAAGTGTTAGTGGATTTAACATTACGAACTCCGCTTCGTTATATGGTGCGACTACTGGCGGAAGTAATAATTCAAGCCATAATGGTACTGGAGCAAATGGTGGGGCCAGTGGTAGTGTACAAGTTGAGAATAGCAATAGTATAAGAACATTAAGATTTAGAGTTTATATTGCATCTGATTACACGGGGAATAGCACCTTGGGCTGGAGTTCAGACTCTGGAGATGCTTTTGTTTTTAGTGCGTCAAGTGTTGACTCTATGGTGGGTGATTTGGTGGTTTCAAAAACCAATAACACCACTCAGGTGTATTCTGGTGGAACAACAACCTATACGGTACGTGTAACCAACAATGGGCCCGATACTTATACGGGTACATTACTTAAGGATGTGGTGGGCACAGGGCTAACCGCAACAGCTGTTGTCTGTAGTACCGTTCCCAATAATAAATGTACCACAGCACCCGATTTAACCAGCTTGGCTTCTATCGATACGGGAAGTTTGGCCTCTGGTGAATTTTACGAAATTTTAGTCACAGCACGTGTAGATGCTGTGGCAGGCAGTACAGTAACGAACACGGCTACGGTGGATGTGCCCACCTTGGGTTCATCTACAGGGGCAAGTTGTACAACTTTAAATAGTGGTGGTATTACTCGTTCGTTTAACCAAACGACAGGCACTTGTACTACAGCAGACCAAGATACTGTCCTTGCCGCAGCAGATCTAGAGCTGTCTAAAACTTCGGATAAAACTAGCTATAATGTAGGTGAGGTTGTTAAATATACGATAAAAGCATGGAATAATGGTGCAGCTGGAGTTACAGATGCGGTATTAGCTGATAATGTTCCAAATAATATTGCCAGTTTATATTGGTCATGTAAAAGTTATGGAACTGCTGTTTGCCCAAGTAGTGTAACCAATGGAAATGAAACAAACAGTCTAACAGCAACAGGATTAACATTACCTGCAAATGGCAAAGATGTTAATTATTTGGAATTTACAATAACCGGTTTAGCTTACAAAAGTGGTTCAGTAACGAATACGGCATCGGTAACGACGAGTACTTTTGAGAATAATTTAACCAATAACTCGTCATCGGTGGATATTATTATTAATTCAAATTCACCGATTACCAGCGGCAGCTCACAAAACCAATGTTTATCTGGTCAATCGGCTAATTTGGTTTCAGATACAACTTTTAGAGCATATTTGGTTGATAATTCGATCAGTACTTATGACCATTCTTTAAAAACAGCTGGCACGAGTCCTGCTATTTTGCCAAATTCAGTTATGTATGGTACGGGTGCAAATGGCGCATTACAATTAAGGGGGCGCTTGAATTGGTCAAATGGTAATCCTAAAGCCAGTACCAGTGGTGCAACCCTAAAAATTATGGTGGACGGTGTTGTTTATGCAACACTTGTCACTCCAGCAAAAAGTTCAAATACTCGAGCTTCATTTACTGCATTTAATGGTGCTCAGGTTAGTACAACTGAATACGCAATCGGTTCGTATAGTACAGACCCAGTCACCATCAATTTCACAATTACCTTACCTACAACTGTCACTATGGCAAAAATAGTGCGTACGGAATTTCAAAATATTCGACCGGGTACAAATATCATTGGAGATGATATTGGTGTTGGGTTTAATGAATTAAATATGTGTTTAAAACCAACCTTTGAAATGAATAAAGTGTCTGAAAATGGCACAGATAGTTTCAACTTTAGTTCTTTTTCAAATTTGAGCAATGCCAATGCTGAAACCATTACCAGTGGGGAGGTAGTAACAACTGTTGTTGGGACGGCACAGTCTGTGCGCTTAAAAAATAGTGTATCACCTGTTGAGCAAGGTTCAACTGTAGCCTATGCAACCCCAAACACAGCGATTAGTTTTGCTGAATCAGCTTCAACTTTATATTCACTGAAGAGTGTGGAATGTATCGATAGTAATGCCGCTGTTTCAGGGAATAGCTCTGGTAATTTGGGAAGTTTAAGTGGACTGACTCAAACTATTCCAGCAGCAAATGTGAAATTTGCGTCTAAGTTTATTTGCCGTGTGACGAATAGTAAGAACGCAGGCTACGTGTTTTCTGGCCGAGTTTTTAATGATAACAGTGGTACAACTTCAGATACATCAAAGGCCTATAACGCTGCCGTAGATGCGGGTGAGTTGGGAATAGCAGGCAGTGTTATTGAATTGCAAGATTGTAGTAGCAAAGCCGTTTTGGCCTCTGCTACAAGCAATGCCAATGGTGAGTTTAGAATCCAAACATTACAAGATGTCTTTTCTGGACGCAGTAATGTCTGTCTCGTGCAACGGAACCTGACGGGGTTTGATTCAGTAAGTTCTGCAAAAGCAAGTAATGTCACAGCGACAGCAGATAGCACAAATGATCAGTTTACGATTCCAAAAGCAAATAATGTCACCAGTTATGAAGGCTTTTTATTTGGGGATGCTGAGTTGCAATTGATCTTAAGCCAAAATGGACAAAAAACCATTGTGGCTGGGGATGTCGTGGATTATCCGCATGAATTGATGGCTAAAAGTGTGATGAATGTGCTCAATTTAACGGAAAGCAAAGAGCAGCAACCTGCAAATAATCAGCCTTGGCAGAGTTTAGTTTACGTGGACAGCAACTGTAATGCGCAGTTAGATCAAGGTGAGAGTTTACTGACGAGTCGCACCATCAAAGCCAATGAAAAAGTTTGTTTGATTCAGCGAGTGATTTCACCAACCACAGCGCAAGGTGGCGATCGGTTTATTGCGAGTTTTAAAGTCAATGGAAAAGCCACTTATAGCAGTGCTACGGCAAAAGAAAGTAATAGTGTGAATGACATTACGACTATTGGGACAGCAGGCTTAAGTATTAGTAAATTGGTCCGTAAAACGACAGCATGTCCTGCACCTAGCAATAATACGACGCCGTTTACTGTGTCAAACCAAGCTGCGAAAGGGGATTATTTGGAATATCAAATGACCTATACCAATAATTCGAACAAGAATTTAGTTGATGTTGTTTTAAAAGATAGTGTTCCCATTGGTACTGTATATGGAGCAATGTCGTGTACCGCTACAGGTTGTCAAACTGAAGCAAATGTAGGGCAGTTGAAATGGACAATTCCTGGTGTCTTGGCACCGAAACAAAAGGGGCAAGTGGGTTTCTGTGTACGCATTCCCGATTAGTTAATTTGTGATACGGCAAGCCCCTTCTGGAATCTACATGAAGGGGTTTTTTATTGCTCATTTTTATAAATGGGAGATATAGCTTTTTATGTATTTACTTGAAAAATATATTAAATAATAAGCGTGGGTTGAATAATTTAAAGACAGTTATAGCGTCTATTTTATCCAAATAGTTCTCTCAGAAAAATAACATTTAGGACTTTTACAGAGCATTAAAATTTTTTCTATGAGCTATCATTTTTTGTATCTTTTACAAATGTTTCATTATGTAATTTTGTTTTAAAGTGAAAATATAATAAATATCAGTGATTTGATCATTATTGTGTGATTTTTTGTATCTCATGAAAACAACCTAAAGTGAACTAGTTAACATTTTTTTTAAATAATGTATGGTTGTTTGTGTGATTTTTGTTTAATATTGCTTTGAGATTTGTTGAATTAATTTATAAAAAAGTGATTAGTGTCACAAAAAAGTTCGCATTGGTTCGCAGTGGATAAAATCATGTTAAACAAAAATTCTATGCTGAAAAAAATGACAATTAGTTTGATGTTTGTTGGGGTTGCTGCCAGTGCGATGGTGGCAACTGCAGCGACCAATAATGAGCCTGTCTCTGTTCAGCTTAAAGCGTTTAAAAAAGTTGTAGACAATAAGGGGAATGCACAATTTAAAGCTGCAGACTCAATTAAACCGCAGGATGTGATTGAGTATCGTGCGACTTATACCAACAACACGACAGGTAATATCAAAAGCTTAAAGGCGACATTACCGATTCCAGCAGATACCCAATATTTGGGTGCAAGTTTGCCTTCTGGTGCATTGGGTAGCACGGATGGTGTCAACTTTGCTGCAATGCCATTAAAGAAAAAAGTAGATGGAAAATTGGTCAACATTCCATTGAAAGAATACCGCGCTTTACAGTGGCAAATTGCAGAGTTACCAGCGAAAAAGTCTGTAACGGTTAGTGCACAAGCCAAAGTAAATACTTCAAACGATTAATTTCTAAATTTTACACACATCATTCCGATGGAGTCGGGGGACTTTCATGTCTATGAATTTGAAAACAACAAAGCGAAATAACCTTTATTTGTCAATTGCGACAGTCTTAGGTGGGTTTGCTTTCTTTGCTACAGGCACGACATATGCAGCTGCACCAGCTGCGGGTACGAACATTAGTAACATTGCAACAGCATCGTATGTGGATGGTACGTCGACCACACGCACTGTCACTTCGAATGAAGTCAAAACGACTGTTTTACAAGTGGGTAGTTTCACACTTGAACAAGACCGTAGTGCGACTGCGAATCCGAACGGTGTGGTGACTCTATCACACGTCTTGACCAACACTGGTAATGGAACAGATAAGTTCACATTAAGTTTGGCAAACATCGCTGGTGATGCATTTGATTTCTCAAATATTGCGATTTATTTGGATGCAAACAAAGACGGCGTGCCTGATAACAACACCAATTTAATGGGGCAGGTTATTACCTTAAATGCGGGTGAGTCTGCAGGTTTAGTGGTTGTGGGTACAACGGCATCAACAGCTCAGGCAAATGACTTGGGTAAATTGACTTTATCAGCAGAAAGTACGTTCATCGGTTCAAGTGATATCAAAGTTAACACGGATACAGTGAAAATCGTGGGCGGCGCGGTGATTCAAGTCACAAAATCTGCCAATGTTACTGCTGTAACTCGTGGTGATACGGTGACTTATGAGTTGACCTATAAAAACACAGGTAATGCTGACGCAACAAATTTAACCATTGAAGATATCCTGCCAGCAGGTGTGACGTACGTTGCTGGGTCTGCGCGTTGGAGTGGTCAAACAGCGGCATTGACAGATGCTACTGGTGACGAAACAGCAGCGAAGTACGAATTTACCAATGGTAAAGCGCAGTTGGTATTGGCATCAGTACCACGTAACAGCACAGGAAAATTAACATTCCAAGTAACAGTCAACGCAAGCGCACCAGCGGGTAAAATTACCAACATTGCAACATTTGACCCAGATGGTCCAGGTACAGAAAGTCCTCAACCTACTAACCCGTATGATGTCACAGTTCAGTCGACTTATATTGGTACGATCAATGATTTAGCAACAGACCCTTACTCAGATGCTGAAGTCGCGGGTTCTAAAGATGACTTAATCTCTACCACTGCTGTTCAAGGTTCACCTATCTTATTTGGTGCTTCAAGCTCAACTGAAGATATTTGGATTCATAACCTAGGTAATGTGACTGAGACATATAACATTAAAGTCGATAAATCTAAGCTACCAGCAGGTTCTATCGTTGAATTGTTAAAGTCAGATGGTAATACACCATTAACGGATACCAATGGTGACGCAAGTGTAGATAGTGGTCCATTGGCTTCTGGTGGTCATCTTGAAATTTCTGCACGTATTACTTTGCCTAATGGGTATACAGGGCCGATTACAGCTCCTGGCCTAGATACAATCTTAACCATTACACCTGTACATGGCACTCTATCAGATAAGATCACTTTACGTATTACTGACATCACTACTTCTAAAGTCGATTTGAGTAATGGTAAGGGTAATAAAGACTATATAGAAAATGATACTGCACTTACAGGTGAAGGTGCATATGTTGCGGCTAATATTGTAACGACAGTAACGACTAAACCTGGTGTTGCAGGAACATTCCCGATAGCTGTGACCAATGGTGGTTCAACTGCAGACAATTATAACTTTGGTACTGATCAACCATTACCATCAGGTTGGACTGTTGAGTACTTTGTTGCTGACTCAACTGGTGTATGTTCTTCGACTAAAGTGACCAACACAGGTGCAATTCAGCCAAATGCAACGGCTTATTTCTGTGCCAAAGTGACGCCATCAACCGATGCAACACCTGCAAATAGTCAAGATATTGTCTTCACGATTAACTCTCCTGCAACTGGCTTAACTGACAAGATGAAAGATCGTCTTGTTGTAGAAGCTGTTCGTGGACTGTCGTTCTTAGCTGATCAACAAGGTCAGGTCGCTCCAGGCGGTACGATTGTTTATAAGCATACTTTGACCAACAACGGTAACGTTGTAGAAGGGGTGACAGGGGGAAGTACACTTCCATTTGCAATCACGCATGACCCATCAAATAGTGGCTTTGTAACCTCAGTTTATGTGGACAAAAACAATAATGGTGTTGCTGACGCGAGTGAGTTGGTTACTGGTGCTGATCTTAATGCGTGGCTAACAGCGACGAATGGTGCAGATGGTCTTTCGCCAAATGAAAGCGTAAGTATCTTGGTGAAAGTTGAAGCACCAAGTAATGCAACTGCAGGTCAGGCCGATCTATCTATTGTAACCATCACTCCAACAGGTGTTCTGAATAGTATTGCTGCCCCAGCTGCTGTCACTGTAACTGATAAAACTACAGTGAACATTGGCCAAGTTCGTTTGGAAAAATTACAAGCGCTAGACGCTGATTGTAATGGCGCTGAAGAAGGCAATTTCGGAACATCGACGCTTCAAGCAAAACCAGGTGCTTGTATCATTTACCAAATTAAGGCGGTAAATGATGGTAACCAAGCAGTAACTAAAGTTGTGATCACGGATGCTGTGCCAAGTTATACCACTTTAGGTACAACACCAGCAGCTGCACTAGATCCTGCATCAAAAGGTACGGTATCGAATACAGCAAACAATTTGAAATCAACTGAGTTTGCTTTAGCACCTTCTGAAACGGTCACAATGAAGTTCAGCGTTAAGGTCGATGGACAATAATTAAGACATAACATTAATAACTATTTTTGTGGATAGGCATTGTCAAAATGCCTATCCCTTAACCTTGTTTTACTTGGTATTGGGGTATTTTCGTGATTAAACGAGTTCAGCCGCTATATAATCATAAGATCAAGCTCATTTTCTCAAGCTTAGCAACCGCTATGGCTTTGGTAAATCATGCTTATGCTGTGATGCCTGCTGCTGGGCAAAATATCACCAATACTGCGTATGCAAGTTTTGTACAAAAGGACGGTTTGATTGGTCAGGCCGTTTCCAATACTGTTCAAGTGACGATTAATCCCCAATATGTCATTAGTCTGACTTCACCAGCTCGTCAGGAAATCAATGCGGGTGCAAAAGTTATTTGGTTAAACACTTTAACTAATCACAGTAATACACAAGCCGATATTTCAATTGATAAAAATTCGGTTCCAGAATTATCCAATATAAAAATTTATGTCGACAGTAATCAAAATGGTGAGTTTGATCGTTCAGACTTATTGGTGACAGGGCATTTGAGTTTAGAAAGCGGTCAAAAAGTTGACCTATGGGTCATCGCTGATTCATCGAGCTCTTTGAATGATAGTCAACAAGTTGATTTACCACTGCGTGCATATGTCATTCAAGATCCAACAGCTATTGCAGATGCTGTTAACGGCCTAATTAGTTTTTTACCTCAGTTAACGGCAACCAAAGCAGTCGATAAAAGTAGTTTCGAACCAAAAGCAGGTCAGTCTTACGATTTAACTTATAGCTTAAACGTAAAAAACACCTCTACGCGCAACTCGGGTACTAAGCCGATTGAGGTCGATGGTCAAACCATTAATGCTGTGGTGTTAGTGGATGAGTTACCAGCAAACACCACGTTTAAATCAGCAAAAGCAAATAACTCAAAAGCTTTGGTGCTATATCCATTAGGCCAAGATAAATTTACCCAGCAGATCCCGAACGATAAATCACTCATCAACACTTTAGTGGTGGCTTATCCGCAAGCGTTAGCAGCCAATGTGACTGAAACGGTTGAACTGGTTGTGACGATGAACTCTAATATTAGTCGTACATCGATTTCCAATGTGTTTAGTGTTGAGCATGGCCTAGTCTCAAATATTAAAAAGACTCTGTCGAATGAAGTGGTCACCACAGTGGGTGGAAGCTCTTCCATCACTAATAACAGCAAAGATTATTCTAATATTTTAGCGACTGGCAGTTTAACTAAGCCGTTGTATATTGCTGCAAATAGTGCCATGTGTAATGCCACGCGCAGCAGTGTAGACAAAGTTAAAATCAAAGTTCAATCGACGAAAACTGGTGATATTGAATATGTACAGGGTGTTGAAACAGGCATCAACACAGGCATATTCCGGTTTTCACTACCTACGCAGGAGTCTGCGACAGCACAGCAGAATGATCAAATTCTACAAACGGTTAAGCGTGATCAAGTGGTTGTTAGCTTAACGGATTGCTTGGATGAAAATGGTAACTCCACAAACAGTATTAGTGATGTAGATACCAATGTACTCATTGATCCATATGGTGTGGTTTTTGATGCCAAAACCAATCAACCTGTTGCGGGTGCAACCGTTACTTTATTGGATGCCAATGGCAAACCTGCTGAAAATGTTGCTTATAAACTAGATGAAACCACAGGGGACAAAGTTGCTATTCCTGCAAAGCAGGTAACCAATAGTGATGGTGAGTTTATTTACCCTTATGTTGAAAATGGTACTTATAGCTTATATATCGACACCTCAACGATTGCGGGTGGAACCCACTATAAATTTACCAGTGACAAAACCATTTATAATAATTTTGATCAGCGTGTGGTCGATGCGTCATGGTCTTATGGCGGAAACTTCACTTTAAAAACAGGTGATGCTGCACTTAATATTGATATCCCAATCGACCCAGTTGATATTGTGACGCCAATCAATGACAAATTGGTCATTAAAAAAGAAGTGGTAGGCGATAAAACAGCTGAGATTGGTGACTTTAAAGATTATATGGTGACGGTTGCCAATATGGGTGACTCAACACTATATGACGTCAATATGAAAGATACTTTGCCGCGAGGCTTTGTGTATGTGTCAGGTACCACGCGTGTCAATGGTCAAAAGAGTAACGACCCACAGGGTGGCAAAGGTCCTTATTTAACTTTAGGTTTAGGGACACTGACACCGAAACAAGAAGCGAAAGTTCAATACCGTGTGTATGTCGGGCCAAATGCTTTAAGTGGCGATGGGATTAACCGTGTTTATGCACAGGACAATAAAAATACCACCTCAAATGAAGCACAAGCGGCAGTCAAAGTGACACCAGGAGTATTTAGTCCAGATGGTTTCGTAGTGGGTAAAGTATTTACTGACTGTAACCGTAATGGGGTGCAAGATGTGGGCGAGCTTGGTGTTCCAGGTGTTCGTATTTATATGGAAGATGGTAACTTTGTGGTCACTGACCGTGAAGGGAAATATAACTTCTATGGCATTAAACCGATTACCCATGTTCTTAAAGTCGACAACACCACTTTACCGAATAATGCTGAGTTGGTACTGATCAGTAACCGTCAAGTGGGTGATCCAGCCAGCCGATTTGTGGACCTAAAACGCGGTGAATTGCACCGCGCCGATTTCGCGATTGCAGATACCGCAGGCGAATGTAGTCAGGCATTGGTAACACAAATTGAAGCCCGTCGTAGCAAAATTGATGCGCAACTTGATGCACTTGAGCAAACCTTACGCCAAGATTTAAACGTAGATGCACAGAGCAGTTATGTGACTGATGTTCAAGGTCAGCCTGCAAGTGGTTGTATTAGTGCTTCAGGGGCTTCGGCAAACTGTAATATTGAATATAAAAAAGAACAGATTAAAGACGTTAAAACGGTTCAAGTTGAACCCGTTAAAACACCAACGATTTTAGATTTAGAGCAAGAGCTACAACGTTCTGAGTCGAACCAACTTGCAATTTTGAATTTAAATGAACAGCAAGTGCTACCTGCTCAACAAGCAACCATTCAGGTGAAGGGTGCTTTAAGAACCGACATTCGTTTATTTGTGAATGATGAGCAAATTTCTGAAAAACGTATTGGTAAAAAAGCAGCTTATCAAGAGCATGGTGTTGCTGGTTTAGACTTTATTGGTGTGCCGCTGCTTGCAGGCAAAAACACAGTTGCAGTTCGTCAGTACGACAGCTTTGGCAATTTACGTGACCAACAGCAAGTGACAGTAATCGCACCAGATGC
>Ga0308158_10003629_pt1 | contig 13441 bp, 9 predicted proteins | sample PhyBR2_FD_201038 | JGI IMG/M metagenome (GOLD analysis project Ga0308158, IMG submission 201038) | Phyllosphere microbial communities from UC Gill Tract Community Farm, Albany, California, United States - DLSLB.R2 | ecosystem: Host-associated > Plants > Phyllosphere > Unclassified | place: USA... | reverse complement strand
AGCGTATTCCATGACGTCTGCATCTGCGGCATCATGGCCTGGCTGACGATCTGGTCGTGCTGGTCGAGATAGATGCGTTCGCGCGAACGCACACCCAGCGGCGTCACGTGCGGCACCTGCGCCATGTCGAAAACCGCTTCGATTTCCGGCTGCAGCACCAGACCGCCGCCGCGGCTGTCGAGCAGGCCGGCCGAGCGTTCGAACACCTGCACGTCCCAGCCGATGGCGCGCAGCGACACGGCTGTAAACAATCCGCCGAGCGAGCCGCCGATAATCAAGGCGCGTGGCCGTTCGCCGCTCATGGCGCCACCTGGCGGGAACTCGCGTACATGCATCGGGCAATTGAAACGACTATGGCGGGCAGCAACATGGTTTTCTCCTGGAGTTGGCAATATCGACAAGCGGCATCGGCTTGTTGAACAGCATAGGCAGTGCGCACACAGAAGTCACTCGCACCTGCGTATAGGCACCCTATCCTCGGGTATAGGGTGCACGGTGCACGGCCAGACTCAATAGTCATCATTCAATATTGCTGGTGCATTATCAGTATGGACTGATCGCTACTTTCACAGCTATAATTGATATTGATTCTCATTAACTCCTTTATTCTTGTTTTCATCTGATTGGCATGTCTGTCGATGAAAACGCCATATCCCCATCAGGAAATCATGTCCCGCCACCACGCTCCAGCCCATCGTGCATTTGCTGTTCATCCCATGTGTGACGCAGTCAAGGCCGCCTTGCTGTGCCTGGGCGCCGCCGTCATCGCACCCGTGCATGCCGAGTCTTCGCCAGCCGATATCGACGCTACCCTGCCAGCCATTACCATTACGGCCGACAAAGGCACCGCCACCGAAAACTCCGGTTCGCTCGCATCAGGCAAATCGACACTGTTCAAGGGCTTTGAATCGAACCGCGACATTCCGCAGCCGGTGACGGTGATCACGCGCCAGCTGCTCGACGACCGCGCCTTTTTCGACATGAACGAGGTGCTGCAGAACACGCCAGGCGTGACGGTCGATTATGTCGACAGCGAACGCGTGCAGTATTTTTCGCGTGGCTATTCGATCGATGCGATGCAGGTCGATGGCCTGACCATCACGCAAGGCGGCTCGATCTTCATTCAGCCCGACACCGCCGTGCTTGACCGCGTGGAGGTGCTGCGCGGCGCCTCGGGCATGCTGCGCGGCTCGGGCAGCCCGTCGGCCACCGTCAATATGGTGAGGAAGCGCCCCACCAAGACCTTCCAGGCCAGCCTGGGCCTCACGGCAGGTTCATGGGACCGGCGCCGCCTGGAGGCCGATGTGTCAGGGCCGCTCAATGAGGACGGCAGCATTCGCGGGCGCATGGTGGCGGTCAAGGACAAAAAGGAGTTTTTCCAGGACGCCCGCAGCGAAGACCGCAAGGTGCTGTACGGCGTACTGGCCATCGACCTCAGTGCGCGCACCACCCTGACGACCAGCTTGCAGCACACGGAACTGGACGCCACTGGCGCCTGGGGCGGCCTGCCGGGCAATTTCGACGGCTCCTCGCTGAACCTGCCGCGCAACACCTACCTGGGCGCCGACTGGAACCGATGGAACCGCTATAACCAGCAGGCCTTTGTAGAGCTGGAACACCGCTTCGAGAACGACTGGACGGTCAAGCTCAGCAGCGAATACACGCGCATGCGCATGGACGACAACGGCTTCAAGCAAAGCTATTTCACACGCTCGTCGACCACCAATCCGTATCTGTTCGGCGTGACTACCTCGCAATACACGGGTGACGCCGGTGACCAGGAAGCGACCGGCCTGACCGCCAACGGCCCGTTCACGCTGTTCGGCCGCAAGCACGAACTGGTGATCGGCGGCGAAAGCCTGCGCACCAAAACGCGCGCCACCGCCGGTGTGTTCAACCTCAATCCACTGACCAATGTCGATATCCGCAACTGGAATCCCTACACCAGCTATATCGACAAGGACGCCAACGCCGTCAACAACCTCACGCCGACCTACACGCGCCAGCAGGGCCTGTTCGGCACCGCGCGCCTGTCGATTACCGATCCGCTGGCAGTCATTATCGGCGCGCGCGCCAGCTGGTGGGACTACAAGGCGCCGGCTACGCCTGCGAGCAACTACGAGATCAGGCATGAGATCACGCCATTTGCCGGCGTGACTTACGACATCACCAGGAACATCAACGCCTACCTCAGCTACACTGAAATCTTCACGCCGCAAAACGTCAAGGACGCCAGCAACAATCTGTTGAAGCCCATTACCGGCGAAGACTATGAAGCGGGACTGAAAGGCGAATTTTTCGGCGGCAAGCTGACCGCTTCGGCCGGCCTCTTCCGTATCAACAACGAAGGGCGCGCGGTAGACGACACCAGCTCGAGCAATCCTTGCGGTCCGTCCAACCCGACCGGCTACTGCCGCATCGCGGACGGCAAGACGCAAAGCGAAGGCTGGGAACTGGAAGTGGCCGGTGAAATCCTGCCCGGCTGGCAGCTGACCGGCGGCTACACCAATACCCGCACCAAATACCTGGTCGATGCGACCAAAGCCAACGTGGGCCAGCCGCTGCGCAGCATCGACCCGCGCCAGCAGCTGCGCCTGTTCTCCAGCTACCGCGCCAGCGGCGCACTGCAAGGCCTGAGCTTTGGCGGCGGTGTGGCCATGCAGGACGATTCATATGTACGCTCTGGCGTGCTGACGGCAAAACAGGGCGGCTACGCCATCTTCAACGCCATGGCCTCTTACGAACTGCGCAACGGCTACTCGCTGCAGGTCAACGTCAACAACCTGACCGACAAGGTCTACTACAAGAAATATGGCCCTACCGGCCTGGCGTACTACTACGGCGACCCGCGCAATGTGATGGTGACGCTGCGCGCGAAGTTCTGACAAGCGCCATCATGTGAAGCCCGCGCCGGGTGACCGGCGTCGACTGCTTCACACGCATGCCGGCAGGCTTCACGCTCCCTGTTCGATCAGGGCCAGGGAGCCGCCCAGCGTGCGCACGGACGGCTGGCCAGACGGATGCGCCAGCTTGAACTGTCCCACCATACCGCTCAGGCTGACCGCCTGTTCCTGCATCGATTCGGCGGCCGCGGCGGCCTGCTCGACCAGGGCCGCATTCTGCTGCGTGACCTGATCCATTTGCGTGATGGCCTGATTGACCTGCTCGATACCCTGGCTTTGCTCCACACTGGCCGAAGTAATCTCGCGCATGATCTGCGTCACGCGCGCAATGCTGCTCACCACTTCATCCATGGTTGCTCCCGCCACGCAGACCTGTTGCGATCCGGTGCTGACTTTATCGACCGAGTCGCTGATGAGCGCCTTGATATCGCTTGCCGCCACTGCCGAACGCTGCGCCAGCGTACGCACCTCGCTCGCCACCACCGCAAAACCGCGCCCCTGTTCGCCGGCGCGCGCCGCTTCGACTGCCGCGTTCAAAGCCAGGATATTGGTCTGGAAAGCGATGCCGTCAATCACGCTGATAATGTCGACGATCCTCGCCGACGACGCGTTGATCGACTCCATGGTTGCAACCACCTTTGCCACCGCATCGCCGCCGCGCACGGCAATACCCGACGCAGACAGCGCAAGCTCGTTGGCCTGGCGGGCATTGTCGGCGGTCTGCCTGACGGTGCTCGTCAGCTGCTCCATCGACGCTGCCGTCTCTTCCAGCGAACTGGCCTGCTCTTCGGTACGCGACGACAGGTCCAGATTACCCGTTGCAATCTGCGCCGAGGCAGTAGCAATGGCCTCGGTGCTGCCGCGCACCTGGCTGACCAGTTGCCCCAGATTACCATTCATGTCGCTCAGCGCCTGCATCAGCTGCCCGGTTTCACACGCAGACTTTGCCGCAATAGCCTGCGTCAGATCGCCGCGGGCCACCGCGCGCGCCAGTGTCACCGCCTGCTGCAATGGCGCCGATACGACGCGCGCGATGCCGGCCGCGAGGGCAACGCCGATACCGATATTGAGTACCAGCAGCACGGCGGTGGTGAAACGGGCGTTATCGTTGGTGGTGCCGGCAGCATCGCTGGCAGCGGCGCCGCCGTCGATACTGAGCTTGACCAGCTTGTTGACGATGGTGAAAATGCCGGCCAGCGCTTTCGCCGACGGCCCGATCAGCAAAGCGCGCGCCTCAGCCTTCTGGTGCTGCCGGGACAAGGCCATTACCTTGGCATGCTCGGCCATGAATGTAGCCCAGTCGCGGTCGTAGGCGGCGGCCAGGGCGCGCTCTTCGGCACCGCTGGCCAGCTTGCCAAGCGCGGCGCGGTCGGCATTGGTGAGCGCCGCGATCTCATCCATGCGCTTTTCGTAGCTGGCCATATCCTTGTCTTCGGTCGCCAGCAGATGGGCAAGCTCCCAGCGGCGCATCTCGGCCAGGTCGGTGCGCAGGCTCATGGCCATTTGCACACTGGGCATCCAGTCCTGCGCCAGGTCATGGCTGGCCTGGTTGACGCGGCCCAGCGCATAAATGGAACTGATGCCCATCGCCAGCGTCAGCAGAAGAACCAGGCCAAACGCGACGAACAGCTTGGCGGCGATTTTAAGATTATAGAACCAGCGCATGCCCTGTTCCCTTTGATTTTTGTGATAGATGGAGGCGACCCGGCGCGCTGTATCCTGCGCCACCACGCCGCCTCAGTTGATACCTGGTCAGAAGGCGTGCCTCAAACCGACCGCTTCGCTTCCTGCGGAACTGGCACCGCTGCGTTTGTCACGCGAATAGATCGCATAGACATCGGTGCGCTTGGACAGGCGGTAGCCGTAGCCGAAGGACGAAGTAATGCGGCGCGCATCAGCCGCGCCCGGCGTTTCAATGCGCGAGCGGGCCGTTTCCGCCAGCAGCGATCCGGCTGCCGAGACGGGAACGGAAACGCCAAGGTCGCCGGTGCGTGTGGAGCGGCCGCGATCAATAGTGGTCCGGCTGCCATTGGCATACAGTCTGAACAGGCCGAAATCGTAGCTGGCGCCGCCCAGCAGCGCATTTTGCTCGGCTGCCAGCGGCGTCAGCACATTGACCCTCAGCCGCTGGGCCGACAGCGACGCGACAAACGCGCCGCTGGTATAGCTGCCGTGCAGGCCAAGATTGGCCACACCGGGGCGGCCGGCCACTTCGCCAAGCCCATATTGCGCAGTGCCGCGAAAGCCGTTGACGGTTGGCGTCGTGTACTGGACGACGTTGTTCCAGACGGTGTCGCCCAGCACATTGCTGCCATAGCTGGCGACAAAGGTCTGCAGCACCAGCGGTGAAAACACGACCGAAGAACCGAAGGGGCTCAGCTGGGTCATCACGAGATAGGCCGGATTGGTCTGGCGGCCCAGCGTCAGGCGGCCCCAGCTTCCTTCCAGGCCCACCCACGCATTGCGGGAGAACAGCGGATCGGCCGCACTGCGGCCCTGTTCGCCCGTATCGGGACGAAAAAAGCTCTCGAGCGCATAGATCACCTTGAGGTCGCCGCCCAGGTCCTCTTTGCCGCGAAAACCGATAAACGAGGTGGTCAGGCCACCGCCATTGATTTGCTGTACAGCCGCCGCATCGCCGCTGCGCTGCATTTTTCCGGCATACGCGCCAACGAGGCCATACACCTCGACCGATGACTGGGCACAGGCGTCGATGGCGACAGCGCCGGCAAGGGCCGCAACGGCCAGCATGGGGAAACCGATTCTGGACATGATATCTCCTTTGTTTTTGTGCGTTATCGCGGTACGCTCCCGGGCCAGGCCCGGGAACTTGTTGACGCAAACAATTGTTTCTGCAGTATCGAAATAGCTGCAGGTCAGGGAGATATCTCTTCGAGTGAGCGATTGCTCGTTTCGATCATGCGCCAGCTTCCGACCAGGCCGACGATGGTGACACCGGCGAACACCAGAAACACCATGGCAATGCCCTGCTTGGCCAGCACCAGGCCAACCATTGCCGGTGCCGCGGCCGACGCGGCGCGCAGCCACGACGTCGCCAGACCCGTGCCGATAGCGCGCATCCGGGTCGGATAAATTTCCGATGTGTACAGGTAGAGCATGACGGTGGTCGTCCCCATTACCGCGTAGGCACCCGAGGCCAGTATCATCACGTTGGTAGCGCTATCGGTACCGATCACAACCAGCGTGACGAGCAAGATGCCGGCGACACAGAAACTGCCGATGGCCCAGCGGCGCCGGCCGACGCGGTCAATAACCAGTGCGCAGCAGATGACGGCGCAGGTACTGAGTACATTGGACATCGAGGCCATGCGCAGTGCTTCCTGCAGCGGCAGGTGATACACGGTTTTATACAGGCTGGGCAGCCAGTTGTTGATGCCGTTGGCAATAAAGTAGGCGCTGGCCCACAGTACCCAGACGATCAGCGTGCGAGGGCGGTAGAGCGGTGAAAACAGCTCTTTCCAGGAACTCTTGCGCTGTTTCTGGAGATTGCTGGTGATGGCAGCGACACGCTGCTCGATGGCGCTGCCGTCGGCCGGGTCGATATGGCGCCCCGGCGACTTCGCTTCAACGCTGGCGACGATTTTTTCCGCCTCGTCGTAGCGGCCACGCGCGATCAGCCAGCGTGGCGATTCGGGCAGGCGGCAGACAAACCAGGTGATGACCAGCCCCGGCAACCCGCCAACCAGGAACATGCACTCCCAGCCGTAACGTGGCACCACAAAAGCGCCGATCTGCGCCGCGCCCAGAAGACCGATCGGAAAGATCATTTCATACAGCATGAAAAAGCGCCCGCGTCCGTGGGTCTGGGACAGTTCGTTGATATACGTGGCCGCCACCGGCACTTCGCCGCCAACGCCGACGCCCTGGACAAAGCGCGCCAGAAACAGCATATGCAGGCTGCCCGTGAATGCACAGACGATGCTCATTACCGACATGAGTCCGATGGTAATGCCCGCACTGGGCACGCGGCCTATCCGTTCGGCCAGCCAGCCGAAGAACAGCGCGCCGACTACCTGCCCGAGATAACCGGCGGCGATCAGCAGTCCCACCTGGCCCGGCGTGATATGCCACAGGCCGATCAGCACCGGCAGCACAAAGGCCAGCGACAGAGCGTCGAAGGCATCGAAAAAGGTGGCAGTACCCATGACGATGCGCGCCTTGGTGTGCCAGCGGCACATGTGCACATTTTCAAGCCGGAACAGCAGGCCGGCGGCGCGGGTACCGGATACGCCCGATGGTGTAGCAGCCAGATCTTTTTGCTGAGATCCGGCCGGGTATGATGCAATGCTCATATTGTCTCCATTATTGGTGTTGTTCCGCCGTCTGCGCGGCGGTTTTTTATTTTTGGGTAAAGATGGCCAGCGTGCCGTCGATCTCCTCCTGTTCGATGCCGCGCGTGATGAACACCAGGCGCGTGCGCTGGTCTTCGCTGGGCCACGCATCGAGCGTGCGCGGCGGGTGGAACACATGCTGCACGCCATGGATCACTATCGGCCGGTCCGGATGCTCGCGCACCTGGACCAGTCCCTTGATGCGCAGCAGGTCCGGTCCGCGCATGGCGGTGACCAGTGCCAGCCAGGATTCAAAAGCCTGGCGCGAAATCGCCTCGTCGAGCACTATCGCATAGGAGCGGATACCGTCGTCGTGGTGATGCGCATGCGCCTGGCCGTGCCGGTGCTCATGCTCGTGAGCGGAGTCGTGGTCGTGCTGATGGCCTGCCTCATTGCTGCTATCACGCTGCGGCGCCGCCCCGCCAAACAGCAGTTGCGGCGTGACGTCGCCATGGCGTACCACGCTTACCGGCGCGCCGTGGTTAACCCGATGCAGGCGCTGCATCAGCACTTGCAACGCAGCTTTGCTTACCAGGTCGTCCTTGGTCAGCACCAGGCGATCAGCCAGCGCTACCTGATTGACGGCGGCGGCGTGCTGGTCCAGCGTGGAGCCGGCATTGACCGCGTCGACCGTGGTGATAAGGCGGTCGAAATGAAAGTGCTCGCGCAGCGTCTCATCCGACATCAGCGTGTGAAGGATGGGCGCCGGGTCGGCCAGGCCGGTGGTTTCCACCAGTACCCGGTTCACGCCCAGCGCACCGCCATCGACACGCAAACGGTTCAGTGCCGCCAGCAGGTCGCCGCGCACCGTGCAGCACACGCAGCCGTTGGCCAGCAGCACCAGCTCTTCCCGGGTCTGTTCCAGCAGTTCATGGTCCAGCCCCACGGCGCCATATTCATTGATGATCACGGCAGTACGTGCAAAGGCCGGGTCGCGCAGTATGTGCGAGAGCAAAGTGGTCTTGCCGCTGCCGAGAAAACCGGTCAGCACAGTCACCGGCAGCGTCGCTGCCGGGTGGTTTGCCTGGTTCATATCGTTTCCTTTTTCAGCCGTGCAGTTTGGCAAACGAACGCAAGGTCTTGCCCAGCCGGGACAGGATGAAATCGGCGATGCCGGGGTCCGCGGCTGCGCTGCCCGGCGCCTCGATCAGCGCGGCCAGCAAGGCGTCCAGACGCCAGACGACGGCCGCTTCATCAAAGCCGTGGCAGCGCAGAAACGCGACGATATCGGCGCGCTGGCCGCGCTCGGCCTGCGCCAGCAGGTAATCGGCGATGTCCTGCTCGAAGTCCTGCAGGCGCAAAGTGACGCCGCCGATACCGCAGGCGCAGCCCGTCGCCAGGGCGACGTGCTGGCTCGACAGGCGCTGCCAGATATCGAGCAGCTCCTGCGCATCGCTGGCCGCTGACACAGTGTGGGCCGGCGCCATGGCCTCAGCGCTCCACGGCCTGGCTACTGCGCAGGCGGCCGGTAGCGTCCACGTCCACCTGGCCATCGGCAGTCAGCGCAACGCGGTAAGCGTCTGCTGCCTGCGCAGCGCTGACGTAGCCTTCACGCACATCGTGCGCCACCAGCCCGGGATCGCGCTCGGCCGGTGGGCCGAAGCCGCCACCGCCGCCCGAACGCATCTTGTAAGCGTCGCCGCGCGCCAGCCGGACGTTGAATATCTTGGCGTTCGGCTGCTCTTCGTCCCACACGCCATTGCGGCGGATGCCGATGCCGTTGCCGGCAGCGTCGTGGCCGCCATCGAGGCCCCATGGCTTGCAGTGGACGCGGTCGATGCGGGTGGTGACGGCAAATGGCGAAAGCGCCTGCACCACCATTTCAGCGCCCAGGCCACCGCGCTGGCGTCCCGGGCCGGCACTGTCCTCACGCAAGCGGTAGCTCTCGACGAGCACCGGATACTTCGCTTCAAGCTGCTCGGTCGGGCTGTTGTGGGTGTCGCCATCGTTGATGCAAACGGTGGCCGAGACGCCGTCTTCGCGCGACTTGGCGCCCCAGCCGCCGCCGAGCGGCCCGATGCCGACGATAAACAGGCGGCCGTCCTCCGGCGAGATGCCGTGGATATTGGGGAACACCAGGTCGGCGTGGTGGCCGGCAATGGAACGGTCGGGTATGGCTGGCGCCAGCGCCTTGAAGATGGTGTCGATGACCGTCATCGGGAAGGTCATCCAGACGCGCATCGGGAATGGCCGTTCGGCGCTGATCACGGTCCCCATCGGCATGATGACCTTGAGCGGACGGAAGCTGCCGTCATTGACCGGATAATCGGTCGGCGTGGTCAGGCATTTGTAGGCCACCTGGGCACAGGCGATGCCGGTGGTGAAACCGGAGTTGTAGAAACCGCGCACCTGCTTGGCGACGTCGCTGAAGTCGATCGTCATTTCATCGCCGCTGACGATGACCTTGACGCGGATCGGTATGCGCTTGCCCACTTCAAGGCCATCGTCGTCCATGAAGGACTCGGCTTCATACACGCCGTCCGGAATGGTCAGCGTGTTGGCGCGCGCCAGCGCCTCGGAATGGTCCATGATCTGCGCGACCGCGCCCTGCACCGCCGGCCAGCTGTAGCGCTGTACCAGTTCCAGGAAGCGGCGCTCGCCGGTGGTGATGGCGGTGATCTGTGCACGCAGGTCGCCCATGGCGCGTTCGGACAGGCGCACGTTCATGGCGATGATGTCGACCAGGTCCTGGTTGACGACGCCGCGCTTGCGGTACTTGACGATCGGGATCTGGATTCCTTCCGAATAGATATCGGTCGTGATCTGGCCCAGCGTGCCGCCCACGTCGAGCCAGTGCGCCATGCAGCAGGTAAAGCCGATCAGGCGCTCTTCGTGATACACCGGCATGGTGAACGTGAAGTGGTTGAGGTGGCTGCCGGTGGTATAGGCGTCATTGGTGACCAGGATGTCGCCCGGCTCGATATTGTCCAGGCCGAAGTGGCGGATCTTGGCCTTGACCGTTTCGCTCATGCCGCGGATAAACATCGGCAGGCCCAGCCCGATCGAGATCGAATCGCCCTCGACGGTAAACAGGCCGACCGTGAAGTCGAGCGCTTCGTAGATGATCAGATTGTAGGCGGTGCGGGTCAGGTTGGACTTCATTTCTTCCGTCACGGCGATCAGGCCGTTACGGATGATTTCGACGGTAACGGCGTCAACCGGTTGTGTAGCCTTCATTACAGTTCGCTCCCGATGGAAATTTGCAGGTTGCCGCAGGTATCGACCTGCACGGAGTCGCCCGGCTGCACGACGGTGGTCGAGGCGTGTTCCTCGATCAGCGCCGGGCCGTCGATCCGGTTGCCGCTGCGCAGCAGGTGGCGCTTGTAGACGCTGGCGTCGACAAAACCCTGGGCTGAGCGGAAGTACACCGGCTTTTTCGCGCGCAGCGCTTCGGACAGCGGCGTGTCGCTACCCTCTTCGACCGCGTGGCGTGGCGGCTTGCGCATCACGCCCAGCACCGTCACGCGCAGGCTGACCAGATCGGCCGGCTCGGCCGGTGCCGAGGTGCCGTAGCGCACCGCATGAACGGCGTCGAAACGCTGCTTGATGGCGCTGCGGTCCTGCTGCTCGAAGTAGGCGGTTTCAAGGTCGACCGCCACCGCATGCTCCTGGCCCACATAGCGCATGTCGGCGGCACGCTCGATGACGACGGACTCGGGCGTGACGGCAGACTGCGCCAGCGCAGCGCGGCCTTCGTTTTCCATCTCGGCATAGATCGCCTCGATTTCCTCGAACGACACCTCGTCGAGCTTGCGGAAGACCGAACGCACATAGTCGTAGCGCAGGTCCGAAAACAGCATGCCGTAGGCCGAGAAATAACCAGGCGCATACGGAATAAGCACCTTGCGGATACCCAGTTCGCGGGCGATGGCCGACGCATGAAGCGGGCCGGCGCCGCCGTAGACCACCATCGTGAAACGGCCGGCATCGAGACCGCGTTCGGTCGTCACGGCCTTGACTGCGTGCGACATCGAGGTGACCGCGATGCGCAGAATGCCATCGGCAGCCTTGATCGGATCGAGGTCGAGCGGCTTGCCGATACGGTCGGCCATGGCGCCGTGCGCGGCCTGCTTGTCGAGCAGCATTTCGCCGCCGAGGAAGTTGTGTTCGTCCAGACGGCCCAGCAGCAGGTTGGCGTCGGTAACGGTCGGCTCAAGACCGCCGCGGCCATAGCATGCCGGCCCCGGATTGGAGCCGGCGCTCTGTGGACCCACGCGCAGCGCCTTGCCGCCTTCCAGGCGGGCGATACTGCCGCCGCCCGTCCCGACCTCGAAAATGTCGATCATCGGAATCTGGATCGGCAGCGCCTTTTCATAGCCGCCGATCAGGGCACTGCTGCTGGTGAGCGGCTTGCCCTCGCTGATTACGCCAGCCTTGGCGGTGGTGCCGCCCATGTCGAAGGCGATGGCGTCGCCCAGGCCAAGCTGGGCGCAGATGGCTTGCGCGCCAATCACGCCGGCCGCAGGCCCCGATTCGAGCATGCGCACGCATTCGCGGCGTGCATGCTCGAGCGGGAACAGCCCACCGGTCGACTGCACGGCGTAAAAGTCGCCCGGAAAACCCTGCTCGGTCAGATGGGTTTCCAGTTCCCCCAGATAGGCCGACACTCTCGGGCCCACATAGGCATTGGCCGCCACGGTTGAAACGCGCTCGAACTCGCGGTACTCCTGCGACAGTTCGTGCGAAGCGGTGACAAACACGCCCGGCAGTTCTTCCCGCACGATTTCACGCACGCGGATTTCATGGGCCGCATTGCGATACGAATGCAGCAGCAAAATGGCCACGGCGTCAACGCCTTCGGCTTTCAGTTCGCGCGCCAGTTCACGCACGCGCGCTTCGTCAAGCGGCACATGCACACTGCCGTCGGCCAGCAGGCGCTCGGGTACTTCGTAGCGCAGCGAGCGGCGGATCAGCGGCTCGTGCTTGGAGAAAAACAGGTTGTAGGCGTCGGGGCGGTTGACGCGGCCGATCTCGTAAATGTCGCGAAAACCCTGGGTGATCAGCAGCGCGGTCTTGGCGCCATTGCGCTCGAGCAGCGTATTGATGGCGATGGTCGAGCCGTGCAGGAACAGGCCGCCGTTCTCGACATGCGCGCCGGCATTGTCAAGCGTGTTCTGGATGCCGTCGACCAGTTGGCCGTGCGTGGACAGCGCCTTGCCAAAGGACAGTTCGCCGGTTTTTTCGTTCAGGATTGCCAGGTCGGTAAAGGTACCGCCGATATCGACTGCGATGCGCAGATGGCCGGCGCTGCGTTTGCCTGGATTGCTTGGGCTAGTCATGCAAAATTCTCCGTTTGGTTTGATTCAGATGACGTGCACCGTATTGCGCAAATGGCCGATACCGCTGATGTCCACTTCGACCACATCGCCTGCCTTCATGTAGGCAGGTGGATCGCGCCGGTCGCCAACACCGCCCGGCGTGCCGGTGGCGATGATGTCGCCGGGGTAGAGGGTCGTAAAGCTCGACAGGTAGGCAATGATGACGGGCAGCGTGAAGATCAGATCGGAGATCGGCGCCTGCTGGACGATCTGGCCGTTCAGGCGCGTGGTCAGCTGCGACTGGGTAATGTCGGCGATCTCGTCGGCCGTGACGAGAGCCGGGCCGAAAACGCCGGTGCCGGCAAAATTCTTGCCCGGTGTCCACTGGTGGGTATGGCGCTGCCAGTCGCGCACCGTGCCGTCGTTGAAGCAGGCGTAGCCGGCGATATGGTCGAACGCATCGGCTTCGGCGATGTCGGTACCGGTTTTGCCGATCACGACCGCCAGCTCGCCTTCGTAGTCGAACATGGCCGATTTGGTACCAGGAAAGCGCATCGGCGCACCGTCGGCGGTGAGCGAATCGGCGAAGCGCACGAAGATTGCCGGGTGCGCTGCATCGGGCCGCTTGGTTTCAGCCACATGGGACTTGTAATTGAGGCCGACGCAAAAGATCTTGCGTGGATTGCCCACCGGCGGGAGCAGCTCCACGCCGGACAGCGCCAGCGTGGCAGCTTTGCCCGCCAGTGAAGCGGACAGTTCCGGCAATGCCTGCGCGTCGAGCACGGCGCGGATATCGGGATAGCGCGCCAGCATGCCGGCATCGGCTTCGATGATCTGCGTGCCCGACAGGACGCCGTAAGCGGCGACGCCATTGTGTTTGTATGCGACCAGTTTCATTGCATGTCTCCTCTTGTCATCAGTAGGCTGG
>Ga0308158_10003628_pt1 | contig 13441 bp, 10 predicted proteins | sample PhyBR2_FD_201038 | JGI IMG/M metagenome (GOLD analysis project Ga0308158, IMG submission 201038) | Phyllosphere microbial communities from UC Gill Tract Community Farm, Albany, California, United States - DLSLB.R2 | ecosystem: Host-associated > Plants > Phyllosphere > Unclassified | place: USA... | reverse complement strand
GGCGCGGCAGTGGCGAATGAACAGCAAGCGCTCGGCATGAAACTCGTCATAGGCTCGATAATTGTTTGCCAACCGCTCAGGCGGGGCGAGCAAACCGATGCGCTCATAGTAGCGGATGGTTTCAACCAAGCAACCTGAGCGTTCCGCCAATTCGCCAATTTTCAAGAGAAACTCCGCTGCGTTAGTTTAGTACTTGACCCTGTACCCGCTATAGGGTGTTCAATACGGACTATACACAGTTCTCAAGGAGTCGTCATGTCGGAATGCCAGGCCAAGTCGTGTTGCGCAAAGTCCGCGCCAATCGAGACCTTGGGTACTTCGCCTTCAGCCCAAGACCATTCCGTACTCATTCGCATCGATCAGATGGACTGCCCAACGGAAGAGGGTTTGTTGCGGCAAGCGCTTGGGCGCGTCGAAGGAGTCGGAAGGCTGGAGTTCAATCTTGTCCAGCGCAGGCTGCGGGTGGAGCATAGCCTCGACGACCCGGCGGCGATCCTTGCGGCAGTGCGTTCGGTCGGCATGGATCCAGTGGTAGAACAAGCCGGTAACCAAAGCGGGTCGGCGACCGGTACTGTTTTCCGGATCGAGAACATGGATTGCCCCACTGAGGAGGCGCTCATCCGTAATAAGCTGTCCGGCCTGCCTCAGGTTGAACAGCTCGACTTCAATCTCATGCAGCGCCGTTTGAACGTCAGGCATAGTGGGCCAGCAACGGCGATCCAGGATGCACTGACGTCCATCGGCATGCAGGCGGTGCTTGTCGGGGCAGCACAAGGACGAGCCGAGGGGGCGGCGCCTCTCTCCCGGAAGCGGCAGTATGCGATCCTTGGGCTTGGGTTGGCCGCGGCGGTAGGTGCCGAAATCGTTGCATGGACGACTGGCGACGAGAACTGGTGGCCAGTCATCCTGCTATCGCTGCTTGCGATCGCCACGACCGGCTTGGGGGTGTACAAGAAAGGCTGGATCGCGCTCAAGAACCGCAACCTTAATATCAATGCCCTGATGTCGATCGCCGTAACTGGTGCCGTATTGATTGGACAGTGGCCGGAAGCGGCAATGGTCATGGTTCTTTTCGCGGTTGCCGAGATGATCGAGGCACGCTCGCTCGACCGTGCGAGAAACGCCATCCAGGGCCTGATGGCACTGACACCCGAGCGGGTCAGCGTGCGCCTGGACGACGGTAGCTGGGCCGAGCAGGACGCCACCGCGGTCGCGATCGGCGCGTTGGCCCGCGTCGCCCCCGGCGAGCGGATCGCCCTGGACGGGGAAGTGACGACGGGCCAGTCTTCCGTCAACCAGGCGCCGATCACGGGCGAGAGCATGCCGGTACCCAAAGCGGCCGGTGACAAGGTGTTCGCGGGCACCATCAACGAAACTGGCTCTTTCGAATTCCGTGTCACCGCGGGCCACAGCAACTCGACGCTTTCGCGCATCATCCGCGCGGTCGAGGACGCGCAAGGCAGCCGTGCCCCGACCCAGCGTTTCGTCGACCGGTTCTCCAGCATCTATACGCCCATCGTCTTCGCTATCGCGCTTGCCGTTGCCCTCGTGCCGCCGCTCATGCTGGGCGGGGAATGGATGCCATGGATCTATAAAGCACTCGTGCTGCTGGTGATTGCCTGCCCCTGCGCACTGGTGATCTCGACCCCGGTAACGGTCGTCAGCGGCCTGGCTGCCGCGGCGCGTGCCGGCATCCTCATCAAAGGCGGCGTCTACCTGGAGCAGGGCGGCAAACTACGCTCGCTTGCCCTGGACAAGACCGGGACGATCACCCAGGGAAAACCCGCAGTGACGGACCTGTTGCCCTTACGGGGAGATGCAAACACGCACCTGCAGCTCGCGGCAGCGCTCGCGGATCGGTCCGACCATCCGGTATCGACTGCAGTGAGCCGCCATTGGCAAAGCTTGGGCTTGAACCTCCCCCTTGCTGACGTTACCGAGTTCGAGGCACTAACCGGCCGCGGCACGAAAGGGCGGATCGACGGCAAGTGGTACTACCTTGGCAATCACCGCCTGGTCGAGGAACTCGGCATCTGCAGTGCCGCGACGGAAGAAGTCCTGTCGAAACTGGAGGGTGAAGGCAAGACAGCCGTTGTGCTGTGCGATGAAACGTCGCCACTACTCGTGATTGGCGTGGCCGATACCATTCGTGAAACCAGCCGCGAAGCGGTGGCCCAGCTTCACCAGTTGGGAATCCGCACGCTCATGCTTACCGGCGACAATGCGGTGACGGCTACGGCGATCGCGCGACAGGTCGGCATCGACGGCGCCCAGGGAAACATGCTGCCCGAGGATAAGCTCGCAGCCATCAATGACGAGGTCGCGCGATTCGGCACCGTCGGCATGGTAGGCGATGGCATCAACGATGCCCCGGCGCTGGCCCGGGCCGACATTGGATTCGCAATGGGCGCGGCAGGCACGGATACCGCCATTGAAACCGCCGACGTCGCGCTGATGGATGACGACCTTCGCAAGATTCCGCAGTTCATTCGTTTGAGCAGGCAGGCTGCTGCCATCTTGAAGCAGAATATTGTCGCAGCCTTGGCGATCAAGGCAGTGTTCCTGGTCCTGGCGATCGCCGGTTCGGCTACCTTGTGGATGGCCGTGTTCGCGGACATGGGCGCCAGCCTGCTGGTAGTCTTCAACGGGCTCCGGCTGCTTAAGTTCCGAGAAATGCGCGGCTAGGCGGAGCAGCAAGGCCGCTGTCGGAGGCGCGAAACCTCCGTAGCGGCCTGCCGCGCGAGCCGCAGATCGTTTCGATCTTTGCAGCCGCTTTATTCCTTCGGCAGATAATTCCCTGGTTGCAGGGCCCGCTCGACCAGTTCGATCAGGATATGGATGACCTTGATATGGAGCTCCTGCACCCGATCAGCGTAGCGTCCGGCACTTGTGCAGATGCAGATATCGGCACATTGCTCGAGCTGCGATCCGCGCCGTCCAGTCAGCCCAACCACGCTCATCCGCTTGGCGCGGGCTGCTTGCGCAGCAAGGACAACGGACGGACTGGTCCCGCTCGTGCTGATTGCGAACAGGACGTCGCCAGGGCCACCGTTGCCCTCGACGAAGCGGGCGAAGACCTGGTCGTATCCATAGTCGTTGGCGACGCAGGTGATGTAGCTCGGGTCGCTGATGGCCACGGCCGCCATTGCGGGACGATTCTCGCGGAACCGTCCTGACAACTCTTCGGCCAGATGCATCGCGTCGCACATCGAGCCGCCGTTGCCACATGAGATTACACGCCGTCCACCGCGCAGCGAGTCGATCAGGAGGGTGGCCCCGGCCTCGATATTCGCGAGCTGCGTGTCGCCTTTGATCAGGTGATCGAGCGCCTCGCGCGCCTCAACAAGGTTTGCCCTGATATGGTCGATCATCGCTTTTCCCCTTCATGTTCTTGGTGACCAGCGTGCTCCGCATGCTCGGCATGGTCATGACCTGCTGCTGGACCGAAGGTGTGCTCCTCGATTGCCTGCTCGCAAGGCGTCGTCTCGATCTGGATCGTGCTGTGATGGATGTCGTACTTGCTGCGACAAGCTGGCGGATGGCGAGCAACAGGGCCTGTGGATCGGTGACGTCGGCACGCTGGACCACATGTACCGTCAGGCTGGCTTTGCCGCTTGTAATCGACCACACATGCAGGTCGTGCATGCTTGCGACGCCCGGTACGCCGGTGATCGCTTCCTTGACCCGGAACGTGTCAATGAATTTGAAACACCTGGTTGAATCGGTGAGAGTCTAATTCTCGTCTTCAGGCGACTTTTTTCTCCGTGGCTGGTGGATTGATCCAAGCGGCTGTCGGCAGCTTGGCTTGCTGTGGTACGCGGTTCTTGAAGCGACTTGGCGTGCGCTGGTACGCGCTCTCCAGCGTGGTTTGGCGCAGCTTGCGGACCTCGGCGGCGCGGCCGGTATGGAGGCTTTCTGGGGTCATCATCCCGATGCCAGAATGGCGATGCTGCTGGTTGTACCAGGTGAAGAAGGCGGCGCACTCGGCGCGCGCATCGGCAAGCGAGCCAAAGCGTGACGGGAAGCCAGGCTGGTCGGCGCAGCCTTGCAGCAGGCGGTACATGGTGCGCACTGAAGCCAGGTAGCGGCCCTCGTCGAGCAATTGGGCTTGAATGGCCGCCGGCGCGCAGTTCGCAAAGCGTGGGCTGTCAAGCACGTCCAGAACGACCCGCCGCTCATGCTCGGACAGCGCGAGCGGCGGGCGCCTTGTCGGCACGGCCGGTACCGCTGGCGGTAATGGACAAACCCGCTGTGCGGTGCGATGGCGATACAGCGCGCTGCGTGGCAGACGCAAGGCGCGGCACGCTGCGGCGACACCGACTTCGCCAACCAGGTTGTCGGCGGCGCTGATCACTTCGGCTCGCTCGGCGTGTCGGTGGTGCTCAGTCCCAGCAGGGTCGAAAGTTTTTTGGACGTTGATGATCAGGTCGGCCTTGGCCAACTTGTCGCGCAGGCGCGCCACCTCGGCCTCAAGGTCGCGAACCTTGCGTTCCTGAGCGGTGGTGGCGTCGACCTTGGGGCCGCGCTTGTGTTCGAGTTGTTGGGACGTGGCGGCCGCTTGACGCTGCTTGCGCAAAGTGGCCAGATGGGACGAATAAATGCCTTCCCGACGCAGCAAGGCGCCGATGTCGCCAAGCGCTTGGCAGGCGTCGGCAGCGGCGAGAATGCGCTGCTTTTCGGCGTTTGAGAAAGTGCGTATTTTGCGGCAGGAACGACCTCGGGACCGGGACGGTCTGCGCGAGCGGGGACGTTGCTCGTTTCTACTCGAGTGCTAATTTGATGCGTTCGGCTGTGCATGCTGGGGACCTACCGTTGTACTCTAAATTAATCGGGTAGGTGTCTCAAGTTATATTGGCACAGAGGGGGCGTCGGCACCTACGTGCAATAACGGCCGGCTGGGTTGTCGCTACTTGGTCCGCTTCAGTGCGTTGGCATACGGACGATATCCGGCATCGTCATTATTCTGGAGTTTCCCAGGAACGAGAGGCCATATGGAACGATCGGAACGAGTTCAGCTTGAATTACCATTGATCCTGCCCGAAGTGGATGATGAGCGCGATCCTTGCGTCGGGCGGCTCATCAGCCTGCTGACAGGCCGCCCCGGAGTGGAACGTGTTCATATTAAGACACAAGACGGATCGCCGCCTCTGCTGTGCCTGCACTACGACCCGTCCCTCACCACGTTGTCGCGGCTGCGTGAACTAGTCAGTGTTGTGGGTGCGCAACTCAGCGAAAAGTTCGTCCACTACATCGGCTGCACGCCCTCGCCGCTCCACTCGCGAAGCGCGCGACTCTTTTCGGAGCGTTTGCGTGAGATTCCAGGCGTGCTGGAGGCCGAGGTATCCGCCTCTGGCAGGATTCGTATCGAATACGAGCGCGCCGCCGTGGCGCGAACACGGCTGGAAGACCTTGTCAACTCCCTTGGTACGGAATTGACTGACGCGAGCCCGGCAACGGAACACGATCACGATCACGACCACGATCACAGCCGCGGATACAAGAGTAGGGTGGAACATGAAGGCGATCGAGAGCAAGATCGCGGCCACGCGGGGCATGCCGGTCACAACCACGCGCATGAGCAAAAGGGGGGACATGCGGGGCACAAGCATGCGCATGAGGACAAGGGCGGTCATGCGGGACACACTCATGCGCATGGCGGAGTGTTCGGCGAACATACCGAACTCATTTCTGCCGTCATCGCCGGCGTCTGCGTACTGGCCGGCTGGCTGCTCGATCGCGCTGATGCCGGCCCGGATTGGCTGCCTCGGGCTTTGTATGTTGGCGCCTATTTCTTCGGAGGCTATTTCACCGTCAAGGAAGCGGTCGAGAACCTGCGCGCCGGTCGCTTCGAAATCGATACGCTGATGCTGGTCGCCGCCGCCGGCGCGGCAGCACTGGGAAACTGGGCCGAAGGTGGCCTGTTGCTGTTCCTCTTCAGCCTCGGCCACTCGCTGGAACATTTTGCAATGGGGCGCGCGCGGCAGGCAATCGAAGCGCTGGCCAAACTGGCGCCGGAAACGGCAGTGCGCAAGCGAGGCGAAAAGCTGGAAGAGGTTCCCGTGGCTTCCCTCGCGCCGGGCGACATCGTGCTGGTCAAGCCGAATGAGCGCTTGCCCGCGGACGGCGTTGTCGTCAAAGGCACATCCAGCGTCAACCAGGCACCGGTGACTGGCGAGAGCATCCCGGTCGACAAGTCGCCGGTCCAGAATGGAGCGGGCGCGATTACCGCCTTCGACCGGGTCGATGCGGGCAACCGAGTATTTGCCGGCACCATCAACGGCGTCGGCGCGATGGAGGTGATGGTGGCACGCCTTGCTTCGCAATCGACGATGGCCCGCGTCGTGCAGATGGTGGCGGAAGCCGAGGCGCAGCGTTCGCCCACCCAGCAGTTCACCGACAAGTTCGAACGGATATTCGTCCCGGTCATCCTTGCGCTCGTGGCATTGCTGATGCTCGCCTTCCTGGTGATCGACGAACCGTTCTCGGCCAGTTTCTACCGCGCGATGGCCGTGCTGGTGGCCGCGAGCCCATGCGCATTGGCGATCTCGGTGCCCAGTGCCGTGCTGTCGGGGGTGGCACGGGCTGGGCGCAGCGGTGTGCTGGTAAAAGGGGGCGGCCCGCTGGAAAACCTCGGCAGCCTCAATTCGATTGCCTTCGACAAGACCGGCACCCTGACCGAAGGGCGGCCGAAACTGACGGATGTGATTCCGGCGAGCGGCGCGAACGAGGACGAATTGCTGGCCCTGGTCGTGGCGGTCGAGTCGCACAGCGACCACCCGCTGGCATCGGCGCTCGTCAAGGGCGGGCGCGACCGGCTTAAACCAGGCACTGCTGCGGTCCGTGCCGACGATGTGCGTGGCCTCACCGGCCGCGGTGTCCAGGCTTCGGTCGATGGCGAGACTGTCTACATTGCCAAGCCCATACTGTTCAGTGAGCTGGACGGCATGCGACCGCCACCCGAATTAGCCGCTGCCAACGAGCAGCTGGTGCAGTCCGGCCGCACCACGATGATCGTCAGGAAGGGCTCGCGCTTCCTCGGGGTGATCGGCGTCATGGACACGCCGCGTGCGGCTGCGCCTGGCGTGATGGCGCAGTTGCGGGAGATTGGCATCGAACGGCTGGTGATGATCTCGGGTGACAACCAGCAGGTGGCGGATGCCGTCGCGCGCACGGTGGGCCTGACCGAAGCCAGGGGCGACCTGATGCCGGAACAGAAAGTCGAGACGATCAAGGCTTTGCGCGAACGTCACGGCAAGGTCGCCATGGTAGGCGACGGCGTCAACGATGCACCGGCGATGGCGAACTCCACCGTCGGCATTGCGATGGGCGCAGCCGGCTCGGACGTCGCACTGGAGGCCGCCGATGTTGCTTTGATGAGCGACGATCTCAGCCAGCTTCCGTTCGCGGTCGGCCTTTCGCGCCGCACCAAGCGGGTGATCAAGCAAAACTTGTGGGTAAGCCTGGGTGTGGTCGCCGTCTTGATTCCGGCGACCATTTTCGGCCTGAATATCGGGACTGCGGTCCTGTTCCATGAAGGCTCAACCGTGCTGGTGGTGATCAATGCCTTGCGCCTGCTCGCCTACCCGGACGTGGCGAGCCGATCCGTGGCCACAGCCGTAGCGACGGGTCTGGACGAGAAACCTCCTCAATCCCCGGATCTTCGTGATATCGACTCGAAAGGAGCGTCGTCGTGACAGCCACCTTGTCGAAAGTGATGCTCTATGCGGCGCTTCCTGCCGTCGCCACCCTGGCCGGCGCGCTGCTCGCACTCCTCAAGCAACCGAGCGCGGGCTTGCGCAGCGCGGTTCAACATTTTGCCGCGGGTACGGTGTTCAGCGTCCTGGCTGTCGAGTTGTTGCCGGACCTGATGCATCGACGCATGCCTTGGCCCACATTCATCGGATTCTCGCTCGGCGTTGCCTTCATGCTTGGGTTGAAATGGTGGAGCGAGAGGGACGGGAACGCGGAGGAAGGCCGCGATCCGCGCGCGCTGCTCACCGCGTTGGGCGTCGACGTCGTCCTCGACGGCGCATTGATCGGGCTCTCGTTCGCGGCGGGTGAGAAGCAAGGCCTGCTGCTCACGATCGGCCTGGTGCTGGAAACGTTTTTTCTTGGCGCCTCCTGCGCGACGTCATTGCGTACTGCCGGACAGACATCGATCAGGATCGGCGTTACCGCCGGGATCCTCGGTATCGGGGTGCTGGCAGGGGCGGGCGCCGGCGCTGTCATACTCAACAGCGTGACCCCGGTGTTCATCGACGCTTTGCTGGCGTTTGGCGTGGCCGCCTTGCTTTATTTGGTAACTGAGGAGTTATTGGTGGAAGCGCACGAAGGCAAGGAAACACCCGTGCAGGCGGCGATGTTCTTCCTCGGGTTCATCCTGCTCTTCATGATCGATATGCTGATATGAGGTAAGGCTGCGGCCAAGAAAATCAATAACCCGGCCGCGCAGTTCGTTTGAACGCCTGCGCATCTGCGAAGTGTTGTCGCACAAAGGAAAAATACCGATGATCAAAATTGCTGAGAATGTGGAGATAGGAAACGACGCTCCGCTGGTCCTGTTTGGCGGAATTAATGTATTCGAATCGCTGGACTTGGCGCTCCGCACCTGCGAAGAATTCGTCCGGGTGACTGACAAGTTGGGTATTCCCTACGTATTCAAGGCCAGCTTCGACAAAGCGAACCGATCGTCGATACATTCTTTTCGCGGCCCTGGACTTGAGTCCGGCATGCGAATGTTGGAGAAAGTCAAAACGACCTTTGGGGTCCCCGTCCTCACCGATATTCACGAACCGGCTCAAGCCGCCGTCGTCGCCGAAACCGTCGACGTGCTTCAGTTGCCTGCATTCCTGGCCAGGCAGACCGACATGGTTATTGCGCTGGCAAAAACGGGGCGGGTTATCAATATCAAGAAGCCTCAGTTCCTCAGTCCAGCGCAGACGTCCCTTATCGTCGAAAAATTCGAAGAGGCTGGCAACGATCAGGTCATGTTGTGCGATCGTGGCACCTGCTTCGGATACGACAATCTCGTCGTCGACATGCTGGGCTTCGGCGTGATGAAGAAGGCTTGTCCCGGCATACCACTTGTTTTCGACGTAACCCATGCACTGCAGCAGCGTGACCCGATGAGTGCGACTTCTGGAGGAAGGCGTGTGCAAATCGTGGAGTTGGCGCGTGCCGGCGTCGCCATGGGCCTGGGTGGAATCTTCCTGGAGGCCCATCCGGATCCGGATTCTGCAAAATGCGATGGGCCCAGCGCCTTGCCCCTCAACGTCCTCGATGCATTTCTTTCACAACTGAAGGCGATGGACGACCTTGTAAAATCGTTGCAACCGATCGAAATCGCGTAAATCGAAAGCAGCACCATCATCCCGGGAGTTGGTCGTGCATCGAAACGGCTGGTGACCAGAGGCAATCCTGAACGGCTGGCGACCAGAGGCAATACTGATTCGCATTTTGGAGAATTTTGATGGCAACAAAAAGCGTGCGCAAGTCCCAGCACCGTGTCTAGGCGATCCCAGACGTCCCGAGAGCGAAACCGATGTTGAGACGGCGTCTGGAATGGACGTCGGTGCCGATGTCGAGCGTGTAGATAGCGATGCATCTCCCGTGATCAACAGCGTTGAAGATTCTGAGCGGTCGGCAAACAGAGTCGATGTCGAAAGCGGGGGCGAAGCAGATGTAGGTGATGTTGAGCGGGGACCGGCGTGATCGGCAGGTTTGCACGGTTTTGCTGTCTTCAGACCGCGAGGCAACTTCCAATTCCGCGCGTAATTATTGCGCTTAGGTCTAGCATTGCGAATGCATGAGAATCATTCTCTTTTTTTAACCCGCTATGGAGGACCATATGCAAACTACCAAAATGCACGAAAACAACCTGAAGGCCTGTATCGAGGCATGTGAAGAAGCCATCCATGCAGCCCAGGCGTGTGCTGCGGCTGACATTCGCGAAGGCGGTGAAGCCAATTGTGCATTAATCAATCTCGATTGCGCCGATATTTGTAGCGCAACCATGAATGCACTGGCTCGTGGATCGGAGCATCACGGTGACTTCTGTACGCTCTGTGCACATATTTGCAGGGCATGTGCGGCGGCGTGTGCAGCACATGCTGACAAGCATGCACATTGCGCCGCATGTCAAGCGGCATGCGAAGCCTGTGCTGCTGCATGCGACAAACATGCCCGTGAGCGTGATATCTAAGATAGTGTATATGCTGGCGTAGCAGATAGCTCGAGCTACGGATCGCGCCGTCCAGTGACCTTCATTGCTTATGCTTAGTCGCCCGCGCGGCAAGTACAACCGATGGGCTGCTCCCTCTCGTGCTGATGCGAAGGGAGCGTCGCCGGCGGCGCGGTTCCCTGCGGTGAACCGGGGCAATTAATTGCTCTTACCCATAACGGTTGGCGATACAACTGCTATTGCTGGGGTCGCTGATCGCCAACGCGGCCACAGTGGGTCGGGTAATCGCCTCCCACGAAGAGCGAGTTCAGAAGTAGAATTTTCTACTTAGACAGAGAAAGCTCTACATGGGGACGATTTGCTTTACCAACAGCCAGATCATCGCCATTCTCAAGCAAGCCGAGGGCGGCACTCCTATACCGGAGCTGTGTCGTGAGCATGGCATCAGCAATGCCACGTTCTACAAGTGGTGCGCCAAGTTTGGCGGCATGGTGGCAACGACCGACGAAGACGATGGCGACCTCAGCGACATGTTGGGCGAGCTCCGCGTGCTGCTGCCCAGCGCTCAGTTGCTGTCTGCCTTTCTCATCACCGTGCCTTTTGCGCCCGGGTTTGCTGGTGTGGTGGCGGTCGAAAAACACGTGTTTCTGGCCACCTTCGTGCTTTCTGTCGCCGCGCTGGTGCTCTTCAGCGCTCCTGCCGTGCAACACCGACTTATGCGTCCGCTATCTAACCGGACGCGGTTTAAACACATTGCGACGCGACAAATCCTCGCAGGAGCCGGCGCTTTGTCTCTGGCACTCGTGCTCGCCTCGCAACTAGTGCTTTCGAGCGTACTCGGCCACACGCTGGCGAACCTGGTCGCCGGATTCGTTGCTGTGCTTATTCTGGCACTATGGTGGGTGCTGCCTAATGCGTGGCGCGCGAGCGGGCGGTTTTGAATCCTGACATACTGGCACAACTATGCGACGGCTTTAACGCATCGATTACCGATATTGCTCAAGCCTGCCCATTAGTGCCGGGTTGGGTGCACCCTAGAGCGGTAAGCGATGTGCCGCACCCACGGCGAGATTTCGCTGCTGGCGCCTTCAGAGTCCTGCAGGCGTGACATTCGATCGCATTGCTGATCGCGGAAGGCTGAGTAATACCATAACCTTTGCCTGCAGCACGCCAGGACCACCGCCATGATGTCCATCCCTATGATGGCCCCTGCCAGGATGGCTGCTCAAGAGTCAATCAAGAATGCCTCCTTTCACTTCTCCTTGTCTGAAGTGAATCGCCCCGGCTTTCGTGGAGGCCGGTTAGTGTGAGTCAAGCCGGGATAGCTTGACTGCTCAACTGCTTGTGATAGTTTGCCTCAGCTTCGGCCGGCGGTATATAGCCGAGCGGTTCCAATAAGCGGTGGTGATTGAACCAGGACACCCATTCCAGCGTGGCCAGTTCGACGGCCTCACGTGTTTCCCAGGGAGCGCGGCGGTGGATCAGTTCAGCCTTGTAGAGTCCGTTGATGGTCTCGGCCAGGGCATTGACGCTCCTATGTCAAGGATTTCCCGCTGTTGCCCTTAAGTCCGCCAAAATGTATGGGTATAGCTCCCTGATGACATACCGTTTCAGGCAGCGATGGATTTCCTTGCTCGACATGCCCTCCATCGTTCTTTTCTCTACATAGGCAAGTGTCCGTGGCTCGCTTCGCATCCTAACCATGGCGATGGTCCACAACGCATTGTTCGCTTGGCGGTTACCACCTCGATTCAATCGGTGGCGTACTGTCTTACCAGAGGAAGCCGGGAGCGGATTCACTCCGCAAAGTGCAGCAAGCGCAGCCTCACTACGCAAGCGTTCTGGATTATCTCCGGCGACAACAATCAGCGTTGCTGCCGTCAGTGGGCCTACGCCAAATTGTTCACGAAGATGCGGCGCAAACTGGGTCGTTAGCTTTTCTAGTTCCGCGTCCAACTCCTTGAGCTCCGCGGCCAACATCAGCCAGCGCTTTGCCAAAAGACGTAGCGTCGAGGTCAATGCCACCAAAAGCGTTGACGGACCAAGTTGTCGAAGTTGAGCGCAACCAGCCACACATTGCTCAGCCTTGGTCTTCCAAAGACGATCACGGATTTCCTGTGGGGCACTTACCAATATTGCCCGCAACTGATTGATGGCTTGGGTCTTGGCCTTGACGGCGCTACGCCTGGCAACTGCGAGTGTGCGCATCGCCTCTGCAGCTCCTGTATGAGATTTCGGGATGGCCGTCGCCTGTCCTGAAAGAACCGAACGCGCGGCGCTCTCTGCATCGGCCGGGTCGGACTTTCCCTTCAGTCGTCGCTTACTGCGGTCGGGACGATTCACTTCCCACACCTCGATTCCTTGCTCGCACAGAGTGCGAGCAAGGCCGGCACCATAGGTACCAGTTCCCTCGACGCCGGCACGGCGAAAGCAGCCGAATGAACGTGCCCAAGCTAGGATCTGCAGATATCCGCTTGCGTTGGTTGCCGTCGCCAGCGTCCCAAGAAGTTTGCCAGTACCGCTAATGACTGCACCAACATGAAGATCCAAATGCGTGTCCACGCCCAGGATCACTTCGTTTTGCATCGCTTGTCCGTCCATTTTGCGCTCCCTGTCGAAGTGGGCGCATTGCCAACCCAGTCGCCGGACAGGACACTCAAGGTGGAAGTCCAAAGCTCCTATTAGGTCACCAGACCAGGCCCGACAACGCTCGGGGAACGCGCTGGCGAATCGACAGGTCAACGCAAAGGCATTCAGCCAATCGTAACTCGGGTCAGGCTCGGCAGGCGTTCAATGCTCATCATAGACTGAGTATCGTAACTATCGCCCTTGCTACCCACGGACGGCTCAATGCCGGCTTCTGCCAGGCGCTCGCTGTACTTTATCGATACGTATTGCGACCCCCTGACGCCCTTCTAAGTGTCAAGTGGCGATTTTGGTCGAATTGATCTCCCGTTGTCGTCGTTGGATGATGTAGAAGACTTCGCGGGCAATGTAACGTTTGACGCACCGGATAGCCTCCAGCTTGGAATGTCCCTGGTTGATTCGCTTTTCGACGTAGGCCTTGGTACCGGCATCGGTTCGCAAACGGCCGATCGCAATGATATGCAGCGCGCTGTTTGCGGCCCGGTCGCCGCCGCGGTTCAAGCGATGCCGGCATACCTTTCCCGAAGATGCCGGTACCGGACTGACGCCACACAGCGCAGCAAAACTGGCTTCCGACTTCAGCCGCCCGCTGTTGTCGCCTGCCGTCAATAAGAG
>Ga0308158_10003627_pt1 | contig 13444 bp, 8 predicted proteins | sample PhyBR2_FD_201038 | JGI IMG/M metagenome (GOLD analysis project Ga0308158, IMG submission 201038) | Phyllosphere microbial communities from UC Gill Tract Community Farm, Albany, California, United States - DLSLB.R2 | ecosystem: Host-associated > Plants > Phyllosphere > Unclassified | place: USA... | reverse complement strand
GATATGGGATCCCGTCTATGATGATTTTATAGTAATCTCCCCGTTGTGGCATCCGACTTTCGGTATACCAATAACCATATTCTTGTTTTTCGAGCGGCAATGAATGGTACGTTTTGCTTAACTCGCAATTTACTGTCTTTGCGTTTGGCGCCCATACTCGTATCTGCGCCAAGTCGCCATTCCAGCGTACCCCAAGCTGTGTAACTCCAGTTTTCTGCATAATAATATTAATAAAATTAAATCTGCTGTTACCTAACTTGACATGAGTACCAAAATTGAACGCGAGGGAACACTAACTCTACTGTTTGCCTCGAAGATAGCATGCTCGGATATTGTATCCAAGTTTGTATCGATAACTTTAATCCAGCTCGTACCATAGCGTTGATCAGGGAGCTGATATTCGACGTCTTCCCAATAGGCATTGAAAAGCAGATAAAAATGATGGTCTGTTATTTTTGTTCCATCTTGACTTACTGATCTTATCCCTTCGCCGTTTAAAAAAACAGCTAAGGAACGTGCAAAATCATCTTCCCAATGGAAATCATCCATTTCAGTAGCATTAGGAAGAAACCATACGATATCTTCAACACCAGTACCCCTTATGGGTAATCCTTGAAACCATTTCCGGCGGCACAAACTGGGATGCTCTCTTCGAAATGCGATAAGGCTTTTGGTAAAATTCAGCAATGAACTATCCATGTTTTTCCAGTCAAGCCAAGAAATCGAATTATCTTGACAATAGGCATTATTGTTTCCCTGTTGTGTTCGCCCAAATTCATCGCCTGCAAGCAGCATAGGCACACCTTGAGATAAGAATAATGTGGTGAGCAAGTTCCGTTTTTGTTTTGCTCTCAAGTGGCTGATCTCAATGTTGTCGGTCGGACCTTCTGCACCACAGTTCCATGAACGGTTGTGGCTTTCCCCATCATTGTTATCTTCACCATTAGCTTCGTTATGTTTGTCGTTATAAGAAACGAGATCCTGAAGGGTAAAACCATCATGAGCCGTGATAAAGTTAACACTAGCCGATGGTCTACGGTTGTCGCCCTGATAAAGATCGGACGATCCGGTCAGTCGGTTGGCAAATTCTCCGATCATGCTGTCAGCACCAATCCAAAAATCACGCATACAGTCACGATATTTTCCGTTCCATTCCGCCCATCCCGGAGGGAATTCCCCCACTTGATAACCTCCTTCGCCAATATCCCAAGGCTCAGCGATCAATTTTACCTGCGAAATTATTGGATCTTGATGAATTACATCAAAAAAGGAACTTAATTTGTCGACATCATGGAGTTCCCGCGCTAACGCCGATGCTAGGTCAAAACGAAATCCATCCACATGCATTTCCTGGATCCAATAACGCAAGCTATCCATGATCATTCGCAATACATTTGGTTGACGTGCATTCAACGTGTTTCCCGTTCCCGTAAAATCCATATAATAACGGCCGTCTTCTGTCAAGCGATAATAGGATGCGTTATCAATACCCCGAAATGAGAGTGTTGGCCCCATTTCATTTCCTTCGCCAGTATGATTATATACTACATCTAGGATTACTTCGATTCCTGCTGCATGCAGAGATTTGACCATCGTTTTGAATTCGGTCACTTGATCACCCTGAGTCCCACCTGAAGCATAGCGTATATCAGGTGCAAAGAAGCCAATTGAGTTATATCCCCAATAATTAGTAAGCCCCTTATCGATGAGGTGGCGATCGCTTAAAAAATGGTGAACGGGCAATAATTCAACAGCAGTGACTCCTAATTCTTTGAGGTAAGCAATAGTAACTGGATGACCCATAGCAGCATAAGTTCCTCGGATGTTTTCCGGGATATCGGGGTGCAAGGCAGTAAAGCCTTTCACATGGACTTCATAGATAACACTGCGATGCATAGGTATGCGCATCGGTTGGTCTTCTCCCCAATCGAATCGATTATCGACCACAATTGACTTGGGTACATATGCAGCGCTGTTTGCGTCATCAAAACTAAGATCCGCTTCTGGCGCTCCAATACGATAGCCGAAGAGCGCGTCATTCCATTGCACTGTACCAGAAATTGCCTTAGCATAAGGATCAATGAGTAATTTGTTCGCATTGAACCGATGCCCTTCTTGAGGACGGTAAGGTCCATGTACACGATAGCCATAACGTTGTCCGGGTTTTATTCCATTTAGATAGATATGCCATACCTGATGTGTTTTTTCTTTTATTTTGATTTTTAGGACTTCAACTTCCTCGTCGGTATCGTTGTATAAGCAGAGTTCTACACTTTCAGCATGTTCAGAAAACAAGGCGAAATTAACCCCTTGTCCATCAAATGTAGCGCCGAGCGGGTAAGGTGTTCCAGTATAAATTTTTGGTTCCATTGTGTATTATCTATTATATAATTGCGTGTATTGCCATAATTGTTTTTTAACGTTTTTTTGAAATGCTTGCTTTTTCATACGCCACAGCCAATTTCCTGCGGTACTTGCGGGTTTATTCATCCGGCATGAACCATCTAGTTCCAAAATATCCTGCATCGGAATGATGACTGTATCGGCGATAGAAGCATACAAGAGACGCATAAATGACTTATTGATGTTTGAAGCATCAATAGACGTCCCTACAAAGTGATCTATTCTATTTCTTGTAGTCTGATCGACATCTTGGTTATACCAGGAGAGTAACGTGTTGTTGTCATGAGTGCCTGTATAAGCGACAAAGTTCTGACCGTATTGATGCGGAATATGTGGCGAGCGGGGCATGTCTTCCCCAAAAGCAAATTGTAGTACTTTCATCCCTGGTATCCCAAATTGATCCCTCAATGCATAAACCGCCGAATCCACGTCCCCGAGATCTTCAGCGACAAATGGCATATGTCCTAGTTCGTTCTTTACATGCTCAAAAAAATCTGCCCCAGGCCCAGGTGACCATGCACCATGTTTTGCGCTTTGCTCCTCTGCAGGCACCTGCCAGAAGCTAGAAAAGGCGCGGAAATGATCTAATCGAGACTGATCGAATAATTTACAATTATGTCGCAGACGGGCTACCCACCACCTGTAGTCATCTCTTTTAAGTACTCCCCATTGATATATAGGCATACGCCAAAGCTGACCCTGATCATTGAAATAGTCCGGGGGTACGCCGGCGGCTTTGGTCATGTTGCCAGCTTGATCAAGCGTGAAAAATTGTGGATTCGCCCACACATCTGCTGAATCATAGCTCACGTAAAAAGGAATATCGCCCAATAGTCTAATACCATGATCCCCACAATAATGATGCAACTCTTGCCACTGATGATAGAATACATACTGCCACCATTTTATCATTTGGATATCAGCGTTATGTTCGCTCTTAAACATATTGAGTGCATCTTTATCTCTCAATTTATATTTCTCGGGCCATTTATACCACGGAAGATTATCATGTTTTTCCTTCAATAATGTGAAGCAAGCAAAATTCTCCAACCAATGAGATTCATCGCTGCAAAACGTTACAAAAGCCGTTTCTTCCTCGACCGAGGATCGACTATACGCCATTTTCAACAGTCTATATTTAATCGAGCTTACCTCCTGAAAATTAATTTCGGTGGAATAGGGCCTTTTTACGGCGTGCAATTCCTCTTCCGTTAATAAGTCTACTTTGGCAAGCCCTTCTAGGTCAATAAATAGTGGATTGCCAGCCCATGCGCTCAGTGTACTATAAGGAGAGTGGCATTGGGTCTCTGCGGTTGGACCCAGCGGAAGCATTTGCCACCAGGACTGTCCACTTGCCTGCAGTCGGCGGACAAAGCGGCGGGCCTCCTTGCCCAAGTCACCGATGCCATATGGAGAGGGCAATGAACTAATGTGCATTAATATGCCTGCGCTCCTTTTTTTAGGCTCGTTTTTATATTGTATAATTGCCAAGGGCAAATCGCTGAATAACTTGTCAATGCCGATTTCAGTTTCTTCGCCTTCAGCATTAGAAAGTAAATGCTCCCATTTTAAAGGACGGTTGGTTGGCAATAATATACGCGTATCCTCCCATGCAAAGCTGCCCGGAATAAATTGTGAGAATTTTCCGAGTTCGGCAAGGTGCAGCGGAATGACGATCACAAGCCAATCATCCCCACATTTACGTGCAAAAGACAAGATGTTTTTTTTATAAGCACCTTTTACTTTAAGCTTTATATAGCTGCTACTAAACGATAACGCAGGGTAAGTTTTACGCAGCTTCACTAGCTTGTTGACCAGCCAAAGTTTGATTTTTCCATCGTACCTTTCGCGCCACAATGTTTTAATTAGCACGTTCTCGGGAATTTTTGCTATTTGAGACAGGAGTTCTTTACAATGTCGATAATCTACTGCGCGGCGGTTATCTGGATCCACAAAGCTATGGTTCCATAGTTCAGTCCCCTGATAGATATCAGGCACTCCAGGACAAGTAAATTTAAGTAACTGCTGAGCTAAAGAGTTGATTATTCCAAAATCAGATATACGCTGCAAAAATTGGTAGAAGCTCGTGAAAAAAGGGCGTTCTTTATTAAGGAGAAAACCTGCGAAATTGCGCACCGCAGATTCATAAGATTCATTCGGTTCTTCCCAACTAGAACGTTCTTTTCCTTCACGGAGATATTTGATCAGGTAATCCAAAAAACGCGTTTCAAATTCACTGTCCTGGGCGTTCTCTTGAGAGCCAAGTGGATAAGATCCTAATAACGCCTGATAAATAAAATATTCGTCATTGGGATGTGGGAGATCACCTCGATATTCATTCCAGACGATATCCTGCCATATTTGTACCTGCTTAACCCATTTATTGGGCATTGCTGTGAGTACAGCTAAACGACTGCGTGTGTCGTCTCCGCGCTTTGTATCATGTGTCGCCGTCGTATTGAGTGAGAGTGGCCATTGCATTTGCCTTTTTTGCATCAGCCTATGAAAGTTTTTAATGCTAATACCAAAATTACCCGGGTGATCTCCCACCTCATTATGGCCTATAAACCGGTTGTAGGTATACATCAACGTGTCCTCTACTCCTTTGGCCATGGCCGGCCCGGCAAATTGCATACAACGTTTTAATAACCGAATTGTTTCTGGGATTCTAGTTGGATTCCTTCCTTCTTGCGCGTCGCTGAAAAGACAGAAAAACTGTTCTATAGCCTGCTTATTTAAGCTATGGTCTTTTTTTAATAGTTCAAAGAGATCTACAATCATTCGATAACTTGCCGCTGATAAAGGAAAGTTATCATCGTAAATTCTGTATACCGGAAAGTTTGCTAAGAAAGTTTGCAGCACAGCCCTTAAATGTTGGCGATCCACGCCGATACTATCGTCCATTAATCGAACAAGCAAATTGACGAGGTTATCAACATCACCTTGCATATACTTGGTAAGGATATGCATTTTTTTATTTAATTGTTGCTTTTTAAGGGGACGCTTGTTTCCTGTTAGCTGATTATAATAAAAATCAAATTGTTTCTTCCCTTTCGCGCAGGTTATTAGATTGTTGCAGGCTGACAGGAATTCGTATCCTGTGGTGCCCTGTATTGGCCATATTTGAGGTAGATTTTCATTCCTTTCCAATATTTTCTCCACCACGATATAGATATCTGGTCCTATATAATCGCGCAGATCCTTTAAGTACTGATTGGGATTATATAGCCCGTCTATATGGTCAATTCGTAACCCATCAATTAACTTTTCCTCAACGAGTTGTTTGATCAATCGATGCGTGTCACGGAACACCACCGGATGTTGGACATTAATGCAGATTAAGCCATTAACCGTAAAAAAACGGCGGTAATTTATACGACGATTAGTAGTCCACCAGGGGCAAAGTTCATAAAACTGTGTTTCAATAAGTTCTTTGAGTTTATATTTTATATTATTTACAGTGTTTAAATAATTTTGGAGGTCAATATCAGAAATATCAGTAAGTATTTCGTCACGAAGTGTTTGCCACTCTTGCTGATTTCCGTTCGCTTGTGCGGTATTTACTCGAACCAAAAATCCGCTAAAATCATTTTTTACTTTTCTGAGTTGGTCTTCTAGGACGGTACAATATGACTCTGGGCTTAATGGATAGCAATTGTCAAAATACTTTAGATATAATCTTCTTTCTACCAATGCTATCGTTATTTCGCCGTCATCGATAGCGTCATGTACTTCCTTTGCCAGTATAGGGAGGATTAATTTCCCAGGTTCAAACATATTTCCGACAAAGCTGGTGTCAAAAAAACTAGCATGAGTCGAGGAGGGACCAAACTCGAGTAGATCCATTAACCAAGCGTTGTCTGGGTGAAAGGCCATGTGATTAGGCACAATGTCCTGCAACCATTTTATACCGTACAGATTGAGCTGCTTTCGAATCCGTCTTAGATCAGCGACGGTCCCAAGTTCAGGATCAATCTGTTGCATATCTGTGCCGTCATAACCATGCATACTTCCCGGTGTTGAGCGTAGGATCGGAGATGCATAAATCGTATCCACGCCCAATTCATGCAAGTATGGTAGGATAGATTCGAAGGCATTAAAATTAAAATCTTTATGAAATTGGATTCTATAGGTTGTATGTGGTAAAGTATGCGGGCATATCGTTCTAAGTCCTTTTGTGTGCATGGTGTTGATTGATTTCATTTACATCAGAACGCTGCTCGATAAAATTAGTTCTGTCTGTCTTCAAAAAATTTAATACACAAAATATGAAAGCACAATTTGGTAAAAAAATAATTTAAAATTAAAACCATTCCATTTTAAGGGACGTTCTGCTTATAACAATGGAAATTTTAAAAATAGTTTATTCGTAATATGATGAGAAAAATAGGAATTACATTTTCCGCGTTTGACCTTTTACATGCTGGTCACGTCAAAATGTTGGAGGATGCTAAAGAGCAATGTGACTTTTTGATCTGCGGGCTTCAGACAGACCCCACTTTAGACAGGCCAGAGAAAAATAAACCAACGCAGAGTGTTTTCGAACGTTATATGCAATTAAAGGCCTGCAAACACGTGGATATGATTATACCTTATGCCACTGAGCAGGATTTGGAAGACGTGCTTCGGTCCTATAAAATACACGTGCGCATTCTGGGTGATGAATATATTGATAAGGCGTTCACTGGACGTAAATATTGTGAGGAGAAAGGTATCGAGCTCTATTTTAATAGACGCGAAAATAGATTTTCAAGTTCTTCACTGCGCAAGATCATTGCAAAAAAACAGGAAAATCCACAAGGTGCCATTGTTAAATTGAATGATGAAACAAATTATAAGTTAAAACGGATTAATGCTTAAAACAGACAGGATATGGTTATAGGAATAATATTTGGGATTTTTGATATGTTACATGTTGGGCATATCGTGGCATTGCAGGAAGCAAAACAACAATGTGATTATTTAATTGTAGGGCTTAAGACGGATTCAAATACCCAATTAACAGACGAATACGTTGCTGCGCAAACGATGGTCGAGCGGTTTATAAAATTGGAAGGGTGTAAATTTGTAGACGAAATTATTCCGTATGAGTCTGAAGATGATTTCTCAGATATGTTGCAGTCCTTACCAATCCACAAACTATTCGTCAGCGAGGAATATAAGACCTTGGACTTTGCTGGAAGAGACTTCTGTATCGCTGAAGGTATTGAGATTGTATATACTAAGCGCAAAAATCGCTTTTCGAGCCAGTCATTACGTGAAATGGTAAGTGAAAAAGAACTCCAAAAGAAACAAAGCATTTTTGTTGTCGAAAAGATGCAATCAAACGCGCAGGCATTACACAAAATTCGTCAATGATCTTATAGTTTAAATCTTTTTGTGGTCTGCTAAATCAGAAATGAATCAATTGCTTTCCTATGGAAAAGGTTAATATCGCTATAATTTCTAATGTTCGTAAGCTAAGATGTGCATACCGGATACTTATTGATCAAGATTCTCAAAGCCCTGCAAGGATAGTTCTTGAAGGGCCTTCGATTGAAACCTTCGGGGGCAAGATTGACAGCTTGGGGAAAATCGACTTGCTATTTTTAGATTATCGCCTCGTGCTGAATGATACTGCGCTTTTTTTTTCTCTACTTAACGACTATTTTCCTCAAATACCCATCTTTCTTATACTTGACAGGCAACATTTCAAAGAGGCCCAGCGATGTGCAAATTATGTTAAAGCTTTTCTGCCGATAGACCTTCATCCAGCTGAACTATTTTCGTCGGTTAGAAACATGGTCAGATGTTACAGTTACTTTTAGCTTGTTGGGCCGACCTCAAAAGCGAATTTTCACACTATTGAGCGTGCATTTGCCGTCTTCACGGATAGGCTATGTTTACATACTTCTTTATTGAAGTACGGCAAATTCACACATTGGTAAAACTATTAGTCAGCTAAATCACTTCATTGGTATTGATACTAATATCAAGGCCTAAACGGCAATTAGAAAACAATTATTTAACATTTGAATATGATCAATGCGGTTACACCCTGGTCCGCAACAGTCCAAACCGACATTGCGGACAGTGAGCCTATCTATGAGCTGGCTATACAGGCATACTTACTTCGATTTTATAACACTGGCGACAGTATTTGGCTGGTAGTCTCATGGCGGGAAGGGGGAAGCATAGCTTTCAGGCTAGCCTTTGGGATGAATAGCCAGTTTGATAAAACTTCGATTACAGAAGCCACAGATGAGATACTCGTCACCGCTTCAACTCGGTTAGCATATTATCGTATTATTCTGTTCATCCCCCAAAGCCCAGCTACCATCTTTCGTTATACGGTGACACTACAAGTTAAGTTTCCGTTACTTATACCCTTTTGGCCGCGGGATATAGTTCCACTTACCAAAGAAGGAAGAATAGAAAATACCAATGGCCTGATTCATGCGAAGCAAGTGGGGGCGCGCTCCGGCCAGCTCTTTTTCAGTATGACAAAGCCTCAGGTCGGCTCAGTGTTTTACTTTCAGAATTTAAGTGCAATGTCTCCGTATTGTCAAGCCACCGAAGTTTCCCTGCGTGACACTGTTGGGGGAGAATGGCCCGAAATCGGCTTTCAATTTCCTGTCAATACCGAAAAGCCGCTGCCTGCTGATCGCGAATTTATAATTTCTGATGCTTTTGTTCTCTTGCGTGAGGATATACCTGATGGCGATCTGGCTATCACAACACAGTTCCTTGAACATCTTGCAAATATTTATTTATTGTTGCCAAAGCCAGCGCCTGCCAAGCACGATTGGTTGTCTACGGCTGAGAAAGTGCTGATAGATCTCTATGGAAACAAAGGTTGTTGGACGCAAACAGGTGGTGTCCCTTATCTCAATGCCTACGTAAGTGATTACACTACACCTTCTGAGATTATGGTACAGCTTGCAGTATTACTGCCATTACATGAGTATCTAAGCTGGGCAGGGAAAAAACATCCGCTTTATGAAGACATAAGCAGTGGCCTCGAGTCTTTCTATGATCAGACCGTAGAGAGTATTGTCAGATGGCATCCAGCCTTGCAACACGATTTAGATAGATCGGAGGAGCAGAAGCGCGAAATGGTAATGGACTCATGGTACCTTCACCATCCTCTATTAAATCTGTCTAGATTAGCGTTGCGTGGCGACCAACAAGCTAAAAAATTGTTTCTTGATTCAATAGACTATACAATTAGGGTGGCTCAGCATTTCGATTATAACTGGCCTGTGTTCTATAAAATGACTACATTGGAGGTTTTAAAAGCAGAAACCGAACCCGGCAAGGGTGGCGAAAAGGATGTTCCCGGGAGCTATGCCCACGTAATGTTCATGGCCTGGCAATTGACAAAGGAAAAGAGATTTTTGAATGAGGCTGCAAAAGCAGTTAAAAGTCTTGATGGACTGGCTTTCGACATCTTTTATCAGGCAAATAATACCGCGTTTGCAGCAGCAGCCCTACTTGAATTATATCGCGAAACAGCAGAAAAACGTTATCTGGAACTTAGTTATTGCTGTCTAGCCGGGGTTTTTAAAAATTGTCAGCTATGGGATTGCAATTACGGTCATGGTACGAATTTTCCTTATTTCTTCGCCGTGTTCCCATTGAACGATGCGCCTTATACCGCGGCTTATGAAGAACTAGAAGTATTTGCTGCCCTCCATCATTATTTGGAAGTCGCTAAAGATATTGCGATTTTGCCTTCCCTAAAAGTTTTGCTACCTGAATTTATCAAATATGCAATCGGAAGATTAGCTTATTACTATCCACCCCTTCTACCTGATGAGATGATCGCCGATGAAATCAAGACCGGTGAAATCAAGAAAGATCTTTGGGTTCCGCTGGAAGACATACATGACGGCTGGGAAAAAAGTGGATCAGTTGGTCAGGAAGTCTATGGTGCAGGACTCGCATTCGGAATCATACCGAGACAATATTTCACAATTCCAGAGCTCGGTGCGATTGTCTTTGTCAACTATCCTATTACCGGATTTAGAGTAGGAAAAAACTCAGCCACCTTCCATATTGAGGGCAGTTACCTGCTCAAAGCAGAAATGCAGCTTCTTATGTTGTCTCAAACGGTCTTGTCAACAATCAAAGTAAAACAAAAAAATAAGTCAACTTATCGGGAGATAAAGGCGATAAGCCTTGGGCATTTCGAGTTGGACGCTGCAGGAATGATCAAAATAAGTTGGTAAGCCATTTATCCTGCTATGACCTGAACAATGATATTTACCAGCTGTACTAAATACTTTTAAGGACGTCATGCGTCCATTGGTCTTAGATATTGTAAGGGCCAGTCCGGAAAGTTTAAAACACGGCAATGTCACTTTGCCGTATCACCAGTTCTTTCTGTGCAAACTGGTATTCTAATTTGTGCTTATACTCCCGCCAATAGGACTGGTCAACGACAGGTACCATGACTTCGTAAACAATCATACGATCCTTGACCACTTCTTGCCCCTCATCCGCCCATATTCCTTCCGCGGGAGCTTGTATATAAGCGGTCATCCCACCAAAATCTTTTGTGAGTTGCTTCTTAATATTTTTATAAAGATAATTTGGAAAAGGCTTCCCTTTTCTGTCTGTTAACGGTACAAAAATCTCAATCTTTTTGGTAGGTTTCATTTTTTTCTTTGCTATTTCTATTGCGTTAAGGGCATCCTTCGCACTCATTATTTTGAGGGGCCGAAAGAGTTTGTCTTCCTGTTTATTATAGCTGATAAAGAAATTTTGCAACTCTTCCAGCACCGTGTCGGGCAATTGTGCCACTCTATGAATATTGCCAAAGGTCATTGAAGTTTCAGGAACGACCAGAAACCTGTCATTCTCCACCATCTCACCGTTTTCCTGCTGTACAGCTTTTATTGCGCCTATGACTCTACATTTCATCATGCAGCCCGGAAAAGTTCCCTGCTCAGCTATTATAATAAATAACATCCAGCGGATCTCCATCTTCACCCTCCGTTCCCGGAATAAAACCAAAATCGTAGGGAAAAACAAATCCCAGAGGTAGATACTTGGCAAGTACAAATCCTCCACAATTCGGATCGTAATTGTATTTGGCATTTGAACCTTTTGGTGTTTCGGCTGTACAAAAGATATGCTTTATAGTGATCATTGTTTTGTTGTTTTTACTTGTGTCTTGATATTAAACAGGATCTAACTGTACCTTGAACAACGCTACCTCCATAATAGTTGCCTACCCAAAGGGTGTACGTTGTATTTGAGTAAAAACCGAAGCCATGAGAAAACGACACGGCTGGCGATCGTCTAACGTTGAGGTTTATCTTCACGCTATCTATACCGATCAGTTGATGTATATCATCATTTTTTTTGAACGATACGCTGTCCACTACTGTTCAGTTTAAAAACTAATTCATAAAGCAATGAAGAAAACTTTTTACATTCCTTAAACACTCTAAAAGTGCAAAGGAAAGATAAAATAGATACAAAAATCGCACTTAATCAGTAGGCAAATTGTTATAAATACTTCAACCGTTATTGTTTCCGGGAGGATATTTGCTATAACATTGGACCACTTAAGAGAAATATTTAATGTCACTATAAAATTCATGCTATGACACAATTCAAAAATCCACACACAAAATATCCGGTGCCCCCATTTCCAAAGCAGGAACAAGAAGTACCAGGAGTAGAAGCAGAAATGAAGCCACAAGCTGACCACGGCGAAGAGAGCTATATTGGCACGGGAAAATTAAAGGATGCTAAAGCCATCATCACTGGTGCTGATTCCGGAATAGGTCGTGCGATAGCGATCGCTTTTGCCCGTGAAGGTGCAGATGTGGTCATTAACTATGGTTATGATATCGAGGATGAGGATGCAGCAGCAACTGCACGTCTTGTTGAAAGCGAAGGTCGTAAGGCCATTATTTCCAAAGGTGATTTACGAGAAGAAGCCTATGCTAATGAATTGATTGCTCTCTGTGTCAAGGAACTAGGTGGTATTGATATTCTGATTAACAATGCGGCCTATCAAATGGCCCATAAAACCTTGGAGGAACTTACATCCAAAGAGTGGGATCGTACTTTCGAAACCAATATACGGAGTATGTTCTACTTGTGTAAAGCCGCAGTTCCTTATATGAAACCAGGCAGTTCCATTATTAATACAGCATCCGTAAACTCCTACCATCCCAACGCCGTGCTATTGGATTATGCAGCCACAAAAGGTGCCATTCAAAATTTTACAGCTAATCTGGCGCAGATGCTGCTTGAGCAGGATAAGGGAATTCGCGTCAATGCCGTCGCCCCTGGTCCAGTATGGACGCCTTTAATTCCATCCACAATGCCCGAACCTGAGAACTTTGGTAAGGATAGTCCAATTAAAAGGCCAGCACAGCCAGCGGAAATTGCCCCTGCGTACGTATTTCTGGCATCAGAAGAAAGCAGTTACATTGCTGGAGCCACTATTGCCGTAACAGGCGGTAAAATTGCAATATAAATTGTCAATACTGCAAGAGCTAAAAAAGACATCGCAATAGTCGCTCAATCTCTGGTAAACTGCGAAGGTTTATATAGCGCACAAAGTCTGTGCGCTTATTTATTTAAATTGATTCGGCTAATACTTTTGTCGCTGGTTCGGTCCTGCTTCATGAGCATTTCAACGCGCACTATGCAAGGTAAAAATAAAAGAGCCAAAACGAGATTCCGTTTGGCTCTGAATATAATTATAAAAAATGGTGTACTATCAATTCAATTTATAAGCTTTAAGTTGTTGCTGTAGCTTTTTACGGGCCATATGGATTCTTGTTTTTATTGTCCCTTCAGGCATGTTAAAATAACTTGCAATTTCATGGTATTTGTACCCATCTAAATATAATCGGAAGATCTCATAATTATCCTGCGTCAAACTACACATTGCCTTTTCGATGTCTTCCGCCATAAATTTGCTTACTCCCCTATTATGAACAGTATTATTGGAACTTTCTAGGTCAATATAGGTCTCTTGGATTTCCCCCACACGTTTAGCTTTACGGTATTTATTAATATATGTATGCTTCATAAT
>Ga0308158_10003625_pt1 | contig 13448 bp, 11 predicted proteins | sample PhyBR2_FD_201038 | JGI IMG/M metagenome (GOLD analysis project Ga0308158, IMG submission 201038) | Phyllosphere microbial communities from UC Gill Tract Community Farm, Albany, California, United States - DLSLB.R2 | ecosystem: Host-associated > Plants > Phyllosphere > Unclassified | place: USA... | reverse complement strand
GCCCTGACCGGACGGCGATCACACTACGCGAAATCGATTTCAAGCGCAATCGGCCTGCAAACACTCATCTCGCGGAGCGATTCGGCGCGCTTTCCCCGTGATTTCGTGAAACCGAGATCAGTTCGAGGGGTGGGTCAGCGCAGGACGGTGGCGGCCTGCACCTCGTTGCGGAGCACGATCGTGCGCGCGGGCTGGTCGTCGCCGCCGATCCGGTCCAGCAGCATGCGCGCGGCGGTCACGCCCATGTGGCGCGCGGGGAGGCGCACCACGGTGACCGCACTCGGCGACAGCGTCGTGAACGGCAGCGACCCCACGACCGCGACGCCCAGGGCGGGCGGCGTCAGGCCGTGCTCGGTGAGCACCTGGATGGCACCCACGCCGATGAGGTTGTTGCCGGCGACGACCGCGTCCGGGGGTTCGGGGAGCGCCAGCAGCTCCTCCATCGCCTCGCGGCCGCCGTCCACGCGGAACGAGGAGAACCGCAGCAGTTCCGGCGCCGGCGGAAGACCGTGCGCCGCGAGGGCCATCCGCCATCCGTCCGCGCGCTCGACGGCGGTCTCGATGTGCTCGGGCCCTGCGATGTGGGCGATGCGGGTGTATCCGATCGCGATGAGCTGCTCGGTCGCGCTGCGCCCGGCGTCGCGGTTGGCCATCACCACGCCGTCGATGTCGTAGCCGGTGCCGCGATCGACGGCCACCACGGGCCGCCCTGCCGCCATGATCTCTTCCAGGCTGGTGCGGTCGGAGGCCGCGGCGAGGATCACGCCGGACATGTGCTCGGCGATCGCGATCCGCAGGTACGTCTGCTCCTTCTCGACCTGTGCGTCGGTGTTGCACAGCACCACGGAGAATCCGGCCTGGGACGCGACATCCTCGACACCACGCGCCATCTCGGTGAAGTACGGGTTCTCGATGTCGGGGATCACGAGCGCGATCACCTCGGAGCTCTGCCGGCGCAGGGTGCGGGCGGTGCGGTTCGGGAAGAACTTCAGTTGCGAAGCGGCCAGCCGCACGGCCGTGACCTTCTCCTCCGAGACGCCGACGCCGTTGAAGACACGCGACACCGTCGCCGGGGACACGCCGGCGAGACGCGCCACGTCGTAGATGGTCGCCATCGCGCCCTGCCTTCTGTCGTCCGTCAGGACACACTACCGTGATGAAATCGATTGCAACAGCTCAGCCGAATCGGTAGGGTGGCCGCACGCGCTGCCACGACCGCACGCGGATCCACCCCACGACACGAGGATGTGCACTGCGCCATGACTCTTCCCGACCTGTCGTCCCTCGCCGCTCTGCGGACGGTGCAGACCCGGTCCATCTCGCCCGAGAACTTCGACGGCGCCGCCGGCGGCGGCGGGCGCGCGACGAAGGGCACCGGAGCGGACTGCGCCCGCGATCTGGGGCCGGGATGGAAGATCTCGCCCAGCGTCGACATCAAGGCCGGCGAGACGTTCGATCTCGCCACCATCGACGGCCCCGGCAAGATCACGCACATCTGGATCACCACGCACACCGACAACTGGCGCACGCTGATCCTGCGCGCGTACTGGGACGGCGCGGCCGAACCCGCGGTGGAGGTGCCGTACGGCGACTTCTTCTGCAACGGCTGGGGCGTGTTCGCGCAGGTGAACTCGCAGGTGATCGCCGCGAACCCGCACGGCGGTTTCAACGCGTACTGGCCGATGCCGTTCCGCGACGGCGCGCGCCTCACGATCGAGAACACCTCCGTCGTCGACGTGCGGGTGTACTACCAGGTGACCTACGAGATCGGCGGGGACTACTCCGGCGACGGATACTTCCACGCGCAGTGGCGCCGCTCGAACCCGCTCGAGGAGCTCGTGCCGCACACGATCCTGGAGGGGATCGAGGGGCAGGGCCAGTACGTCGGCACCTACCTCGCCTGGGGCGTGAACTCGAACGGCTGGTGGGGCGAGGGCGAGATCAAGTTCTTCCTCGACGACGACACGGACTACCCGACGATCTGCGGCACCGGCACCGAGGACTACTTCGGTGGGGCCTGGAACTTCGACATCCCCGGCGAGGGCTACACGGCATTCTCGACGCCGTACCTCGGCATGCCGCAGGTGATCCGCCCCGACGGGCTGTACGTCTCGCAACAGCGCTTCGGCATGTACCGATGGCATCTGACGGATCCGATCCATTTCTCCACCGGGATCCCGAAGGTCGACATCCAGGCGCTCGGGTGGCGCAGCGGCTGGCGCTACCTGCCCTTGCGCGACGACATCGCCTCCACCGCGATGTTCTACCTGGACCACCCCACGGCCCGGCGCCCGAAGGCGCCTGCCGCCTCCGACATGGAGGTACACCTAGGAACGGCACCGGTGCCGGATCTCGGATCCACTCCCCCGCGCGAGCCGCGGAGCTGAAGCCGTCGCCGGCGAGCCGCCCGGCGATACCACGGAAGGAGAGGGCGATGAAGCCCCTGACCAGGATTGCGGCAGGCGCCGCGGTCGCCGCTCTCGCCGCCGTCGCGCTCGCGACCGCGTCCGCATCACCGCCGGCCGTCGCCACCACGGCGACGACTCCGGCCACCGTGGTCGAGAAGCTCACCGGACCGGACGCGCCCAACAACACGTGGGGACGCTGGGACGTGAAGGCCACCGATCTCGGCATCATGTGGGACGACGGATCCGGTCATGTGCTGACCGCGTTCGGCGACACCTTCGGCAATTCCTGGACCGGCCCCGGCGGCGGCGCTCCGCCGAACGGGAACTGGCGCAGCAACGTGCTGCTGCGCTCGAGCGACACCGAGCTCGCCGACGGCATGCTCTTCGACCATGCGGCTCAGGATCCGCAGGGCATCGCGAAGCAGATCATCCCCTCGAAGAAGATCAACGGCGATGAGATCACGGTGATCCCGACGACCGGCATCTCGGTCGGCGGCCGGCAGTACCTCGGCTTCATGTCCGTGAAGCAGTGGGGCCCGCCCGGGATGTGGGACACGAACCACGCCGGCATCGCCTACTCGGACGACGACGGCGAGACCTGGACCGTCTCCGACACCCGGTGGGACAACCCGGACGGCCATGACCCGTTCCAGATGCAGGCGTACGTGCAGAAGGGCGGCACGATATACGTCTTCGGCACCCAGAACGGCCGCAACGGGCCGGCATCGGTCGCGAAGGTGCCCGCGCAGAAGCTGCTCGACAAGACGTCGTACCGCTACTGGGACGGCTCGAGCTGGAGCAAGGACGAGTCGGCGGCGAAGCCGGTGCTCGACGCACCGATGTCCGAGATGTCCGTGCAGTGGGACGAGTACAGCAAGCGGTTCCTGATGATGACCCTCTCCGGCGAGGACATCGTCCTGCGCACCGCGACCTCTCCCGAGGGGCCGTGGACACCCGCGCAGACCGTCGCCAGCTCGACCGACTATCCCGCGCTGTACGGCGGGTTCTTCCACCCGGGGAACGCCAACGGCGAGATCTACTTCACGATGTCGCAGTGGAATCCGTACAACGTGTACCTGATGCATCTGCGGATCGATCGCAACGGCACCATCATCGATCCGAACCTGGTGGCGGATCCGAGCTTCGAGCGCTCCACGACTCTGGGCGACGGCACGAACGGCACCTGGGGCGCGAAGCCGAACTCCGGCATCGACAATGCGCCGGGCGCAGGCTTCACCGGCGATCACCGGGTCTTCGTCCGCTACAACGACGGGTGGCGGGACATCTGGCAGGACGTGGCGGTGCAGCCGCACACGACGTACCGCCTGACCGGCTTCATCCGCACCTCGGTGAACAGCGACGCCGGCTATTTCGGCGCCCGCGCGCTCGACGGCACTGTGATCTCCGAGGCGCACTTCACCTCGGTGGGCGCGTGGACGCGCTTCACCGTCACGTTCGACAGCGGAGACCGCGATCAGGTGCAGCTCTACGGCGGAGTCTGGACGAACAGCGGCGACATCTGGATGCAGATGGACGACGTCGCGCTCGTACGGGTGCCCTGACCGCACCGACGCCAGGGACCCCGTGTCGAGATGGAAAACGTGGCTCCGACCCGCATCGGGGCAGCGAAATCCATCTCGTGATCGGCGCCGCCGGATCCGCAAGATGGAAAACGTCGCTCCCACCGTCCTGGGAGCGACGTTTTTCGTCTTCTGCGCCGACCGCCGCTCAGGCCAGGGCGCGCACCGGCCCGCGCAGCACGGCGCGGTCGAGGCCGTAGCGCCCCGCACCGGTGAACGCGAGGGCGAGGGCGCCGGCACCGAGCACCGCCGCGAACTCCCAGCCGCCGTCGCCCACCCAGATGCCGTTGCCGAGGTGCACGAGCACGATCGCGCCCACCATGTCGGCGGCCAGGAGGATGCCGACGGGGCGGGTGAACAGCCCCGCGATGAGCAGGATCCCGCCGATGAGCTCGAGGAACGCGATCACCGGGCCGGCGATCTCGGGCAGCGGCGCGCCCATGCCGGCGAAGGCCTGCACCGTGCCGGGCAGGGTGAACTCGAAGACCTTCTGCGCACCGTGCGCGGCGAAGACGCCGCCGATCACGAGGCGCAGGACCAGGAGTCCGAGAGAGGCGGCGGGCTTCGTGGTGTTCGTCATTCCGGACAGCTCCTTCGTGGCAGGACACCGCGGCGAGCGCGGCTCGGGGCGTCCGCCCCGTTCCTCCACGCTACGAAGCCGCACCTGTCATGTTTCTGAACGCGAGACGGATATCCGTGTGCGGCGCGCGGCCGCACCGTGCAGCCTCACGCCGTCGGAATCACCACGATCGGCTCGCTGGTGGGCTTCCCCGTCGGCGATCCGCCGGCAGGTTCCACGGTGACCGCGATCGCATCGCCCGCGTGCATGGCACCGCTCAGCTTCGCCGTGGTCGTCCCCTGATCCGCCTGGAAGACCCCGGCCGACACGGGCGTGCTGCCGCGCACGAACCACAGCTCGTAGGTGCGGCCGTCGTCGAGCGGACCGAGGCCATCGGCCACCAGCACCGCAGACCCGATCGACGCGGACCAATGCGCCGTGGCCTGCCCACCCGTAGGCAGCTGCACGGTCTTCTCCGCGGCATCCGGAGCGTTCTCGATCCGATCCAGTGCGACGACGGCGGCCGGACGGAGCAGTTGCGGGACGACGACCGACGCGCCCACCCCGAGCCCGACGATCAGCACGAGGCATGCGGCGAGCGCGAACAGCAGTCGTCGCGGGGGGCGAGCCGGGGATGCCCCGGCACCGGCACCGGCCGGATCCGCGACCGCGCCCGGCGCCTGCTCGGCGTGCGCCTCGGCCGTGGTCGCAGCGGGGGTGTCCGTGTCCTGAGCGGTGACGGCGATACGGGCGAGCAGCGCGTCGCGGATGCCCTGCGGCGGAGCGACCGCCGGCACGCCGTCCGCGAGGAGCGCAGCCGTGCGGGCATCGTCCTCGGCGATCCCCGCCCACTCCGGGTGCTGCGCCAGAGCCGCGCGGTAGCGCTGCTCTGCGACGGCGGACAGCGCGCCGAGGCTGTACCCGGCCGCCAGTTCTGCGAACTCCGACTCGTTCATGCGTTCACCCCCCAGTGCGCCCGCAGGCGCGTGAGTCCATCTCTCATCCGGGTCTTCACCGTCCCCAACGGCGACCCGGTGATCGTGGCGATCTCGCTCTGCGAGTATCCGCCGTAGTACGCCAGCACCAGCGCTTCGCGCTGTGCGTCCGGAAGCAGGCCGAGCGCCTCGACGACACGCTCCCCCTCGATCGACAGCTCCACCTGCTCTGCCACGGCGTCGTGCGCGACATCCAGATCGCGGGTTCCGACGCGCACGTCGCGATCCGCACCGGCCTGCGAGGACCGAACCCTGTCGACGGCACGGCGGTGGGCGATCGTGAGGATCCAGGTACGCCCCCGGCCCCGCGCCGCCGAGAACCTCGCGGCCGTCTGCCAGATCTCCAGGAACACCTCCTGGAGCACTTCCTCGCTCTGCGCGCGATTGACCAGCACCCGCAGGATGAGTCCGAACACACGCGAGGAGAGCATGTCGTAGAGCTCGCCGAACGCCGCCTGGTCGCCACCGGCGGTACGTTCGAGCAGGTCGGAGGCGAGGTCCTCGCCGCCGTCCCGCTCTGAGTGCTCTCTCTCGTCGATCACCATCGCTTCCAGCATGCCCCACCTCCTCCTCCTCCACTCGCGTCATGACCTGATTCGTCTCGTCGTGTCTTCGGATCCGGCCCACCCGGATCGCTCGTGCGTCGTCGGTAGTTCGGATGACGGACCCGAACGGATTGGATTCCGGTGTGCCGGAGAACGGATCCGCACGGATCGGCGCGGATCCCATCCGATCGCCGCATCGCTCCGAAGAATGCTCGACGCCGCGGGAAGGCCGCGACGCGAATCTCCGGAGGTACACGATGTTCAGCACCAAGAAGAAGTTCGCCGCAGCCGCTTCCCTCGGCTTCGCGGGCCTGCTCGTCCTGTCGGGCTGCTCCATGGGATCCGGCTCGTCGGCAGGGTCCTCGTCACCGTCGTCCGAGCCGTCCTCGGCCATGCCGAGCGCCGCGCCGACCATGGATCCCGCCGCCGACCTCGTCGGCCCCGGATGCGCGGCGTACGCCAAGGCCGTTCCCGACGGTGCCGGTTCGGTCCAGGGCATGGCGCAGGACCCGGTCGCTGTGGCCGCGTCGAACAACCCGATGCTGACGACGCTCGTCGCCGCCGTGAGCGGCAAGCTCAACCCCGACGTCAACCTCGTCGACACGCTCAACGGCAGCGAGTTCACGGTGTTCGCGCCGGTGGACGACGCGTTCGCCAAGATCCCGGCCTCGACGATCGACGCTTTGAAGACCGACTCGAAGACGCTGACGTCGATCCTCACCTACCACGTCATCCCGGGCCAGATCGATCCGTCGAAGATCGCCGGCACGCACAAGACCGTGCAGGGCGCCGACGTCACCGTGACCGGTAGCGGAGACGACCTGATGGTGGGCGACGCCAAGGTGATCTGCGGGGGCGTGCACACCGCGAACGCGACGGTCTACCTGATCGACTCGGTGCTGATGCCGCCGGCCAACTGACCCGCGACATCACCCGGGGGCCGGAGACCCCCGGCCGAGCGCCCGCCCCGACAGGTCACGCACCGTCGGAGCGGGCGCCGTCGTCGCGCCAGAGGGCCCACAGCCGGGCGTAGGCGCCGCCCCCCTCCACGAGTTCATCGTGGGATCCCAGCTCCACGATCCGCCCGTCGTCGACGACCGCGATCCGGTCGGCGTCGTACGCGGTGTACAGCCGGTGCGCGATCGCGATCACCGTGCGCCCCTGCATCGTCGCGGCGAGCGCGGCCTCGAGATCGCGGGCGGCGGTCGGATCCATGGCGCTGGTCGCCTCGTCGAGGATGATCGTGTGCGGATCGGCGAGCAGCACCCGGGCGAGCGCCAGCTGCTGCTCCTGCGCGCCGGTGAGCGTGTGCCCGCCGGATCCGACGGCGGTGTCCCATCCGTCGTCGAGGGCGTCGATCCAGTCGAGCGCCCCCATGGTCCGCAACGCCTCGCGGACGTCGTCTTCGTGCGCATCTCCCCGTGCGAGCTGCACGTTCTCGAGGATCGACGTCGCGAAGATGTGGCTCTCCTGCGACACCAGCATGATCTCGCGGCGCCGGCGATCCAGCGCGATCGCGTCGGCGTCCACGCCACCGATCAGCACGCGTCCTCCGGTCGGTGAGTCGATCCCGGCGAAGAGTCGCGCGAGAGTCGACTTGCCCGCCCCGGAGGGACCCACGAGCGTGAGCCGCTCGCCCGGAATCACCTGCAGCGTGATCCCGTGCACGACCTCGTACCCCGCACGGTAGGAGAAGCTCACGTCACGAAGTTCGACATCCGTCGTCGAGGGCACTGCTGAAGGACGCGTGATGCCGGCACCGACCTCGCCGACACCGAGGATCCGCGCGAACGACACGAAACCCTTCTGCAGCTCATCGGTCCAGCCGATCAGCGCCTCGAGCGGCGAGACCAGCGCCGAGGCGAAGAGGGTGACGCTCACAACCGTGCCGATGGAGACCTGACCCTGTGCAGCGAGCCAGCCGCCCCAGGCCAGCGATGCGAAGACCGGGATGGCGAAGGCGAGGTTCGACCACGGAAGCATCACCTGACGCAGCCGGATGCGCGCATACCAGGCGATGCCGATGTCAGAGATCGCCTCCTGCATCGAACGGTCCCTGGCCTCGGCGATGCCCAGCGCCTCCACCGTCCGTGCGCCCGTCGCCGTCTCGTTGATCGAGGCGAAGATCGGACCCCAGCTCGCGCCGAGCCTCTCATAGACACCGCCGACCCGACGGATGAACCAGCGCATGACCGGCACGAGGATGGGCACGCTGAGCAGGTACACCGGCGAGATGAACGGAGAGGTCAGCACGGCCGCGATCAGGGTGAGGACCACCGTGATGCCCGCGATCAGCGACTCAGGAAGAGCACGACGCACCGTCTCCGAGACGGCGGAGATGTCCTGAGTGGTGCGCGCCACAAGGTCTCCCGTGCCGCCCTTCTCGAGCACCCCCATGGGCAGGGCGAGCGCGTTCGCCAGGAACTCTTCCCGTAGTCGCGCGAAGACGTGCTCACCGGCGATATAGGCCAGCCGGCTCGCGCTCAGCACGAGAACGCCCTGCGCGAGGGCGCACCCCAGCATGGCGCCGCAGTAGAGAGCCAGCTCGCCGGGATCAGCCCCCGCCGTAAGGCGATCGATGAGCAGGCCCATCAGTCTCGGCGGGGCGAGCCCAGCCACAGCCGCCGCCGCGAACAGGGTGATCACCGCGGTGAACGACGCTCGGCGCTCACGCCAGATGGCGCGCATCGCCGCGTACACGCGGGAGCGCTCTGCCGTCGGCAGGGCCGACCTGCTCATCGTCCTGTCCCCTCGGCGCGCATCACGAGGGCGCGATACTCCTGGTGCCTCTCGAGCAGGCCGAGGTGAGTATCGTCCGCAACGACCCGGTCGTCGGCGATGAGCACCACCCGGGTGGCGAGCGCCAGCACGAGCGGGCTCGTCGTGACGATCACCGTGGTGCTTCCGCGGCGATACGAGCGGATGCCCGATGCCATGCGCTCCTCGGTGGGAGCATCCACCGATGAGGTCGGATCGTGCAGCACCAGCAGCTCGGGTTCGGCGAGAAGAGCGCGCGCGGCGCCGAGCCGCTGGCGCTGACCGCCGGAGAACTCGACGCCCCGTTCGCCGACCAGCACGTCGAGGCCACCGGGGACCGACCGCACGATGTCGGAGGCGTCCATCGCGGCCACGGCGCCGAGAATGGCCTCGTCCTCGTGGCGCCCCCAGGGGTCGAGCACCTCGCGCAGCGTGCCGCTGAAGAGGAACGGCACAGGGTCCGACACCACGACGCGTCTGCGCACGTCCGCGATATCCCAGTCCCGGATCGGGCGGCCCCGCAGCGTCACCGATGCCTCCTCGGCGTCCGGGAGGAGGCGTCCGACGCGGTCGACCAGCGCCCGGGCGCGGCCGGACTCCGAGACCACGACTCCCACGAGCTCGCCCTCCCGCACGACGAGCCCCGTGAGGTCGTCGCGCAGCAGATCCGCTCCGCACGTCGTCGACGTCCCGGGCACGCGCGCCGTCCCGCCTTCCGGCCACAGCGGTTTCAGGGCGAGCAGTCCGACGATGCGCTTCGCGGCCACTCGCGCATCGACCGCGACCGTCATCGCCTGGTTGATGAGGGCCACGGGCAGCACCAGGAACCCCGCATAGCCGTAGAAGGCGACCAGTGCACCCACCTGCAGCTGCCCCTGGGTCACCAGCACCGCGCCGACCCAGGTCAGCCCCGCGACGAAGAGACCGGGGATCAGCAGGTTCAGAGCCTCGGCTGCGGCCCGCGGCAGGGCGAGGCGGATCCCCGCGATGCGCAGTTCCGCCGAGCGCTCGCGGAAGCGTGCCAGGAAACGCTGCTCTCCACCGACACCGCGGAGCACGCGCAGGCCCTTCACGCTGTCCAGGGCGACGGCATTCATCGCCTCACGCGCGCTCCAGGCCACCTCGCCGCGAGCGTTGAGCGTGCGCACCAGGAGGAACGACGCGGCCGAGAACAGCGGCACGCCCACGATCACGAAGAGCCCCAGCATCACGGAGTCCCGCAGCAGCAGCATCGCCACCGTGATGAACGCCACCAGCGCTGAGGCGACCGAGCCCACGTTGATCGGCAGGAAGGTGGCACTCCACGACTCCGCGGCCATCGTCACGACCGCACCCGGCGGGAGCGAGCGCTCGGCGGCGACGGTCACCCGGGACGTCGCCCGCGCGAGGACCATCTCGAGCCGGGAGTACGCGCGGGCGAAGTTGATGGATCCGGCCCGATCCCGCAGCCCCTGGATCAGCGAGTGCTGCAGCTGCAGCCACACCACGACGCCCAGCCAGCGCAGGAACGCGCCGTAGTCCCCCGCCACGAGCCCCTCATCGACGGCACGACCGATCGCCCAGGGCGTGAGGGCGAGACCGAGCAGCCAGATCACGTCGCACGCCACACCCTGCAGCACGGTCGTCCACTGCATGCGGACGAGCCAGGCGAGGAACCCCACCGGGGTCACGCCGACCGGCGGCGGGACGTAGGTTTCGGGAAGGGCGATCATGCACCCTCCGGCTACTTGAGTCCGGCCATCTTGATGTTGCCGATGATCTGACGCTGGAAGATGAGGAACAGGATCACGACCGGCGCCGCGGCGAGCACGGATCCGGCCATGAGCAGTCCGAGTTCCGTGCTTCCTCGGCCGGTGCGGAACTCGGCGAGGTACTGCTGCAGCACGAACTTCTCCGGGGACGTGATCGTCATGATCGGCCACACGTAGGAGTTCCAGTACGCGAGGAACGCGGTGATCCCCATCACGACGAACGGCGGCTTGGACAGCGGAAGGAAGATCCGCACGAAGATCCCGAACCGGCCGCAGCCGTCCAGCATCGCCGCCTCCTCGAGGCTCGCCGGGATGTTCAGGTAGAACTGCCGGATGAAGAAGACCGACGCTGCGCTCGCGGCGCCCGGGATCACCAGCACAGCGAGGGTGTCGAGCATCGCGAGCTTGGTGACCACGATGAAGCTCGTGAGCAGGATCGTCATGCCGGGGATGAACAACGTCGTGATGATCGCGACCCAGAGGGTGCGTTGGAACCGGAACTCGAGACGTGCGAACGCGTACGCCGCGAGGGAGTTCACGGTGAGGCTGAGCACGGTGAATAGGATCGCCCCGAGGAACGTCCATCCGAGCGTGCGCAGGAACGTCTCGTCGCCGAGGATCTTGGCGTAGTTCTCCCAGTGCCACACTTCGGGGAAGAACTGGAACGGCGTGCTCAGCACCTCGGTCTTCGCCTTGAAGCCGGCGATCACCATCCAGGCGAGCGGGAACAGCGCGGCGAGCAGGAAGATCAGGCCCACCACGGCCTTGCCGACCACGGCGGCCCAGCCGCCGATGCTGTGCGGCATCCTGAGCCGACGGTGGTCCTGTCCTCCCAGGACGATCCGGGTGGTCTCGGGCACGGTGCCCGGGTACGTGGCGCTCATCAGTCGACCAGCCTCTCGGAGTTGATGAACTTGAAGACGAGAGCCGACACCGATCCCAGCACCACGAACAGCAGCAGCGCCGCCGCGATCGAATAGCCCACGTTCACGTCGTTGCGGAAGTGGTTGAAGATGAACAGGTTGGGCAGGGTGGTCGAGTCCAGCGGGCCGCCCTGCGTCATGACCAGGGGCAGTTCGAACTGCTGGATCGCGGCGACGAAGCCCGTGATGAGCAGGTACAGGAACACGTTCTTCATCTGCGGCATCGTGATGTAGAAGGTCTTCTGCCACCACCCGGCGCCCTCCATCGCGGCCGCCTCGTAGTACTCCGTCGGGATGTCGACCATCGCGGCGACCATGATCAGGGAGGTCAGGCCCATCCCGAGCCACACGGCCGGCACCGCCACGGCGAGCAGCGCCCAGGCCGGATCCCCGATCCACGAGACCGCATCGATGTGGAACGCGGCGAGCACCGCGTTCAGGATCCCGCCGTCGTACGCGTAGATCACCACGAAGATGATGGAGGCGATGACGCCGGAGATGATCGTCGGGATGTAGATGCTGACCTTGAGGATCGTCGCCATCCGGCGGGACAGGCTCACCACGAGGCTGGCGAAGAGGAACGCGAGCACGAGCATCGGGGGCACCGTCAGCAGGACGAACAGGAAGCCGCGTCCGATCGTGGCGACGAACAGCGGATCGGTCAGCACGTCGGCGTAGTTCTTCCAGCCGACGAACTGCGGATCCTTGTAGAAGCTCCAGTCCTGGAAGGAGAGGAAGGCCGCGTACACCGCGGGCCACGCGACGAAGATGCCGAGCAGGATCACCACGGGGGCGAGCAGCAGATACGCGAGCCTGGTGTCGCGATACCGGTGGCGGGCGTGGCGGCGCTTCACCTCCCGCCGGTCTTCGATCGCTTCCGTGGTCATCGTCTCTCCCCGTCGTCCTGAGGTGCCTCGCGCGGGCCGCGCGGTCGGGGACGACCGCACGGCGGTCCCCGACCGCGCCGCACTCACTTCTTCGGAGCCTTGCCGGGCAGGTCCTGCGACTGGATGACCTTCTGGATCGCGGCGTTCGCCGTGTTGATCGCGTCATCCGGCGAGGCCGCGCCCTTCATCACGGACTCCATGGCCGTGCCGACCGCGAGCGAGACGTCCCAGGGGTAGGTCGGCTCGGGGATCGCGTCCGGCGCGATGTCCTTCGTGATGACCTTGGACCACGGGGCCTTGGCTGCGGCTTCATCCTTCGCGACGGCGTCCTGCACCGAGGTGCGCACCGGGACCTTGGTGAACTGCGTGTTCACGAAGAAGGGCACGAGGTTCTGCGGGTCGCCGGCGAGCGACCACTCCAGGAACTTCCCGGCCGCGTCCGCGTGCTTGCTCTTCGCATCGATGACCCACTTGAAGTTGCCGAGGGTGGTCGCGGTGCGGCCGTCGGCGTTCGAGGCGTTCGGGAATGCGCCGATGCCGGTCTTGGTGAGGAGATCGGGATAGTCGGATCCGATCTCGGACATCATCCACGAGCCGGAGACCTTGAAGGCGACCTTCTTCTGGCCGAAGTCCTTGCCCTCGACGTACGCCGCGAGCGCCTGCTTGGGCATGTAGCCCTTGTCCCACAGCTCCTTGTACTTGGACATCAGGTCCCGGTACCCGGCGTTGTCGATGTCCGGCGACTTCCAGTCGTCAGTGAGCGCGGTGTGCCCGGCGAAGTTGTACTGCTGGCCGACGGTCGACCAGGCGAAGGTGATCGCGTCGGACGCGGGCGAGATGCAGTACTGCCCCTGCGCGAGCGTCGGCTGGATCTTCGCGCAGTCGGCGAGCAGATCGTCCCACGTGGCCGGCGCCTTGTCGGTGTCCACGCCCGCCTTGGAGAGCATGTCCTTGTTCCAGAACAGCACGGTCTGCGCTTCCTGCAGCAGCGGGTACGCGTAGTAGGTGCCGCCGAGCTCGGACACCGACTTCTCGGAGTCGAT
>Ga0308158_10003624_pt1 | contig 13451 bp, 18 predicted proteins | sample PhyBR2_FD_201038 | JGI IMG/M metagenome (GOLD analysis project Ga0308158, IMG submission 201038) | Phyllosphere microbial communities from UC Gill Tract Community Farm, Albany, California, United States - DLSLB.R2 | ecosystem: Host-associated > Plants > Phyllosphere > Unclassified | place: USA... | reverse complement strand
TCAGCAACTGGGTGAGGTAGCGCGCTGCTGGGACTCAGAAAGAGTTCTCCCCATGGCTACCGAAAAACAAGCCGCGCTCATTGTCCGCCTCGCAGTGAAGCTGGGCAAGTGCCCGCCCGCACGAGCGACTGAGGCCCGTCTCCAGGCGCTGGCGTTCTCGCCCGCCGAGACACGAGCAAAGATCGACGAGTTGAATGCGCTGCTGGGTTTCGATCGAGCATCGTCGCCCTCCACCGACCGACAGCGTAGCTTCATTTTGGATCTGGAGATGAAGGCGTACGGCGCCTGGCGCACGAAGCACCACGAGAAGCTGACGTACGCCGAGGCGGACGAGCGAATCAAGTTGCTCAACAAGCTCATCGCCGGACAGACGGCCGCTCCTGTCATCGACCTGTTCTCGCGCAGGGCGGTCTGAAATGACGATCAATCGCTCCGTGTCGACATCTTCAGTGACGACTGGAGACATCATGTTCACGCACTCGATCTCACTGCTGAAGACCGCCATCGCTCTCGCTACGACCGACGAGGAGCGCGACGAATACTCCCGCGTTCTCGGGCTGCTGATCGGCGTCACGGAGGCAGGACGATGAGTGCCTCCGCCCGTTTCACGAAACGAGTGCTCGACCCCGGCTCCTGGTCGGTCCGCACCCTGGTCACGCTCTACCTAAGCCTCGGCATCCTCAGCGTCGCCGGGTGTGCCCCCCAGCCCGCGGCACCGGGGCCGATCCCGACGGTCGACACCCGAGCTGAGGCCGCCGACTGCATCGTCCGCACGACGGGCGAGTACGTCTCCGAGTACGGCGACATGTCCGCTGCTGTCTGGGTCAGCATCTACGACCACTGCACCGAGGAGGCGGGTCTGTGAGCACGCGCCGCAAGCCCGCCCCATTGGGCCTGGTCTTCGCCAGCCTCACCGTCATTGGCGATGGAGAACCGTACGTCAACCAGCGCGATGACCGCCTGACCACGGCCTCGCGCTGGCGTGTGCGGTGCGTGTGCGGCGCCGAGAAGGACGTCCTGCCGACTCACCTTCGCGCAGGGCGCACGACCTCCTGTGGATGCCAGAACCGGCCGCGGGGACGTGAAGTGCAGTTCTACGGGTGCAATTGGCCCTCCGGGTGCGTTGGTGAGCACAACGCCCGCGGCCTCTGTCGCCGTCACTACGACCTGGTCATCCAGCGCATCCACCGCGGCGCCCAGTTCGCGACCCTGCTCGACGAACCGAGGGGTACCTCATGACCACGAAGCACCAGGACCCCCAGTGGGTGAAGACGGTCCGCATCCTCCGTGCCCAGGTCCGTGCTGCGTGGGCACGAGGTGAGGAGGTCTTCTGCCGTCGATGCGGTGGCGAGATCCGTCCGAACACCCTGTTCGACGCCGGACACATCGACGCCCACGGGGAGCCGACGATCGAGAACGCCGCACCCGAGCACCGTCGCTGCAACCGCAGCGCGGGCGGCAAGGTCGGCGCCGCCATCACCAACGTCAAGCGCACCGGCAAGACCAGCTTCATCCCGCTGCCCTGGGCCTAGCCATCAAGGAGAACACCATGACCACCCAGACCAACCCGATCGATGCACTGATCCGCACCGCACTCGCTGACCTACAGCCCCGCATCGAGATCAGCAAGACCAACATCGATCAGCTCACGCACCAGCTCGACGCAGAGAACCGCACGCACGCCGAACTGCTCGCACAGGATGCGGCGTACCGCGCCGCCCTCCCGGCGGAAGAACCCGACACCGACGACTGACCCCGAGTTTTTTGGGCGAGGTCGCTCGAACCCCCGCCTCCGGCTCCATCTCGCTTCCCTTCCCCTGAACTGAGGACCCCATGACCGTGCACCCGACTCTGGCTGATCTCCAGAATGAGGCCACGTGGCTGGAGCGCCGCTCGCTGATCCCTGAGCCGCTGGTACCGGAGCGGATGGTCACGACCGAGCAGAGCCGCCGGGAGTTCCTGGAAGGTGCCCGACTCCTCCGCCTCGATCAGATCCGCAACTTCCAGGGCGAGATGATCGGTCCGTCCCCGGCGCAGCTCGCCGTGGCCGACACACTGGCCGCTGGCGCCCCGTTGACGGCCATCCTGGAGCCTCGCCGCACCGGCAAGACCTCCGGAATCCAGGCGGTCCTGGTGGGCCGCTGTGCCCTCCGTGAGGACCACCTGGTCGGCTGGACGCTGGCGACGACCGGCGCGAAGGCGGGCGAACGCTTCAAGAAGGACATCGCCGCCCCTCTGGTCCGGCTGTACCCGGAGAAGCGGGAGCGTGAGGCGTTCGTGAAGGTGGAGCTGTCGAAGGGTAGCGAGGGCCTGGTCTTCCGCAACGGTTCCTATTTCAACGTCTATGCCCCCGGTGGCGACGGCTTCCGATCCAACGCCTTCGACGACGCCTGGGTGGACGAGGCGGGCGAGGCAGAGCCAGCGCTGGGTGAAGATCTGGTCGCTGCCATCCGTCCAACCCTGCACACCCGGCACGGCGCGCAGTTCATCGTGTCCGGCACAGCGGCGAAGTACCGCGCCGGGAACCTGCTCTGGGACCACCTCATCGACCCCCGCGCTGTCGTGCTCCGTCACGGCGTCCCCGACGACCTGGACCCCCGCGCGCTCGAAGCGTGGGAGGCCGACGAGGAGCACCCCCTGGCGCGGGTCCGCGAGTTGGTGATCGCCGCTCACCCCGGGATCGGATTCACCACGCCGCTCTCCGTGATCGAGGAAGACTGGAACACCCCGGCGATGAGGAAGAACTTCCCCGCCGAGATCCTGGGCCTGTTCGCGCTGGAGGGGAGCAACACCGCCCTCATCTCCGCGCCGAAGTGGAACGAAGCGGCTAAGCCGATGAGCAACGCCGGTAAGACGGCGCCGCGGAAGTTCGCCCTGGCCGCCTTCATCGATCGCGACAGCCTGTACGCCTCTGTCGCTGCCGCGTGGACCGGCGCCGATAAGAAGATCCACGTCGGTCTCCTGCATCACCAGACGGGCGTGCAGGGCTTCGCCACCGTGCTGGCCAAGCTGGCGAAGAAGCACAAGAAGGCCATCACTCACGACAGCTTCTCCAACGCCATGGCCGTCCAGCTCCGCAGCATCCGAGAGGCGCGGCCCGCACCGCTGGAGCGCCCCCTGGGATCTCGCGACGTCGCCCGTGCTGCCGTCAACTTCGTCAACGTCCTCAACGACGGCAACCTCCGACACCACGATCAGGCCGAGCTGAACGCCGCCGTGGACATCGCCGTCAAGCGCGCCTTCAGCAGTGGCACCGGCTGGGCGTTCGGGCGTCCGAAGAACCGCGACGATGCCGACATCACCGGCCTCGAAGCCGCCGCTCTCGCCGTGTATGCACTGGATCAGGAGCGCGACGGCTCCGCCAGCATCAAGGACGCCATCGTCTTTGGTTAGTGCATAACGCGCATTAATTCGAATTGTCCACAATTGCATCCACAGCGTGGCGCAATTGCACGCACTACACGTAAACTAGATCACGGCTGGACACTAGTGCCTGCCCAATAGTCATCGCGAGATTATTGGGAGCAGGCAGTGGGATTCTGGGGATGGCTTACCGGTGCACCGTCGCCGTCGCTTTCCGTCGGCGCTCCCGCTCTTGCAGCTCCAGGCTCAGGCGATTCTCTCGCAGCCGCGATTGTCGGCGACATCTTCGGCGCACTGCCGAAAGAAGTAATCACCCGTGAAGTCGCGCAGCGCGTACCCGAGCTGAAGCGCGCACTTTCCGCGCACCAGGCATTGGTGGCTCCCCTTCGTTTCGAGAAATTCATCGAAGGCGAGAAGGCCCCCGCCCAGCCTTACTGGGTCAGCTCGTGCGATTACCCGGGAATGTCCCGCTTCATCGCTTACAAGCAGCTCACCGCCGAACTCTTCTGGGAAGGCATCGGCGTTCTCGCCTGCCGCCTGGATACCGAGGGCACGGTCTACGACTGGATCTGTGTTCCCCGCCACCTCTGGAGCCTGGACAACGGCACGGGCGTAGTCACCCTGCACGAGTCCATCCCCGCGGAGTTCCGCATGCGCATCGTGCTGGTCCCGCTGGGGGCGAACGGTGTGATGGCCGACGGCGTCGACAGCATCCGCCAGGCGCGGAAGCTGGAACTGGCCCGCCAGAACCGCCTGGACGCCCCTCCCGCTTCGACCGAGCTGCATGTCACGGACGCCCAGTTCAACGAGATGACCCGCGAAGAGCAGGCCGAGCTGGTCGCCACCTACGTGGAGAACCGCAACAAGTACTCCGTCTCCGTCACGAAGTCCTTCATCGAGGTGAAGGAGCGCGGCACCCAGGGCCAGCTCGACCTCTTCGAAGACGCCACCGCCAGCCTCTCCCGCGCCCTCGCGATGCACGCCTCCGTGCCCTCCAGCTTCGTGGAGTCGGCGGCCAAGGGCGGCGGCGGTGCCATGTCGTACAGCAATGAGAACGACCGACACAGCGAGCTGTGGACCTACGGGTCCGCCGCGTTCGCGTACGCCATCATCGCGGCCCTCTCCGGTGACGACGTCGTCGGTCCCGGCGCCGAGGTGCGCGCCGATCTCAGCCACTTCTCCGTGCCCGCCCCCACGTCCATCGACCCGGAGGCGGGCGACGCCTCCACGGAGGTTCAGCCATGACCGACACCATCGAGGCGGGACTCTTCTCCCGCATCGCAGACACCCGTGAGATCGAAGGGCTTCTGCTCCCGTTCGGTGAGCTGAGCCGCCCAAACCTCTCGAAGACCGAGCCGGTCATGTTCTCGGCTTCCGCTGTCGCGCTTCCCCGTGACCCTTCGATCGTCACGCTGAACGACGAGCACGACCGCTTCAACCCGCTGGGTCGAGGCGTCGCGTTCACGATGACGGACGCCGGAGTCGTGGGCCGCTTCCGCGTCGCCGAAACCGACGAGGGGGATGCGTTCCTGGCCTCCTACAGCGGCGGCACGGGCAAGCGAAAGCTGTCCGCCGAGCTGGGATCTCTCGTCCGCAACGGGGCCAACGCCGTCCGTTCCCGTCTGACCGGCGCCGCCGTCTGCACCGAGGGTGCGTTCGAGTCGGCCGCGTTGTTCTCACTCGCTCCCGGCGTGGATGCCGAGTTCACCACCGACGTGCCCTCCAGCGACGAGTACACCGCACCCGACCGCGACAACAGCTCCCGCACGGTCTCCGAGTTCACCGACTCGGAGGGCGTCCGCTGGCGCCGCATCGAGGAATACAGCTCGAAGAGCACCGTCGAGAAGATCACCGACTCCGCGCCCGTGGACGAGGAAACCCCCACCGACTCCCAGGAGGAAGTCATGACCGCATCCGCAACGGGCGTGCAGACGCCCGCCCCTCTCGCCACCCCCGGCATCGCCGCGCCCGCCGTCGAGGACGTGGACCTCCACGCCGTCTTCAGCGCCATGGCCAACCTGAAGAACGGTTCGCAGGTCGAGGACGCCGAGTCCGCCTTGTTCGCCCTGGCCGACATCAAGACCACCGGCACGGGCGCGCTCCCCGGCGCGGGCGTCATCCAGCCCGCGTGGGTTGGCAAGCTCTGGCAGGGAAAGCGTTACCAGCGCAAGTACATGGATCTCGTGACCCGCACCGTGGGTCCCATCGACCTGGGCGGCCGCTCCGGCTTCCGCATCTCGCAGGACACCGCTCTCGTCGCCAAGCGCACGGGTGAGAAGGTCGAGCTGCCCACTGGCTCCGCCTCGACCGCCAAGCGCGACTCGACCCGCGACAGCTACGGCTACGCCGCCGACGTGGCCCAGGAGTGGAACTACCTTTCCGGTGGCGCCGCGGTCATGCAGGCATTCTGGGAGGGCGTGGCCGACAGCTACGCCAAGCTGACCGACGAGGACGCCCTGCGCACCCTCTTCAAGGTCGCCTCGCAGGGCGACAGCACGACGGCCCTTTCCCGTCGTGTCGCTCCCGGCTCGCTGCCCGCGGGCACCCCCGCGAACTCGGCTTACTACCCCGGCATCGTCCAGCTCATCCAGGCCATTGAGGCCATCGGTGACGCGGACGACGACGCCTCCTGGGCCGTCGTCAACCCGGTCCTGTGGAGCCAGCTCCTCTTCACCCCGAAGGAGCTGCTGCCCGAGTTCGTCTCGCTGGCAGTCACCGCAGGCACCGGCACCGGTTCGGTGGACGGCAAGGTCATCGTCAAGAAGGCCCCCCAGTCCTTCTTCCCCGGCACCAAGGCCACCGACCCGCAGGTCATCGCAGGCTCCAAGACCGCCGTGGAGTTCAAGGAGCTGGGCGAGACCCCGCTCACCATCGACGCCGTGAACGTGGCGAAGTTCGGCGTGGACAAGTCCGTCGTTGGATTTTTGGAGTCGCTCGTCGTCCGCCCGGAGTCCACGGTCTTCATCGGCACCACGGCGTAATCCGAAGGGGCGAACGAGATGAACACCGCCGAGTGGTTCACCACGGCCACGCCAGAGCAGGCCCAGCGCCTTGCCGAGGCGTGGCCCGGTGTGCCCGAGGACCAGGACGAGGTGACGGCCATGCTGCTGGACATCGCCCGGGAGCAGGTCATCTCGTTCGCCCCTGACGACGCCTTCGAGCGCACGGTCGTCTACCCGTTCCTGCGCGCCGACCACAACAAGCCCGCGAGCCGCCTGGTCTACGCCCAGCTCCAGCAGGCCATCAACCTCTGGAACGCGGGCAACGTCTCCAGCGCGGGCGAGATCGGCCCAGAGGGCTACAGCTTCACGCCCCGCCCGCTGGACAAGACCATCCGCGGCATCATCCGCCCGACGACGGGGGTCGCTCATGTCTTCTAAGAACGTCCTCCGCGAGGTGCGTCAGCACCTGAAGGACACCATCAAGCCGAAGCTGCCGACCCGGTGGCGCGTCTTCCCGACGCTCACGGCGCCCGCCAAGCTCACCGTCCCCGCCGTCTACGTCGAGTTCACCGAGGTCTCCAACGAGGTGGCAGGCAAGCCGCTGGCCGCGGGGCGCGTCGCCGCATCGTTCGAGCTGGCCGTCATCATCCCCGAAACGGCCGGCGCCCGAGCGGAGGACAACGCCGACGCCGCGGTCCTCAGCCTCATCCAGGCGCTCGACAACAGCGACCAGCTCTTCTGGGGACCGTCGGCCACCAAGCTCCGCCTGGAATCGGGCCAGCTCGGATGGCGCATCCCGGTCACCGTCCTGACCTCCACCGTCCCCGACACCACCACCTGACCCAAGGAGAACATCATGGCCGTCATCGTCAACAAGAGTTTTTTGCACCAGGCCACCCTGGACATCGGAGCCGACACCTACACGTCGGCCTTCCGTGACCCGGCCATCGTGCCGACCACGACCGAGGTGTCCATCGTGGACGCTTCCGGCAACAGCATCCCCTTCACCGGCACGACCACCTACGTGTTCACCGCGTCGATGTACCAGGACTGGACGTCGACCGGTCTCGCGAAGGCGTGGGCGGCGGCCGAGGGCACGCAGCAGACGATCAAGTACAAGCTCCCCGGCGTGCAGGGTGTCTTCACGATCATCGTGATCATCAAGCCGGTCCAGGTCGGTGGCGCTACCAACGCCGTCGCCGAGTCGCCCATCAGCCTGCCCGTCGTGGGCAAGCCCGTCTGGGCCGCGAGCTAAGACCGTGTCGGGGTCCATCTCGCTGCTGGTGGACTCCCCGCTCCGCGACCTTGCGTCGGCCATGCGGGAAGTCCCCGCAGACGTACGCAAGAACATCGCCACGCAGACGAAGAAGAACGCCCAGCCCATCTGGGATCAGGAGCTTCGCGAGCGCGCGGTCTCCCGCATCCAGCAGCGGGCGCTGGTCAACAGTGGCCGCGTCGGAGTGACGGCACGCAACGTGTTCCTACGCTCCGGCGCGGTCGGCAAGCTCAGCTCCGGAACCCCCGTCTCCGCGGTCGCACGTGCCGCCGAGTGGGGCCTGGGCGCGGGCAAGGAGATCGAGACCCACTCCCGCAAGGGCAAGGCCTACACGCGCCGCGTGGGTCCGGTCTTCCCCGCCAACAAGCGCGGCGGCCACGTGGTCCACCCAGCCGCTGGAGACGCCATCCCACGCTTCGCGTCGCTGTGGATTCAGACGGCACGACGCGCCCTGTACGAGGCAGAGGAGAAGGCCTGATGGGTCGGGTACATGAGATCGCCGTCGCCTCCGAGACGGGGGCATTCGAGAAGGGCATCAAGTCCGGCGTCATCGAGCCGTTGAACGACGCCGAGAAGGCCCTGAAGAAGCTCGGGGACACCAACGTTGGTCGAGACATCGACCGGGATCTCGACGCCGCCCAGCGCGCCACGAAGAACCTGAAGGCGGAGACGAAGGACGCCGCCGACGCCATCGAAGACGCCTTCCGACGCAGCTACAAGAAGGCCAAGGGCGACGCCGACGACGCCACCGACAAGATGAAGCACGGCTTCCGCGAGGTCGGTGAAGAGGCCGGGTCCTCCGGTCGCGAGGCCGCCGCATCCTTCTCGGGCGGCTTCGATGATGTCGCCGACTTCATCCAGGAGACCGCCGCCAACGCCTTCGGAGGCTTCGGTCCCATCGGCGCCGCTGCCGGTCTCGCTGCCGCCATCGGCCTGGGTATCGCCACGGCCAAGATCGAGGAGCTGACGGAGAAGGTCGAGAGCCTTCAGCAGGTCGCCAGCGAAGTGCACATGTCGGCGCTGGAGAACGACCAGACGGTGGAGCAGTTCGCTACCTCCGTCGATGGCGCGACCGCAGCTCTCCAGCGCATGAACGAAGAGGGCCAGAAGAAGTTCCGCTTCTTCTGGGAGGAGGACTCCACCGGCCTCCAGGAGTTCAACGACGACCTGAAGCGCGCCGGGGAGACCCAGGCGGACGCCCTCGACATCTTCCAGCTCTCCACCGACCAGATGGAGGACTACCGCGACGCGGTCCGCGACAACGCCGACCAGCTCCGCGACCAGGCCGACGCCATCCGCGAGGCCGAGCGCGGCATGGGCACCCTCTCGGATGCCGACCTGGAGCGCATCAGCTCGCTGGACAAGCAGGCCGAGGCCGGGGACCGAATCGTCGAGTCCCTGGAGCGCGAGATCGAGACCCGCTCCGAAGCGTCCGAGCGCAGCAACGCCTGGGCCGATTCGGGCGCGCAGGCCGCGCAGAAGATGGCCGAGGCTGAGAAAACCGCCGCCGACGAGCGCGCCTCCGCCGAGGAAGCCGCACGCGACCGCATCACCGCATCGGTCGAGGCCGTGAAGAACAGCCAGCTCGGGGCGTACGACTCCATGCGCGACGCGGCCTACAACAAGGCCACCGCCGACAATCAGGCGTTCGACACGGACCGCTGGCTCCAGTACGTCGAGGAGACCCGCGGAGCCGCCGACGCCTACCGCGCCAACATCGCCACCATGCAGCTCAGCCCTGCCGAGTGGGAGAACCTGCTGGCCCTGCCCGAGGGCGCACGCGCCTCTATCGCGGCCTCTTACGCCGGAGCCGGTGAAGAGGGCAAGGCCCGCATCCGCGCCGCCCTGGGCGACGGTGGAGCCGGTGAGGCCGGATCTGAGGCCACCGTCAGCTTCGAGGACGCCTTCGACCCCAAGGCCGACGTGAAGGTCACCGCCGACACCTCGAAGAGCGAGGCCGACATCGACCGCCTGACCAAGCCCCGGGAGCTGCCGGTGAAGGTCGTGCTGGACACCTCCGCCCTCGACCGCTGGCGTCCGCCCGTCCGTGACGCCGAGGTGCGCGCTGTCGTCGACAAGAGCGCCTGGAACAACTGGACGCCCCCGGCCAAGACTGGCCGCGTCAACGTGGGAGGCATGTGATGCCGCACACCATCTCCGCCGCGAACGGCGCCGGTTCCGTCAGCCCGTCCATCGTCGAGGGGTACAAGGCCCGCCGCGAGTCGCGCAACAAGATCCACGACCTGCTGGACGGATCGATCGGCGTCTCCTACATCGCGCCCCGCCCGCGCTCGGGGACCCTCCGCTTGCTGTTCACCACCGCCGCCACCGCCAACGCCGCGCTCACCCTGCACGCCCAGGAGACCAGCTTCACCTTGACCTCCACCGACGTGCCCTCCATGGGCATGCGATACGTCCTGGACGGCTCCCTCGACATCGATCTGAACGCCGAGCTGGGCCACTGGTGGGTCGAGGTCGGATTCCAGGAGCTGACCTCATGAGCTTCGAACGCCACCCCGAGGCGACCGCCGCCATCGTCTCGCTCGACTTCGCCCCGCTGCCCACCACGGTCTACGCATCGGCAGAGGCCGAGCTGGCGCAGTGGTCGGTCACCAACCTCGCCAAGACCATCAACACGATCGATACGCGCTTCGGTGCCCAGTTCTACAACAGCGCAGCAGGCCAGGCCGCTGGAGGCTACGCACGACGCACCATCACCGGTCTCGTCGCTGGGCGCACCTACACGTTCTCCATGACCTACAACGCCCAGGCGGGGGTCACCAACGCGCGCGGGATCTGGCGTCTGGGCGTCGTCGGCATCGGCGACGGCAACCCCATCGACCTGAAGGGCACCACCACCGACCGCGAGACCTCCTACACGTTCAAGGCCACCTCCACGTCGCACACGCTTCAGCTCACCCTGGTGGCCCACTCGGCTGGCGAGACCACCTCGCTCTTCCGCAACGCGGGTGTGGCTCTGCGCGGCGAGACCCTACCCATCTCGGAAGGGGACCTGACGCTCGACAAGAGCCGCGTCCCGTTCGGCCAGGCGGACATCACCGTCCCGCTCATGAGCGTGGGTCTCCTGGAGAAGCTGAACCCGTTCGAGAACCCCCGAGTCCAGCTCACCGCTGCCGCCGAGAACGACCCCCGAGTCTTCGATCTCGTCATGACCCGCCGCACCGTGGACCACAGCGCCCGCGTGGTGAAGATGGATCTGGCCACGGACGAAGCGCTCCTCCTGGCGTACTCCAAGCTCACCGACGACCAGGGCGCATTCAGCCGCCAGGACAGCCTCCGCAGCATCATCAACTACGTCCTGGCGCAGGCCATCCCCGGCGCCGCCCTCCAGACGGCTGGAGCCGCAGATCGCCCGTTCCGCGTCCTCACCGACGCGACGAACATGCTGATTGACCCTCGCTACGCTCGCACGCCCAACAACGGCTACGGCGCGGCCAACGTCACCACCCTGGTGGACAACACCTGGGTCAGCAGCGAGAACCTCTGGGGCGTCCACCTTTACAACCCCGTGACCACGGATGGATTCTTCGAGCTTCGCAACGCCGACATGGCCTACGGCATGCAGGCGGGCCGCTCCTACACCTTCAGCGCCACCGGCTCCGTCCGCAGCGCCGTGGGTGGCTCCGAGCGCGTCGAGCGTGCCCGCCGCCTTGTCGTGGTCGCGCTGGTTCCAGGCGGCTACATCGACCTCGCAACCTCCCCGCAGGTCTCGACCACCGTCAACGCCGACACCCGCGTCTCCGTGAGCTTCACCGTGCCCACCAACGCCACCCAGGTCTGGGTCCGTGCGTACCATGGGCACACCCAGGGGACCATCACCTGGAGAGCCTTCCGACTGACCGAGACCGACCGATACGCAGGCACCCACAACAGCGAATACTTCGACGGCGTGCGCCCGAACACGACCGACTACGCCTACTCCTGGACCGGCGCCGCGGACAACTCCCCGTCCCGTCGTGTCGCCCTCTTCAGCCGCGCCCCCGAGGTCCTGAGCTGGCGTGCAGGACGTTCTGCGTGGGACTTCCTCGCGGGCATCATCGACGTGGCTGGTCTCCGCCTCTGGTGCGATGAGCGCCGCCGCTGGTGGCTGGTGGACCCGAAGGACTACAAGGTCCCCGGCCGCGTCTCCGTGCGCGTGGACAACGCCACGGACGGCGACGACACCATGGACGCCGGGGGCGGTGACGCACCCACCGGAGTGGTCGCCCGCTTCACCTGGCGCGACAACGACGGCAACTCCAAGACCAAGGACGACTACGCCGGGACCCCCGGCCGGGTCATGGTCATGGAGTTCGACGACCGCCCCTATCCCGGACCCGGCACCGCCGCGCTCGTGCTGGTCGGCATGACCAACAGAGGCCGCACCCAGGAGGTCACCGTGGCCTCCGTGATGGATGCCACCCCGGGGCAGGAGATCTCGATCTCGCTCCCCGGCACGAACGACCAGCTCGGACAGCTCCAGTCGGTCCGGTGGGACCTCACGGAAGGCCTCATGGACCTGCGCTCCGCTGGCCTGACCGAAGTCACCCCTGGCTCCTGGCTCCAGGGCTACAGCGAGCGCACCTGGCCGAACGCACCCGACACCGACACGTGGGCATCGCTCACCTGACCCAAGGAGAACATCATGGCTATCGGAGACGACGCCGCCGCAGAGGGCCTGCCCATCGTTCCCCAGACAGGCGAGGACGGAAAGGTCAAGTACGGCGGTCGCGAGATCAACAACACCCGCGACATCATCGCGCGACGCACCAAGCGCAGCGCCCCCAACATCGCCATCCATGTAGGCGCACAGGCACCGGCTAACCCCGTCGTCGGTCACCTGTGGTTCGAGCCGATCTGAGGACGCCATGCCATCCGCATTTGGAGATCTCAACGGCAACGGTCCCCAGCAGGTCTGGATCGACGTTGCCCGCATCGGCCAGGACTGGGGCGCGAACCGCACCGACTACCGCGGCGAGGTCCGCTACTACGGCAACGGCTGGGGGTCGTGGGGCGGCGACTGGGGCTGGGAGGCCAACTTCGGCGGCTTCGGCGTCGGGGGTCGCTTCTCGATCCCGTCCTCCCAGCGCAACCAGCAGTTCCACACCCTCTGGTCGGGCACCTTCTCGCGCTACCACGACGGCGAGGGGTGGTTGGGCGGTTTCTACTGCTCCGCCTGGATCGACACCGACCACTCCAGCGTGGGCGACGGCGGGGCGAACACCACGGAAGAGGCACCGCCGCGCATCCCGCAGCTCCCCGCCGCGCCCAACAGTCTGAGCGTGAATGCCGTCCTGCCGACGAGCTTCGGAGTGAACTACGCGCGCGGTGACAACCGAGGCGCAGGCATCGAGCAGGACCGTGCGCACTGGTACGAAGGTGGCCCCGCAGGCTCCGGAACCTTCGTCTGGGAAGACCTCAACCCCGCGGGCTACACCAACCCCGCAGGAGGCGCTGGACCATCGCTGAAGCCCGGGACCCGCCACTATGTCTACGTCAGCTCCCGCAACGCCCGAGGTTGGGGTCCATGGGCTGGCCCCATCGACGCCGAGACCCTGGCCGGTGGCCGCGCCTGGGACGGCTCCGTCATGCGCAACTGCCGTGTCCGGTACTGGGACGGCTCCCAGTGGCGCCTGTGCCGCGTACGCGCCTGGGACGGCTCCGCCTGGCGCAACGTCCGCTAGATCACCCGAACGCTCGACAGGAGCACACCATGAACAAGACCGCCGCCTTCATCGTCTTCGGCGTGCTCACCCTCGCCAGCATCGCCGGAACCCTGATCCTCCAGATCCACCGACCCGACGCCACCGCCAGCTTCACGACCTTCGTCTTTCAGATGCTGGGTCTCGTCGTCGTCGCGGGCGGCCTCG
>Ga0308158_10003623_pt1 | contig 13453 bp, 18 predicted proteins | sample PhyBR2_FD_201038 | JGI IMG/M metagenome (GOLD analysis project Ga0308158, IMG submission 201038) | Phyllosphere microbial communities from UC Gill Tract Community Farm, Albany, California, United States - DLSLB.R2 | ecosystem: Host-associated > Plants > Phyllosphere > Unclassified | place: USA... | reverse complement strand
GGCGGTTGCGATTGATAGCTGAGGAAATTTGTTCTGCGAACATACAATTGCTTACTCTGATTTAAATTAGTCGAGTTATCGAAGCTCAAGCGTATGATCTCGACCGCTTTACCAATCTAGCAAACGATCGCTTCTGGCCGATTGCGGACCTTCACAATAGCCGAGTGTACGACGGCTCTTGTCTACAAAGCAAGTCTGTCTAGTAAGGTGATGCCAAGTAAGCCGCATGTCCATTTTTAAAAACTTGCTAGGTGTTGATAATTTACGAAAACTTGGATGTAACGAGAAGGTCAATTAACGTGCCGACCGGCCAGCCACCACCAGGGAGCATTCTAGAAAGGGGAGCATGCCCCGTATCGACGCATAAGGTATCGGCGCGCGCAAGCTGCGACGCGCGCCATATGGACGGGTGCAAGGATGTAGGATCGAGTTGGGCAGTGGAAGTGAGCACATGAACTTGCAGATACTGTATGGATATACAGTATCTGCAAGTTCATGTTTTGGCAAGTAGAGCTGACTAGGTTTCGCGTCCGCGAAAATTTAGATGCCAAGTTCCGCTTGACCGCCCGGTTCGGGCTGCGCGCGCTTTGCGTCGTCGGCTTCGACCAGGGGGATATGCCTAGTCCAAGACTTGACGGCCTTTTTCTTGGTCGTCTCGTCCTGTTCGTCAAAGTTGAGCACGACTTGAGCCTGAAACGACGCCCATTTGCCATCTGCCCGATCCTGCCAAAACACGTTGGAATTCACCCGGTAGACATTTGATGTACCGACTTTCAGAACGTCTATCCACTGTTGTTCACGCAAGATTTTGATGGCACGTTTGATAGTCGAGTTACTGACGCCGCATATGCGTTCGAGCGATTCATTACTTATCATGACTGAATTAGCTTTGTTCATTTGCTTAACTAGAGTCATCAAGACCATGAACGCAGCGGGGGCATGATTAGCAAGGGATACAGTTTCATCCATATAAATCTTGCTAAGCTGAACGAAGTCCGAATTCACGGCACCATGTTTGACGCGAGCCAATTCTCTGCGGGTAGACTCCAGCTCGGCCGTGAGCTGCGCCCGAGAATGTCCACCGGCACCGTCTTCTAGCGTGAAATCGTTCATAGCTTCCTTGACCTGTATTGAGTTCATTTGTGACCCTCCGAAGGTCACGAATGTTACTATACGCTCTACAAATGAGCTTCGCAAGGTTTTTTGTGACCTTTTGTGGGTCAAGTGAGACTCCCGGAGGTTCACGCTTGACCTGTATATAGGTCAAATTTGAGCTATATAGGGGTCATATGACGATGCGGCAGGACAGTGACGGCACCGGAGCCACAGTGCGCTATGACCCGCCAAAGGTCGCGTATGCCATCCCAGAGGTCACGCGTGACCTGTATTGAGGTCATAGGTGACCTGTATTGAGGTCATAGGTGACCTGTATTGAGGTCACGGAAGTATAAGGAAATAGGACGAAAACACGATAGCCTAACTTACTTGGAGATTTATTAGTCTTATGGTAGAAAAAAACATATACAGGTCATAGCTGATGACCTGTATACAGCTCATGTAGTGAGCTGAATGGAGGTCACGGTATGACCCATAAACAAACTATATAAGCCAGTATCCATGCGGGTTTCAGGGCATCCGGCGATGTCGTCCTCTATTATCTCCTAGGGGTTGCACACGACAGAGACTCAGAACACAGCGCCGAGTAGAACAAAGGCGAGTCAAGACCGCGGCCTACGGCCGCACAAGGAAGGCTCAAAGACAAAAAATGCGGGGCTGAAGCGCCCCGGAAAGAGGAACATGACCGCAACTGGCCGGTCGCCGTGGAGCGGCGCCGGATTCAGGGTGGGGGTGGCCCTAACGGGCCATCCTCGCTCCCTTGCCTTCGGCAACGGTCCTCGGACTCAAATCGCCCCCACTCAAAACACACACGTCCGCAAATTGGTCTACAGAAAGCAGTCGGTTGATGCTGCGCCAGTCGCCGGGTTTACTGGCGAGTTACGAAAACGGTTATCCCTGTGGGCAACGGTTTTTCGTTGTTCATAGGCCGTGAGTTAGTTGTCTTTCAAGAGTAAAATTTTAATCAGAGATTTTAAAAAAAATGGCGCGGCGATTTCGGAACGAAATCGGGGTGCAAGCAAGCGGGGATGCCCGCGCGCTAAGGTGTCTGGTTAGCTTATGTGTATGTGGTGACAGCGCTGAAGATCTTTAAAGCGTTTTCTGTCACCATTCGATTAGTTCACAGTTGATTGATTTACGTTATCTTCAAACAATGGAAAACGAATATGGCTGATTTAAGTGAAAAGGAAAGTGCCTCATTAGGACGCCTGATTGAACATGCTAAGCGTGGCACCGGCCAGAGCCGTCGTGTAGCTGACTTTCTTTTGGCGTGGTGGAATCCTGGACAATGTGGCGGTTTTGACCTTACAGCAATGTGGGGATGTGACCAAGAAATTGTTGAAGACATGATTGTTTTGTTTGCGTTTATTGGGCGTAACAATCGGTATCCAGATTCTTTAGGTTTCGAGGCTGATTTTGTAACGATCATTCGTGAGTGGCGTCCCGAGCTGCAAGATTGACGACGAACATTTCCAAAAAGGGGCTGCGCATGCGCAGCCCTTGCTATTTTTGGGCTATGACAAGAAGAAACCAAACGTTAGCTAAGTAGGGTAGACAAAATAGGTCTAGTCAATTAGAGTTGCGATTGTGATTGTTGGCTACCCTGCTTTGAGATGGTCAACTTGTGTATACCTTATTGGGCTATACGGAAGGTTTCTTATAACGATGGATGAGGGGTTACAGATGAACCGAAGCAAGAGAGTCGGCGTGGCAGTAGCTTTGATGCTTGGGGTTGATGCTGTGCACGCGCAGTCGGGTGAGTGGGCAGGTAGCGGCTACACTGTTTTGAGATCTGAATGAAAGTCGCCCGAATTTATCTACGCGTCAGCACCGACCAACAAGACCTGACCCGACAGGCAAACATTGAAGCGACAGCGATAGCTGCGGGTTTCTACATTGCCGCCATCTATAAGGAGAAGGCATCTGGCGCACGAGCGGATCGACCCGAGCTGTTGCGGATGATAGGGGACTTACAGCCCGGTGACGTTGTGATCGCTGAGCGGATAGACCGTATCAGCCGCTTACCACTTCCTGAGGCTGAGAAGCTTGTAGCGTCCATTCGAGCTACTGGGGCAAAATTGGCTGTACCAGGCATTGTGGACCTATCTGAAGTCGCGGCCACGTCAGACCATATCGCAAAAATCGTGCTCGAATCAGTGCAGGAAATGTTGTTGAAGCTGGCATTGCAGATGGCCCGCGACGAATACGAGACCCGTCGTGAACGCCAGCTTCAAGGCATCGAGCTTGCGAAGCGTGAAGGCAAGTACGCAGGTCGGAAGACCGATACAGCCGTGCATGAACGTATCATTGCGCTCCGACGTTCTAGGCATTCAATTGCGGAGACGGCAAAGTTAGCTGGATGTTCAGAAAGTCAGGTAAAACGGGTTTGGGCGTTGCATCAAGCCAAGCTTCTGGCCGGAGCTGAATTGTTGGTGACACCACCCAATCCCATGAGCAAGGCGTAGGAGTATTTTCGCGTACGCGAAAATACTGCCTTGTCGCTTAGTCCTTACTTCTTCCCGATACGTCCTGCGGAGTGGTCAGTTTGGCCCGACCCAGGGAGTATGCCTCAAGACGTAAGACCAACATCGCTGTAATCTCTCGGAAGCATTCCAGCACTTCGATCCAGCTCGACTCTGGATAGTCTAAATCGTACTCAGAGAGACGGAAATCAAATTTTCCGTTATCTCGAAAGTTAAATAATGATGAAGTGATGTGCGAGCTGGAGAAGTGGATGTAGCCTGAAAGGTTGCTATATACATCTGAAAGCCAGGGATAATCGCCTGACAGTTTTTCGATTAGATAACTGTCCCTCATTGGTGCTTTCCCATGCTTCATTAGGTCAATTCGTGCTCCGTCCATGACCTTTCTCGCGAAGTCGTCAGGATTATCAACCAGCCATGCTGCTGAAAACCTTAGCGCAGTGTCGATGTGGGTTCGTAGTAGCGTCCTCGCTCCAAGTAGATTCCAGCTCCGAATCATCAATTGCATTGCGTGGTTCGAACTAAGGGTACGTTTGACCACGCCCAAGACGAACAAGTCCATCGCGTATAAATTACCGCCAGTTTGCGCGTGGCCGGACTTGTAGTAGTCAAGCAGTGCTTCCCGATCAGTGTTCAGCTCGGCTAACAGCGCTTGAACGTTTGGTGTTTGTTCTGGGATGGTTGCCATGATGTTGTTCATGTAGAGGATTGGCCATCATAAGGCCAATTCGCAAGGTAAGCCGCCACAAGAAGCACGCAGATTGAATGGTGACACCGCGGCAAGTCTCGAGAGTTTTTCAAGTCACCAAACCAGCCCCTGTGGTGACGCCAGCTCTAACCAGGTATGCGATCGCTGTCACCATGATTGATGACCTGACCAGCTTGCCGGCGCCGCGATCCTGTCACCACCACACCGCGTTCTAGGTAGGTCGATGCCTCGGGCCAGTCGCATCGGGGCTGGCCGGGGTCGGCCCGGCCAAAACCGCCCCTACATGCTCCTGCGATACAGGGGGTGCCGTCCTTCGGCGGCATCCCGACATTCGTCGGGACTTGAGCCGCCCCCATCTGCTCTGTTCATGAGCTGGTGAACCCTGTCTACAAAAGAAGGTTGTTTGCCGTTGTCGCCTCAGGGAAGGGACGTTTTTGGCCTATTTAAATTGGCTATCAATCTCTGTTAGTCGATCAATATATATACGACGATGGTACGGTATTTGACAACAGAAAGAAGTTGTCATATCGGTTGTCATAGACTATAATAATTACATGGTGGACAAAACGATTCACCAGTAAAAAACGATTCAAACGTCAACGTAAGTAACCGGAGTTTTAAATGATAAACAAAAGTTTTTGGGTAGGATTTTTTAGCGCATTGCTCATAGTGATGCCAACTTTGATTTTGCTGTTTTACAAGATAGATCAGATGTTTGGTCTTCCAATTTGCTAAGACCAAATGCCCCGGAGAAGTCCGGGGCACCAAACAAACGTTCCCGATCTTTCAAGGAGTATCAAAATGGCCTCAGTGAACAAAGTCATCATCGTCGGCAACCTGGGCCGTGACCCGGAATTGCGTCACTTGTCCAGCGGGGACGCCATCGCCAATATCGCGGTCGCAACCAGCTATACGCAGAAGGACCGCAATACGGGGGAGACGAAGGAAAGCACCGAATGGCACCGTATCGCATTCTTTGGACGTCTTGCCGAGATTGCGGGCCAGTACCTGAAGAAAGGTTCCTCCGTGTACATTGAGGGCCGCTTGCAAACTCGCAAATATACGGACAAGGACGGCGTGGAGCGCTACGCTACCGATATCATCGCGGAACACATGCAAATGCTGAGCAGTCCGGCCAATGCGAATAAAGACGCGGGCCAGCAACTCGACGCCTCGGCACCTGTTCCCGCCGCAGCACCGACGCCCGCGCCTGTGAAGGCCGCATTGTCCAGCAAGGGGGCGGTCTCGAAAGCATCGCCCAAGCGCCCTGTCAAACCCGCCGCCGAATCGGCCACGCCAGCCGAAACCGCGTGGGACGAGTAGCCATCCAGCTAGGCTCGTTGTCAGGTCTCACGCTGGCGAGACTTGACAATTAAAAGGTGTTGCCAACTTTGGGAGCGAACTATAATTGCTTCCAAATAATAATGAGCGTCAAGTCAACGTAACTCAATAACAGGCTCTAATCATGAAAATCTTTGCGGTAGCAAACCAATCAGGTGGCGCAGGAAAATCCTCACTCGCCTATCACGTCGGGCATGCTGCGATTGAGGACGGACAGGATGTGTTGTTGGTCGATCTTGACCCGCGCGGCAGTCTGTCTGTCAGCCATTCTCCTGTCGCTGGCTCTGAACCGGGCCTTACCGCTTCGATGTTGTTCAGCGCAGAGCCCGTCGAAATGGAGCCGGAGAAGCTGTCCGATCACCTCTACATCATCCGGCCTGACAAAGTTTTGCGTCAGCTGGGGGGCAACGTGGCCGGTGCCGAAAAGCGAGTCGCCATCAACCTGCGCCGATTCGCAGACAGGTTCGATTTATGCGTGATCGACACGCCCGGCGCAATTGGGTTTAATCCACCGATGACCGTTGCGGCTTTGATCGCGGCCGATGCTGTTCTGTGCCCGTTTAGTGTAGGTCTGTTCGAGGGACATTCGCTGTCTGAGTTGTGGAGCTACCTCAAGTCCATTAAGACCCCAGCGTATAACCCTAATCTTCGCTTGATGGGCCTGCTACCGAGCCGGATCAACACGCGTAGCCCCGACGAGGTTGCGGCGCTGGCCGCGCTGCGCGCGCAGCTCGGCGCTGTCATCCTGCCTTTTCAGTTGTCTGAACGAGCGGCCGTCAAGAAGTCGATCATGAATCGCCGTCCAGTGTGGCGTAATACGAAGGGCGCGGGCCATCTGGCAGCAGCCAAGGAATGGCGGGCTGTTTGCAAACAAATTCTGACCAATCTTCAAGGGGTATCGAAATGAGCAAAACCAACGCATTCGCTGGCATGGGGGACATGCTGGTTGCTGGATTCGACGCGACCCTCATGGAAGACGGGGCGCAACGTCAGATGTTCAAGCTGGCCGATATCGAGATTGATCCCCAAGTGCGGGAAGAGTTCGAGGACGCTGAAAATACGCTGGCCGACTTGGGCGACAGCCTGTTAGACGGTCAGATTCAGCCGATCCTGTTGCGCAAAGGCCGTGTCCTACCATATCGGCTGGTTGTCGGCGGCCGCCGCTGCGCTGCGGCCGAGTTGAAAGGGATTGCAGAGTTGTGGGGCGACTATCGGCCAGATATGAGCGACGAAGAAGCCGATCGCATGCAGTTTGCCGAGAACGTGCAGCGGAAGAATCTTACGCAGATAGAAGAAGCTAAGCGTATTCAACGTGACTTGGACCAACTAGGCAGCGTGGAAGCCGTACTTGCCAAGCACAAAAAAAGCCGCGCGTGGCTTTCCAAAATTTTGTCCTTGCTGAATCTCCCCGGCCAAGCGCTGCGCTTAGTAGCCGAAAACATCAGCGCTGATCTTGAAGTCATCAATGCGGTTAAGGTAATTGAAAAGGTAGATATCGCCAAGGCCGGGGCACTGGTAGATGAACTGAAGCTAACGCGAGGCAAGGAGGACGCGCGGAAGAAGGTCGCCCAGGTCAAAGCGCAGGTGAAGCCGAAAGCTGAGAAGGGACCGAGAGAAAACGCGGCCACGGCCAAGGAAACGGCGCTTGAGGAATCCGGCACAGTCACGACCACCAATTTCGCGGACGCGAAAACCTCGGATGATAGCCAGAACAAGGGGGGAGACGGCGAACCTGCCGTACTACGCTCACACGCGCTGTTCGACCCTTCAGAAATCCTACGTAACGCTTTTGACCTCATTTTCGAGCATGGATCGAATCCGCAGGTCTTCCTAGAGACGCTTTCCGCTGAAGATCGCGCCGACGTGACGGATTGGCTGGCATCGTTCTTCCAAGCTGGACGAAAGTGCAAAAATCTATCGAAGGCAGTTATCCAGGGTTTGCGTAATGGGACTTTCGCCAACGATGGAGCCGGTGCATTCGCTATGATGGCATTCCTGCAAGGCGCAGACATCGAAGTTGAAAGCTTCAACGCTTCCGAGGTACTAGGTCTAGTGAAAGCGTAAAATGACAGCGGGCGGCGTTTGTCGCCCGTCTTGCCTATGGATTCAAGGAACACAGCATGACGAGAATGAAAAGACGCATGACCGAAGCTGATTTCGACGCGACCCGAAAGCTGTTGAAGAATATCAGTGACGAGCGAGCCGCTGCCGCGCGTTCAGCCCTCGTTGACGGCGAGACCTTGGCAGTGATCGCAGAACGTCACAACTGGTCACGGCAAGCGGTTAACAACGTCGTAGGGACGTTTTGGGACAAACTAGGGGAATACCACGAAGCGCAGCGCGCGAAGACCCATGCGGGCGTTCTCGTCCCGCCAGGATGGGAAATTGTGACCCTGATCGCCCCGAGTTCGCTGGTTCAGAGGTTCCGTGCTGAAATTGCCGCATTGGCACACGGTAGCGCGGGGCAACCGCAACAAACCATCGAGCAATAAAAAAAACCCGGCCACGCAGAGCGCACCGGGTTATCAAGTCAACGTAAGCCGGAGAGAAATGCCCAACTTACCTGCCTGATTATAGCATGCTGTTAGTCACTCTTTTTGTTCGTTAAATTCACTCTTTTTGTAACGTCGACAATGTAGTGGACAGCTGCAAAGACCACGCCAAAACCAATAAGAGTGAATAAACCCACTAAATGTCCGCTAGTAGTTTCCTTAGAAAGAAGCCCGATTGCGAAGGCAGACGAGCCTAGGAACGAAGGGATAAGGAGTTTCTTAACAAAAGGGCGGGCAGATGCTAGTCCATCGTGGGGCTGGGAGTAACCACCTTTCCTTAGAAAGAAGGACAGAAACATCATGACCACCAGCACTATGATGACTATCAATACAGGAGCCATTGAATCGGTCCCGCCTTTCCAGTAGAGCAGTAAGGAATAAACCAGCTCATTTTTGATAGCGCCTTCTGCCGCTGGGTGGCGACCAATTGCTGCAACCAGCCATCCAAGGACGAGCATCGGGAACACGCCCCACAACGTAATCCCGATTGCGGCAAAAGCGCCTCCTAGCATCCGAAGTCCAAAATCTTTCATCAAGTTTCATCCCTATTATTAATCTAGTTGCGGAGAGCGTCATCGGAAGACTTTCGTCCGATCACGGCGAATCACGGCTGGCATTTACTGCCTTACTAGTTTAACAAAAAGCAATCACTGTAGACGGGGTTTCACCAGCTCATGAACAGAGCAGATGGGGGCGGCTCAAGTCCCGACGAATGTCGGGATGCCGCCAAAGGACGGCACCCCCTGTATCGCAGGAGCATGTAGGGGCGTTTTGGCCGGGCCGACCCCGGCCAGCCCCGATGCGACTGGCCCGTCAGTGTGAGACGGCGATTGTGATCCACAATGCCCACACAGCCAGCAGTCCAAGGCCGAAGAACGGCACGGGTTCCCACTTCATCGACGCTATCGCTCGAACCAGGAACACCGTACGGTACGCGATCCATTTCAGAGCCATCATTTGGTTCTTCCAATGCAAGTTGGTCTTGGTGACAACCAGGCGCAGCCGGCGCGGATCTTGTGTCACTAAATTCTTACTTTGCAAATTTGGAGTCGAACGACTTGTCGCGCTCATGAGCGACATTTTCTTCGTTTCGATCCAATGCCATGTAGCCTACTATCGAGAATAGAAGAATTACAACTATGATGATTGCTGGCATCTTGCGCATAATAAACCTCTATTTATTTATAGTTCAGTGGATAAAGTGCATCGTCGCTACGACGACTATTCCCGCCACGATACCACTGATTACCGCCTGAACACTAGCGATTAGCCAACGATGTCTTTGTCCAACGCTCACACGGTTTCCCGCGTCTGCAAGCTTATTCGCTGCCGTCGAAATGATTGTCGCGCTTTTTTCCACTTCAGCCGAGACAGCCTGTTGAGCCGCCACCATAATTTCTTTCTTTGCTTCAGCGGCTGCTTTCAGTGCCGAAGCCATGTGTGCTTGGTTAGCGCGTTCGACAAGATTCTCAGCGGCAGTAACCAGCTGGCGGTGCAAGACAACAATGCTGCCTATTCTTTCGTCCAGCTCCGCATTATTCTTTCCTAGCGTGTCATTGAACGTCTGAATCACGTCTTCCAGCAAAGATTCGTTCAGTGCTACCAGGGTGAATATAGGGTCACTATCGTCAACCCTCACCCCGGTTTTTTCGAAAATCCGCGTGCGTAATTTTGGGATGTCCATTTACCACTCAACTGCATCGAGTTTTTTGTATACGTCACGGAAAACGCTATTTAAGCGGCTGCGTTCTAATACGTTGAAATCCGGGTTTTCCATGATTTCATTCAATGTGAGTCTTGCTTTTTGCATACGCTTGATGTCGTCTCCGAAGGTGTCTGAATTTCGACCTTGCAATAAGACAATTCCCCGGACGTTCTCCGAGTTTTTTACGAAAACTTCTGATTCAATAAAGTTATCCGTCCCTCCCCAGCTTGCGTTTTCGTTCAACCAGACAATCATCGGGCAAGATGTTTGTTTAGCAAGTGATGCAAATCCCGATACCGTGTCTTTCAAGTTGTCTCCGCCGCCGATAATGGAATGGATATAGACATCTTTTCCTGAGTCTTGCAGTAAGTCGATGAATTGGTTTTCCATCAAATAGGACATCAATGGCGAGAATGTATTTGCTCCGTTGTCGATCACAACGTTTTCATTCGTGGCAAGAATATCTAGCATCATCTTATCAAACATCTTCCGGTTAATAGTCCGATCCTCGTTCATTACGTCAATGGGTGTTACGTTCAATCCTTTGTAAGCTGCTAGAGTGGCGTTTTCCTGATCGGTATCGAAGGTTTTTAAAGTTCCCGGATTACGGTCATTAATATATTGCGCGATAAATGTTGAAATGAGCGTTTTGCCGATGCCGCCTTTTCCCTGCAATACGAAGTGTACGGAGTTTTTCATTTATTTTCTCAGTTAGTGTTACCAGATTTATCGTGTTTGAATCGCGTCTTGTCTGCATCGCTTTGCTGTTCGGCTAGTTTCCGTCGTAGTTTTTCAGCTTGCGATTCGCCGATTATAGGGGTTCTCGGAACTTCATTTGGCCTTGGTTCGTTTAGGCTGGGTACTGGTGGCTCAACTGTTATTGAGATGTTCTTGGATACTTTTTTAAGGAACTGTCTAACAGCTTCGCGCGAGACTTGTATTTCGTTTGTTGCCAGCCACTCCCGAATTTGTTCATCGGTAAATTTCTGGTCTTTGAGCGTCTTAATTTCCTGCACGTATTTGTCGAGCTTCGATGTCCGCATTCGAGGTTTGTGCTTCTTGACGAACTGTTCAATGTCCATGATTACGTCGGCTTTGGTCAGTGTGAGGGGGTTGCAGTAGCTGGTATTTTGCAACCTTATGCAAGCTTATGCAAGTGCGATATAAGCCTTTGCAAGTTAGGTGCAATGTTCTGCAAGCTGATGCAAGCCAATGCAAGCATAGTAAGACAGTTTTTGCTGTATTGGTAGTGTCAGGTAGGCACGAGAGATATGAATACAAAACGCTTTGCGTTTCGTATATCATATCCGTGCCAAAGGGGAGACCCCTTTGAAACCCCGGCGTCCTACGGACGCGGGAACGGCTCCCGAGAGCCTCACAATGGCCCGCCACGACGTGCGGGGATGAATTTGGGGGAGTTGTATGGCCCGACCGCAAAAGACCTCTGAGCCGCTGACCGAGCCGTTCTCGTTTCGCCTCACAAAGTCCGAGGGCGCCGAGCTGCGCGCAAAGATCACGGCATCGAATCTGCCCAGGGCGGAATTTCTGCGCGATTGCGTGCTGAAGAATAAAACGGTTGTTGTGGCGAAGCCAAAGGCAAGCTTAGAAAAAAGCCGCATGCAATTCCTTTTCAATAAAACGAGCAATAACATGAACCAGATTGCGCATGTCCTGAACTCCGCGAATCTGGCCGGTACAGTCTCCAATCCGCTTTGCGAAAAGACGGTTGCGAGTTTGGAGGCAATTGCTCGCTACCTCAAAACGGCACTCAATCATGTTGATTAGACTTGGTGGCGGTAGCGAAGGCATAAAAGAATATCTCGAAGACGGACACAAGCAGGGCCGTGAGATGTCCCGCAACGAGCTGGATGAGCGCGTCATCCTTGCGGGTGATCTAGAATTCACAGACCAGCTCATCAAAGATTCCGAATCAGACGGTGAGCGTTACAAGCATATTACCCTTGCTTTTAAAGAAGACGAGATAAGCCGCGAAACGATGGATAACATCGTCCGCGACTTCGAGGAATTTGCTTTCGCTGCTTACGGGCCGGGTGAATATAACTTCTACGCCGAAGCACATCTTCCTAAGATCAAGAGTTACGTTAATCAAAAAACCGGCGAGACCGTAGAGCGTAAGCCTCACATCCATATTGTAATACCAAAGACGAATTTATTGAGTAACGGTTCGTTAAACCCTTTCGGCCTTGCAGATCATAATGAAAGGTTCTTGGACGCCTTTCAAGAACACGTCAATAACAAATACGGCTTAGCGAGTCCGAAGAGCAATAGACGAATCGAATTCACAGATGCGTCAGATATGATTCAACGTTACAAGGACGATGAGTTTGAGGGCGGCAATAAGGAATTTAAGGGGAAGATACTTTCGGCCGTGTTGGATCGGGGGGTGACTAGCTATGAGGATTTCAAGACGCTTATCACCGAGTTTGGTGACGTGCGCTCGCGGAACTTCGGACGTTATAACGAGTATCAGAATGTAAAGCCAGCAGGTAACGCAAAAGGCGTAAACCTAAAAGAGTATGTCTTTTCAAAGGAGTTCATCGAGCTGAGTGATTCCGATAAGCGAGCTGCGATGTCCGCCCAGGTCGTCCGAAAATATGAGGTGGAAGGCGTGGCACGTCGAGACCCTGAGAACATTACAAATGCGCTCGAAGAGTGGCACAAGCTTAGGGCTTTTGAAGTTAAATATATAAATAGTGGAAATTCTAAGTTATATAAGGCGTACAAAGATTCTACGTTCGAGGAAAAGCAGAATATGCTGGATGATAGGGCAGCGCGCTTTTACAATAAATTCAAGGAGCCTCAAAATGAGCCAGAACGATTTAGAAAAAACCCCTTCGATCACGTCTATGGATTCAAACAGCTTGGAAGAGGAGTTGATGGACGGGATGCCGGAACCGGACCCACTCGCGTACATGAACGAGACCGGGGACATGGGATCGGTGTCGATGGACGAGATAATGGGCCAGGATCACCAGGACAACCAGGAGGAGCTGGACCCGGAACCGGGCGCATCACCGTTGGAGGGCGAGGAACTGGACGAGCAGGAACTAGCGACCTCACCAGACGGCAGCGAGCTTTTACCTCAAGTCGGAAGCACGACACTATCTCAATTACCCGGTTCGAGGCTACCCGAACCCTCAACCGTGTGCCAAGAGTGCCCGGCCTCGATGTGGTACGCGACGGCGGCCAGCGTGAAGTGCTATTGCCGGATCATGCATCTGATAAGTTGGAGCACGGAGGCACCAGTAGCAATGACGCATTGCGACGGGATCGCAATCGCCAGCGCCGAGGCGGAAGAGTAGGCGCAACCGGACGCGCTGTTGACTCGACGCTGAGTCAGCATGCGCGCGACCTACGCGAGCGCGGCCAGATTGCGGCCAGTGCGGACGTGGATGAGTTTAAGGAGATCAAGCATAAGCTGGACGCGAGCCGTCTCCTGTCGGAGCTATCGCGGTCTCATGGCGTGCTGGTGGACAAGTATGAGGTGACGGTAGCGCAAGACGGAAGTGCGCGCATAGTCTGCGGG
>Ga0308158_10003621_pt1 | contig 13456 bp, 11 predicted proteins | sample PhyBR2_FD_201038 | JGI IMG/M metagenome (GOLD analysis project Ga0308158, IMG submission 201038) | Phyllosphere microbial communities from UC Gill Tract Community Farm, Albany, California, United States - DLSLB.R2 | ecosystem: Host-associated > Plants > Phyllosphere > Unclassified | place: USA... | reverse complement strand
GGCGCTGTCGTAGTCCGGGACGACCTTGTTCGGGTCGTCGGGGTCGGTGAACACCGGGTAGTTGACGAAGTTGATCTGGTCCAGCGGCACGTCCTTCATCGCCAGGGCGATCTGCACGAGCAGCGTCGGGCTGGTCAGGGTCGTGCTGGGCGTGACGTTCGACATCACGGTGTTCGCGAGCTTCAGCAGCGTGCCGGGGTTGCCGAGCACCTTCGCGGAGACCATCTTGCGCGCGAGCGACGACATGTACACCTGCTGGTTGCTGCCGCGACCGAGGTCGCTGCCGTCGCCGACGCCGTGCCGCGTGCGCAGGAACTGCAGCGCCCAGTAGCCCTGCAGCGTGTGGGTGCCCGCCTCCAGGTTCAGCCCGGTGTCGGGGTCGGTGATGCCGTTGGCGACGCACACGTCGACGCCACCGATCGCGTCGGTGACCTTCATCACGCCGCCCCAGGTGATCTTCGCCGCGAACTGGATGTCGAGGCCGGAGAGCTTGCTGATCGTGCGGGCCACGCAGGCGAGGCCGTTCTTCGGACCGCCGGTCTCGAGGGTCGTGTTGATCGCCTGCTTCGAGGCCGGGCTGGTGTCGTTGCCGTCGGAGTCGATGCACGACGGGATCTGGATCATCAGGTCGCGCGGGAACGTGATGACGGTCACGCGTCGCGGGCTGTCCGAGATGTGCAGCAGCAGGTTGGTGTCGTTGCGCTCGCCGGCGTTCTCGGGATCGGAGCAGCGGTCGCCGAACTCGGCCGCGAACTCCGGCTCGCAGGCGTCGCTGCCGACGAGCAGCATGTTCACGCCGCCCTTGATCGCACCGATGTCCGGCGGCACCGACGACTCACCGTCGAGCGTCACCGCCTTCGCGACGAAGGTGTGCGTGAGGTCGTAGCCCACATAGGCCGCGACGCCGACGCCGGACACCAGCACCACGGCCATCGCGATGCCGAGGACTTTGAGGAGCTGGCTCCACGCGCTCGGGCGGCTCAGCTGCCCGTGCGCCGCGACCGGGCGCCGGGTTCGGGACGTCACGCTCACTCGATGCCTTTCACGGATCTGCGGGGGAATCGCGCCACCCTGCGCGCACTAGCGGAGAGTGTGGGATTCGAACCCACGGAGTATTGCTACTCACTGGTTTTCAAGACCAGGTCCTTCGGCCGCTCGGACAACTCTCCCTCGGTGTGCCTGCGCACGCCGATCAGGCGTCGAGTCTAACGGAGAACACGGTCGCGCCCGGTGAGCGCTCCCCCATTCTGCCGCGACCGCCTGGGCGACCCCTGAGTGAATGCCCAGGTCACACCTGGGAACGGGTCAGCCCGCCGCGGGCACGGAGAGCACGATGCGCTCGATCGCGGCCGCGAGACCGCCGTCCTCCACGTCGTCCGTGACCTCGCTCGCCGCCGCGATGACCTCGTCGGGCGCCTGTCCCATGGCCACCGCCCGGCCGCCGATCCCGCGGGCCCAGGAGAACATCCCCAGGTCGTTGCGGCCGTCTCCGGCGACGAACACCCGGTCGCCGGCATCGCCGCGCGCCTCCTGCACCCGGGCGAGCGCGGTGCCCTTGTCGACGCCCCGCGGGGCGATGTCGAGCCATGCGGTCCAGCCGATCGCGTACGACACCTCGTTGAGGCCCGCGTCCTGCACGAGCCGGTGGAAGTCGTCCTCGTCGTGTCCCGGGGAGACGACGACCACGCGCGAGACCTCCTGGGCGCCGAGCTCGGCGAACTCGACCTCGCGCCCGCCGTCCAGCGTCCAGTCGTCCAGCTCCGCCGTGTACAGGCGCTGACCGGATCCGAGCTCCACCATGTACCGCGCATCGGGCAGACGCTCGTGCAGCAGCTCCAGCACCGCGGTCGGGTCGAACGTCTCGACGTTCCAGCGCTCGTACACCTCCGCGGCCGGGCCGCCGGTCACGTCGTCCTTCCAGCGCATCGTGACCGCGCCGTTGGAGCACACGACGTACTCCGGCCGGATGGCGAGAGCGTCGAGGAAGCGGTGCGTCCCCATCCAGCTGCGTCCGGTGGCCAGCATGACCTCGTGCCCGGCGTCGCGAGCGCGGCCCACGGCGTCGGCCACGCCGGGGCTCATCGTCTCGTCCTGCAGCAGGATCGTGCCGTCGATGTCGAGGGCGATGAGCCAGGGCGACGTCATGCGTCCGCGCCCTCGGTCTCCGCGCCGAGCGGCCGCAGCACCTCGAGCCCGCCGAGGTACGGCCTCAGCACCTCCGGCACGCGGACGGATCCGTCGGCCTGCTGATGCGTCTCGAGGATCGCGACGATCCAGCGGGTGGTCGCGAGGGTTCCGTTCAGCGTGGCCACGTGCTGCGTCTTCGCGGTCCCCTCGGCCGCCTCCGGACGGTGCCGGATGTCGAGCCGCCGCGCCTGATACGTCGTGCAGTTCGACGTGGAGGTCAGCTCGCGGAACGCGCCCTGGGTGGGCACCCACGCCTCGATGTCGTACTTCCGCGCCGCGCTGGATCCGAGATCCCCGGCGGCGACGTCGATCACGCGGTACGACAGGCCGAGCGCGGTGAGCATCTCCTCCTGCAGCGCGACGAGACGCAGGTGCTCCGCCTCCGCGTCCTCCGGAGTCGTGTAGACGAACATCTCCAGCTTGTTGAACTGGTGCACGCGGATGATCCCGCGGGTGTCCTTGCCGTACGAGCCGGCCTCGCGGCGGTAGCAGGTAGACCAGCCGGCGTAGCGCAGCGCACCGCGGGACAGATCGACGATCTCGCCCATGTGGTAGCCGGCGAGGGCGACCTCGCTCGTGCCGACCAGGTAGAGGTCGTCGTCCTTGTCCAGGTGGTAGACCTCGTCGGCGTGCTTGCCGAGGAAGCCCGTGCCCTGCATGACCTCCGGCCGCACCAGGGTCGGCACGATCATCGGGGTGAACCCGGCGGAGAGCGCCTTGTCGAGCGCGAGGTTCATGAGGGCGATCTCGAGGCGCGCGCCGATGCCGGTGAGGAAGTAGAAGCGGGCGCCGGAGACCTTCGCCCCGCGCTCCATGTCGATCGCGCCGAGCAGCTCGCCGATCGCGAGGTGGTCACGGGGCTCGAAGTCGAACGTGGGCGTCTCGCCGACGCGGCGCAGCTCGACGAAGTCGTCCTCGCCGCCGGCGGGAACGCCGTCGATGACGATGTTCTCGATCTGGGCGAGCGCCTCGGCCGCGGCCTCGGAAGCCTCGTTCGAGGCGGCCTGCGCCTGCTTCACGCGCTCGGCGAGGTCCTTCGCCTGAGCGACGAGGGCGGCCTTCTCCTCCTTCGGCGCCTTCGCGACCTGCTTGCCGAACGCGTTCTGCTCGGCGCGCAGCTCCTCGAACGCGGAGAGCGCCGCACGACGCGATCGGTCGGCCTCGATCGCCGCGTCGACGGTGTCCGGCGCGTTGCCGCGCGCGGCCTGGGACTGACGGACGAGCTCGGGCTCGTCGCGGAGAAGGGCGAGGTCGATCACCCGTCAAGTCTAGGGCGTCGCACGGCGGGCCCCCGTGGGCCGCGGACTAGGCTGAGCGCATGGATGACGACGCCGGACGCCCGCGCGCCGCGCTCGTCGTCAACCCGGTGAAGGCCGATGCTCCGCGGCTCGTCGGCCTGCTGCGCTCGCTGTCCGCCGAGGCCGGCTGGGACGAGCCCCTGGTGATCGAGACGACGGTGCAGGATCCCGGTCAGAGCGCCACGCGCTCCGCGCTGGATCGGGGCGCCGCGGCCGTGCTCGTCGCGGGCGGGGACGGCACCGTGCGCGCCGTGTCCGAGACGATGGCCGGCACCGGCGTCCCCCTCGCGATCGTGCCCAGCGGCACCGGCAACCTGCTCGCGCGCAACCTGGGCCTCGCCCTCGACGCCCCGTCCGCCGTGATCGACGCCGTGTTCCGCGGCGACCGCCATCCGGTCGACATCGGCTGGGCCGAGCTGACGCGCGCCGACGGCGACGTGAAGGAGCACGGGTTCGTCGTGCTCGCCGGCATCGGGCTCGATGCGCACATGATCGCGAACACCCGCCCGGGTCTGAAGAAGTCGGTCGGGTGGGTCGCCTACGTCGACGGCGCCGCGCGCTCCCTGCCCGGCGCCAAGCCGTTCCGCATCATGTACGCGGTCGAGGACCGCCGGCTGCACTCCGTCAAGGTGCACAGCATGCTGTTCGCCAACTGCGGCGCCCTGCCCGCCGGCATCGCGCTCATTCCCGACGCGTCGATCACCGACGGCGACCTCGACGTGGCGGTCATCCAGGCGCGCGGGCCCTTCGGGTGGCTCGCGGTGTGGCGCACCGTCTGGTGGCAGAACTCGGTGCTGCGTCGCAGCAAGGCCGGCCGGCGGATGATCGAGCTCACCGGATCCGGCAGCTCGATCCACTATCTGCGCGGGCGCGACGCCGAGGCCGCGACCACCGAGCCCGCGCCGGTCGAGCTCGACGGCGACGAGTTCGGCGAAGCGGTGCGGATCCGCTGCCGCATCGACCCCGGCGCGCTGCTCATCGCGATGCCGCCAGGGCACGTGATCAGCCCGGCGTGAGCCGGGTCAGCCGAGGACCTTCACCTCGCCGTCCAGGTTCCCGCCCTTGAGCGTGAGCGTGTAGTCCGACGGGTCCGTCGGCGGGTTCACGCCGAGCACGGTGAGCCGGGGCACGTAGTCCATGGTGCAGGGCTTCGTCCCATCCGTCTGGAACGTCACCGTCGCGCCGGCCTTCTCCTCGGCGAGGTCGGAGACGACGGGAGGGCAGGTCGAGGATCCCCAGGTCAGCAGGACGATCCCGGTCGAAGAGAACCAGCCGGCACTGGGCTTGCCCTGCGTCGACGCGCCGAGCGCGCTGCTTCCCGCCAGGGTCAGCCGCCCCTGCGCGCCCGCGCCGTCGAACGCCACCGTCACGTCCTTCGACGCGTCGACGCCCTCGGGCACCGCGACGTACGTCGCCCGTGGGGCGAAGTCGGCCGTGCACACCGCTTTCGGATCCTGCTCGGCGAGCGTCACCGTGACCGTCTGCCCGTCGGCCTTCACGTCCTGCACGGCGGGCGTGCAGGCGAGCGACGACGACCCGAACGTCACCAGGCCGATCCCGTGGCCGCCGTCGAGCCAGGCCGCGGAGGGGTCGGTGGACGGCTCCGGTGCCGTGGTCGCCTGATCCGTCGGGATCGGCGCGTTCACGGGCTCGAGCTGCGCGCAGGCGGCGAGCACGAGGGACATCGAGGCGGCGAGCGCCGCGGCGGTCAGAGCGGTGCGGATCCTCATGGGCTCATGCTATCCAGGCGCGTGCGCCGGGGCTATGGGCCGCGCACCCGTCCCTCCCGACTACTGCAGCGAGGACGTGAGGCGGGCCAGGTTGTCCAGCACGGTCGACCGCAGCGGCTGCTGCAGCCACTCCTCGAGGGTGAGCTCGCGGCTCAGGGCCCGGTAGTGGTCCTCCACCGCGCGCACCTCCTGCACGAACTCCTCGCCACGCACGAGCATCGAGATCTCGAGGTTGAGACCGAACGAGCGCATGTCCATGTTGCTGGATCCGATGACGGCGACGTCGTCGTCGATCGTCAGGCTCTTGGTGTGCAGGATGTAGGGCTTGCGGTACATCCAGATCCGCACGCCCGCCCGCAGCAGCGCCTCGTAGTAGCTGCGCTGCGCGTGGTACACGACGGCCTGGTCGCCCTCCTCCGAGACGAACAGTTCGACCTGCAGCCCGCGGTCGCAGGCCGTGGACACCGCGAGCAGCAGCGCCTCGTCGGGCACGAAGTACGGGCTCACGATCATGATCTTGCGCCGGGCGCCGTAGAGCAGGCCGAGGAACAGCCGCAGATTGTTCTCCGCCTCGAAGCCGGGGCCGGACGGCACGATCTGGCAGTCGAGGTCTCCGGATCCCTTCCCCGTGGGGATGAAGTCGACGGTCTCGGGCACGGTGTCGGTCTCGCTGTACCAGTCCGAGAGGAAGACCGCGTTGACGCTGGCGACGACCGGGCCGTCGACGCGGACCATGAGGTCGACCCAGTGCAGTCCGCGCTTGATGTTCTTCGGGAGGTTGTAGGTCGAGTCGGTCACGTTCTGCGACCCGAGGAAGGCGACTTCGCTGTCGACGACGAGGAGCTTGCGGTGGTTGCGCAGGTCGGGACGCTGGGTGCGCCCCTTCAGCGGCTGCACCGGGAGCATCAGATGCCAGTCGGCGCCCATCGCGTCGAGACGGCGGATGGTCTGCTTGTACCGCGGCTTCCAGCGGTTCGCCCAGTGGTCCAGCAGCACGCGCACCGGCACGCCCCGCGCGGCGGTCTCCTCCATCGCGCGGAAGAAGTTGTCGGTGGAGGCGTCCGACTGCAGGATGTAGAACTCCACGTGCACGTACTTCTGCGCGCTGCGGATCGCGTCGGCCATCGTGTCGAGCGACGTCTGGTAGTCGGAGATCAGGTGCGCGCCGTTGTCGCCGGACAGGGGCAGTGCGCCGAGACGCTGGTTCATGCCGATGAGCGATGCCAGCCACTCCGGCGTGCCGGGACGCGGGGTGCCGAGATGCAGGTCCTTGCTGACCTCGGCGATGGTCTCGTTGATGAGGTCCTGCTTCTTGCGCCGTGCGCGCGGCAGGCGCGGATTCCCGATCAGCAGGAACAGCAGCACCCCGATGTAGGGGATGAAGTAGATGGCCAGGAGCCAGGCGGTCGCGGCGGTGGGACGACGGTTGCGGGGCACCACGATGATCGCGATCACACGGATCGTGATGTCGACCGCGATACCGAAGGCGACGATCCACCAGGGCCACGCATCGGGCGTCATGCACGTACTCCTGAGCCGGGGTGCGCCGCCGATCGGCGACTTCGTCCCACAGTAGCGGCTGACGCGGACAACGCCTGGAGGCGGCTCATCGCCGGGGCGACCGGTCGGCGCCGCTCCCGGAGGCGCTCAGCGGCGCGTCAGGAGGCGCGAGGCGGAAGCCCGCGGGCGGCGCGCTCCTCGGCTTCGATGCGCGCGTGCGTCTGCCGCTCGGTGCGGTCGAAGCGCAGGATCCCCCGCAGCACGAACCAGAACACGACGCAGACGACGATCGTGGGAATCACCGACCATGCGGCCGCCACCCAGAACTCGTCCATTCCTCGATCCTACCCGCGGGTCCGGTGCGCCGGCTGAGAGCGGGGCCGCCGCCCCGCTCGCGGGCGCACACCGGCGGTCGGGTGCGGCGTCGCGCTACACCATCTCCTCGGCGTGCTCGGCGACCCAGGCGACGAGCGGGAGCATCCTCTCCATGAGGTCGCGCCCGAGCGGGGTCAGGCTGTACTCCACATGGGGCGGGACGGCGGGGAGGGATTCCCGGTGCACGAGACCGTCCGAGGCGAGCGTGCGCAGGGTCGACGCGAGCATCTTCTCGCTGATGCCGTCGACCCGACGGCGCAGCTCGCCCCAGCGCAGGGTGTCGTCCGACAGCGCCGAGAGCACCAGGACGCCCCACTTGCTCATGATGTGGTCCAGGACGACGCGCGTCTGGCAGCCCTCTTCGAAAAGCCGGTCCTGGGACGACCGGATCTGCGCAAAACTAACCACCATGTGGGTACCTTACCGGAAAGTGGGTACCTCTCTGCGGGAAGGTGCGGGATCCGCGAGGCGTTGCGACGAGCGAACCCTCCAGGAAAGGAACGCCATGACCATCCTCGTCACCGGTGCCACCGGCAACCTCGGCCGCCTCATCATCGACAGCCTCCTCGCCCGCGGCGTCGAAGCGTCGAGCATCCGAGCGGGCGCGCGCGACATCGCCAAGGCCTCCGACCTCGCGGCGCAGGGCGTGCAGGTCGTCGCACTCGACTACGACGTGCCCGAGACCGTCGCCGCGGCGGCCGCCGGTGCCGATGCCGTGATGCTCGTCTCGGGCAGCGAGGTGGGCAAGCGCGCCCCGCAGCACCAGGCCGTGATCGACGCCGCGAAGAACGCGGGCGTCGCGAAGCTCGTCTACACGAGCGCCCCGAAGGCGACGACCAGCGATCTGGTGCTCGCGCCGGAGCACCAGGCCACCGAGGAGGCCATCGCCGCCTCCGGCATCCCCGCCGTCATCCTCCGCAACAACTGGTACACCGAGAACTACGCCGCGGACGTCGCGCGGGCGAAGGAGACCGGCGTCATCGCCGCCAGCGTCGGCGACGGCCGGATCGCCTCTGCCAGCCGCGTCGACTTCGCGGAGGCGGCCGCCGTGGTGCTCACGGAGGACGGCCACCTCGGCCAGGTCTACGAGCTCGGCGGCGATGTCGCCTGGACCTTCGACGAGCTCGCCGCGGCGGCGGCCGAGGTCACCGGTCGCGACGTGCGGTACACCCCGCTGAGCACCGAGGAGCACGCGGCCGCGCTGGAGGCTGCGGGACTGGACTCCGGCACGATCTGGTTCGTGACCACGCTCGACGCGGACATCCGCCGCGGCGCCCTCGCCGAGACCGACGGCACGCTCGCGCGCCTGATCGGGCGCCCCACGACGACGCTCGTGGACGGGCTGCGCGCCGCCGCCTGAACCCCCCGCGGGGGCCGGCGCAGCCCGGCCCCCGCGTCACCGTGCGCCAGGTCGTGGCCGGGCCGCGGTCGACCGGTCCGCACAATCGGATCCGGGAGGATTCTCTCCCCCTGTTCCGTTCCTGACGCGGAATCGGATCCGGCCGGGCGCCGATCGTGGATCCATGACAACGATCGTCCACGCCGCGGGCGCCGCCGAGCTGCTCGCCGCCATCCCCGTCCTCACCGGCTTCACGCCCCGCGATTCCGTGGTGCTGCTGCCGTTCCGCCGCTCGCGCACCGCGGGTGCTCTGCGCTTCGACCTCCCTCCGGCCGGAGACCCGGGCGCCGAGGGCGTGCCGTCGCCGACCGTCGAGCAGTTCGCCGTGACCGCCCTCGGGCTCGTGCGCCGGGTCCCCGAGGCGGACGGTCTCGCGATCGCCGTCTATGCCGACGGCGCCGAGCACACGGCGACCGGTGAGGGCCCGCCGGTCGCCGACCTGGTCGATGCCCTCCTCCGCGAGGCCGGCGCCCGCGGCCTTCACGTCGTCGAGGCGCTGCACGTCGGCGCGGGCGCCTGGCGCGACTACCGGGATCCGCTGGCGCCTCCGCACCCGCTCGCCGAGGTCCCCGCACCTCCCCCTGTCCCGGGGTTCGCCGGCCCTGCGCCGGATCAGTTCAGCGGCACCGAGCTCCCCGATCCCGGGCTGTTCGCCACGGAGTCGGTCGGGAGGGCGCTGATCTCGCTCGAGCGGGTGCTGGGCCCGGCCGGGCCCCGACGCACACCTCCGACCGCCGTCGACCGCGTCGATCCGCGGGCGCAGGAGACGGCCGCCCTGCTCGACGACCTGCCGTCCTTCCTGGAGGAGCTGCTCGACGCGCCAGAGACGCCGTCGCCGTTCGCGGCCGCCGCGCTGATCTGGATCCTGAACCGTCCCGCACTGCGCGACGTCGCCCTCGTGCAGTGGGCGAGCAGCATCGAGCACGGCGACCGGGCGCTGTCGGCGCAGCTGTGCCACACGGCCACCGGCCGCGAGGTCCCCGTCGACGTCGGAGGGATCCTGATCGGGCACGGGCCGCGCCCCGACCTCGACCGCCTGGGGGTGGCGCTGACGCTGCTGCGCCGCACGGTCGCGCTCGCCCCGCGGCAGGCGCGGGGAGGCCCCCTCGCCGCCGTCGCGTGGCTGTCATGGGCGACCGGTCGCTCGACGCACGCGGCCCGGTACCTGGATCAAGCGCAGGAGGTCGACCCGGGGCTCACGTTCGCGCAGCTGCTGCGCGCCGTCGTCGACGCCGGCGTGCTGCCGGACTGGGCGTTCCGCGCCGCCGCATCATGAGAGGGCGGCGCAGCGCGTCACTTCACCAGCGGGAAGAGGATGGTCTCGCGGATGCCGAGGCCGGTCACGGCCATGAGCAGGCGGTCGATGCCCATCCCCATGCCGCCGGTGGGCGGCATGCCGTGCTCGAGGGCACGCAGGAACTCCTCGTCGACCCGCATTGCCTCGAGGTCGCCGCCCGCGGCGAGCTTGGCCTGCTCGATGAAGCGCTCGCGCTGGATGACCGGGTCGATGAGCTCCGAGTAGCCGGTGGCGAGCTCGAAGCCGCGCACGTAGAGGTCCCACTTCTCCACCACGCCCGGGATCGAGCGGTGGTCGCGCACGAGCGGCGAGGTGTCGACCGGGAAGTCCATGACGAAGGTCGGCCGCTCCAGGCCGCCCTTGACGAAGTGCTCCCACAGCTCCTCGATGAGCTTGCCGTGGGTGGCGTGCGGCGGGACCTCGACGCCGTTCGCCTCCGCGAACGCGATGAGCTCCGCCACCGGGTCGGACGGCGTGAACGTGCGTCCCGCCGCCTCGGACAGCGAGCCGTACATGGAGATGCGGTCCCACTGGCCGCCCAGGTCGTACTCGGTGCCGTCGGCCCAGGTGACGAGCGTGGAGCCGGCGACGGCGATCGCGGCGTTCTGGATCAGCTCCTGCGTGAGGTCGGCGATCCCGTTGTAGTCGGAGTAGGCCTGGTAGGCCTCGAGCATCGCGAACTCGGGGCTGTGCGTGGAGTCGGCGCCCTCGTTGCGGAAGTTGCGGTTGATCTCGTAGACGCGCTCGATCCCGCCGACGACGGCGCGCTTGAGGTAGAGCTCCGGCGCGATGCGCAGGTACAGCTCCGTGTCGAAGGCGTTCGAGTGCGTGATGAACGGGCGCGCCGAGGCGCCGCCGTGCTGCACCTGCAGCATCGGGGTCTCCACCTCGAGGAAGCCGTGGCTCGTGAAGGTCTGGCGCAGGCTCGCGTTCACCGCGGCGCGGGCGCGCACCGTGCTCCGCGCCTGATCGCGCAGGATCAGGTCGAGGAAGCGGCTGCGCACGCGGCCCTCCTCGCTGAGCTCGCCGTAGGCGTTGGGCAGCGGGAGGATCGCCTTGGAGGCGATCGTCCAGTCGTCGGCCATGATCGACAGCTCGCCGCGGCGGCTCGAGATGACCTCGCCGTGCACGAACACGTGGTCGCCGAGGTCGACGAGCTCCTTCCAGCGCGCGAGCGACTCCTCCCCCACGTTGGCCAGCGAGATCATGGCCTGGATCCGGGATCCGTCGCCGGCCTGCAGCGAGGCGAAGCAGAGCTTGCCGGTGTTCCGGCTGAAGACCACGCGTCCGGCGACGCCGACGGTGACGCCCGTCTCGGCACCCGGCTCGAGCTCGCCGTACTCGGCACGCAGCTGCGGGATGGTGTACGTCACCGGCACGGCCACCGGGAACGCACCGCCTGCGGCGTCCGCCCGATCGGCGATCAGGCGCTCGCGCTTGGCCAGTCGCACCGCCCGCTGCTCGAAGGTGTCCTCCGCGGTGGGACCCTCCGCGGGGTCGCTGCTGTCGGGGGTCGGCGCCGGCGCGTCAGTCATGGGTGGGGCTCCTCGGAAGTCGCCGACAAGTCTACCGGCGCGCGCCTGCGCTCCCGCTGCGCCGAGACGGCGCCCGGAGCGCCGAACCCGACATCCAGGTCAGCCCAGGTCCGGAGGCGAGAGCGGATCCGGCGAGGACGCCTCGCGCAGCGCACGATCGAAGGTCGACGAGACCAGCGCCGACAGGTAGCCGCCGGGGTTCTCCACCCCGATGCCGCGCAGGATCCCCGTCGCCTGCCCGACGATCGATCGCGCGAACTCCGACGCGGTCGCGATCGCCTCGGCGTAGGCCGGGCGATCCGCCTCCTCGATCACCACGGGCTCGCACCCGAGCTCCACGGCGAGCGCCTGCGCGATCGGCAGCACCATCGCGGGCGCCGTCACCGCCGCGTACGACGCCTGCAGCTGCCGGAGGTCGAGCGTGGTGCCGGTGAAGGAGATCGCCGGATGCACCGCGAGCGGGATCGCCCCGCTCCGCACCGCCGGCTCCAGCACATCGGTGCCGTAGGCGGGGTCGGTGTGCAGCACGAGCTGCCCGGGCTGCCAGGCGCCCAGATCGGCGAGCCCCGACACGAGCCCCGGGAGCTGGTCGTGCGGCACGGCGATCACCACGAGCTGCGCGGCGCGGACGAGCTCGGGCGGATCCATCACCGCGACCCCGGGCAGCACGGCGGCCGTGCGGTCGGGGTCCGAGCCCGCCGTCACCCCGACGAGCGCGTGCCCGGCACCGGCGAGCGCCGCTCCGATCACCGGTCCCACATGTCCGGCGCCGACGATGCCGACGCTGAGACGTCCCGCCCGGGTCACGACGCGCGCTCCCCGGTTCCGCCGAGTCCGCTCGGCAGGCCGTGGCCCGCGGCGTCCACGGCCGCGTCCGTGACGGGGCCGCTCGAGGCGGCGACCGTCTCGCGCCCCTCCGCCCAGCGGTGCGCGCGATCGGCGGCGGCCGCCCGGGCCGCGGCTGCCGGCAGCGTGTTCAGCATGCCGAGCAGCACCTCGGCGTCCAGCCCGGAGACGCCACCGCGCACCGGACCGATCGCGGAGTGCGCCTGCGCCTTGGCCACGCCCTGGACGCGATCGATCGGGCCCTGATGCAGCGAGAAACCCTGAATCCTGGCGAGGGGGAACACGGCCAGCTGCCGCCAGATCCGCCCGCGCCGCAGCAGCAGGGCGAAGTCCGTCAGGGCCGCGCCCTGGCGCCGCCAGGACAGCGGCCGGCGCCACCAGGCTCGGGGCGGGATCGTGGCGTACGGGTCGTCGGCCACCGGGCCGAGCACGCCCTGCTCCCAGATCAGGGGCAGCACGTCGGCGGGGACGTCCGGCAGGATGAGCGCCAGCACCCGCTCCACATCGGCGCGGACGCCGACCGGCAGCACGATGTTGAACTGCTGCGCCTGGCTGGACTGCTGCTGCGACGCGGTCTTGCCGCTCATCCGGTTGATCCGCACAGACCACCAGCCGAACGGGCGCCACAGCAGCGGCTGCATCACCTCGACGGCGAAGATGCGCCCGGGCGGGATCGTCTCGGTCACGGTCGTGAACAGGCCGAACGTGATCCGCACCCCGTCCGGCGTCGGCGCGATCGAATAGCGCAGCGCCCGCGCGATCCGGCTCCAGGTGACGGCGATCGACGCGAGCAGCAGCGGGATGCCCATCGCCAGCGCGATCCCGCCGGCGATCGCGCCCGCGGCCGGTCCCGCATCGGCGATGACGCCGGGCAGGATCCCGATCATCGCGGCGACGAAGATCGCCCCGAACACGGCGAGCCAGACGAGGCCCGACAGCACGTGCGAGCCGACGAGACGGCCCGCGGGGATCCGCAGCACGTGCTCGGGCGCGATGTCGTCGAGGTCGACCCCGGCGATGAGCCCGGTGACGCCCGCGTCCATCGAGGCCGCGAGCTGGGCGCGCATCGTGCGCGCCGCCGCCGGATCGGCCGCGCCCCTGGTCGCCTCCCGTGCGTGCCGTGCGCCCGAGGCCAGGCGGAGGATGTCGCTGCGCACCGACTCGGCCTTGGCGGTGGAAAGGTACTCCAGCGGGACGTTGGCGTCGTTCCCGGCACCGTCGACCTCGAGCTTCGCCAGCCCGATGAGACGTGCGGGGAACGGACGGGTCAGGTTCACGCCCTGCACCCG
>Ga0308158_10003620_pt1 | contig 13456 bp, 12 predicted proteins | sample PhyBR2_FD_201038 | JGI IMG/M metagenome (GOLD analysis project Ga0308158, IMG submission 201038) | Phyllosphere microbial communities from UC Gill Tract Community Farm, Albany, California, United States - DLSLB.R2 | ecosystem: Host-associated > Plants > Phyllosphere > Unclassified | place: USA... | reverse complement strand
TCAATATCCGGCCGGCGCTTCCGCAGCAGCGCGGCGGCCTTGACCAGCACCTGCGGACCTTTCAGCCGCTGGATCCGGCCAGCGAAGACCAGATGGAAGGTATCCGGGCTGACGCCGTGCTGCGCCCTGGACCGTGCCCGGAACGCCGGGGTGAACGTGGCGAGGTCAACGCCTGGCGGCGCGATATCGATGCGGTCGTAGGTGGCGCCATAGTGGGAGACGAGCTCGGCGGCCTCGGAGCTGGTGTTGGCGATAAGCCTTGACGCACCCTCCACGATGCGGTGCTCGCCCAGCTCACGCCGCCGCGGCTCCGGCTGCTCGCCGGACTCCAGCAGCAGGTTCTTGACCTTGGCCATGGTGTGCATGGTGTGCACCAGCGGCACGCCCCACAGCTGGGACAGCTCCAGCCCGGCGATCCCGGACACCCAGTAGTGCGAATGGATCACGTCATAGCGCCCGTGCGGCTGGCGCCGGCGGATCTGCTCGATTTCCGCCACCATGGCGTGCAGCAGCCCGGGAAGTTCCTCCTTGGGGATCTTCCTGGGCGGCCCAGCCAGCACGTTGTGCACGCACACCCCGGGATCAGGATGCTCGACGGCGGGCTGGTCGACGGAAGTGGCGCGCGTGAAGATCTCCACCTCCACGCCCGCCTCGGCCAGCGCGGACGCCAGCTCGCGGATGTAGACGTTCATTCCGCCCGCATCGCCGGAACCGGGCTGTTCCATGGGGGAGGTGTGGAGGGAGAGCAAAGCGACCCTGCGGATCAGTGCCATGGAACCTCCTTCCGGCCGCCGGCGCGTGTGAGGGGAGCCGGTTCAGTGCGCATTCGGTAAAACACTACTCCTTCCCGTAACGCCCACCGCCCTCCCACATCTTCCCCAGATCCGGAAATGCCTGTTCGTAGCCGGCGAGGAGCCTTGCGGCCAGGTCCGTTGAACCCACGAGCGGATGCCGGGCGAGGGCTGTGAGGGCCGCGGCACGGTCCCCGGTCGTGGCGGCCTGGACCGTGAACCGCTCCACCTCCTTGACCTGCTGGAGCAGCTTGAGCTGCGCGCCGGCGGGCATCTGCTGCGGCAGCGGGACGGCACCGTTAGCGGTGACAGTGCAGGGGATTTCGACGACGGCGTCCGCGGGAAGGCCGGGAATGGCGGGTTGGGAAGGGCTTGGCCCAGCCGGGGCCGGTCCGGGTGCCCGCGTTTCCGGCCGGACAGGAGGAGGCAGTGCGTTGCGGGTGTTGAGGATCAGCTGGGCCTCCCCGCCTCCGGCCAGGGCGCGCATGGCAGCCAGCGCCACCCGTTCATACCCGCCACCCGCCAGGTCCTCCTCGTTCCGGCGCTCGCCGTCATGCCGCGCCTCGGCCAGGTACCCCTCCTCCCGCGACCGCCGGGCATCCTCCCACAGCCGGAACGCATCAGGCCCTGCAGTGACCAACCGCGGATACAGCTCCTGCTGCTGGCTGTGGATGGTTTCCCCGCGGGTGTGTGCCATGGCCTGCATCGCCTGCCGGGCGGCGTCCTGCCGGTAGTAGTAATACAGGTACTCGTTGGGCAGCAGCCCCAGCTCGGCCAGGAAAGGCTGCGGGAAGAGCCTGCCCTCCTCGAATGACTGCAGGGCACCGGCGTCCGCCAACAGGCCAGGCAGCATATCCCTCCCGCCGGACTCCAGCCGGTACAGCCAGCCCAGGTGGTTCAGCCCGTAGTAGCCCACGCCGTCGAGCCGTCCCTCAGGCAAGGGGACGCCAGCGGCGACCGCGGCCCGCTGCACCAGGCCGCCCGCCGAGTCGCAGATGCCGACGACCCTGTGGCCCAGGACAGGGAGGAGCGCCTCCGTAACCATGCCGGCCGGGTTGGTGAAGTTGATCAGCCAGGCGTCCGGGCAGTGCTCCCGCATCAGTTGGGCAAGGCCAAACATGTGCGGAATGGTCCGGAGGGCGTAGGAAATCCCGCCGGCGCCGGTGGTTTCCTGTCCCAGCAGCCCAAGGTCCTGGGCCACCTTCTCATCGGCGATCCGCCCTGCCGTGCCGCCCGGGCGGATCGCGGCAAAAACGATGTCCACCCCAACAAGGGCGGAGGCAAGATCGGTAGTGGCACGCACGGGAAGCCGCGCACCCTGGCTCGCGGGCATGCTCTGCAGCACCGGGGTAACGGCCTGCAGCCGGGCGGGATCGACGTCGTACAGCACCAGTTCGGTGACCAGCCCGGAAAAGGGCCCGGACACCAAAGCCCGGTATATGAGCGGCACCCGGAAACCCCCGCCGCCGGCAATCATCAGCCGCATGGATGAAGTCTAGGACCGGCCCCTGACAAAGTATCCAGACCGTTCCAAAGCCCCTACCGGAGCACAGCGGTGCGGCGTATCCTGCGCACTATGGACGCGATGCCAGCCCGCCCCTTCGATCCGCTGGCTGCCGTCCGCCCACACGCTGAGCCGGGATTCGACCTCCTGCTCGCCGGGACCGTCTTCCAGGACATCATCTTCACCGGACTGCCGCACGGGCCCGAACCAGGCACCGAAATCTGGAGCGACGGCATGGGCAGCTGCCCCGGCGGGGTGGCGAACCAGGCCATCGCCGCCGCCAGGCTGGGATTGCGCACCGGCCTGGCAGCTGCTTTCGGGGATGACGGATATGGGGACTTCAACTGGAAGATCCTCTCCGGCCAGGAACACGTGGACCTCAGCCTGTCCCGCCGCGTTCCGGGCTGGCACTCGCCGGTCACCGTGTCCCTCTGCGTCGATCAAGACCGCTCCCTGGTGACCCACGGTCACTCCGCCCCGGTGACAAACTCCGAACTGATCGGAGAGCCGCCCAAGGCGCTCGCCGGCATCGCGGAGGTGGGTCTGGAGATGGAACCGTGGGCCCGGGCTGCACATTCGGCCGGAGTGAAGCTGTTCGGGGACGTGGGGTGGGACCCCAGTGGGGAGTGGGCGCCGGTGCGGTTGGACAACCTGCAGTACTTTTACGCCTTCCTGCCCAACCAGCGCGAGGCCATGGCCTTCACCGGCAAGGACAACCCGTGGAACGCCCTCTATGCACTGGCAGACCGCGTCCCCGTGGCCGTGGTGACCCTCGGAGCGCAGGGCGCCATGGCGGTGGACTCGGAAACAGGGGAGGAGGAGTGGGTCCCGTCGCTTCCGGTCAAGGCCCATGATCCAACGGGGGCGGGTGACTGTTTTGACGCGGCGTTCATCGTGGGCACCCTTGCCGGCTGGCCGCTGGGGGACAGGCTGCGGTTTGCCAACCTGTGCGCATCGCTGGCGGTGCAGGAGGTGGGCGGTTCGCTGGCAGCCCCGGGCTGGGGCGACATTGCCGACTGGTGGAGACGCGCCAATGCCCGTCCGGAACGGCAAACGAGTCAATGGCTGCGGCGCTTCGGGTTCCTCGCGGACATCATCGAAGATGTGCCGCTGGCGGCCCAGCGCCGGGCAGCAGCCACCATCGCGCACCTGTCCGATGCCTGAGCAGCGCTGGCGGCCCTGATTATTCGGCGTGAAGTGCCCGCACTAGAATCAATTAGGTGACCTACCCCGCAACAACCGGTGAATTCAGCGCTGCCTCCGGGCCGGACCCCCGCCATGAGTGGTCCGCCGTGATCGACCTGGACGCCATCCGGCACAACGTCCGCCGGCTTGCCGCCGCTGCTTCCCCCGCGAAAGTCATGGCTGTCGTCAAGGCCGACGCGTACGGCCATGGTGCAGTTCCGGTGGCCCGCGCAGCCCTGCAGGCAGGCGCCTCCTGGCTGGGTGTGGCCCACATTTCCGAGGCCCTCGCGCTGCGCGCCGCAGGCATTGATGCACCGCTGCTCGCCTGGCTGCACACCACGGACAGCAACTTCGGCGCGGCCGTGGCTGCCGGCGTCGACATCGGCTGCTCCGGCTGGGAGCTGGAACGCATCGTTGCCGCGGCACGTGAGCAGGAACGCCCCGCACGTATCCACCTCAAAGTGGACACCGGGCTTGGCCGCAACGGCGCCACCCCGGAGACCTGGGACCGGCTGGTAGGGGAGGCCGTGGAATACCAGGACCAGGGACTGCTGCGCGTTGTGGGCATCTTCTCCCATCTGGCCGTCGCCGACGAACCGGAGCGGCCCGAAACGGACCAGCAGGTGGCAGCCTTCCGTGAGGCGCTCGCTATCGCCGAGGATGCGGGCGTGGATCTTGAAGTCCGGCACCTGGCCAACACCCCCGCCACGTTGTCCCGGCCGGACACCCACTTCGACCTGGTGCGCGTTGGCCTGGGCATCTACGGGCTCTCACCATTTGACGGGACCACGTCCGCTGAGCTGGGCCTCCGCCCCGCCATGACGCTGCGCACCCTGGTGTCCCAGTGCAAGCAGGTTCCAGCGGGACAGGGGGTCTCCTACGGGCTGCACTACCGCACCAGGGAAGCCAGCACCCTGGCGCTCATTCCGCTGGGTTATGCCGACGGCGTCCCCCGCGTGGCCACCGGCGGTCCCGTCCGCATCGCGGGCAAGACCTACCCCGTGGTGGGGCGGATCGCCATGGACCAGATGGTCATTGACCTGGGGCCGGAAGCATCCGGAGCCGGCCTGCAGGGCATGGAAGCGGAGCTTTTTGGTAACGGCGCCGACGGTGGGCCCACGGTTGACGACTGGGCGCGCGCCGCCGGAACCATCAACTACGAGGTGGTGACCCGGATCAGCCCACGCGTTCCCCGCCGCTTTATCAACGAGGACGATCCTGCGGACAACAGCCAGGGCCTGGCGGGCGTGCGCGGCAAGGCGGGAGCCGCATGAGCGTGACCGGGCAGTTGGCGGCCAACTGGGAAAAGACGTTTACGGCGACGACGGCGGAACAAACCCACGCGTTCGGCGCCCGCTTGGCGGAGGTGCTGCGGGCCGGGGACCTGCTGGTGCTCTCCGGCGAACTGGGCGCCGGGAAGACCACCTTCACGCAGGGGCTGGGCGAGGGCCTTGGGGTCCGCCCTGGCATCATCTCGCCCACCTTCGTCCTGGTCCGGATCCATCCCAACCTGCAGGACGGGCCGCGTCCCGGCGGGCCGGACCTGGTCCACGTGGACGCCTACCGGCTGGGCTCGGCCGCGGAGATCGACGACATCGACCTCGAAAACACCATGGACTCCTCCGTCACGGTGGTGGAGTGGGGGCAGGAACGGGTGGAACACCTGAGTGACAGCCGGCTGGAAATCGACCTGCACCGTGCCATCGGGCTGGGTGCTCTCGGGCTGGGGACCGCGGGACCCGCTGCCGGCGGAGCGGCCGGAACCTCCGCGGACCTGGACTTCGATGGCGGGGACACCGACGAACCCCGCACCATCGTGATGCGCGGGTATGGGCCCCGGTGGGCATCCGCTCCCGAACTGGGGAGCCCGGAAGGGAGCAAGCCATGCTGATTCTCGCCATCGATACCTCGGCCGTGGCCAGCGCCGCCCTGGTGTCGGATGACGCCCCGGAAAGCGTAGTGGCAAGCTTCGCCACAGAGGACACCCGCAGCCACGCGGAGGTGCTCGCCCCGGGCATCCAGGCCATGCTGTCCGAGGCGGGCGTCAAGGGGCAGGACGTCGACGCCATCGTGGTGGGCGTGGGTCCCGGGCCCTTTACCGGGCTGCGTTCGGGCATTGCCACGGCGCGCACCCTGGCTTTCGTCTGGGGCAAGCCCCTGCACGGCGTGATGAGCCTGGACGCCGTGGCCCTTGAAGTTGCCGAGTCCACGGCGGCGCCTTCCGGGTTCCTGGTGGTCACTGACGCCCGCCGCAAGGAGGTGTACTGGGCCCGCTACAGCCTCAGCGATGCCCAGCTGCCCCAGCTGGAGGACGGCCCGCACGTCGGCTTCGCGGCAGACCTCCCGGACCTGCCCGCCTTCGGAGCAGGGGCCGGGCTCTACGCTGAGACGCTCCAGGCCCACCCCGAGTTCGACGGCCAGCAGCCGGACGCCCTGTACCTTGGCCAGTTCGCCCTCGCGCGGCTCGCCTCCGGACACACCTTGCTGGACTCCACCCCCCTCTACCTGCGCGAATCCGACGCCCAGGTTCCCGGACCACGGAAGCGGGCACTGTGACCACCGTCCCGGACCCCCGCATGGCAGGAATCACCATCCGCGACATGACGTTGGACGATGTGCCCGCCGTCGGCGTTCTCGAACACAAGCTCTTCCCGATTGATGCGTGGCCCGTGCAAATGTTCCTGGACGAACTCTCCCAGCCGGAGACGCGCCACTACCTGGTGGCGGAGAGCAGCGACGGCATTGTGGGCTACGCCGGGCTGATGTGCATCGAGCCCATCGCGGACGTCCAGACCATCGCCGTCGTCCCCGATCACGAGGGGCGCGGCATCGGCAGCACGCTGCTCACGCACCTGATCGACGAGGCCCGGCAGCGGGGCGCCGCCGACGTCCTGCTCGAAGTCCGTGCCGACAACCCCCGGGCGCAACAGCTGTATGTGAGGTTCGGTTTCGAACAAATCCACACCCGGCCCCGCTATTACCGCGACGGCGTGGACGCCCTCATCATGCGCCTCCAGCTGACCGCACCACCTACTGAAGGCCACGAAGCAACGGAAGCAGGCCAGGCATGAACCGTGAACAGCCCCTGGTGCTGGGCATCGAATCGTCCTGCGACGAAACCGGCGTCGGCATTGTCCGTGGCACCGAACTCCTGACCAACACGGTCTCTTCCTCCATGGATGAGCACGTCCGCTTCGGCGGAGTCATCCCCGAGATCGCTTCCCGGGCGCACCTGGACGCCTTCGTCCCCACCCTTGAACAGGCCCTGTCAGACGCCGGCGTGACCCTGGAGGACGTAGACGCCATCGCCGTCACCTCCGGGCCCGGGCTGGCCGGCGCGCTGATGGTGGGCGTGTGCGCTGCGAAGGCGCTCGCCGTCGCCACCGGCAAGCCCCTGTTCGCCATCAACCACCTGGTGGCGCACGTGGGCGTAGGGCTCCTGGACGACCGTGCGAGCGGCCGGAAGCAGGAGTTGCCGGAAAACCTGGGCGCCCTGCTGGTGTCCGGCGGCCACACCGAAATCCTGCGGATCAACAGCATCACCAGCGACGTGGAACTCCTCGGCTCCACCATCGATGACGCCGCCGGCGAGGCCTATGACAAGGTGGCACGTATCCTGGGGCTCGGCTACCCGGGCGGCCCGGCCATCGACAAGATGGCCCGCAACGGCAACCCCAAAGCGATCCGTTTTCCCCGCGGCCTCACCCAGCCCAAGTACATGGGCACGGCGGATGAGCCTGGGCCGCACCGGTACGACTGGTCCTTCAGCGGACTCAAGACGGCGGTGGCCCGTTGCGTGGAGCAGTTCGAGGCGCGCGGGGAAGAGATCCCCGTGGCAGACATCGCGGCGGCTTTCCAGGAGGCCGTGGTGGACGTGATCTCGTCCAAGGCGGTCCTGGCCTGCCGCGAGTACGGCATCAAGGACGTCCTGCTGGGCGGCGGCGTGGCAGCCAACTCACGCCTGCGGGAGCTCACCGGGCAGCGCTGCGCCTCCGCCGGGATCCGGCTGCACGTTCCGCCCCTGAACCTGTGCACGGACAACGGCGCCATGGTGGCCGCGCTCGGTGCCCAGCTGGTGATGGCGGGCGTCGAGCCCAGCGGAATTGGGTTCGCCCCGGACTCCTCGATGCCGGTCACCTCGGTGTCCCTCCCGGCCTGAGCCTTGGCGGCCAGGCGGGCCGTCGTGGGGCACTTTGGGGGCGCCGGCGTCGTAAACCACGACGGCGGCCGGCGTGTCCCTGTCGAAGTGCCCCGTTTTGGAGGGGGCACGTCAGCCCAAAGGGCACGTCAGCCTAGGGCCGGGGCAGGCGAGGGGCCGTCTCAGGCGGTGGGGCCGTTGCGCATCTGCTTGACCAGGTCCAGCACCACGGCCTGCAGGTTCCCGCCGTTTTCCTCGGCCACCCGGCGCTGGCGCTGGTAGCCGGCGCCGCGGCGGATGATCTTCTCCACGTCGGCAAGCTCGTCGGAGCAGCGCAGCTTGGCCGCGACGGGTTCCAGCCGGTTCAGGGTCTCCAGCAGGTGGTCGGTGACCAGCTGCTCGTGGCCTGCGGCGTCAAGGATGATGATGGCGTCCATGCCGTACCGGGCGGCGCGCCATTTGTTTTCCTGCACGTGCCACGGCGGCATGGTGGGGATAGTGCCGCCGTTGTCCAGGATGGTGGAGAACTCGTCCACCAGGCACTGCGTGAGGGCTGCAATGGCGCCCACTTCCTCCAGCGTGGCCAGGCCGTCGCAGATGCGCATCTCGATGGTGCCCAGGGCGGGCACCGGCCGGATGTCCCAGCGGATCTCGGAGATGGTGTCGATGACGCCCGTGGTGGTCATGTCCTGCACGTAGGACTCGTACTCCGGCCAGGACTTGAACTGGAAGGGCAGGCCCGCCGTGGGAAGCTGCTGGAACATCAGCGCGCGCTGGGACGCGTAGCCGGTGTCCTCGCCGCCCCAGAACGGGCTGGACGCGGAGAGCGCCTGGAAATGCGGGAAGTAGTTGACCAGGCCATCCAGCACGGGGAGCGCCTTGTCCCGGCGGTCCAGCCCCACGTGCACGTGGACGCCGTAAATCACCATCTGCCGGCCCCACCACTGCGTCCGGTCAATGAGCTTGGCATAGCGCGCCTTGTCCGTCACCGGCTGCAGCTGCGGCGGGCTGAAGGGATGGCTGCCGGCGCAGAACAGCTCCACGCCCATGGGATCGGTGATTTCGCGGACAGCGGCGACAGACCGGCTGAGGTCCTGTTTGGCCTCGGCGGCTGTCTCGCAGATTCCCGTCACCAGTTCCACCGTGTTCAGCAGCAGTTCCTGCTTGATGTGCGGATGTTCGTCGTCTTCGTTGAGTTCCGGGTGGCGGGAGGCCACGCCGCGGAGCACCTGGTTGGCCACGGAGGCGAGCTCGCCCGTCTTTCCGTCCACCAGGGCAAGCTCCCACTCAACACCGAGGGTTGACTGCCTCGATGACGCGAAGTCGATCTTCACACGTTTCCTTACTCTCCGGTTTGCCGCTGGCTGATGCCGCTCACAGACTGCTGCCGGGAGGCGAACGGGTGGTTCAAGTCTAGTGCAGGGGTAGCATCGTATTGATGGCCCCGTTCCTGCTGCGTCACAGTCCTGCCAAATCCTTCCCCCTCCTTCTGGCCTTGTCAGCCCTGGCCCTGGCCTCGTGTTCCCCCTCCCCAAGCGCGGCCCCGCCGTCGTCCTCCGCGCCGCCCACCGGGGCGTCTCCGTCGGCATCAGCAGGTACGGCGCCGGCACTTCCTTCGGCTTCTCCGTCCCCCGATCCGGGTTCCCGGCCGTTGGGGTGGGGACCGGAGCAGCGGGACCAGGACGCCGCCGCTGCGGCCGTGGCGGCGATGTCGCCGGAGCAAAAGGCCGGGCAGGTGCTGCTCCCGTTCTTCAAGGGCAACCAGGTGGAGGCCCATGCCGCGCTCATTCAGCGCCTGCATCTTGCGGGGTCCATCATCATGGGCGACAACGTGCCGCTGGATGCCCGGGGAAACGTCGACGTGGCCGCCATGGGAGCCGTGAACCAGCGGCTGCTGCAGGCTGTTGCGGCCGACGGCCGGCGCTGGCCTGGAATCATCGGGGTGGACCAGGAAGGCGGTGCCGTGGCACGCCTCGGGGCGCCCCTCACCGAGTGGCCCACTCCCATGAGCTACGGTGCCGCCGGAAACCCGGACCTGACGCGCCATGCCGGCAAGGGCCTGGCGGGTGAGCTGGCCCCGCTGGGCTTCGACCTGGACTTCGCCCCCGACACTGATGTGACCATCGGGCCCAGCGACCCCACCATCGGGGCCCGCTCCATGTCCGCCGACCCCGTGGCAGCGGCCACCCACGGCGTGGCCTTTTCGCAGGGCATGCTCGACGCCGGCGTGCTCCCCAGCGTCAAGCACTTCCCGGGACACGGATCCGTGACTGCAGACTCGCACCTGAGCCTTCCCGTCCAGCCGGCCGGCATCGACGCGCTCAGGGCCCGGGACTGGAAACCCTTCCAGGCCGCCGTCACCGCAGGCCTGCCGATCATCATGACCGGGCACATCGCCGTGCCTGCGCTGGAACCCGGCGTTCCGTCGTCGCTCTCTGCCCCGAGTTACGCGGCACTGAGGGGGCTGGGCTTCAAAGGTGTGGCCGTGACTGATGCGCTCAACATGGGCGCGGTGGACAACCAGTACCCGGCGGGGGCCGCCGCGGTGAAGGCGCTCGCCGCCGGCGCCGACCTGCTGCTGATGCCGGCGGATGTGGCCCAGGCCCATGCGGCCATCGTCCAGGCCATCGCCGCGGGAACCCTTTCCGCCGCCCGGCTGGACGAGGCAGCGCTGCGGGTGGCCACCATGATGATCTGGCATGCCCGGACCGCGCCTGCTCCCGGAACGCCGGGTGCCGGTGCACCGGCCGGAAGTGCTGCCGCCTTGTCGGCCCAGGTGTCGGCGTCTGCCGTCACGGTAGTGTCCGGCCCCTGCGCCGGACCGCTGGTGCCCGGCTCCGTGCGCGTGGCCGGCGGGGGACCGGGGGACCGGGAGCGCTTCGAAGCCGCCGCTGCCCGGGCCGGCCTCAAGATCGGTTCGGGACCGCTGCTCAACCTGATCGGCTTTGGCGGAAAACCGGCCGGGGGCGACATCGCCGTGACCCTGGATGCCCCGTGGCCGCTCCAGGGCTCCAGTGCGCCGGTGAAGCTGGCACTCTATGGGCATACCGACGCAGCCTTCGATGCACTGGCCGCCGTGCTGGCAGGGAAGGCGCCCGCGCCAGGGAAGCTGCCCGCCGCCGTCGGGCCCTTCCCTGCCGGAACCGGCTGCCCCTGACCACACCACGGCGCGAGGTGAACGCGGGTTTAATGGTCTGGTGCCCATTCTGAATAAAGACATGATCCTTTGCATCTCGCTCTCGGCCCGGCCCAGCAACAACGGGACCCGGTTCCACAACCACCTGTACGGCCAGCTGGACCTGAACTGGATCTACAAGGCGTTCGCGCCCACCAACCTGGAGCAGGCCATCGCCGGCGTCCGCGGGCTGGGCATCCGCGGCTGCGCCATCTCCATGCCGTACAAGGAAGACGTCATCGCCCTGGTGGACGAGATGGACCCCTCCGCCAAGGCCATCGATTCCGTGAACACCATCGTGAACACCGACGGGCACCTCAAGGCGTACAACACCGACTACACGGCGATCGAGCAGCTGCTGGCCGCCAATGCGGTGCCCACCGACTATTCCGTGCTGGTCCAGGGCGCCGGGGGCATGGCCAAGGCCACGGTTGCTGCCCTGCGGGACGGCGGCTTCAAGGACGTCACCGTCATCGCCCGGAACGAGGCTGCAGGACGTGCGCTCGCCGGCCAGTACGGCTTCCAGTGGCGTCCAGCGCTCGACGGCGGCACGGCGGACCTGATCATCAACGTCACCCCCATCGGCATGGCGGGAGGGGCGGAAGCGGACAGCCTGTCGTTCCCGGCAGAAGCCATCGAGGCTGCAAGGGTGGTTTTCGACGTCGTCGCGCTCCCGGCGGAGACGCCGCTGATCCGCGCCGCCAGGGCGGCCGGCAAACCGGTGATCACCGGCGCCGAGGTGGCCACCATCCAGGCACTGGAACAGTTCGTGCTCTATACCGGCGTGCGCCCCACCGCGGAGCAGGTGGTGGCGGCCGAGGAGTTCATGCGCGCCCAGTAGGGCTGGCAGGGGCTCCCGGCCACGGAGTCAGACGGGTTCCACCACGATGGCCACCCGGTCCTCGCCGATGCGCGTCAGGACCAGGGTGGCTGCTTTGCTGCCCTTCCTGGCGTTCTTCCCGGCGGTGTTTTTCCCGCCCGGCAGCAGCTGCTTCCGCAGCTCTTCCGGGGTCACCGCGGTGCCGCGCTTCTTGATGTCCAGCACGGTGATGCCCTCCTGCTTGACCCATGCCTTCAGCGCCTTGACGTTGTAGGGCATGACGTCCAGGACCTTGTAGGCCCGGGCGAACGGGGTGTCCAGGAGCTCCGGGGCGCAGATGTAGGCGATGTGTTCGTCCACCAAATGCCCGCCGAGTTCCAGCGCCACGTCCGCCACCAGCCCGGCGCGGATCACGGCGCCGTCAGGCTCGTACAGGTACCCCTCCACGGCTCCCACCGGCGCGGCCGGGCCGGCGCCGAAGTCCTCCCCGCTGGTGAGCTCGGCCGGCCCCTGGGAACCCAGGACCAGGGCAGCGCGGCGGATGCCGGGCCTGCGCACGGCGTTGAACCACAGGGTCACCTCGGTGACGTCACCGCCTACCGACACCCATTGGGCTTCGCAGCCCGCAGGAACAGACTCGTGCGGCATGCCCGGGCCCATCTTCACGCCCACGGCCTTCCCGTCAGCAGCCAGCGATTCCACGAAGGACAGCGGCGGCGAGAACGCCTCGGGGTCCCAGATCCGCTTGGTGCCGGACGTGGAGGTGACCCGGCGTGCGGGATCCAGCCAGACGCCGTCGATCCCTTCCAGCGGGACCGCTGCCGCGTCGGCGTGGACCACAGTGGCATTGGGGAAGGGGATGAGGTTCATGGTGGCGCAGGCCGCGGTGGTTTCGTCCATTTCCACGGCGGTGACGTTGATGTCCAGGGAAGCCAAAGCCAGTGAGTCGGCGCCGAGGCCGCAGCCCAGGTCCGCTACGTGCTTGATCCCGGCAGCCGCGAACCGGCGTGCGTGGTGGGCGGCGACGTTCAGGCGCGTGGCCTGCTCCAATCCGGCCTGGGTGAAGAGCATCTGGCGGGCAAACTCGCCGAATTTAGCCTGGGCCCGGGTGCGCAGCCGGGACTGCGTGAGCACGGCGGACACGAGTTCGGGGGAGTGCCCGGCCTTCCGGAGGGAGGAATTGAGCTCGAACGAATCCTCGTCGCGGTAGGGGCCCAGGGATGCCAGCAACTCCCAGCCTTCGGGGGTCAGCAGCGGTGCGATCTGGTCCTGTGCAATCTGGTCCTGGGGAGCGTGAGCCATGGGTTCCAGCCTAGTGGAGGAGCGCGTGGACGGGATGCGGATACTGTTGAAACCATGGATGAGAGCGCAGCCCCCGTGGAGCCCGGCGGACACGAGCCCAGGGACCGCGGCCCGGCAAGGTTTGCCCGTCCCGTCCTGATTGCCGCCGCCGTGGTGGCCGTGGTCTGCATCGCCCTGCTGGTGATCATCTTCCTGCTGGACACCTATAACGCCACCGTCTATTCGGTAAGCGGCAACGACATCCAGGACAACAGCCAGGAGTCGCGGGACATCCGCGGGCTGTACGACGGCGCCCGGGCAGGGAGCATCGTTTTCCTCGTCATTGCGCTGCTCGCCGCAGCGGTGTCCGGGTGGTTCCTCTACCGCGGACGGCAGCAGGGCGGCGGCGATTCCGACGGCGGCGAGGACGTGGACTTCGACGACCTGGGCCGCTAGGACCAGTGCATTCCGCCGCCCCGGCCACCCGCCGTCGTCCGCTCCAGGGTGTACGCCCGTGACGAAACGTTGGCACTCACCTTGACCGAGTGCTAACCCTTACATA
>Ga0308158_10003619_pt1 | contig 13456 bp, 11 predicted proteins | sample PhyBR2_FD_201038 | JGI IMG/M metagenome (GOLD analysis project Ga0308158, IMG submission 201038) | Phyllosphere microbial communities from UC Gill Tract Community Farm, Albany, California, United States - DLSLB.R2 | ecosystem: Host-associated > Plants > Phyllosphere > Unclassified | place: USA... | reverse complement strand
CCTAGCCGAAGCTAGATCGAGGTTATTTGGCATTTGACAAGTGCACGCTGTTGAGTTCTCAAGGATCGGACGCTCCCCCGACCCAGTCATCACAACCAGGCCCGAAGGGCAACTTCTCAATCTTACCGAAGCGATCCAGCCTGTCAAATCGACACGCCGTAAGCTTCGAAGCTGATCTTGTCACCAGGCGCTTATCGCGCCGAGGCAACTTGACTAGCTTATCCGTTTCCCGATCGAAGTCAAATCGACTCGAACCGGATCCGGAAGCTCCACGTCAGACAGAAGTATGTCTGCGATCCGCTCCGAGGAGCCGATCTGGTGGAGGTGGTTCTCCGCTTGAGGGGGGTAAGGCTCTCGGCCTCTCCGCTTCCCTGTGGGGCGAACAAGTAATAAGTTACGTGGATTCCGGGGATCGGGCAAATCAAGACCATCCGCCGGGCGTGTCGCCCAGACAGGGCCGCTCGTCGTGACCAAGCCGGACGCCGCCTCGGTCAGGACGAAGCGCTCTTCTCCGTCACGACGAAGACACTCTTCGCCCTGGGACAGAAGAAGCCCCGTCCGAGCTGGGCTCGGACGGGGCTTCCTGGTTCTGTGGACCTAAGGGGATTCGAACCCCTGACCTCCTCGATGCGAACGAGGCGCGCTACCAACTGCGCCATAGGCCCTTGAACTCGTCTACGTTATCACGCAGATCTCGGCGTTCGCGTCATCCGGCTGATCGACGGGCGAGCATCTCGCGGACATGCGCCTCGATCTCGGCGTCGTCGACGAAGCCCATCTTCGCGTACGGCGAGGATGCCGCCGGCAGCTGCACGGGCGAAGGCGGCGCCATCTGCTCGGCACGCTCGCGCAGTTCTGCCAGTCGAGCAGCCCTGCGGCGCTCCGCCTGCGCATCGCGCTGCGCCATCGCCGCCTGCGCGCGCGAACCGCTCATCGAGACGAGGGGCTCGGGCAGCGGACGTGGCGTCCAGGTCGCCGCACCCTGATCGTGCAGCGGCGGCGCCTCTCTGTGCACGGCCGGCTCAGCCTTCTGAGCCGAGCGACGAGCAGCGCGGGCCGCCCGTGCGGCGACGGACGACATCCGCTGGAGGACGAAGGATGCGATCACGACCGTGGCACCGCCCAGCCACAGCAGCGACGACGCCTCCACGGCGATGAGCTGCCAGACGCCGAACCCCGACGCGGCGAGGCCCAGGAACAGGGCGACCGTGGCGGTGAGACGAACCCGGCGACGAGCACGGGCCTGCCGGACCACCGGATCGGCCTTCGTGGCTGCCAGTTCCTCGCGCAGCAGCGCGAGCTCGGCGGACTCCTTCTCCGACTGCAGGCGCTTCGCGAGCTTCTGCTGCGCGAGCGCGGTGCGAGCCGTGAGCTCGAGCCTGACCTCTCCGGGCGTCTCGCTCGTCTCAGCGAGGACGCGCAGCGCCTGATTCAGGCGGACGGCGTTGCGTTCTGCGGCGTTGTACTGGAAGCGCCCGCGCCACGACGGCAGCAGGTACAGCATCCACAAGAGCACAGCGACGAGGACGATCACGCCCCCACTCAGCACCGGCCCATCCATATCGACAACGGTAAGGGAACAGCGCCCTCGCGGCGGACGGTGTCGACGCGTGTCGCGATCGGATCGCGCACAGTTCGGAGCGGACGCATTCAGGCCGATCGGATGACGGCATCCGATCGGCCTGAGACGTGCCCCTATCCGGGGCCTTACGGGATATCAGTCGAGGAAGATGTCCGGGAAGAGCCGCTCGTCCGGGGTGCCGGGGATCGCGGCGTACCCCGAGAAGTCGGTGACGCCATCGGCCTCGAGCACGTCCTCGACGATGAGGGTCTGTCCGGTGTACTCGGCCGCGGGCTTGGTGAGCACGGCGTACGCCGCGTCGGCGTAGATCTCCGGCGTCCGGCTGGCCGCCATCACCTTGTCCCCGCCGAGCAGGTTCTGCACCGCGGCGGTGGCGATCGTGGTGCGAGGCCAGAGCGTGTTCGCGGCGATCCCGTCGCGGGCGAACTCGGCGGCGAGACCGAGCGTGACCATCGTCATGCCGAACTTGGCGAGCGTGTACCCCGTGTGCGCGCCCAGCCATTTCGGAGTCGGGTTCAGGGGCGGCGAGAGCGACAGGATGTGCGGGTTCTCCGCGTCCTTGAGAACCGGCACCGCCGCGCGCGAGAGCATGAACGTGCCGCGGACGTTGACGTCCTGCATCAAGTCGTACTTCTTCGGATTCAGATCGAGCGAGCGCGAGAGGTCGATCACGCTGGCGTTGTTGATGACGATGTCGATGCCGCCGAACTCGCCCTGCGCCTTCAGCACCGCTTCGGTGATGTCGTCATCGTCGCGCACATCCCCCACGATCGGCAGCGCCTGACCGCCGGCCGCGCGGATCTGCTCGGCCGCGGTGTGAATCGTGCCCTCGAGCTTCGGATGCGGAGTGTCGGTCTTCGCCAGCATCGCGATGTTCGCACCGTCGCGCGCTGCCCGGAGGGCGATCGCGAGGCCGATGCCGCGGCTGCCGCCCGACATCAGAATGGTCTTTCCTGCCAGTGTGCTCATGTGCCACTTCCGATTCGAATCGCTTGAATTGCTGTGTCCCTGGCGCGAATCGTGCACGTTGCGCGATTCGAACGGAGGAGGGGGAGGGGTCGGGCTACTTCGGCGCCATCCGGATGGCGCCGTCGAGGCGGATCGTCTCGCCGTTCAGATACGAGTTCTCGATGATCTGCTGCGCGAGTGCGGCGTACTCGTCGGGGCGACCGAGGCGCGACGGGAACGGCACCTGCTGGCCGAGCGAGTCCTGCGCCGCCTGCGGCAGGCCCATGAGCATGGGAGTCTCCATGATTCCGGGCGCGATCGTGCAGACGCGGATGCCGTGGCGCGCGAGTTCGCGCGCGATCGGGAGGGTCATGGCGTGCACCCCGCCCTTCGAGGCGGAGTAGGCCGGCTGTCCGATCTGCCCGTCGAACGCCGCCACGCTGGCGGTGTTGATGATCACTCCGCGTTCGCCGAACTCGGTGGGGTCGTTCTTCGCGATCACGGCGGATGCCTGCGAGAGAACGTTGAACGTGCCCACGAGGTTGATGCGGATGATCCGCTCGAAGTCGGCGAGAACGGCGGGGTTGCCATCACGGTCGAGCACCTTGGCCGGCGGGGCGATGCCGGCGCAGTTGACCACGACGCGCAGCGGGGCCGCCGACTGCGCAGCGGCGACAGCCGCCTGCACCTCGTCGACGCTCGTCACGTCTGCGGCGACGAACTGTCCGCCGAGCTCCTCGGCGAGCTCTGCGCCCTTCGACGAGGGCAGGTCGACGATCGTGACGTGGCCGCCGGCGGCGGCGATCCGCCGGCCCGTCGCGAGCCCGAGACCCGAGGCGCCGCCCGTGATGAGCGCGCCGAGACCAGTGATCTGCATCGTGAGTTCTCCTTCGAACATCGTTGTGCGGCGTCCCAGTTGAAACCAGGTTTCAGCATACGTGGTTCCGAGTGTCATCGCGATCGGAGTGGCGACTGAACGGGTTCCGGTGTTTGCTGGAGCCATGGAACTGCGTCGCAAGCGAGCCTACGACAACGCCGCAGCGGACGACGGGTTCCGTGTGCTCGTCGACCGGCTCTGGCCGCGCGGCGTCTCGAAGGAGCGCGCCGCGATCGACCTCTGGGCGAAGGACGCCGCCCCCTCCCCTGAGCTGCGGCGCGACTGGCATGCGGCACCCGACAGCGAGTGGGGCGTCTTCGCGGATCGATACCGCGCCCAGCTCGCCGACGAGTCGGCGAGCGCGCTGCAGGAGCTCGCCGACGTGCTGCGACGGCATCCGGTCGCCACCCTCGTCTACGCGGCGCACGATCCCGTGCACAATCACGCCGTCGTGCTGGAAGAGGCTCTGCGAAAGCTGCTGGACGCGTGAGCTTCCCCGTCCCCGACATCGCCGTCCCCGCGCGCGTGCGCGACCTCGCCAAAGGCGCCGCGCTGACGCCGGTCTGGCTCAACAACATCGGAGGGCTGACCTTCCGCACCGACGACGGCCGCTACATCAAGTGGGGTCCGCACGATCTCGAGGCGAACATGCGCGACGAGGCCGAGCGCATGCGCTGGGCCTCACGATGGATCACCGTTCCCGAAGTGCTCGCCCAGGGCGGGGATGCCGATCAGGAGTGGCTGGTCACGATCGCACTCGAGGGACGCAGCGCCGCGGACCCCCGCTGGCACCGCGATCCCGAACGCGCAGTCCGCGCGGTTGGCGAGGGACTGCGGATGCTGCACGATGCTCTGCCCGTCGACGAGTGCCCGTGGGAGTGGGGCGTCGAGTCGCGAATCGCAGGAGCGGCCGAACGCGGCACGATCGTACCCGTCGAGCTGAGGGACGCACCCCCGGTCGACCGCCTCGTGGTGTGCCACGGCGACGCCTGCCTGCCGAACACGCTGCTCACCGATGATGGCGTCGTCTCCGGCCACGTCGATCTGGCAGCCCTCGGCGTCGCCGACCGCTGGGCCGACATCGCCGTCGCCTCGATGAGCACGGAATGGAACCTCGGGGACGGGTGGCAGGACGTGCTGATCGACGCCTACGGCATCGCCCCCGATCGCGAGCGGCTCGACTACTACCGTCGGCTCTGGAACGAGACCTGACTCAGGCGTCGCCGCCGAGCACGAAGTTCCACGCGCCGGTCACGACGGCCGCCCAGATCGCGATCGCAGGGATCACACCTGCGATGAGGACCAGCACGGTGTCGCGCCAGGTCCACGCCGACTCCCGCGCCCATGAACGCGCGCTCGAGCCGCCGAAGCCCCGCGCCTCCATGGCCGTGGCGAGCGACGATCCGCGTCTGATCGCGAGCACGAACAGCGCGAACGCCATGCCGAGCATGCGGCGGATCCGTCCCTGGTCCGCGACGCCGCGGGCCCGACGGGCGAGTGCGAGCGCCTTCCAGTCCTCGGCGAGCAGGCCCAGCATCCGCATTCCGGCGAGCGCGCCGATCACGAAACGAGCCGGCAGCCGCATCCGCTGCGCCAGATCGTCGGCCAGATCCGTGGGGTCGACCGTGACGAACAGCACGACCGAAGGCAGCCCGATCGCGAGGACGCGCACGGCGGTCGCGGCGGCGAGCGAGAGCGATCCGTCGGTGACTCTGATCAGCAGCCACTCGAAGTGCACCGCGCCGCTCGGCGAGCCGTACAGCGCGATCGTGACGGCGCTCAGCGGAGCGGCGATCCACAGCACGGCAGTGCGGGTCCAGAACTCCCGGGCTCCGAGACCCGCGAGAAGCAGCAACGGGATCTCGAGGAGGAGGGCGACGGATGCCGACACCACGTCGATCGACACGATCAGCGGCACCGCGATCAGCAGAGCAGCAGCGAGCTTCGCGAGCGCTGAGCGCGGCGCGATGGGTCCGCGGCGCTCGACCCGCGCGGTGAGCGGATCGATCACGACGTCACCTCGAATCGGCGCGCGTGCAGAGCCTTCAGCACGGCCTCGTCGTGGCTGATCGTGATGATCGCGGCGCCGTCGTCGCGGAGTGCCGCGATAGTCGCGACGAGTTCGGCCCAGGTGGTGGCGTCCTGGCCGAACGTCGGTTCATCGAGCACGATCGCCTGCGGCCTCGTCGCGAGGGCGGCGGCGACCGTGAGCCGGCGCTTCTCTCCTCCCGAGAGCGTGTACGGGTTGGCTTCGGCGAGCGCCGAGAGCCGCAGCCTGTCGAGGAGTTCGTCGGTGCGGCGGGCGATCTCGGCGGCGTCGAGGCGCAGCGCACGGGGACCGACGGCGAGCTCCTCGCGCACCGTCTTCGCGAGCAGCTGGTGCTCGGGCGTCTGCAGCACCGTCGCGATGCGGGTGAGCAACGACGTCGACGACCATCGGAACGGGTCCGCCCCTTCGCCGGATGACAGGGCCGCCGTGGCCATGACCCGGCCGCTCTCGGCGGGGATGAGACCCGCGACCGTCAGGCCGAGCGTCGACTTTCCCGCACCGTTCGGACCGGTGATCCCGATGACCTCGCCGGCGTGCACGTCGAGATCGAAGGGTCCCGCCACCGGCACTCCTCGGCTGCGGGACACCGTGAGAGCGCGTGCTTCGAGCAGTCGCTCCCCCGGTCCGAGGGCGGGTGCGGGCGGCGCGGCCGGCGGATGCCCCGGCACCCAGACGCCGGATGCGGCGAGCTCGGCGCCACGCGTGCCCAGCACCTCGTCGGGAGGCCCGTCGGCGAGTACGACGGTTCCTTCCGGCTCCGCCCCCAGCACGATGACCCGGTCGACCAGCGGCAGCCAGACGTCGATGCGGTGCTCGATCACGACCAGAGTGGCACCGGTGACCTCGAGTGCGGCGGCGACGGCGTCGCGCACGTCCTGAACGCCCGCGGGATCGAGATTGGCCGTCGGCTCGTCGAGGAGGATCGCTCCGGGACGCATCGCCAGCACGCCGGCGAGCGCGAGACGCTGCTTCTGCCCACCGGACAGCGCGGCCGTCGACCTGTCCAGAGGAACGTCGAGCCGAACAGCATCCACCGCGGATCGCACCCGTTGCCAGATCTCGTCGCGAGGCACGCCCAGGTTCTCGCAGCCGAAGGCGACGTCGTCGCCCACGCGGGCGAGCATGGTCTGGGTGTCCGGATCCTGCAGCACCATCCCGACCCGGCCACGCGCCTGAACGGCGGGCGCGCCGTCGACGAGAAGCGAGCCGTGCGTCTCTCCCTCGTCGGCTCCGCCCAGCACCCCGCCGAAGCCCTGCAGCAGAGTCGACTTGCCCGAGCCGGAGGCGCCGAGCAGCAGCACCCGCTCCCCCGGCGAGATGGCCAGATCGATCTCTCGAACCGCCCAGCGCCGCCGGGTGGCGTACCGCCAACCCCAGCCGCGCGCCTCGAGTGCGGCGGGGTGCGCCAGGTCTGTCACACCCGTGCGGCGACCTCGCGACCGGCGGCGAAACGGCTCAGCGCACCGGTCGCGGCGAGGCCGCGGGCGATCAGCCACGCACCGACACCGGCGATGACGGCACCCGAGACGGTGCTCGAGGCGATGTAGATGACGGTGAACGCGGTGTCGGCTCCGGCGTACCAGAGGATCACGTCGTTGATGCCGCACGCGACGCCGGCCGCCGCACCCGCGAGGATCGCGACCGGCAGCTTCCACACTCCGTAGAGGAACAGCAGGAAGACGAGCTCGGCACCGAGGCCCTGCACGAGACCCGAGACGATCGTGAGCGGACCCCACACGTTGCCGACGAGCGCCGAGATGACCGCGGCGACCAGTTCGGTGTAGAGCGCGGCACCCGGCTTGCGGATGATCAGCCCGCCGAGCACTCCGGCGATCAGCCAGGGGCCGTTGACGAGTGCCTGGACGCCGGGCAGCAGCGGCTCGAGCAGCAGGCTCGGACCCTGGTAGCCGACGTTCCACAGCAGGAAGATCAGGGCGCAGGCCACCGCGATCACGCTGGCCACGACGATGTCGACGACGCGCCACCGCCACAGCTGGGCGTTGCGAAGACCGGATGCCGTCCCGGTCGTGGACGCGGACGTGGAAGTACTCATCTGAACTCCTCCCTGCGCCGGCATTATCCGGATCAGGTTCGACGGTCGAAGCGCGATTCGCTCCCTCTCAGCCCGGCTCGCCGGACTCCCGTGGTTGTTCTGTCGATCTTACCCGTCGTATCGGTGTTCTGTGAGCGGAGTTCGGTACCGTAGGCAGGTGACCGCACCTGACTCCGCCGAGGCCACTGCACCCGTCGGCGATGACGCGACGACGGACGCCGCGGCAGGAGCGCTCGACGATCTCGACGCACTGGTCTCGGCCTCCGTCGCCCCCGACGCCCGATGGGCCGAGGGCGACGACCACGCCACCGCCCTGACCTGGATCGACACCGCGGAGGTCGCGGATGCGTCGCCGTCCGCCGATGACGAGCGGGTCGCGGCGATCTTCAGCGGCGCTCACCTTCGACCGGCCGTCACCCGCCCCGGCGTCCTCGTGCCGGTCGGCGTCCTGGTGGCGCTCGTCGGCGCCTACACCGGCACCACTCTGATGTGGCCGCTGACCGAGGTCGCACCGAAGGTGCAGACGGTCGAGTTCGCGACGACGCCGGCACAGGCCGCGGCGATCACGTGGCCGGCGCAGGGAAGCGCCGCAGTGGGCATCGCCGGCGTCGGCACGCTGTCCTCATCGACCGATCCCGCCGCGATCGCCAGCATCTCCAAGGTGGTCTCGGCCATGATGGTGCTCGATCGGATGCCGCTTGCCCCTGGAGAGCAGGGCCCCTCGTTCTCGTTCACGAAGGCCGACAGCCAGTCCTTCCTCGCCTACCTGCGCAGCGATCAGTCCGCGCTCGACGTTCCCGTCGGCGGGTCTCTCACCGAATACCAGATGCTGCAGGGCGTGCTGCTGGGCTCGGCGAACAACTACATCGACAGGCTCGCGAAGGAGATCTGGGGATCGGATGCCGCCTTCGCCGATGCCGCGGCGACCTGGCTGAGCGAACGCGGGCTCACCGGAATCACGATCAAGTCCCCTTCGGGGTTCGACGAGCGCAACGTGGCGACGCCGGAGGCGCTGATCGCCGTTGCCGAGAAGGCCATGCAGAACCCGGTGTTCGCAGAGATCGTGGGCACGACCTCGGTGGATCTGCCTGGCGCTGGCACCGTGCGGAACACGAACGGGATGATGGCGGATGCCGGGGTCGTCGGCGTCAAGACCGGCACCCTCCACGAGAGCTGGAATCTGCTCACGGCGAAGGATGTCAAGGTCGGCGACACGACCCTGCGGCTGTACGCGTCGGTGCTCACCCAGGAAGACGACGACATGCGCCTCGCGTCGACGCGTTCGCTGTTCTCGCAGGTCGAGAGCGAACTGCAGGCTCAGGCGCCGACGGTGCCGGAGGGCACGGTCGTCGGCACCGTGGAGACTCTCTGGGGCGCGGCCGTCGACGTGGTGACCGATGCCGACGCCGACGTGGTGCTGTGGAACGGCGGTGCAGCGACCGCGACCGCGCAGTTCGATCTCGCGGACAAGCGCAAGGCCGGAGCGGAGGTCGGCACGCTCACGACGACCGGCCCGCTGAACACCGCGTCGACGGCGCTGACGCTCGCGGCTGCCGTGCAGGAGCCGAGCCCCTGGTGGCGGCTCACCCACCCGCTGGAGTTGTTCGGCCTGGCCGAGCGGTAGAGCGCACGGTTACGACGCGGGCCTGAGGTCCGGCTGCAGGCGCGACCTCGTGATTCGCGCACGAGACCCACGCCACGCACGCGGACCTCATGCAGAAAGCAGGACTTCGGCGGGTGCCGCGTGGCAGAAGACGCAGATGCCCCGCCCAGGATTCCGGGGCGGGGCATCTGACTGTGCGGCTCAGGCCGTGGGCGCTTCGCCCTGGTTCTCAGCGACGGCTTCTGCCGCAGCGATCTCGGCGGCCGGGTTCGCGGCGCCGACCGAGGCGCCGACGCGAGCGGCATCCGCTTCGGCTTCGGCCTCTCCTGTGACGACGACCGGAGTCGTCCCCGTGAGAGCGTCTTCGGCGTCGATGTCGGCGGCCGCCTGCTCGAACTGCGACTGGTACAGACGCCAGTAGGCGCCCTGCGCCGTGATGAGCTCGTCGTGCGTGCCCTTCTCGACGATGTCGCCGTGCTCCATCACGAGGATGAGGTCGGCGTCGCGGATCGTCGACAGACGGTGCGCGATCACGAAGGACGTGCGTCCTTCGCGCAGCGCCGCCATCGCGTGCTGCAGCAGCAGCTCGGTGCGGGTGTCGACGGCCGACGTCGCCTCATCGAGGATGAGGATCGACGGCTGGGCGACGAACGCACGGGCGATCGTGATCAGCTGACGTTCTCCGGCCGAGACGTTGGACGCGTCCTCGTCGAGCACGGTGTCGTAGCCCTCGGGAAGCGCGTGCACGAAGCGGTCGACGTACGTCGCCTTGGCGGCGGCGAGGACTTCCTCGTCGGTCGCGGTGGAGCGGCCGTAGCGGATGTTCTCGCGGATGCTGCCGGCGAACAGCCACGGGTCCTGCAGCACCATGCCGGTGCGCGAGCGCAGGTCGTCGCGCGTCATCTCGGAGATGTCCTGCCCGTCGAGCAGGATGCGGCCGCCGCTGAGCTCGTAGAACCGCATGATGAGGTTCACCAGCGTGGTCTTGCCGGCGCCGGTCGGGCCGACGATCGCCACCGTCTGACCCGGCTCGACCTGGAAGGAGAGATCGGTGATGAGCGGACGGTCCTCCGAATAGGAGAACGCGACGTGCTCGAACTCGATGACGCCCTTGCCGTCGACGACCGTCGGGGCGTCGTCGGCATCCGGGTCCTGCTCGTCCTCGTCGAGCAGCTGGAAGACGCGCTCCGCGGATGCGGTGCCCGACTGCACGACCGCCGCCATGCCGCCGAGCTCTGCCAGCGGCTGCGAGAACTGCTGCGAGTACTGGATGAACGCCTGCACGTCGCCGAGTCGCAGCTGACCGCTGGCGACCATCAGACCGCCCAGGACCGCCAGAGCCGCGTAGCTGAGGCTTCCGACGAAGGTCATCGCCGGCATGATGATGCCCGAGAGGAACTGCGCCTTGAACGCGGACTGGAACAGCTCCTCGTTCTCGACCTGGAACTTGTCGAGTGCGTCCTGCTCGCGGCCGAAGACCTTGACCAGGGCGTGGCCCGAGAAGGCCTCCTCGACACGCGCGTTCAGACGGCCGACCTTGCGCCACTGGGCGCCGAAGGCCTTCTGCGAGCGCGGACCGATGATCCCGAAGATCACTCCCATGAGGGGAAGGGCGATCAGGGCCACGAGAGCGAGCTGCCACGAGATCGAGAACATCATGACCAGCACGCCGACGACGGTGAGCACCGAGGTGAGGGCTCCCGAGAGCGACTGCTGCATGGTCTGCGTGATGTTGTCGATGTCGTTCGTCACGCGGGAGATCAGCTCACCGCGCTGCACCTTGTCGAAGTAGGACAGCGGCAGACGGTTGATCTTCGCCTCGACGTCCTCGCGCAGGCGCCACATCGTGCGCACCATGATGACGTTGATGACGTAGCCCTGGATCCAGCTGAGCAGCGCCGAGACGACGTAGATGGCTAGAACGGCGGCGATGATCCAGCGCATCGCGTCGAAATCGATGCCCGCACCGACCGTGAAGTCGTTCATGGCGGCGATCTGGTTGGCGAAGTCGGTCTGACCGAACTGCCGCAGCTGCTCGATGACCTCGCTCTTCGTCGTGCCCTCGGGGAACCCGGGGAAATCGCCGTTCGGCTTCGCGAGCTCGTTCGAGATGAACCCGGCGTACACGAGGTTGGTCGCCTCGCTGAGCACCTTCGGCGCCGCCACGGACAGCACGACGCCCACGGCGCCGAGGAACGAGACGAACACGAACCAGACGGCGGAGGGCTTGAGCAGCCCGATCATCCGGGCGAAGCTCTTGCCGAAGTTGTCGGCCTTGCCCGGTGCGACGCTGTCCCAGTCGCCGGAGTTCTGCCGCGCCTGCTCGGCGAGCTCGGCTTCGTACTTCTCCTCGGCCGTCAGCTCGCGCTCGACGACGGGTGCTGCGGCCTTGCCGCGGCCTCTGGACCGCTTGGGTCCTGAGTCGGTCGAAGGGTTCGACGTGGTGTTGTCGCTCATGCGTCCACCCCCAGCTGCGACTCGACGATCTCACGGTAGGTCTCGCTGGTCTCGAGCAGCTCTTCGTGGGTGCCCACTCCGACCATGGTTCCTCCTTCAAGGACGACGATGCGATCGGCATCCGTGACCGTCGACACGCGCTGTGCGACGACGATCTTCGTGACGTGCGGAAGCTCCCGCCAGAGAGCCTGCCTCAGTCGGGCGTCGGTGGTCAGATCGAGCGCCGAGAACGAGTCGTCGAAGACGAGGATCTGCGGCTGGTGCACGATCGCGCGGGCGATCGCGAGACGCTGGCGCTGTCCGCCGGAGACGTTCGTGCCGCCCTGGGCGATGCGCGAGTCGAGTCCGTCGGGCATCTCTTCGACGAAGTCGCGTCCCTGTGCGATCTCGAGCGCGTGCCAGAGCTCCTCGTCGGTGGCGTCCTCGCGGCCGTACCGGAGGTTCGATGCCACGGTCCCGGTGAACAGGAACGGGCGCTGCGGCACGAGACCGATGCTGTCCCAGAGGGACTCGACGTCCGCCTCGCGCACGTCGGCGCCCCCGACGAACACGCCGCCGCCGGTCACGTCGAAGAGCCGGGGAATCAGCGAGACGAGCGTGGTCTTGCCCGCGCCGGTGGAGCCGACGATCGCGACGGTCTCTCCCGGCTGCGCGGCGAAGCTGATGCCCGACAGCACCGGCGACTCCGCACCCGGATACGTGAACTCCACGCCGTCGAAGGCGACGGCGCCCGGAGTCGGGAACGCCGTGACACCGTTCTCGGGACGGGTCATCGTGGACTCGGCGTCGAGCACCTCACCCACGCGCTCGGCCGAGACGGCCGCGCGGGGGATCATCATGGCCATGAAGCTGGACATGATGACGCCCATCATGATCTGGCCGATGTACTGCATGAACGCGAACAGCGTGCCCACCTCGACGGTGCCCGCATTGACCTCGATGCCGCCGAACCAGATGACGGCGACGACGGTGACGTTCAGGATCAGCATGAACATCGGGAAGAGCAGCACGAAGAGCGAGCCGATCTTGCGGCCGACCACCATGATGTCGGTGTTCGCGCCGCGGAAGCGCTCCTCCTCGATGTCCTCGCGCACGAAGGCGCGCACGACGCGGACGCCTGTCAGCTGCTCGCGCATGATGCGGTTGACGTTGTCGATCTTCTTCTGCATGCTCCGGAACAGCGGCACCATGCGGCTGATGATCAGCAGCGCCACGATCAGCATGACCGGGACCGAGACGGCGATCAGCCAGCTCAGGCTCGCGTTCGTGATGACGGCCATGATGATGCCGCCGATCGCGAGCAGGGGCGCCGTGACGAACATCGTCGCACCCATCATCGCGAGCATCTGCACCTGCTGCACGTCGTTGGTGTTGCGGGTGATCAGCGAACCGGCGCCGAACTGCGAGACCTCGCGCTCGGAGAAGCCGCTCACCTTGGCGAAGACGTCGGCGCGGATGTCGCGCCCGGCGCCCATCGCAGCCCGGGCCGCGAAGTAGGTCGCGATGATCGAGGCGACGATCTGGCCGAGCGAGACGAACAGCATGAACAGCCCGGTGCGCCAGATGTAGTCTGTGTCGCCCTGGGCGACGCCCTTGTCGATGAGGTCCTTGTTCAGGGTCGGCAGGTAGAGCGAGGCGAGAGCGCTGGCGAACTGGAACACCAGGACGCCGACGAGAAGCCATCGGTATTTGGAGAGATAGCGGACGAGGATTTTCCCGAGCACAGGCGGACTTCCTTGTGGGATCGAAGTGCGGATTTCTCAGCGAGCGGATGCCGGCAGACAATCAGCCGCATCACAGAGTGCCACGTGCCACGGACATTCGCATCCCCCACAGGGATGACCTTCGCTGACAGCGAACCTTTTCGTCCTGGCCAGCGGTTTCTG